>QIRE01000028.1_pt1 | contig 54170 bp, 47 predicted proteins | sample 2940141 | NCBI WGS metagenome assembly QIRE01 (sample SAMN09273532, study PRJNA473421) | Gut metagenome, whole genome shotgun sequencing project. | isolation source: gut tissue | host: Folsomia candida VU population | place: Netherlands: Amsterdam | collected 2016-03-06 | reverse complement strand
GTCCACCGGCGTCGAGGACTGATTCTGCTCGTCGGAGTCCATGTTCAGTCCTAGCGGGTCTTCGGCGGGAAGTACTTGATGAGCGCCTCTTGGACCACCGACGTCGCGAGTGTGCCATCGCGATTGAAGAACCGCCCCGAACCAATGCCGCGAGAACCCGCGGCGGTCGGTGATTCGGTGGCGTACAGCATCCAATCGTCGAAGCGGAAGTCGCGGTGAAACCACATCGAATGGTTGACCGTCGCGGCAAAGAGTCGATCAATACCCCACGACAATCCGTGCGTGGTGATGATGGAATCGAGCACGGTGGTGTCGGAGGCGTAACACATCGCCCCGACGTGCAGCAGCGGATCGTCGGGCATTGCTCCGTCGGTCCGCATCCACACACGGTTGGTGTTCAACTTCTCCCCTGCTTCGCGAACCTTCCAGGTCGGGTCGTTGGCGAACCGAATATCGATGGGGTGCAACGCATTCACAAACGTTGCTACGCGGTCTTCGAAGCCCTTGAAATGCTCGCCGAGCGGCGGCAGCTCCTCTGGGTAGGGGACCTCGGGGATCTCGACCGAATGCTCAAGACCGCTGGCGTTGTCTTGGAACGCGACGAGCATCGTGAAGATCTCGGAGTCGTCCTGGACTGCGGTCACCTGACGGTTGGCAAACGACTTTCCGTCGCGGAAGCGATCAACCCGGTATGTCATCGGCTTGCTGACGTCACCACCGCGAATGAAATGCGCGTGCAAGGCGTGAACCGGCGGGTTGCCGCGAGTCAGTGTTCGACCCGCGGCGACGACACCCTGGCCAAGAAGCTGACCACCAAAGGTGCGTGCCGTTACCTGCTCGGGATGCTGACCGACAAACTCGTCGTCATCGACTCGTTCGACGTCGAGCAAAGCTAGAAGCTTGCCCAGATCCTCGGAGTTCCGCGGTTGAACGTCCGACGCCTGCGCGTCCTGTTGCGAGTCAGTCACTCCACCTACAGTAGGCGTTGCGGTTGGCCGCGGCCGCTAGTGGTCCTGTTCACCGATCTTGTGGACGTGAATCATGTTGGTTGAGCCGACGGTTCCCGGCGGCGCACCCGCGACGATCACCACCACGTCACCCTTGGCTAGGCGCCCAATTGCGAGGAGCTGCTGGTCCACCTGGTCAATCATCTGGTCCGTGCTTGTCACCCTGTCGACGATGAACGTCTCGGTGCCCCAGCTCAGCGTCAGCTGACTGCGGACCTCCTGGATAGGAGTGAACGCCAACAGCGGTAGACGCGAGTGAAGGCGGGCGAGGCGTCGGACAGTATCGCCGGACTGTGTGAACGCCACCAGCGCCTTCACGTCCAGGCGCTCACCGATGTCGCGGGCAGCATAGGAAATGACGCCTCGCTTGGTTCGCGGTAGGTGATCGAGCGGCGGCACTTCGCGCGAGCCACCCTCGACGGCGATCGCGATCTTGTCCATCGTCGCAACCGCTTCGATGGGAAATGCGCCGACCGATGTCTCGCCGGACAGCATGACGGCATCCGCACCGTCGAGGACCGCGTTGGCGACATCCGACGCCTCGGCACGCGTCGGTCGCGAGTTTTCGATCATCGACTCGAGCATTTGCGTGGCAACGATGACTGGCCGCGCGTTCTCGCGCGCCATCTGAATCGCACGCTTCTGGACCAGCGGAACCTCTTCCAGCGGCAGTTCGACTCCCAGATCGCCGCGGGCAACCATGATCGCGTCGAAGGCCAGCACGATGGCTTCCAGATTCTCGATGGCTTCGGGCTTTTCCAGTTTCGCGATCACCGGAATTCGCCTACCCACACGATCCATGACCTCGTGGACCAGCTCAATGTCAGCCGGGCTCCGCACAAACGACAGCGCGATCAGGTCGACGCCAAGTTCCAGCGCGAACTCAAGATCGGCGAGATCTTTCTCTGACATGGCCGGCACCGACACATTCATGCCCGGTAGCGAGATGCCCTTGTTGTTGCTGACGGGACCGCCCTCGGTCACCTCGCACACCACGTCGGAGCCCTCGACGCCGACAACAGTCAGACCGACCTTGCCGTCGTCGACGAGTAGCCGGTCGCCGGCCTTCGCATCCTCGGCAAGATTCTTGTAGGTGGTCGACACCCGATCGTGGGTGCCATCAACGTCTTCAACGGTGATCCGAACCTGCTCGCCGTTCTTCCAGACGGTCCGGTCCTGCGCGAACCGTCCGAGACGGATCTTGGGTCCCTGCAGGTCGGCGAGAATGCCTACTGCTGTACCGGTGGCATCCGTGGCGCGACGAACGCGGGCGTACATCTCGGCATGGTCGGCATGCTCACCGTGACTGAAATTCAGTCGCGCAACGTCCATTCCCGCATCGACGAGCTCTCGTACCTTCTCGTCGGTTGCGGTAGCAGGGCCAAGGGTGCAGACAATCTTCGTTCGACGAGTCACGCATGCGAGCTTAGTCGCGTTGGAATCTACTCGCGCGTTGCGCTCACTCTCGTCATGTCCGCGTCATGTGCTGTTAGGTCGAACTACCCGAATCGCCGTCATCCGAGTCGCTGACTTCCGGCTCGCTGTCATCCGAATGGCCGTCGTCCGAATCACTGTCGGCCGCAACATCGTTGGCCGGTTCCTCGGTGGCCGGTTCCTCCGACGGCGGGGCCGCATCGCTGCGCTTGACCACGTTCGACGTCTGCTTGACGACGTTCGTCGGTTCGGCCGGAACGTCGGGTTCGCCGTCCGCTTCAAGTTCGACGTCCGCCTCGGTTACCGCTGCCTCGGTTTCGACCACTGCCGCTTCTGCCTCGACCTCGGCTTCCGGTTCGTCAGCCCCCGGTTCGTCAGCCCCCGGTTCGTCAGCCTCCGGTTCGTCAGCCTCCGGTATCTCAGCGTCCGCTGGCTCGGCGTCCGCCGCCTGCTCCGGCTCGATCCACGCCGATGCAGCGCTCGGCGTGGCCGCCGCCTCATCGACGGTGATCGCGGTTGGCTCGTCCGCGAGATCCTCGACGTCGGCGGCGGCGCCCTGCTCATCAAGAGCAGTCTGCTCCGCAATCTCGGCCAGCCGAATGATGGAGGCATCGAGCTTGGTAGGCGTCATGGATCGGGCACGGACGAGTCGCTTCTCATCCGCCAACCGCGTCCAGTCGTAGGTGTGGGTCACGCGGGTGTTCGCATCGTCGATCGGCGACAACTCCCACCGCCACAGGTGGCCGGGTGGAGTTCCCCCAACTTCGGACGGCAGCCAAGCAATCAGCGTCGGCTCGTTGAACTCGACGATGTGATTGCGTCGAACCGGCCCGCTGTTCAACGTCATCTCGAAGACGTCGCCAACCTTGCGGACTCGCTGGCCCGGTGCGGCTTCATTGAGATTGTCGTTGCCGTCCCACCGTGGTTGCTGGGCAGGGTCGGCGATCAGTTCGAAGATGGTCGCCACGGGCGCCGCGATGTCGCGGCTTGCCGAGATAACTCGGTCGACATCGTCGGGAACTCCCGACGATGTTTCTGGTTCGGCGTGCTCGTCAGCGGCCGACTCGAACTCGTCCTCACCGAACGGATCGATGTAACCGACCGCGCCTTCCTCGGCGAGTTCCTCGGCGCGCCACGGTTGATACATCGTCAGCCCGCGTTCCCGTCCCTTGCGAGCGAGCACGAAATACATTGCCGCAGCAGCAAACACAACAACAGCGGTAAACACGTTCACCCGGATGCCGAGCAGCAGCGACGCGTGATCTGTTCGCATGAGCTCGATTCCGAAGCGCCCGACGCAATAGCCAGCGACGTACAGCGCGAATAGGCGACCGTGTCCGATTCTTGAGTAGCGATCGACAACTACGAGGATCAATACGACGACGACGTTCCACAACAGTTCGTACAGGAACGTCGGGTGGACCGCGGGAAAGAGTCCCGACGTCACGTGGCCGGTGGAAGCACCATCGATGACATTGGGGCCGACCTGACCGAATGAATTCTGGCGGTCGAAGATCTCCAGGCCCCACGGCAGCGTCGTAACGCCGCCGAACAGTTCCTGATTGAAGTAGTTGCCGATGCGTCCGACTGCTTGGGCGAGCAGGATCGCAGGTGCGATCGCGTCGCCGAACGGCCCAAGCTTGATGCCACGCTGGCGGCAACCAAGCCAGGCTCCGACCGCTCCGAGCGCGACCGCCCCCCAAATGCCGAGGCCACCCTCCCAAATCTTGAGTGCGTCGACTGGCGACTTGGTGGCGTCGGACCCGAAGTAGGTCGGCCAGTCGGTAATCAGGTGGTACAGCCGCCCGCCGACGAGGCCGAACGGGACTGCCCAGATCGCGACGTCGAGGACTTCACCCTCTTGTCCACCACGAGCACGCCATCGCGCCGAACCCCACCAGACGGCGATGACGATGCCGAGGATGATGAAGAGCGCGTAGGCACGGATCGGGACAGGGCCGAGGTGCCAGACTCCCTGCGACGGACTGGGAATGTAGGCCAGAACAGTTGTGGCTGTCACGTCAGTCACCCTAACCGGCGGCGCTAGTACTGTTTGCGCACGCCCTCGGCGAGTTCGCTGACCAACCCCGACAATTCGTCAAGTCCGGCCGCCGCGGCGGTCACCAGAGCCGAGCCGACGATGACGCCGTCGGCGTATTCGGCGATCTCCGCCGCTTGACGTCCGTCGCGGACACCGAGGCCGACGCCGATCGGAATGTCGGAATACTCCCGGACACGAGCGCAGAGGTCGGGAGCCATGTTGGACACCGCGTCACGGGCGCCCGTCACACCCATTGTCGACGCCGCGTAAACAAAGCCTCGGCATTCGTCGACGGTCAGCGCGATGCGCTCCGGCGTCGACGACGGTGCGACAAGGTAGATGCGGTCGAGACCGTGCTCGTCGGACGCCGCATGCCAGGCCGCGCCTTCCTCTGGAATGAGGTTGGGCGTGATCAAACCCGCGCCACCAGCGGCAGCGAGATCCCGCGCAAAACTATCAACTCCGTAGGCCAACACCGGATTCCAGTAACTCATCACCACGGCGTGACCGCCCGCATTCGAGATCGCCTCGACGGCGGTGAACACGTCACGCACGCGGACACCATTGCGGAGCGCGAGATCGGCGGCGTCCTGGATCGTGGGGCCATCCATCACTGGATCGGAATACGGCACACCGACTTCGACGATGTCGCAGCCCGAGGCAACCATGGTTTCAAACGAACGCACCGAGTCGGCCACCGTCGGGTATCCAACCGGCAGGTACCCGATCAGGGCGCTGCGATCCTCTTCACGACATTGTGCAAACACCGAGCCAAGCTTCGACGGGGCGGTCTTGGCGATCATGGCTTCGGGTCACTCTCTGATTGGGGGCGATCGAAAAGCCCGAACCACTTGCCTGCGGTATCGACGTCCTTGTCACCTCGACCGGACAAGCTCACGACGATGATGGCGCCGGAACCCAACTCCTGGCCGAGCTGGAGGGCACCGGCAACCGCGTGCGCGGACTCAATGGCGGGGATGATTCCCTCACGCCGCGACAGGATGCTTAATGCGTCCATCGCCTCGGTGTCGGTGATCGGCCGGTATTCGGCCCGGCCGATATCTTTCAGATAAGCGTGCTCGGGGCCGACGCCAGGATAGTCAAGGCCAGCCGAGATCGAATGGCTCTCGATGGTCTGGCCGTCGTCGTCCTGCAGCAGGTACGAGTACGCACCCTGGAAGGCTCCCGGTGTTCCTCCGGTGAAGGTTGCGGCGTGCCGACCGGTGTCGACACCGTCGCCGGCAGCTTCGTATCCGACGAGGCGCACCCCCGCGTCGTCGATGAACGGGTGGAAGATGCCGATCGCATTCGAGCCGCCGCCGACGCATGCCACGACGGCGTCCGGCAGGCGACCCGCATGCTCTTGGATCTGTTGTCGCGCTTCCAACCCGACGATCCGCTGCAGGTCGCGCACCATCATCGGGAACGGGTGCGGGCCCGCCGCGGTGCCAAAGCAGTAGTAGGTGTTGTGCGCGTTGGTCACCCAGTCACGCATGGCCTCGTTGATCGCATCCTTGAGCGTTGCCGAGCCATTGTCGACTGCGACGACCGTCGCACCGAGCAGGCGCATACGAGCCACATTGAGTGCCTGTCGGTCGGTGTCAACCCGACCCATATAGATCACGCACTCGAGGCCAAGCAGTGCACACGCTGTGGCAGTTGCCACACCGTGCTGGCCGGCACCCGTCTCCGCGATGACCCGCGTCTTGCCCATGCGCACCGCCAGCAGCGCCTGGCCAAGCACATTATTGATTTTGTGCGAGCCCGTATGGTTCAGGTCTTCCCGTTTGAGGAAAATCCTTGCGCCACCGGCCAATTCGGATAGCCGTGCCGCCTCATACAGCGGCGAGGGGCGGCCGGTGTAGTCGCGCTGTAGCCGATCAAGTTCGGCCAGGAATCCCTCGTCGGAACGAACCTTTTCGTATGTCGTCGTCACCTCATCGATGACGGCCATCAGTGCTTCAGGCACATGCCGACCGCCGTACACACCGAAGTGGCCGCCGGCGTCGGGCTCAAGCGATGTACGGGTGGTCAGGCCATAGCTGGCCGTCGGCAACGCCGACGACGAATGGTTCTCCGGTTCGAGTTCAGCAGTCATGAATCCAATTGGGTTGTCGGCGAACAGAATTCAGCGGGAACAGCTCAGCGCACCGGTTTCGGGCACGACGGATGCGTTCCGGCGGTGACCAAGTCGGAAACGGCGGCACGCGGATCCCCGCTGGTGACCAATCCTTCGCCAACGAGGACAGCATCCGCGCCCGCTCCGGCGTACGCCAGCAGATCGGCGGTGCCGCGCACCCCCGATTCCGCGATGCGAATGATCTCGGTCGGCAAACCCGGTGCGATGCGGCCGAACGAGTCACGGTCCACGGTCAGCGTCTTGAGGTTACGTGCGTTCACGCCGACCACTTTGGCTCCCGCGGCCAACGCCCGGTCAGCTTCTTCCTCGGTGTGGACCTCGACGAGAGCGGTCATGCCGAGTGACTCGGTGCGGTCGAGCAGTGACTCCAGCACGGTCTGTTCCAGGGCCGCCACGATCAGCAAGATCACGTCGGCGCCGTGAGCACGGGCCTCGTGAATTTGGTACGGGCCGACGATGAAGTCTTTGCGCAACACCGGAATGTTAACCGCGGCACGCACGGCGTCGAGGTCGGCGAGCGACCCACGGAAACGTCGTTCCTCGGTCAGTACGCTGATAATGCGAGCGCCACCCGCTTCGTAGGCCTTGGCCAGTTCAGCGGGGTCGCCGATGGACGCCAGATCACCCTTGGACGGACTCGCGCGCTTGACTTCGGCAATGACGCCAATGCCCGGCTGTCGCAACGCTTCCATCGCATCGCGCGGCGCTGGCGCGGCAGCTGCGGCGGCCTTGACGGTGGCGTAGTCGACGAGTGCCTCGCGCGCAGCCACGTCAGCTTTGACTCCCTCGATGATCGAGTCGAGTACGGTCTGCGTGTTCGACACTGCTACGCCCTTCTGGTCGTCGAGAACTCGGTAGAGATACGTCGAGTCTCGGTTCGTTTAAGGGTAGACCCGTTGTGGTTTATGTCATCGTTTGGGTCTGCGTCGACTCTCCGACGAAAGGATCCATATGGGCGTCAGACACCGAACGGTGAACGTCGGTGATATCGACCTGCACATCGCCGAACAGGGTGCGGGTCAGCCGATTGTGCTGTGCCACGGCTTTCCCGGACTCTGGTTCAGTTGGCGGCACCAGCTGTCGACACTCGCCGACGCCGGCTACCGGGTCATCGCGCCCGACATGCGCGGCTACGGCCGCTCGGGTGCACCGCTGGATCCGCACGACTACGACCGTCGACACACCGTCGCCGACCTCGTCGGCTTGCTCGACGCCCTCGACATCGAGCAGGCGGTGTTCGCCGGTCATGACTTCGGCGCGCACCTGGTGTGGGACTTACCTACGTGGGCACCCGAACGAGTCCGAGCGCTGGCGCAGTTCAGTGTTCCGCGGACGCCCCGTATTCCCGTTCAGCCGTCGGTCGGATTCGCGTATCTGGCGTCGAAACACTTTCTCCACCTGCACTACTTCCAGGAATCTGGCGTCGCGGATCGGGAACTCGACGGGCACCCGCGCGAATTCCTCGCGAAGATCTTCCACGCACTCGCGGGTGGTGGCCAATATTTGGACTGCTGGAACCATCCGTCCGACGGCAACGGCTACCTCGACGTCTTACCCGAGCCACCCGCCCTGCCATGGTCGTGGCTGACCGCCGCCGAGTTCGAGATCTACGTCGACGAGTTCACTCGCACCGGCTTTACCGGCGGGCTGAACTGGTACCGCGCGGAAGACTTCACCTGGGAGCAGAACTCTGAACTCTATGACACCCCGATTACCGTGCCGACGACGTTCATCGTCGGCGCCGACGATCCGGTCCTGAAAATGCTGGGCGATGACCCGCTAGGCCAGACCGCGTCACGCGTGCCGGGCTTACAGGCAACCCACGTCATCCCCGACGTCGGCCATTTCGTTCAGATGGAAGCGCCCGAGCAGGTCAACAGAATTCTCGTCGACTTTCTGGACGGGCTCTAGCGTCGATCGTCGTCGGTGGGGTCGGCGCCAGTATCGATCGCATCCCAGAGCAGCCGTTCGCTCTCGGGTGCGCCCTGCGCTTCCCCATCGGTCGCGCGCTCCTGGTCGCGCCGGTCTCGGAAGGCCTTGCGCTCCACTTCGGCTCGACGCGCTGCCGGCGATTCGTACTTGGACGACATCCGCTCACCATTGGCAACGCGAAGTAGAACCACGGCACCCGCGACGGTCAGGATCGTGCCGAGAAGCACCACGATTCCAGCCCAATCATTGACGCTGACAAGGATCAACCGGTAGCGCCGCGACAAGTCGATCGCCCGCGCGGCATACGTGTCCTGGTCTCCACCGACGAGCAGCGAGACCGCTGGCAATGCCGCGAGAACACCGGCCACCGCGATCAGTGCCGCGACCATTCGAAGCACCCAACCACGAAATGCCGCGGCCGCGGCGATTGCGGCCAACAGCACGAGTGCGAGCGGTGTCAGCCACGGACTCCAGTCCGACCCGTGCACGTCCATCGCGCGGATCGGTGATAGATCGTCGGTGACGGTCAACGTGGCCCACACCATGCGCGACGCCGCCCAGAACGTCGCCGCGGCGACAATCAGCAGCACCGTTGCGATCGCTTGTCGACGCCGGAGAGCCTTCTTGGGAGTCTTGGGAGCAGCCTGCGCCGTCGAGTCGGATTGCTCGGTCACTCGCTATCTCCCAGCAACCGCATCGTGCCCGCCGCCGCGATCGCGTTCAACACCGCTGTGGCCTTGTTGCGAGCCTCGTTGTACTCGTAGGTCGCTTCGCTATCGGCGACCACGCCACCGCCGGCCTGAACGAACGCCTTCGCGGGGGCCCCGCCATCAACCGCACGCATCAACGCGGTACGAATCGCGATGGCAGTATCGGCGTCACCGGCGAAGTCGAGGTAGCCGACGATTCCGCCATAGAGGCCACGACGCGTGATCTCGTGCTCGTCGATCAGTTCCATCGCTCGAACCTTTGGCGCGCCGGTCAGAGTTCCGGCTGGGAAGCACGCCGTGACGGCGTCGAGTGCCTGCTTGTCCTCACGCAACTCCCCCGAGACTGTCGACACCAAATGCATCACGTGGCTGTACCGCTCGATGTGTCGGTAGTCGCTGACGGTCACCGTGCCCGGCTTGCAGACGCGGCCTAGGTCGTTGCGTCCGAGGTCGACGAGCATGAGGTGTTCGGAGTTCTCCTTCTCGTCGGCGAGGAGTCCCTTGCCGAGAAGCTGGTCTTCTTCCTCGGTCTTGCCGCGCCACCGTGTGCCGGCGATCGGGTGTGTGGTCGCTATTCGATCGGTCACCGTCACGAGTGCTTCGGGACTCGATCCGACGATCGTGTACGCCGGGCGCGCATCGGTGTCGGGGACCCGCAGCAGGTACATGTACGGACTCGGATTCGACGCGCGCAGGACTCGATACACGTCCAGCGGATCCGCGTCGGTGTCCATCTCGAAGCGCATCGACGGCACGACCTGGAATGCTTCACCCGCCTCGATTTCACCGACCAGGCTGTCGACGATCTCGGTGTACTCAGGCAGTGATCGCTGCGCGGTGTAGTCGGGGGTCGCGGCGTCGTAGGTCGAGACCGTCGACAGTGCGGGCGCGAGTAGTGCCGCAGTCATCTCATCAAGGCGTGCGATCGCGTCCGCATAGGCTTCTTCGACGCGATCGTCGCTGCCATCCCAATTCACCGCGTTGGCAATGAGTGTGATGGTTCCTTCGTGATGGTCGACGGCCGCGATGTCGGTGGCCAGCAGCATGAACAGATCCGGCAGATGCAGATCGTCGACGGTAGTCTCCGGCAGTCGTTCGAGTTGCCGAACCATGTCGTAGGCCATGAAGCCGACAAATCCGCCGGTCAACGGCGGCATGTCGGGCAGCGGGTCGGTAGCGAGTAGTTCCAGCGACTTCGCCAGCGCAGCAAGCGGATCGCCGCCGACGGGCGCACCCGCCGGGGTGTGACCCCACCAGCTGGCCTCGTCGTCGCTGACGGTCAGGGCGGCAGGCGATCCGGCGCCGATGAATGACCACCGGGACCACGACCGGCCATTCTCGGCCGACTCAAGCAAAAAGGTGCCCGGTCGATCGCCAGCCAGTTTCCGATACGCCGACAACGGCGTCTCGGAATCGGCGAGCACCTTGCGGACCACCGGAACCACACGATGGTCCTTGGCGAGATCGAGGAACTGCTCCAGCGTCGTGCTGGGGGCCGTGTTCGTCATCCGAGCGGTTCTCCTCCTACGCCCCACTGGCTGCGGGGTACCTCGGTGATGGTCACCCACACCGAATCTGGGCTCTTGCCGGTCGCCTTCGCATAGGCCTCGGTGACGGCGGCGATTGTCTCGCGTTTCACTCGGTCCGACAATCCTGGCGTCTGCGATATCTGAATCAGTGGCATCGGTGCTCTCCTAGTCGGCGGCCTGTGTCAACGGCAGCGCAGCGGTATCGAAGCAGCTGTGATTGCCGGTGTGGCACGCGGGACCAACCTGATCGACGACGAGAAGAACCGTATCGCCATCGCAGTCGAGGCGCGCCTCGCGCACGTACTGTTCGTGACCGCTGGTCTCGCCTTTCACCCAATACTCTTGTCGCGATCGCGAGTAGTAGGTCGCACGGCCGGTGGCCAGCGTGCGCGCCAACGCGACGTCGTCCATCCACGCCTGCATCAACACGATGCCGGTGGAACGCTCCTGCGCCACGGCAGCGAACAGACCATCCGCGTTGCGTTTCAGGCGAGTAGCGATCTGCGGGTCGAGAGTGTCATTACTCATGCGTCTACCGCCGTTCGAACGACAATGCCACGTTCGGCCATCGCTGCCTTGACCTGGGGAATGGTGAGTTCGCCGAAGTGGAACACCGACGCTGCGAGGACGGCATCCGCCCCGGCGTCGACGGCGGGCGCAAAGTCTTCGACCTTCCCGGCGCCACCGCTAGCGATAACCGGAACGTCGACTGCCGCACGGACGGCGGTGAGCATCGCTATGTCGAAGCCAGCCTTGGTGCCGTCGGCGTCCATCGAATTGAGCAGAATCTCCCCGACGCCCAGTTCTTGCCCGCGTCGCGCCCACTCCACGGCGTCGATGCCGGTTCCCTTCCGGCCTCCGTGCGTCGTAACTTCCCATCCCGACGGTGTTGATGCGCCGCCGTCGGGAACGGTACGTGCATCGACAGACAACACGATGCACTGCGAACCGAACCGTTTACTCATCTCGTCGAGGACCTCGGGCCTGCTGATGGCGGCCGTGTTGACGCTGACCTTGTCGGCGCCGGCCCGCAGCATCACGTCGACGTCATCGACGGTGCGAATGCCGCCACCGACGGTCAGCGGAATGAAGATCTGATCGGCGGTGCGCTTGACGACGTCGAGCATCGTCGACCGTCCGGAACTCGACGCCGTGACGTCGAGGAAGGTCAGTTCGTCGGCGCCCTCAGCGTCGTAGCGGGCGGCCAGTTCGACGGGGTCACCCGCGTCGCGCAGATTTTCAAAGTTGACGCCTTTGACCACACGGCCGTTGTCCACGTCGAGACAAGGGATTACGCGGATGGCTACTGTCATGTCAAAGTCCTCCCGGTCGAGACGTCCCAACAAACACCGTCGAGACAAGGGATTACGCGGATTGCGACTGTCATGTCTCGTCCTTCCAGTTCCCCGCAATGAATTCTTGAATCAACGCCATGACCTGCTCGTGTAGTCCCGGACTTCCGCCGACTAGCGACGGTGACGTGACCGACCATGGATTGCCGTCTAGGTCGGAGACAACTCCACCCGCCGCGCGAACCAACAATGCACCCGCGGCGTTGTCCCACGGATGTCCACCAAAGGTGATCGCGCCACCGAACACTCCGGCTGCGGTGAACGCCAAATCCACACCGGTGCTACCCATCATCCGGATGCGCGAAACGCGCGAGCTCAGTTCCGTCAGCAGATCGATGCGTCGTGCCCCGAAGTACCGACCTTTCGCCTTGGCGTTGAACGCCCCGTAGGCAAGCACTGACGTCGACAAGTCCGCGTCGGTGGGTAGCGTCGAAACGGCCTCGCCGTTGCAGTACAGCGGCGAACCGTCGTAGGCCGAATACCGACGGTTCAATAACGGCAGCCAGGTCAACCCGATGATCGGCTGACCGTCGGAAACGAGTGAGAGCAGCATGCCGGTCAACGGCATGCCGGACGAATAGTTGAAGGTGCCGTCGATGGGGTCGAGTACCCATACCGTCGACGACCCAACCGGCGGTCCACCGAATTCTTCTCCGTGGACCGGCAATTGTGTCCGATCGGTGAGCTGATCGGTGATCAGTCGTTCCAGATCGAGGTCAACCTGGGTGGCAAAGTCGTTGCGCCCCTTGGTCACCGCACTCGGTGCGCCGAGGCCGTCGACGAATGTGTCGACGACCGAGTCGAGCACCGCACCGGCGGTACCCATCAATTCGGGCAGGTCGAGATTCACGCGCCCGCGACTGCCGCAAGTGCCTCGGGAAGCGTGAATCGACCGGCGTACAGCGCCTTGCCGACGATCGCGCCTTCAACTCCGACACCGGTCAGTCCCGCAATTGCGATGAGATCGTCGACCGTCGACACGCCACCCGACGCGACGATCGGTGCATCGGTTGCCGCGGCGACTTGCGCGAGCAATTCCAGGTTCGGACCTGCCAGGGTGCCGTCTTTCGAAACGTCGGTGACAACGTACCGGGCGCAACCGTCTTGATTCAGACGCTCGAGTACCTCCCACAGATCACCACCGTCGGTGACCCAACCGCGGCCACGGAGGCGGTACGAATCGCCGTTATCGTCGCGCACGACGTCGAGGCCGACGGCGATGCGATCACCGTGCTCGGCGATCGCGCTGCGACACCAGTCGGGGTTCTCCAACGCCGCGGTGCCAAGGTTCACCCGACGGCATCCGGTGGCGAGCGCTGCGGCCAGCGAAGCGTCGTCGCGAATACCGCCCGACAATTCGATCTTCACCGAGTCATTGAGTTCATCGACAACACCGGCCAGCAACGCCCGGTTGTCTCCCCGACCGAACGCGGCGTCGAGGTCAACCAGATGAATCCACTCGGCCCCGTCCTTCTGCCACGCGAGGGCGGCGTCGCGGGGCGAACCGTACGAAGTTTCCGACCCCGCTGCCCCCTGCACCAACCGGACGGCTTGTCCGTCGGCAACGTCGACTGCCGGCAGCAGTTCGAGGATTTTGGTTGTGTTGTCAGCCACCGTTGTTATTTCTCTCTTGCTCTTGTTGTTCAATTTCACGTTTCAAAGCTTGTTCGGCCTGCCCGACCATTCGCTGCGACACCACGCCAATCGCGGCAATCACACCGATAACCGCGAGGATCGCGACAATCAGTCCCGCGAGCGGACTCCACACCGCCACGCCGAGAATGATCGGGATCGACACCAACAGTACGAGGACACCGGCGCCGAGTGCGAAAAACACCAGACGTACAAAGCTGAACGGCTGCGGCTCTTTCACAGTGCGTTCACCCAGTTTCGCAGCAGGTGGGCCCCGGCATCGCCCGACTTCTCCGGATGGAACTGGGTTGCCGACAGCGCACCGTTCTCGACGGCGGCAAGGAACCGGCTACCGTGTTCGGCCCACGTCAACGTCGGCGCAGCGATCGGAGATCCGTCGGTGTCGAGCTCCCACGTCTGCGCAGCATAGGAGTGCACAAAGTAGAACCGGGTGTCCGCGTCGAGCCCGTCGAAGAGGACTGAATCCCCTTCTGTCTCAACGGTATTCCAACCCATGTGCGGAAGAACCGGAGCGTCGAGCTGGGTTACCGCGCCCGGCCACTCGCCGCAGCCGTCGGCCGGGACGCCAAATTCGACGCCTCGCTCGAACAGGATCTGCATACCAACACAGATGCCGAGAACGGGCCGTCCACCGGCGAGGCGCTGCCCGATCGTCCGATCACCGCGAACTTGCTTGAGTCCTGCCATGCACGCGTCGAATGCTCCGACACCCGGCACGACCAGCCCATCAGCGTTCAACGCCTCCTGGCGATCACTCGTGACGATGACGTCGGCGCCGACGCGTTCGAGCGCGCGCTGGGCCGACCGCAGGTTGCCCGATCCGTAGTCGAGGATGGTGACCTTCGCCGTCACAGACTTCCCTTCGTGGACGGAATCCCGTTCACCCGCGGATCCGGTTCGCAGGCCGCACGCAACGCACGCGCGACGGCCTTGTACTCGGCCTCGGTGATGTGGTGCTGGTCGCGGCCATAGAGGACTCGAACGTGCAATGCGATCCGCGCATTCAACGCGAATGACTCGAACACGTGCCGATTGATGACGGTGTTGTAGGGCACGCTCGGCTTGCCGTTAGCTGGGCTGCCCCCACCGATCACTGCCGTCAGCAGGTGCTCGGGCTCTCCGACGTGCACAAAATATGGACGGCCGGATACATCGACCACGGCCTGCGCGAGGGTTTCGTCCATCGGAATCCATGCGTCGGCAAAACGTCGGATACCGCGCTTGTCGCCGAGCGCCTGACCGAATGCCTGCCCGAGAACGATTGCGGTGTCCTCGACGGTGTGGTGCGACTCGATGTCGACGTCGCCCTCGGCCTTGATGGTCAGATCAAAACTGCCGTGCTGGCCGAACGCCGTCAGCATGTGGTCGTAGAAGGCCACGCCGGTGGAGATCGACGTCTGGCCGGTGCCGTCCAGGTTGATCTCGACGGAAATCGATGACTCGCGCGTTGTGCGCTCGATCTTGGCGATCCGTGGTTGCGTCATTTCACACTCAATCGGTCGGTTTGCGATAACTGCTTACTTACCGCGAGGAAAGCGTCGTTTTCGTCGGGCAATCCGATGGTGACACGCAAATGCCCGGTAATCCCGACGTCGCGGATTAACACGCCGGAGTCGAGGTAGCGCTGCCAACTGGCCGGGGCGTCGACGAAGGTGCCGAACAGGACGAAGTTGGCATCCGATTCCGCGACGTCGTAGCCCTGTTCGATCAGTTGCGCAACGACCCGTTTGCGCTCAACGATGATGCTCGCCACGCCAGCGAGCGTCTCATCGGCATGACGAAGAGCTGCGCGTGCGGCCGCCTGCGTAATGACCGACAGGTGGTACGGCAGACGCACCAACATCACCGCATCGATGACCGCCGGGGCCGCGGCAAAGTAGCCGAGACGTCCGCCCGCGAAAGCGAACGCTTTACTCATCGTCCGGGTGACGACAACCTTCGTCGGGAACTCATCGATGAGCTCAACGGCGCTCGGCAGTTCGGAGAACTCTCCGTACGCCTCGTCGATGATGACGATCCCCGGTGCCGCGGACACGATCGCACGCAGGTCGTCATTCGGGATCGACGCCCCGGTCGGGTTGTTCGGCGACGTGACAAACACGATGTCGGGCCGTCGAGAAGCGATCTCACTCAACGCAAAATCGATATCGATGGAGAAGTCACCCGAACGCTTAGTTTCCAGCCAGGTGGTGTCGGTGCCCTCGGTAATGATCGGGTGCATCGAGTACGACGGCACGAAGCCAAGTGCGGAGCGTCCCGCTCCCCCGAATGCTTGCAACAGTTGCTGCAGAATCTCGTTGGAGCCGTTCGCTGCCCACAGGTTGTCGACGGCTAGCGTCACTCCCGTTGCGGCACTGAGGTATTGCGCGAGTTCGGTACGCAACGCCACCGCATCGCGGTCCGGGTAGCGATGCAATTGAGTCGCGGCCTCGCGAATCGACTCGGCAACGTCGTCGATCAGGGCCTTCGACGGCGGGTGCGGATTCTCGTTGGTATTTAGTTGGTAGGGCACGTCGAGCTGCGGTGCGCCGTATGGGGTTTTGCCTCGCAGATTGTCGCGAAGTGGCAGATCCGACAGGCTCACCGAGGCGCCGGGCGCAGCGCTCACGACGACCGCAGTCGTTGTTTGACAGCGTCGCCATGCGCTGGAAGATCTTCGGCGTCGGCGAGCGTAATGACCGCGGCGGCAACATCTTTCAGTGCGGCCTCGTCGTAGTCGATGATGTGGACACCCTTCAGGAACGTCTGCACCGACAGTCCCGATGCGTGCCGAGCTGACCCCGACGTCGGGAGCACGTGGTTGGAGCCGGCGCAGTAGTCACCAAGGCTCACCGGCGAATACGGACCCACAAAGATGGCGCCGGCATTGGAAATCCGCTCGGCAACTGCTGCGGCGTCCCGAGTCTGAATCTCCAGGTGTTCGGCCGCATACGCGTCGACGACGGCGATACCGATGTCAAGGTCGTCGACGAGAACGATCCCCGATTGCGGGCCGGTCAACGCGGCGCGGACACGCTCGGCATGCTTGGTGGTTGCCGCCTGTTCGACGACCGCCGCGTCAACCGCGTCTGCGAAGTCGGCATTGTCGGTGACCAGGACCGACGCCGCGATGACGTCGTGTTCGGCCTGACTGATTAGGTCGGCGGCGACGTTCCCCGGATCGGCTGAGTCGTCGGCGAGGATCGCGATTTCCGTCGGTCCCGCCTCCGAATCGATCCCCACGACGCTGCGGACGAGTCGCTTGGCGGCAGTCACATAGATATTGCCCGGGCCGGTAATGAGATCGACCGGTTCAAGATCGTCGTCGCCATAGGCAAGCAGCGCTACGCCCTGTGCGCCGCCGACGGCCCACACCTCGTCGACACCGAGCAACGCACATGCGGCGAGGATCGTCGGGTGCGGCCAACCGTCGAACCCGGCCTGCGGTGGCGAGGCGACTACCAACGACGAAACTCCGGCCTCCTGTGCCGGAACGACGTTCATCACGACGCTCGACGGGTAGACCGCGTTGCCACCCGGTACATACAGGCCGACGCGTCGGACGGGAATCCACTTCTCGCTGACCGCTCCACCAGGCACAACCTGCGTACGCGTGGTGGTTCGACGCTGGTCAGCATGCACCTTGCGCGCACGACTAATCGATTCGCGCAACGCATCGGTGACGCTAGCGTCGAGGTTGGTCAGTGCGGCCGCGATTACGTCTGCGGGCACCCGAACCGATGCCGGGCGGACCTTGTCGAACTTCTCGCCGTAGTTAAGCGCAGCCTCGGCGCCGTGAGCTGCGATATCTTCCACAACCGGCGTCACCGTGGAAAGCACGGAATTGACATCGGTGCCTCCGCGAGGCAGCGCACGGCGCAGTTGCGCGGCCGTGGGTGTGCTGCCCCGGAGGTCAGTGCGGGAAAGCATCGCATCTCCTGAGGTCGGGGTGTGTGTCGTACCTACACAGGATATGTGGTTGGGCCATTGGTTTTCGAATCCGGGCGCGGCGGACCGATGAACGTCGCACCTGCGTCGACTTGTTCCCCCTGCGCGAGCGCATGCAGGGGGAACAAGTTTCTGCAGGGTGAGCGCGAAGGAAATCGCCTAAACCGGGATATCCAAACCTAGGTCCAGCACGGTTACCGAATGCGTCAGCGCACCGACAGCCAGGTAGTCGACGCCCGTGCGCGCATAGTCAGCCGCGACGTCGAGGCTTAACCCACCCGACGACTCCAGCTTCGTGGTGGGCGACGCCGCATTCCGGCGCTGTACCGCGATCTGTGTCTGCCATAGCGGGAAGTTGTCGAGCAACACTAGCTCGGGGTCGAGTGCCAGCACCTCGTCGAACTGCGCCAACGAGTCAACCTCGACTTCGACTGGCAACCCGGGCGCCGCAGTGCGGACCGCGGTCAACGCGGCCGTTACCGATCCGGCGGCAACCACATGATTGTCCTTGATTAGCGCTTCGTCGCCGAGACCCATCCGATGGTTGGTGCCACCACCAGCACGGACCGCGTACTTCTGCAGGAAGCGCATCCCCGGCAGGGTTTTGCGGGAATCACGAATCCGCGCTTTTGTGCCCTCGACGGCGTCGACCCAGTGCGCGGTCGCCGTGGCAATACCCGACAAATGGCAGATCAAATTGAGCGCGGTCCGCTCCGCAGTCAACAATTCCCGGGCCGTCGCCGTGACGGTCAACACCACGTCGCCGGGCACGACGCGCGTGCCGTCGACGACCGACGAATCAATTCGGTAGTTGTCGGCGCCGATGACCTCGTCGAAGACTGCGCGCACCACCGGAACGCCAGCGATGACGCCGTCTTGGCGACTAATGATCGACGCGGTGGTGACCAAGTCGTCGGGTACGGTCGCGATCGACGTGATGTCGGGTCCGTACCGCAGGTCCTCGTCCAGGGCCGTGCGAATTAATGCCCGGACTTCGTCGGTGATTTCGAGCGACGTCCCAGAACTGGTGTTACTCACCGGAACCCGGGTTCCCGATCTCGATCATCCGCTGAACGCTCTTGCGTGCCCGGGCGGCGACGTCGGCGGCAACATCTACCTCGTCCTTACCTTCGCGCAGGCAACGCAACAGTGCGGCTGGAGTAATCATCTTCATGTACTTGCATGACGCACGGTCGTTGACTGCCTGGAAGTCGACGTCGGGTGCCGCCTTGCGAAGCTGATGGAGCATGCCGACCTCGGTCGCCACCAATACCTGACGAGCACTAGTCGCGCGCGCTGCGTCGAGCATGCCACCCGTCGAGAGAATCTTGACTCGCTCGGCCGGAACCGCGCCTTCACCGGCAAGGTACAACGCTGAAGTGGCACAACCGCATTCGGGATGAATGAACAGATCGGCGTCGGGATGACTCGACGCTTGCTCAGCCAGTTCGTCACCATTGATGCCGGCGTGCACGTGGCATTCACCGGCCCAGATGTGCAGGTTCTCGCGACCCGTCTCACGTTTGACGTGGGCGCCCAGGAACTGGTCGGGCAGGAACAGGACGTCCCGATCCGGGTCTATTGACGCCACCACGTCGACTGCGTTCGACGACGTACAGCAGATGTCTGTCAGGCCCTTGACCTCCGCCGTCGTATTCACATACGACACGACGACGGCGTTCGGGAACTCTGCCTTCCACTCCCGCAGTTCGTCGGCGGTGATCGAGTCGGCCAGCGAGCAACCCGCGCGAGCGTCGGGGATCATCACCCGCTTGTCGGGGCTGAGGATTTTGGCCGTTTCAGCCATGAAATGCACGCCGCAGAAAACGATTTCGTCGGCATCCACTTCGGCCGCGATGCGCGACAGCGCCAACGAATCACCGACGTGGTCGGCGATGTCTTGGATGGCAGGTAGTTGATAGTTATGCGCGAGGATCGTGGCGTTGCGTTCGCGCGCCAAACGGCGCACCTCGTCGGCCCATTCCTGGGTGGGTTCCACCCCGGTGAAGCCACCGGGTCCGTCGACGATCTGCGCCGCGGTAGTGCCAGTGGTGATGCTCATGGTCGTGCTCCCTTGTTCGATCTCGCGGGCTGTGCGCGATCGGCCTGCAATGGGCCTTCAGGGTTTTCGACTGTCGGTCGAAAACTCATTCCATAGTAACACCGGTCACCCAACAATCCATTCCCGAACCCATGTCCTCGCACGTGATGGGCGACGGATCGCCCTAGACTCGACGCCATGCCAGGATCTACCCGAGTCGAGGTTCTCAGTGCGGTCTTTCAGATCGGCACGCCCGACGAGGGCGACGGCGCAGGTGTCCCAACCCTTCGCGTCCTCCTGCGACGCGCCGAGGCCCTTCAGCATGACTCCCCCGAGTCCACGAGGTGGTCGTTGCCCGGTGGCAGCATCGACGCCGACGAACGTCTGTCCGACACCGCGCGCCGCCTCCTAGTTGAACAAACCGATGTGCGTTCGGTTCGTCACCTCGAGCAGCTCGTTGTGTTTTCCAATCCAGAACGCGTGACGCCAACCCGGACCATCGCGTCGACCTATCTCGGCCTGGTTCCAACCGATGCCCCGCCCGCAACGCCGAGCGCCGCAGCATGGTTCGACGTGAATACGTTGCCGCCGTTGGTCTTTGACCACGCGACGATCGTCGCCGCCGCGCGTCTCCGCCTGGCGGCCAAGTTGTCCTACACCAACATCGCGTTTGCGCTCGCCCCCGCGGAGTTCCCGATGTCAGAGCTCGCCGAGATCTACGGTGCGGCGCTTGGCTATTCGGTGGACACCACCAACCTTCTGCGCATCTTGTCGCGCCGGGGCGTCATCGTGGCGACCGGCACGGTCCGACGCAACGGTCGCGGAGGCGGGCGTCCACCGGCGCTCTATCGATTCAACGACACCCAGATTCGAGTGACTGACGAGTTCGCGACCCTCCGACCACCGATGTAGCGCCTACCGCGTGTTCAACACCGCGGCAGCAACACCTTCCCGATCTGCGACGTCGAGCTTGGCGCAAGCTCGATACAGGTGGCCCTCGACAGTCCGGACCGACACCACGAGTCGGTCGGCAATGTCTTTATTCGACAGGCCCGCCGCAACCAAGTTCGCAACTTCTCTCTCCCGCGACGTCAGCGGCAACGGATTAGACGCGAGCGTCAACGCGGGGGTGCGGACGCCGCCACATACGCTCGCGAGTCGACTCGCTGTCGCACCCCATTGGACCGACAGCCGCCTGTCATCCTCGACCTCGTACGCGGTCGATGCTTGCGCGGCAGCATCCGCTGCCGATAGCAGCGTACCGATCTGTTCAAATTCCTCTGCGGCAGAAGCCAATTGGTTCGCAGAACCGTCAGCGACGGCGCGCGCATGGCGTGCATAGACGCCGCCGAGCGGCCCCTCAAGCCGCGTACTCAACTCCGCCAACGCGTCAGCGACGGTGCGATCCCCAAACCGCGCAGCGGCGTGGAGAGCCTCCGCTTCGACTGCACTCTGTCCGCCCCGACGAGCGATAGCGGCAGCCTCGTTCGCGACTACAACCGCATCCGCAACCGCACCTTCCGCCGCGGCCACCCAGGCTCGACCGACTTCAAACCCCGGAACATAAACGTTGACGTGTGGCCCGGCGATGTCACGGAACTCTTCGACCGACTTCTTCGCCTGCTCCACCATCCCGAGCGCCGCGTACGACTGAATGAGGGCAATTCGCGCCGGGCAACTCCACGATCTTCCAACGCCGGCACCCATCGCCGCGAGTGTCTCCTCCAGCTGTCCGACGGCTGCGCCGAAGCGCCCCTGCGCGACGGCGACGGTTCCGTGTAACGAACTGGCCATACCCCAAGCCAAATACTGCCCTGCGGAAGAGAATTCGCTGAGTTCATTCGCCCGGTCTAATGCTTGGCCGAACTCCCCCGTCAAGGTCAGCGCGAGCGCCTCACCGTGACCCACCGGAAACCGGAGGAGACCGTCGGTCTGGCTCTCGACGGCGTGCGCTCGCGCTGCAATCGGCGCCACCTGACTCCCCGACCCTGACAGAGCGAGTGCCATCCCGCCGCCGTAGGCCGCCCATTCGATTGCCCACGGCAACGCCTGTGAATCGGACAGCACCCGCGCGCTGAGGGCTTGTGCGCGGTCGAGGTCACTCGCATGCAGGGCGAGGACCGATGCGACTCCATCGACGATCAGTCGAAGCATCGGATTGTCCACTCGCTCATACAGTTGTGCGAGCAACCTGTTGGCTTCCTCCGCGTCGCCGGCCGCAAAGAATGCGGTGGACAGCTTGGCTATCCCCCACCGCAAGAATTCGGTGGCGTCCAACGCGTCGGGGTCAAACTGATTGAGGATCGCGTTGGCTTCCCGCGGATGTCCTTGCCACAGGACGACGCGCGCCAGCAATTCCGCCTCTACGAGACCTCCACCGCTGCGAACCGCCGCTCGGGCAAATCGCTCGGCCAGCGGAATGTCGGCGAGCCCCGCAGCATCGTTGGCCGCCTTACGGAGCAACTTGAGGTCGGCGGGTTGATCGCTGTCCAAGGTGAGTTCTGCTAGGCGGATGCGTTCGGGTCCCGACTTCATTTCGCGTACGGCCATGGCGCGGACCAACTGTCCACGCATTCGACGTGATGCCGCGACGCCGATTCGTCGCCGCACAACGTCGCCAAACAGCGGGTGATTGAAATGCACGACGAACCGTCCGTCGGCGGAGACGATGCGCACCAACCCGCGCTGCTCCGCATCGTCGACAGCTTCGTCTGGAACGAACTCGGCTAGCACGTCCAACTCAAGGGGCTCACAGAAAGTTAGGTAGCGCAAGACATTGACTACCTCGTCGGATAGCTGATCGATCCGACTTTCCAGTAGCGCGGCAAGTTCCGATGTGATCGCCGCGCGTCCCCGTAATTGCCACACGTCGTTGGTTCGCGTCAACGTTCCGGACTCCAGCGCTCCTTCCACGAGGTGGCGCAGAAATAGTGCGTTGCCGCCGGACGCCTGCCACATCAAGTCTGCGGAGAGGCCCTCCAAGCGTCCGCCAATGACTGACTCGATGAACCGAACGCTCTGTTCCTTACTGAAAGGTTCGAGGTCAAGGTGAACGAGGTGCCCGTCCTTCCACAACGCGGTCACGGCGTCCGGTACGGCTTCACCACTGCGAACCGTCGCGACAATGTGCGCCGCGCGATCGATCGCGAGTTGATGCAGAAGCGTCGCGGATAGGTGATCCAGCAGATGCGCGTCATCGACGCCGATGATCAATGGCCCCTGCGCAACGAGTGACTCCCGCGCGGCGGAAAGGAAGTTGACCGGATCGCGCGAGGTTGCCGATCCCACCAGGTGCGCAAAAACGCCGAGCGGGATGCTGCGCGCCGATTCTGTCCCCGCAACCCACCGCACGTCTTCGGGCAGAGACGAGGTCACCAACCGCGCGAGGGTCGTCTTGCCGACGCCGGCGTCACCGATGAGGACAACGCCACCGACGGCGCTGCCTGAATCCAACGCGTCACGAATAGTCACGAATTCTGATTCGCGTTCAATTACCGGCCATTTCCGGTTCATAACCACCAATTTATCCCACCTGCGCGCGCGGCGGGAGACATATTTCTCGCAGTGTGCTCAGCACACTTACAAGGGGTAGCTATTTCAAATTTCGAATCTCTGCATTCACATGTGAAATGAGCCCGCCAACCTTGGTGAGATCAGTCGACTCCGACGCCACGACCGCGGCCAGTCCACGTCGCAGAGCCTCGCGGTCCGACGGCAGCCCGAGGTTGTCCGCGTCAGCTAGGCGATGTTCATCGGAGGCAACGTCGGCGGCGACGCCCTCCTCGAGTAAAACCAAGATGCGCTCGACCGAGTCCAGTCGACCCCAGAGGTAATCGTTCTCGCGCCACGCGCGATTGAAGAAGCCGCCGAAGTGGAACGTTCCGGCTCCGCGCAACTTTCCTGCCTGACCTTGCGGAGCTCGCAATGCATGCGCGGTGAGGGGAGAAAACTGGTCCACGGCGATCGGTGAATATTGCGGAAGGTGCGACAGCGCCACGATCGGATAGGTCATTCCGTCCCACAGCGGGAAACCCAAGTAGCGCCCGAGCAACTTCAATCGTACTTCGTTGGGCCAAGTCGCCGTGAGTTCCAGAAATTGATTCCCCAACTCCACGCTGTACTGGCCCGGGTGCGCGCCGAAGAATCGACGAAACGCCGCGAACATTCGGGCAAAGTCTCGATTGTGATCGATGGCGAATTTCTTAGCCTCGGCGAATGAATCGAGATTTGCGCGCGAAATGAACTCTAATAACCCGCGCTCGGCCATGTCCCATACCGCCACCCGGGAATCAGCACCGATCTCCAGTTGGGCATCCCACGCGGCAGCCTTCAACTTGTCGAGTTCTTCGGCTGCGACCGCTTGCGATTCGTCCGCGTACTGCTGGTTGATGCTGGCTATCACGAATTGCAGCCGCCGCTCGCGGTAGGGCATGTCGAAATTGATCAGTTGACGAGCAAGCTCCGTCGGATCCCCGCTCGGCCAATCGAACGATTGCATTAGCCACTCACGCGCTGCTGACTGAAGCGTCGAGGCGTGATTCGAGCCTGCGACATATCCCAACGGTTCCAGGAGGCAATCGACAAAGTAGTCGATCGCAGTGGTTGCTTTGAGACGCACGTATGTCGCGTAGCCCGCACCGACGTCGCGGCGCACGCGGTCCTGCATTTCGCGGTTCGCGGTGCGCCATGCCGGCGGAATCTGGTCGGTCTGCGGTACCGCATTTCCCGCGGAATCGACGTTAAGCGTTGGCCTCGACGAGCCGTCGTAGACGGTACGACCACCCGAATTGCTGAAGGTTAACTTGCCGTCGGCAATGAGCACTCCCGCATTGCCAAGCGCGGCAAGCACATTGCCTTCTTCTACCTGCGTAATGGCCCCGATCTGCGCGATCTGCTGATTCATGTCGCGCAATTTCACCAGTTCAGGCAGGAACGAGTGCGAGCCTTTAGCGCCCAGCACTGCCTTGACCACACCATCCATCCACGGCGGTGCCGGATGGGGTTGCGCAACCCCAGGCTCGACCGGCGCGTCCAGCGGGGTACGCGGATCCGGTTCGATGTACAGCAGTCGACGCACCACCTGCGTCTGGGCACGTTTGCCCGCGATGGCGTTGACGGCGTGATCAAACGGCGCGTTGTCGAGCAAGCCTCCGTCGACGAACCACACATCGGCGACGTCGGTGCGCGACTCTCGGAAGTCGTTGGCGAACGCGACCGTCGCCGGATCGATCGGCGCGGTGAGTCCGGCTTCTTTCTGAAAGCTGGCGAGACTGACCGGGGCAAATGCACCCGGGAATGAGGAGGTCGCCCGTGCGGCAAATGCCAGCGCAGCCGTATGAGTTTTCGCAAAGCCCGCGGCCCCGCCGTGAGCGGAGAACGTGATTACCCGCGCGAAATCGGTTGTGCGCTGGCTAATTCCGCCAATACCGGACGCCACTTCGGTCTGAGTACCAAACAGGTCCGTGGTCGTGACGTACAGATCGAGCGAACCCGACGATCCGATTAAGGTCCCGGTACTGCCAGTGTCCATCGCCTCCAACGCCGTAACCAACTGCTTCGACATGAAACTGCCGGACAGCGGCGCCGACGTACTCCGAAAGAGGAACGGTTGGATCAGCGTGGCCAGGAGGATCCGGAACCGAAGACCTGGAACGTGCCTTGGCCGCAGCAGCTTTCGCAGATCGGCCGCCGACATCCAGAGTTCCTTGAGCTTCGACTGGTCGGCATTGCAGGCGATCGCCTTACCCAACACGACGCCGTTAATTCCGCCCGCCGACGTGCCGCTGATGATGTCGATCACCACCCGAAGTCGGGTGCCGCGCGCGGCGTAGCCAGCGAGAACGTCGTAGTACCCGGCCGCCGTGTCTTCCGCGGCAAACGGATTCCGCTCGGGTCGATAGCCGTACTTCTCGAGTGCCGCCGACGCCGCGACAACTTTGTGTAGCTCTTTTGTCACGCCATGCATGTAGATCGCAAGCGCAACGCCGCCGTAGCAGACGACGGCCAGTCGAAGCTCGATGTTGCGGGTCGGATTCTCGGTCACCGTTCAACTGTGCGCCGATTTGGCCGCTGATACGCGAGTACTCGACTACTCGAGTCCTACCCCGTCGATGAGTGGTGCCCGGTGCTCGCCGCGTCTGAGACAACCGCGCGGGCTTCGCCAGCCGTCCCCAGATCCGCGGACTTCGCCATCAGGATGCAGATCAGGTAGCCGAGCAACGCGATCAACGGCGCAACGATGAGCACCAGGCCGGGCGCGCTGACCGCTCCCGCTTCACGCGCGGTGAGCCACAAATTCGGGACGACCCCAAACGTGTCACCGACGGCGACGTGCGCGCGATCCGGTAATCGAAGTTCGAGAACCCACGTGCCGAGCAGAATCGCTACGACGCCCGCGGCCGACGCACCAACCGCGGTCAGGACCGCACCGCCCGCACCGCGGTGTTCGCGCGCCAACCACCAGGACAGTGGCCCCAACACCAACCCGACAACCGCCATGATGACGACGAATAACCCAACGCCGCCGAAATAACTATCGACTTGCGCGCCCGGAACTATCGCCGACCGGTCGGCGAGCATCCGTGCTTGCGGCACGGAAACGACGAACGCCCACACCAGCCCCGCCACGACGCCCAGCAGCACTGCGACCACCGCGAACCGCGCACCGCCTGATCCGCGACTTGTCATCGTTGATACAACTCGACAGAGTCGACTTCACCATGCCGCGAGCACCTGGCATGCCAACCGTCGGGGCGGACTTGCACGACCATCCGACGCCCGCACTGCCCGCAGTAGCGCGGCGGTTCGAGACCTAGGCGCGCTGTCGTCGGGATAGCGTCGTCGCTTTGGAGTTCGATCTCCAGCCCCGTGTACACACCAAACCGATGGGGTTCATCCAATGGGTGCGGCACGCTGGGTGCAGTCATGTCAGATGCTCGAATTCAGCGCCTTGATGGGCATCGACAGGTCCACCAGCAAGTCAAGATCGGCCTCGGCGGGACGCCCGAGTGTGGTGAGGTAGTTGCCGACGATAACGGCGTTAATACCACCGAGAATGCCCTGCTTTGCTCCCAAGTCACCAAGGGTGATCTCGCGGCCACCGGCAAAGCGAAGGATGGTGCGCGGCAAGGCAAGTCGGAATGCTGCGACGGCCTTGAGCGCCTCCGCCGCCGGTAGTACCTCGAGATCGCCAAACGGCGTGCCCGGGCGCGGGTTCAGGAAGTTCAACGGCACCTCGTCAGGTTCCAGCGCGGCGAGATCAGCTGCGAACTCGGCACGCTGTTCGAGCGTCTCCCCCATACCGAGGATTCCGCCACAGCACACTTCCATGCCCGCTTCGCGGACCATCCGCAGCGTCTCGAATCGTTCTTCCCAGGTGTGCGTCGTCACGACATTCGTGAAGTGCGACTTCGCCGTCTCCAGGTTGTGGTTGTACCGATGGACGCCCATCTCCTTGAGTTGATCAACCTGTTCTTGGTTCAGCATGCCGAGGCTGCAGGCGATCTGAATATCAACCTCGTTACGGATTGCCTCGATACCAGCGGCGACCTGGCTCATCAGACGCTTGTCGGGGCCACGGACGGCCGCGACGATGCAGAACTCGGTGGCGCCGGTCTTCGCGGTCTGCTTTGCTGCCTCGACCAACGACGGGATGTCGATCCATGCGCTACGCACGGGCGACTCGAATAGGCCCGACTGCGAGCAGAAGTGGCAGTCTTCGGGGCAGCCACCGGTCTTGAGCGAGATGATGCCTTCCACCTCGACCTCGGGGCCGTTCCATTTCATGCGAACGTCGTGGGCGAGGGCGAGCAGTTCAGTCAACCGATCGTCGTCGAGCTGCAGAACCTGCAGCGTCTGATCCTTGGTGAGTCCCTCACCGCGTTCGAGGACCTGCTCGCGCGCGATGGCGAGGATGTCATCCGCGGCGACTGTCGCGGTGTCGGGCCTGGTATCGGCGGGTGCCTGCGTCACGTGAGTGCTCCTTTAGCTGACGAACGTGAGTTCAATTGTGGGCTTGATGATTTCAGAATGTGCGTGGCGAGCCAGGTCGCATCGAACCACTCGGTTGCGCGGGCGCAAAACTCGACACTAGGCAACTGACCGACGCCCGCGGGAATGACTCCGACCAACGGAACATCGGTGAGTCGCGCCAATTCGGCGCGATTGCACGTCATTGCGAGATCCGGCTCCGACGGCCACGATCCAATGACGAGGCCGGCCGGCTCGACGCCGCGATGTCGCAGAGCTTCGACGGTCAGTTCGGTGTGGTTCAGCGCGCCGAGCGCGGCGTCGACCACCACAATGACGGGTGCGTTCACCTCGGCCGCGACGTCGGCCAGCGTGTAGTCATCCGCGAGTCGCACGAGGACTCCGCCCGCGCCTTCGACCAACACGACGTCATGATGTTCGGCTAGGTCGGCGACCGCAGTCGTCACCGTCGAACGCTCTAGTTTCGGCTGCTGCGCACGCGTCGCGGCGGTGGCCGGGGCGAGCGGCTCCGGGTATCGCACGCATTCCACCGAAGTGATTGGACCAGCCAGTGCAGCTACTTGTGCGAGGTCGCCCGGCTCGTCAGGCTGCAACCCAGTCTGCGCGGGTTTGCACACCGCAACGCGTTGGCCGTGGCTGCGCACCGCGGCTACGAGCGCAGCGGTGACGACAGTCTTTCCGACGTCGGTCGAGGTGCCGGTGACGGCGATGATCCTGCCCGCACTCATGACGACATCACCTGCGCCCGTACGTCGTTCACAATTTGCGCGACGCGGTCGATAGTCTCGTCGTCGAGATCAGCGCGGGCTGTCAGCCGCAGCCGCGACGTGCCAACTGGCACCGACGGCGGGCGGAAACAACCAACAAGAACTCCCCGGCGTCGACATTCGGTCGCGATGGCGACGGCCTGATGAGGATCGCCGATGATCAGCGACACAACGGCAGCGGCCGGTTCATCGCCGCCACACCGCGCCGCGAGTCGTGCCGCACTGTGACGAAGACGTTGTGGCAGTTCAGGATTGGCACGCAGAATCGCGAGCGCCTCGTGTGCGGCACCGACCGCCGCAGGGTTCAGACCAGTGTCGAAGATGAAGGGGCGGGCGGTATCGATGAGATGTGCGCGCACCGACGTCGAACCGAGGACGACACCGCCCTGGGCGCCAAGGGATTTCGACATCACGGTGGTGACAACAAGTCCAGGCGCACCGGACAGGCCCAGTTCCGCGATCAGACCGGCGCCCCCCGGTCCACGAACTCCCAGAGCATGCGCCTCGTCGACGAGCAGTGCGGCACCTTGCTGTGCTGCCACCTCGTACAGCTCGGCGACGGGAGCCGGCTCGCCGTCGATGCTATAGACCGAGTCGGTGACGACAAGTGCACGGCGGAATGTATTGGTACGCAGCGCGTCTCGGACCGCCGCTACATCGCCGCGGTCGACGACAATAACGTCGGCCCGCGACAATCGGCAGCCGTCAATCAATGACGCATGCGTGCCCGTGTCACTGACGATCAGATCCCCGCGCGAAACCAGAGCGGTAATCGCCCCGACGTTGGCGAGGTACCCCGACGAAAAGCATAGGGCCGCATCGAATCCAAGGAAGTCGGCGATGTCGTTCTCAAAATCGCGGTGCGCTTGCGTGGTCCCGACAACCAAGCGCGAAGCTGTCGATCCGGCACCGTACTCGGCGGCCGCACGGGCCGCAGCCGCGATCACCGCGGGATGTCCAGACAGCCCGAGGTAGTCGTTCGACGCGAGGTTCAGTTGCGTCGAATTCGCTTGCCTCGCATAGAGTTCCCGATGCAGTCCAGCATCGTGACGCTCGACTGCGGCATCGTCGAGCCAGGCAAGCGGGTCGGTGCCGATGCTCGCAGCCGGAAGGGTCGTGCTCATTGTCCGACCTCCATCGATGCCGAAACCGATGCCTTCACGGCGGCAGCTACGCCGCCGCAAATCTGGGCAATATCGTCGGCGGTGCAGATGAACGGCGGCATGACGTAGACGAGATCGCGGAAGGGACGCAGCCACACCCCAGCTTCGACCGCGGCGTCGGTCGCGCCTCGCATATCGACGGACGATTCCAGTTGCACGACACCGATTGCGCCAAGGACTCGGACGTCGGCGACACCTTCGACGGCGCGTAGTGGTTCAAGTCCTTCCACCAAGCCAGCGCTAATTGCGGCGACGCTCTCGCGCCACGGTTGCGCAAGAAGTAGTTCAGTCGACGCGACGGCAATCGAACACGCGAGTGGGTTCGCCATGAACGTCGGCCCGTGCATCAGGCCGCCCGCTTCACCTTCGCTGATGGTTCGCGCAACGCGCGCCGTACACAACGTCGCGGCCAAAGTGAGGTATCCCCCGGTCAACGCCTTTCCGACGCACATGACGTCCGGGGTAACACCGACAAAGTCGGCTGCGAACAGTTCACCCGTGCGTCCGAACCCGGTGGCGATCTCGTCGAAGATAAGCAGAACGCCGTGTTGATCGCAGATGCGTCGCAGCTCGACGAGGTAGCGCGGATCGTGGAATCGCATCCCACCGGCACCCTGCACAACGGGCTCGACGATCACGGCCGCCAGCTCGTCGGCATGGGCCGCAACGGCGTCTGCCAGTTCGGCGACGTATGACTCGTCGAACTCGACGGGCGGTGGTGCCACGAAGATCTGCGGGGCCAACACGTCGGTCCACAACGAATGCATCCCGCCTTCGGGATCGCAGACGCTCATCGGGGCAAACGTGTCGCCGTGGTATCCGCCGCGCCAGGTCAACAGCTTGGTACGACGCACCGATACGGTCCGCTGGTACTGCAGTGCCATTTTGATGGCCACTTCCACCGACACCGATCCCGAATCACAGAGGAAGACCTTGTCGAGCCCCGCTGGCGTGATGTCGACCAGCAGTTTTGCCAGTCGGGCGGCAGGCTCGTGGGTCAGTCCACCGAACATGACATGACTCATCTTCGACAACTGTTCGTGAGCGGCAGCGTCGAGGATTGGGTTCCGGTAACCGTGAATCGCGGCCCACCATGAGCTCATCCCGTCGACCACCTCGCGACCGTCGGAGAGCCTTAGGCGGACACCATCGGCACTCTCGACGATGCGCGGCGCCATCGCCGGCGGCATCGACCCGTAGGGATGCCACAGGTGGGTGGCATCCACGGAAGCGATGTCGGTCACAAGCACCTGTACACCGTACAGGTAGGGTTGGAGCGTGGCCAACTCCCGCAGCGACGTGCTGACAGCCGCTCGTAGCCTCCTCAACGCTACGAGCCTTGCTGACCTGACCATGCGTCGGCTGGCGTCGGATCTGGGCGTGCGTCCGAACGCGCTCTATTGGCACTTCCCCAATAAGCAGACGCTGCTCGCCGCGCTCGGCGATGACATCCTCGGCGAGATTGACGCGCATACCTTTCCAACGTCCTGGGACGGACGGCTGCGCGCGCTGGCCGTGGCGATGCGGTCGGCGCTGTTGTCCGTCACTGACTCTGCCGAGCTGGTTTCGTCGAGCTGGGCCAGCGGTCTATCGGAGATGGTCGTCGCCGATCAGATCCGAATTACCGCGACCGCCGGCGGACTCAGCTCCGACGATGCGCAGGCCGCGACCACCGCCATCTGCCAGCTCGTCATCGGGCTCACCATCGAGGAACAGACGCGCGCACAGATGGAACGACTCGGTGTCACCGGGCCGTCGGGGCGAGACTTCACCGCGGAATTCGACGCCGCGCTCGGACTTCTCATCGACGGAGCGCGGCATCGCGCCAACTCGAAAGAGGCTGTCGGAATCGGTTCTTGACAGTGCGGGAGAGTAGATTAGCTAGCCGACCGCGCTAGTCCAGCACGCGAAGGAGCTTTGCCCGTTTTGGCTGCCCCAACTGCCACTGAACCGTCATCTACGGCCGCGCCCACCGGATCGGCGCCGGCCTACCGGACCGACTTGGACGGGTTGCGCGGCGTCGCCATCATGTTGGTCGCGTGCTTCCACATCTGGTTTGGCCGTGTCTCCGGCGGCGTCGACGTCTTCCTGACGCTGTCCGGATACTTCTTTATCGGATCCCTACTGCGCCACGCGATCACGAGTCAGTCGCCGGTCATCGGATTCGGTGCCACAGCCAACCCATGGCCGCGTCTCAAACGTCTCCTCCGACGCCTGTTGCCGGCGCTGGTCACCGTGCTCATCGTCGTGTCGATTTTGACCGTTCTCATCCTGCCGCAGACCCGCTGGGTGAACGTCGGGCGCGAAGTGATCGCCAGTGCTCTCTATTACCAAAACTGGTATTTGGCTTTCAATTCGCAGGACTATCTCGCCGCGAGTTCGGCCAACTCGCCCCTGCAGCACATCTGGTCGATGTCAGTACAGGGCCAGTTCTTTGTCGCGACGCTGGTCATCGCACTACTCGTGGCCGCTGCCATCAAACTCGCCGCGTTGCGCTGGCCCGTCGTGGGGTCGAAGAAGGTCGTCACGATCATCGTCGGCGTCGGAGTCCTCGGCATTGCCGCGATTTCCTTCTACTGGGCCCACATGCGCATGGGCGTCAACCAGCAGTGGAACTACTACGACACATTCTCCCGAACGTGGGAGCCGCTAGTCGGTGGTCTCCTCGCGATCTGGATGCCGCGCTGGAACGCACCGCGCTGGCTACGCAACGTCGTGGGCCTGATCGCGTTGGCGATGATCGTGTGCTCCGGCTGGCTCATCATGGGCGTCCAGTCCTACCCCGGCCCGCTTGCTCTTGTTCCGGTTGGCGCGACGCTGATGTTGATCTGGTCCGGCGCGACTCCCGGCTCAGCAGTTGAGCAACAACAGCCGCAGATCAACCAGCTTCTCGCGACACGACAGGCCGTGTGGCTCGGCAACATTGCGTACTCGCTGTACCTCATCCATTGGCCGTTGCTCATCTTCTACCTGACCTGGCGCGACAAGAACCATGCGAACTTCTTTGAGGGCACCGCGTTGTTGATCGTCTCGACGATTCTCGCCTGGCTCATCAAGAAGTACATCGAAGACCCACTGCGCGGCGGCGGCCGATCTGCGCTGGCCCAGCGTGCACCCGGGTCGTCGCGCCGAATGTCGTACACGGCCGCGCTGACAAGTGTGCTGGTGGTCGCGACACTCGCCACGGGAATCACCATCAAGGTGTGGGAACGCCACGTTTCGACCATGGTCGTCGACACCACCCACCTCGACCCGAAATTGTTCCCCGGTGGTCGGGCGTTGCTGGATTCGACCATCAGGGTCCCCGACGTCGATCCCCAACCGACGCCGCTGGCGGTCCAGAAGGATTTCCCCGCGACGTCCTCTGACGGCTTCATGAGTAGCTTCGACGACGACGCCATCCATGTCGGCGTCTACGGCGACAAGAACGCGACCAAAACGATTGCCCTCGCGGGTGGCTCCCACGCGGAAATGTGGATCACCGCGCTGAACATCCTGGGTCAGCGCAACCACTTCAAGGTCAAGACATACTTGAAAATGGGTTGTCCGCTGTCCACCGAGCTAGTTCCCAAACAGCGCGGTGTCCCATACCCGCAGTGCCACGATTGGGCGCAGCGCGCCGTGGCGAAGGTCATCGCCGACAAACCCGACGCCGTGTTCACCAACTCCACCCGCCCGGAGGACAGTGGCAGCGGCGATTGGGTCCCGGACACGTACCTCCCCATCTTTGATGACTTCGCCAAGGCGGGCATCCCGGTCCTCGGTATTCGAGATACGCCGTGGCCGCACAACGGCAAGGGCATCATCGATACCCCGAACTGCCTCGCCGACGGCGGCAACGCCGATTCGTGCGGTAGCAGCCGAACATTGCAGCTCAATCCCGTCGACCCCACGATCGAAGCGGCCAAGAGTCGACCGATGTTGCATCCGCTCGACCTCACGAACGCAGTGTGCGAACCGGAATGGTGCCCCGCCATCGTCGGCAACATCATCGTCTATAAGGACCTCCACCATCTGAGCGCGACATACATCCGCAGCATCACCGACGAACTTGGTCGGCAGATGGCTCTCGCGTTGCCGTGGACCGGCGCGGGTAAGCGCTAACCACACATGACTACTACTGATACGGCCGCGCCAGCGGTTTGGCCCGGCGCCGCATATCCACTTGGCGCAACGTACGACGGCGCCGGCACCAACTTCTCGCTATTTTCCGAGGTCGCCGATCGCGTCGAACTGTGTCTCGTCGACGACGCGGGCGTCGAGCAACGGATCAATCTTGAAGAGGTCGACGGCTACTGTTGGCACGCATACCTTCCGGGCGTCGAACCCGGTCAGCAGTATGGCTTTAGAGTTCACGGACCGTTTGATCCGGACCGCGGACTGCGATGTGATCCGACGAAGCTGCTCCTCGACCCGTATGGCAAGGCGTTCCACGGGACATTCGACACAAACCATCCGAGTCTGTTTTCCACCGACGGTGACAACGTCGATTCACTCGGTCACACGATGCTCTCGGTGGTCATCAATCCCTACTTCGACTGGCAGAACGATCGCTCGCCGAATCGGCCGTACCACGAGACGATCATCTATGAGGCGCACGTCAAGGGAATGACCGCCGCCCATCCCGACATCGACGAAGAGTTGCGGGGTACCTACGCCGGACTCGCGCACCCGGCGATCATTTCCCACCTCCAGTCTCTCGGCATCACGGCCATCGAGCTGATGCCCGTCCACCAGTTCCTACAGGACTTCACCCTCCTCGATCAGGGGCTACGAAACTACTGGGGCTACAACACTTTTGGCTATTTGGCACCGCACGATGAATACACCTCGCGACGCGACCAGCCGAGCAGTGCCGTCACCGAATTCAAGACGATGGTTCGGGCGTTCCACGCGGCCGGTATCGAGGTCATTCTCGACGTCGTCTACAACCACACCGCCGAAGGCAATCACCTCGGCCCGACGCTGAACTTCCGCGGCATCGACAACGCCGCCTATTACCGCCTCGACGAGGACAACCCCAAGTTCTATAAGGACTACACGGGTACCGGTAACAGCCTCAACGGACGGCATCCGCACACGTTGCAGCTGATTATGGACTCCCTTCGCTACTGGGTTACCGAGATGCACGTCGACGGGTTCCGCTTCGACCTCGCATCGACGCTGGCACGGGAACTACATGACGTTGATCGACTGTCGGCGTTCTTCGACTTGGTCCAGCAGGATCCAATCGTCAGCCAAGTAAAGCTCATCGCCGAGCCGTGGGACGTCGGTGAAGGTGGATATCAAGTCGGCAATTTTCCGCCACTGTGGACCGAGTGGAACGGCAAGTATCGCGACACCGTCCGCGATTATTGGCGTGGCGAACCCGCGACGTTGGGCGAGTTTGCCTCCCGGCTCACCGGGTCGTCGGATCTGTACGCCACGACCGGCCGTCGCCCGTTGGCGTCGATTAACTTCATCACCGCCCACGATGGCTTCACCCTCGCCGACCTGGTCTCGTACAACGAGAAGCATAACGACGCCAACGGCGAGGACAATCGCGACGGCGAGAGCCACAACCGCTCATGGAATTGCGGCGTCGAGGGCCCAACCGACGACCCCGACATCGTGGCACTGCGCGCCCGCCAGCAACGCAACATCCTGACCACGCTGTTGCTGTCGCAGGGCACACCGATGATCGCGCACGGCGACGAGATCGGCCGCACTCAGGCGGGAAACAACAACGCCTACTGCCAAGACTCGCCCCTGGCATGGATGGATTGGTCACTGGCGCAGACGAATTCAGATCTGTTGGAGTTCACTCGACGAGTCATCGCGCTGCGCACCGATCATCCAGTGTTCCGCCGACGCCGCTTCTTTGCCGGCAAGCCGATTCGGTGGGGCGACCAAAGTCTCGACATCGCATGGCTCACCCCGACCGGTAATGAGATGACTGCCGCCGATTGGGACAGCGGCTTTGGCAAGAGTGTTGCGGTCTTCCTTAACGGCGACGGCATCGCCGAACCCAATGAGCGCGGCGCCAAGGTTTCCGATGACACCTTCCTCATCTGCTTCAACGCGCACTTTGAACCAATCGAGTACACCGCGCCGTCGCGCACATACGGCTCGGCCTGGATTGGTGTAGTCGACACGTCGGATCCGCTCGGACACAGTACGGTAACGGTGGAAGCTGGGACGACTTTTACCGTCCCGGCACGTTGCGTCATCGTCCTAGAGAGGGCTCCGACAGCTTGACCGTGCGTGAGAACCGCCCCGCCGCTTTAACGGAGTCGGTACGTCCCGCTACCCCGACGGAGTTGGTACGTCCTACTGCTACCTACCGACTGCAACTGCACGCGCAGTTCGGTTTCGCAGACGTGGTCAAGATCCTCCCCACGCTCGACGCCCTTGGAATATCGCATCTCTATCTGTCACCGATCGCCACCGCGATGGCCGGGTCCACGCACGGATACGACTGGATTCCGCCAGCCAGTGTCGCGGAGGACTTGGGCGGCATCGACGGTCTGCGTGCGCTTCGGCGTGCGGCCCGCAAACGCGGCATGGGGATCATCGTGGATATTGTGCCCAACCACATGGGCATCGGCGATCCGCTCCAAAATGCTTGGTGGACGGACGTTCTACGGCACGGCCGTGAATCCGACTACGCGCACTACTTCGATCTGGACTTGAGCATCGACAACGGCGTCGGGGGGAAGATCGCCCTGCCGGTGCTTGAGTCGGGTGACGACGATCCGTCGTTGATCATCGACGACGACGGCAACCTCGTCTATCGCGGCCGACGATTCCCCACTGCCCCCGGCAGCGTCGATGACACCGCAGACGCGCGGGCCGTTCACGACTCCCAGCATTACCGTCTGGTGCCACACGATGCGGGGGTCATCGGGTATCGCCGGTTTTTCGCAGTCAATGAACTGGCGGCGCTGCGTCAAGAAGACCCCGACGTCTACGACGCGACGCATCGTTGGATCTTTGACCTCGTCGCCGCGGATCTCATCGACGGTGTCCGCGTCGATCACCCGGATGGGCTCGCGGACCCGGTGGAGTATCTCCAACAGCTACGCGTCGACCTCGGCCCAGCGCCAGCGATCTACGTCGAGAAAGTTCTCGCACACACCGAGGAACTCGATGGTTGGCTGCCGGTAAACGGTACGACGGGATATGACCAACTCCGCATCATCGACGCACTCTTCGTGTCAGAGGCGGGCATGGTCGAACTGACCGAACTCCATGAGATGGTCACCGGATCGACCGGTGACGCGCAATGGCTGCACGACGCAGGCATCGAACTTAAAAAGGCCGCACTGACCCACCAGTTCTCGGCAGAGTTCGCGCGCCTGGTACGAGTAATAACCGAGACCGCATCTGAACACGGTGTTCCGGCTGGCATTCCGCCTGAAACCGTTGCGGTCGCAACGTCGGAGCTCATCGGGTCTTCGCTGCTCTACCGCGAGGATTATCCGAGTCTGCTGCCGTACTTCGCCAGTAGTCTTGCCTCGCTCGCGACCTATCGGCCCGAACTCGCTGGTGCGGTCACCGTGATCGCCGATGCGACGACCACACCGGGCGAGCCGAGTGCCCGCCTCGGGCAAGTCACCGGCGCGGTGACCGCGAAGAGTATCGAAGATTGCCTCTTCTATCGAACGGCACGGCTGGTCTCAACGCAGGAAGTCGGATGCGACCCCGGGTTCCCGACGCTGACGCTCGCTGAGTTTCATGAACTGAACGAGCGGCGGGTCACCACCTGGCCCCTCGCCATGTCGACGTCGAGTACCCACGACACTAAACGTGGTGAGGACGTCCGCACACGAATCCGCATGCTGTCGCAGATCCCGCAACGGTGGATGGGTACTGTCCTCGACATCAACCGTCGCAATCCACCACCAGATCCCGTCACGGGACTTTTCTTGTTGCAGAACATCTTTGGAATTTGGCCGGCCGATGGTGTACTTGCCCCCGACTGGCGCGAGCGGGTAGGTGCATTCGCGCGGAAAGCTGTTCGCGAGGCTGGGGTCAACACGTCGTGGACGGACGTCAACGACGAGTTTGAAGAGGCCGTCGAAGGATGGATCGACGCGGCGACAACTGGCAAATCCGCGGCGGCGCTCACCGCCCTGGCTACTGAGATTGATGGTTATTGGCAGTCAGAGTCGTTGGCACACAAGGCAATCACATTGCTATCTCCGGGCGTGCCCGATATCTACCAGGGCACGCAGTGGTGGGAGGATTCACTCGTCGACCCCGACAATCGGCGCGACGTCGATTACACCCGCTCGCTCGATCACCCGAAAGCGAAGCTGATCTCGACGGCCCTGCGCCTGCGGCGTAACCACTCCGACGCGTTCGATTCGGCTGCGTCGTACCTCCCGCTGTTCGCCGAGGGGCCCGGTGCGGACCGCATCATCGCCTTCGGGCGTGGGGTCCATCCGATCGAGGATCCGGAAGTCATCGTGGTGACGACGCGGTTCACCCACAGTTTCTCCGACGACGTACGGGCAGCAACGACAATTTCGCTGCCCGACGGCGAGTGGGTTGACGCACAAGACAAGTCGCGATGGTCCGGCGATGTCTCCATCGCCGCCCTGTTGCGCGATTATCCGGTCGCTCTGCTTGAGCATCGACGCGGCCGATCGCGGCGTAGGTGAAATCCGACGGCCTAACGAAGGGTTGCGGGGCGAACGACCATAACGGAACTCGCGCGACGCCCTTTCTCGCGGACGAGTGCGATCGGCTGGTCGTCGGGGTCTAAAACCACGTAGACGTCGTCGCGGCCGATCGGGTTGAGCCACCGCCCCTGACTGATGCCCTCGGCCTCGTCGAACGAAATGCTGCGATGCGGGAAGGCGATCTTCGCCGCCTCGTCGATATGCCAGCTCAACGCGGGTGTCGCGCCGGAGTCCGGGTCACGTACTAGTTCATCAAGAGTTCGCGAATGTTCGAGCCCGAATGGTCCAACCTTGGTCCGCCGCAGGGATGTCAGGTGCCCTCCGACGCCCAAGCCCGCACCAAGATCGCGCGCTAACGCCCGGATGTATGTACCCGACGAACAGTCGACATTGACGTCGAGGTCGATGAACTGGTCAGTTCGGCGGGTGTCGAGGATATCGAAGGTGTCAACGGTGACCGGTCGCGCGGGCAATTCAAACTCCTCGCCGGTCCGCATTAAAGCGTGAGCTCGCTTGCCATCGACCTTGATTGCCGACACCTTGGCCGGTACCTGCATGATGTCGCCGGTGAGCTGCGCGATATGCACTGCGATCTCGTCGTCGGAAACGCCGGATGCGTTTGTCTGGGAAAGGATTTCGCCGTCCGCGTCGTCCGAGTCGGTGGTGACACCCAACCGGATGGTTGCGGTGTACGACTTTGTCGTCAGCGACAACAGGCCAAGGAGCTTGGTGGCGCGTTCAATCCCGACGATGAGCACGCCGGTCGCCATTGGGTCGAGGGTGCCCGCGTGGCCAACTCGGCGCGTGTTGAAACCCTTGCGACACTTGGCAACAACGTCGTGGCTGGTGATACCGGCCGGCTTGTCGACAACGACGAGACCGGCTTGGTCGAGGTGCGCGTGATCGGTTGTCATCAGACGAGAGTGATGGTGGTCGTGATGAAACCACGGTCGATGAGCCAGCGACCCGGCAGATGAAGGAGCGGTCCTCCCCCGTCGTCGGTCTGGCCGTCGATCAGGATCGTCGAGGTGAAAGTTCCCGACGCCGACGTCTGGCCCGATGCGTCTCCAGCTGTTTGTTCAAACACGATGTGCGCGTCTTCGAATCCAAGCCATCGATGCGTCAGCGGGAACCATGCCTTGTACGTGGTTTCCTTGGCACAGAACAGGAGTCGGTCCCAATGGAGTCCTTGCGGGCGAGTCGACAGCACATCACGTTCGGCTGCGATGCTGGTGTGCTCAAGGACGCCCTCGGGCAACGTTTCGTGAGGCTCCGAGTCGATCCCAACCGAGCGCACGGCCATGGCATGCGCCGCAATGGCGGCTCGGTAACCGTCGGTATGCGTGATCGACCCGACGATGCCACGCGGCCACAACGGCTCACCCTTGTCGCCGCGCAAGATAGGTCCCGCGTCAACCCCCAGTTGTGTGAGGGCTTCGCGGGCGCAGTGCCGTGCGGTGATGAACTCGCGTCGACGCTTCGGTACCGCGCGGCCGATGATTGACTCCTCACCGGGCAGTGCGCGGAGTCCGTCTGGGTCGTCAAAGGTCTCAGCACCAACGACATTCGCGGGAAGGATCTGTTCGATCATGAAAGCTACGACTTCCGTTCTCTCAGGGCTGTGACTTCTTGTCGGCGCTGCGGCGAGCTTGGCGCTCTTCGAGTTTGCGACGGAACTCGGCGGCGCGTTCCTCGTAGTCGGGCGGTAACTCGAATCGGGCACCGTGTTCCGGTAAATCGTGCGGCTTGAGTCCGGGGTCGGGCCAAATGGGTCGCAAGAGTGGTTCGGGTAGGCCGCGACGTTTCCACTCTCGGGGATAACCGACGGACACTTCCTCAAACCGAACGTCGTCGTACCAGGTGGTCCGCGGAATGTGAAGGTGACCGTAGACGCTGCAGGCAGCCCGATAGCGGGTGTGCCAGTCGTGTGTTAACTCGCTTCCGCACCAGAGAGCAAACTCCGGGTACATCAGCGCATCAGTCGGCTCGCGGCGCAGCGGCCAATGATTAATCAGGACGGTCCGCTCGGCGGGGTCGATCGCGTCGAGCCGCTTGCGTGTCTGCTCGACGCGGGCGCGTCCCCACGCATCACGCGTCGGGTACGGCTCGGGAGAGATCAGAAATTCGTCGGTGGCAACGACGTTGCGTTCCCGTGCCAGCGCTAACGCGGCCAGCGCGGTTGTCGTTCCTTCCGGACGGAACGTGTAGTCGTAGAGGAGAAACATCGGGACGACCCGGACGGTTGGGGAACCGTCACCCGGGTCGAAAATTGGATAGATATCCTCGGGCGTCACCACGCCCATGTCCCGACAAGCCTGAACGAGGTAGTCGTAGCGCGCGACACCGTGGATCTGCAGTGGGTCCTTCGCCGTCGTGTAAAGCTCGTGGTTGCCGGGCACCCAGATTACGGTGTCGAATCGTGCACGCAAGCGTCTCAGGGTCTCCGCGATGTCGTCGGTGCGTTCGCCAATGTCGCCCGCGACGATGAGCCAGTCGTCGGGGTCGGTCGGGTGAATCTGGTCGACGATGTGCTCGTTGCCGCGGTGCGCCACGTGCAGGTCGCTGATCGCCCAGAGAGTTGCCATGATGTTCCATCTTTCCAGATGTGTCGGTCTCCATATCACGCCGGAGCGCCGACCCCCCTGTACGAGCGTGGAACGCTGCGTCAGCCCCGATAGCCTGGCGCTCCCGGCAGCAACGACTTCTGGTAGTCCAGCTTTCCGTCGGGATCAGTCACAAATCGGCCCTCACACTCGCCCTTCAGTGACGCCACCGTGGCGTCCCAGACCCGCGAATCAATGGACTCGAACGTATGCTCGTAGCCGAGCGCTGGCAGCGCCTCATTTGCCGAAATCGGCGTAACCCGGCATTGACCTCCATCAAGGTCGCCCGTTGCGTATTCGCGTGCGCTGCGCACACTGAAGTAGCTTGTCGGTCCGGGAGTGTCGTCACCCTTGTTGATCGCGCCGAGGAATGGATCGCCCGGGCAGATTTCGCGACCGACGTTCTGCGTGCACGCGGCGCTCGACCCGTACTGTGGGCTACCGATCGACACGTACGTCGCGACCTTGGGTGCGCCGCCGAGCTCCTTCAGATACCACCGGGCAGACATTCCGCCGACACTGTGGCCAACGAGTGCGATCTTCGCACCGGGATGCGCTTTCCGCTCAGCGTCGACGGCCCGTGCGATCGCCTTGGCATCTGACCGCATATTGAAACCGGTGAGATCTAGGACTCGCGAACTAAACCCGCGCGAAGACAGATTCTCGGCCATCGGTCCATACGGAGTCGCACCGAAATACTGGCCGGGAATGATGAGGACGCGCGTCTGCGGCGGAGCGGCCTGGGCCGGAACGACAGCGACCGAAGAAGCGAGCGCAAAGGCCAGCGCAGCGAATGCGGCAATCAGTACAGAACGACGAAATGACATGAAGATAGCCTAGCCTAATCTAAGTTGGCTAGCGCGCCCACGCCCCGCCGCGATACCGCCACCAGACGGCGGCGAGTCGGGCAATCATGAAAACCAACAGACCGGTCCATATTCCAGCCAGCCCCCAACCGAAGACCAGCGACAGCCAGATCAGCGGCAAGAAACCACCCAGCGCCGCGGCGAGCGTCGCAGTCCTTAGGAACGCGGCGTCCCCGGCACCGAGCAGAACACCGTCCAACGCAAAGACAACACCCGCGATCGGCAGCATCGCAATGAGGAACCACCACGGCGTCGAAATGGCATCGAGGACCCGCTCATCCGAGTTGAAGACTCTCGGCAACGTCGATGCGCCAACCGCCAGGATGAGACCAACCGCCACAGCGACTGACACCGATGCGATCGTCACCCGTCGCGCAACGACCTTTGCCTCCGCACTGGCGGCCGCGCCAAGCGCAGCGCCGACGAGGCTCTGCGCGGCGATAGCCAGCGAGTCCAATAGCAGCGAGAGAAACTCCCACACCTGCAGGACAACCTGGTGTGCCGCAACGGCTTCCACCGAGAATCGAGCAGCAACCGCTGCCGCCGACACGAAGCAAAGTTGAAATGACAGGCTCCGCGCGACCAGATCACGCGCCATCACCAACTGCGCCCGGATGACCGTCGCGCTGGGCCACCAAGACACCCCCGAACGTCGCACCGCTCGAGCCAGCGCGACGAGAAACAACAATCCAGTGAGACCTTGGCCAATAAGATTGGCCCACGCACTGCCTATCAGACCGAGGCGCGGCAGACCACCGACGCCATGCACGAGGCCCACGCATAGAACCGCTGAAACAGCCAGCCCGACAACAACGTTCACGATCGGCGCACGCGTCGACTGGATTCCGCGCAACCAACCGTTTCCCGCCATCGATACCAGGATGAGTGGGACCCCAGCGATCGCAACCCGCAACCACCTCGTGGCGTCGGCGGCAACCGCGTCGTCGGGGACCAGCGCCCGCATGATCCACGGCGCCGCTACATAGCCGATGGCAATCATCCCGACGCCAACTGCCACCGCGAGCCATGTCGCTTGGACGCCTTCGACAATTGCGCCTGACTTGTCACCCGCACCGTAACGCCGAGCGGATCTGGCTGTGGTTCCGTACGCCAAGAAGGTCAGCTGCGTGCTGACCACGGCCAGTACCAGGGTGCCGACCCCGAGAGCAGCCAACTCGGCTGCACCGAGCCGTCCGACGACCGCGAGGTCAAGGAGGAGATAGAGGGGCGGGGCAATCAATACCGCCAGCGCCGACGTCGCGAGGACTGCGATTCGACGAACACCCCAGTCGAGGTGGGATGTGCTCAGAGCGCTTCCACAAACCGGGCGACGACCTCGTCGGCGCTACCCGCATCGCTGTAGCCCGCGGCGCGATGATGTCCCCCGCCGCCATGCTCCGCCGCAACAGGCACCAGGTCAATCACGGATTTCGACCGCAACGACACGGTCCATTCCCCGGGCTCGCCCTCTTTGAAGACTGCCGCAACTTCGGCGTCTCCGACGGTCCGCACAATGTCGATCACACTCTCCAGCTGGGCCCAGTCGAGCCCATCGGACGCCTCTCGGGCGACAACGGCATGAACCAGTCCCGCACCATCGAACGCTTCCGGTACCAAAGTGGCGGTCGCCAACGCGTGTTCAACCATCTGCAGCCAACCGAACGGATGGGTGTCGAGCAGCACCCGACTCCAATGTGCGCCGTCGACGCCGGTCTCCAATAGTCGAGCCGCGATGGTCAACGACTGCGGGCGTGCCCACTTGAACGAGCCGGTGTCGGTAATGAGGCCCGCATACAGGCAGGTAGCGATGTCGACATCCAAGTCAATGCCAAGGCGATCGACGATGTTGAGGACGAGCGCCGTCGTGCAGTCGGCACCCGGATCAACGTAGTCAACGGTGCCGAAGCCTTCGTTCGAAGCGTGGTGATCGATCACCACTGATTGGCGCGCCGCCGTGAACTGGTCTGCGAGACAAGACAACCGACCGAGCGTCGCGGCATCAACCGCCACAACCGTCGGATGCCCTACGACATTGTCCGACGCGACCAGCAGGTCGACACCGGGCAGTCCGTCGAGACCGTCGGGTAGTGGCGTGTCACCGGGGAACGACACCTCGACGTCGATGCCTAAACGCCGCAGGGCCAAACCTAGGCCAAGGCCGCTACCGATCGTGTCCGCGTCGGGTCGTACGTGACAGAGAATCGTCACCCGATCGGCACCACGCAGCACCTCGGCAACATGCGCCGCGGTGTCGGTGGCTGCGACAACGTCGGTCAACGTTCGTCTCCAGCAGGTTCTTCCCCAGCAGGTTCTTGCCCAGGTTCGTCGTCCGCGCTGCGGTACGGATCCGCATCGCCGGCCGGCTTTGCACGCTCCGCCTGCCGCGCAACCAGTTCGTCGTTGGCACGCGCCCGCGCGACCAGCTCTTCCATTTCGCGCGCCGCATCGGGAACGGTGTCGAGAGCAAACGTGAGAGTCGGGGTAAAGCGCACGCCGGTGCCCGCCCCCACCTTGGTTCGAAGCACACCGGTCGCCTTAGCCAATGCGGCTGCGGCGCCCGCGTAGTCGGGTTCGTCGTCGATCGATTCGCCCATCACCGTGTAGAAGATCGTCGCGTCGTGCAGGTCTCCGGTCACCCGGGCGTCAGTCACGGTCACGTGCGCCAGTCGCGGATCTTTGATCTCCGATCCGATCGCCGACGCCACGATCGACGAAATGCGCTTTGCGAGCCGTTGAGCCCGCGCCGGGTCTGCCACGATGAATTCCTTACTCTCCGACGACGAAAGTCGGTGCATTGGTGCTTATGGGAAGAAAGTACTCCCCCTGCCGTGTGGCGAGTGGATCACTCGCCACACAGCAGAAGGAGTTAGAGAGCGGCCGTTAGGTCACCTCTAGTCGCGAGCCTTCTCCTGCAGCTCGTACGACTCGATGATGTCGCCAACCTTGATGTCGTTGTACGTCAACGTCAGACCACATTCGAAACCTTCGCGGACCTCAGTGACGTCATCCTTCTCCCGACGCAGCGACGAGATGGTGAGACTTTCGTTCACCACGACGTTGTCGCGCAGCAGACGCGCTTTGGCGTTTCGCTTGACGACACCAGAGTTGATCATGCAGCCCGCGATGTTGCCGACCTTGGACGAGCGGAAGATCGCGCGGATCTCGGCGCGGCCCAACTCGACCTCTTCGTACACCGGCTTGAGCATGCCCTTGAGCGCACTCTCGATCTCGTCGATTGCCTGGTAGATGATCGAGTAGTACCGGATGTCAACGCCCTCGCGGTTGGCGAGCTCGGTGGCTTTACCTTCCGCTCGAACGTTGAAGCCGATGATGATCGCGTCCGAGGCAGCAGCCAGGTTGACGTTGGTCTCGGTGACGCCACCAACACCGCGGTCGATGACGCGCAACTGCACCTCGTCGTCGATCTCGATGCCGAGCAACGCCTCTTCGAGGGCCTCGACCGTACCTGAGTTGTCGCCCTTGAGGATCAGGTTCAGCTGGCTGGTTTCCTTCAGCGCCGAGTCCAGATCTTCCAGACTGATCCGCTTGCGACTGCGTGCGGCCAGCGCGTTGCGCTTACGCGCATTGCGACGGTCGGCAATCTGTCGCGCGATGCGGTCTTCCTCGACGACGAGCAGGTTGTCGCCCGCACCCGGTACCGAGGTGAAACCGATGACCTGGACCGGACGAGACGGCGTGGCCGCATCAACGTCGTCGCCATGCTCATCGACCATGCGTCGAACACGACCGTATGCGTCACCGGCGACGACGGAGTCGCCGACCTTGAGCGTGCCGCGCTGGACAAGCACCGTTGCAACCGGACCACGACCGCGGTCGAGGTGTGCCTCGATGGCAACACCCTGGGCGTCCATGTCCGGGTTGGCGCGCAGGTCAAGCGACGCGTCGGCGGTCAGCAGCACGGCTTCGAGGAGCGCGTCGATGTTCGTACCCTCACGGGCCGAAATATCGACAAACATGCTCTCGCCGCCGTACTCCTCGGGGATGAGGCCGTACTCGGTGAGCTGGCCACGGATCTTGGTGGGATCCGCGCCTTCCTTGTCGATCTTGTTGACCGCGACCACGATCGGCACATCCGCTGCCTGAGCGTGGTTCAACGCTTCAACCGTCTGCGGCATGACACCGTCGTCGGCCGCGACCACGAGGATCGCGATATCGGTCGACTTCGCACCGCGGGCACGCATGGCGGTGAACGCCTCGTGGCCCGGGGTGTCGATGAAGGTGATCAGGCGATCTTCACCGTTGAGGTGCGTATTCACCTGGTAGGCACCAATGTGCTGGGTGATTCCGCCGGCTTCCGCCTCACGCACATTCGCCTTACGGATCGTGTCGAGGAGTCGGGTTTTACCGTGGTCGACGTGACCCATGACGGTGACCACCGGCGGACGCTGTTCGAGTTCGTCTTCGCCGCCCTCGTTCTCGCCGTAGGTGAGATCGAAGTTCGCCAGTAGTTCGCGATCCTCGTCTTCCGGACTGACCACCTGGACGGTGTAGTTCATTTCCGAACCGAGCAGCTCAAGCGTCTCGTCGTTCACCGATTCGGTGGCCGTCACCATCTCACCGAGATTGAACAGCGCCTGGACCAGCGATGCCGGATTGGCACCAATCTTGTCAGCGAAATCGGACAGCGAGGCGCCGCGTGCGAGACGAATAGTCTCACCCTGGCCGTGTGGCAGCCGTACGCCACCGACGGCCGGAGCCTGCATGTTCTCGTACTCGGCGCGTTTCGCCCGCTTCGACTTGCGCCCCCTGCGGGGTGCGCCACCGGGGCGACCGAATGCACCCGCGGCACCGCCGCGACCACGGCCACCGCCGCCGCCACCGGGGCGACCACGGAAACCACCGGCCGGAGGTCCGCCAGCGTTACCGCCGCCGCCACCTGGACCGCCGCGGTAACCACCACCGCCGCCGCCACCGGGGCCACCGCGGTTACCCGCACCTGGTCCGCCGCGACCCGGACGACCAGCGTCGGGACGTGCGGAACGGCTCGGCATCGCACCGGGGCTCGGACGGGGAGGCATGCTGCCTGGGTTTGGACGGGGACCGCCAGCACCGGGTGCTGGGCGCGCGCCCGCACCGCCAGGTCCGGGACGACCACCGGCTGCCGGACGGCCCGGTGCACCCGGACGACCCTGCGGACGAGGTCCGGCCTGGCCCGGACGCGGACCACCCTGACCCGGCGTAGTGCGCGCGGCCGGAGGTCGGGGTGCGGGAGCCGATGAATAGGGGTTGTTGCCGACGCGCGGGGCGCGCGGGCCTGGCTTGGGACCGCCCGGCCGTGCGGCCGGTGCGGGAGCCGCGGGGGTAGCCGGAGCCGCGGCCGCGGGTTGTTCGGGGGCCGGAGCCGGGGCGTCTTCGACCACCGGCGCCGGTACTGGCACCTCCGCTGGAGCGGGTGTGACCTCGACAGCTTCAACCGTCGGTGCCTTCGGACTCGCCGGCTTGGGTGCGCCCGGCTTGGGGCCGGCCGACGGAGTTGCCTTCTTGGCCGGAACCTTCTTGGCTGGTGCGTCCGCCGCGGGGGCGTCTTGGGGGAATGATTCACGCAGTCGACGGGCTACCGGAGCCTCAACTGTCGACGATGCGGATTTGACGAACTCGCCTTGCTCTTTCAGACGCTCGAGCACAATCTTGCTCGTCACGCCCAGCTCTTTGGCTAGTTCGTGCACGCGGGCCTTGCCTGCCACTGCTCTCCTCACTTGGAGGTCGAGCGGGACTCGCCGCGACCTCGGTTTACGTTAGAAACGTGCTCATCGTGGGAACTTCACGGTGTGCTCATGTCTTCTGCTGCCTGTTCCGGCTCATTTTCATGAGCCTCGTTCATGTCGAACTCATCACTGCTGCGACGAGTTCGTCCGAGTCAACGGTTGTCCCGTTGATCCGTAATGCCGCGGGCAAAGCTTTGCGCCGCACGGCCGCCAGAACACATTCTGGTCGAGCGTGCAGCCAGGCTCCGCGTCCCGGCATAGTCTTGTCGTGATCGACGACGATCACCACTGGGTTGCCACTCCTGCGAGCGACAACCCGGACGAGGTCTGCGGCCGCTCCACGTGCAACCGAGCGCTGTCGACATCCCAGGCACATCCGAATCGTCGGTCGTGCCGCCACTTTGACCATTAGATAGTCTACGCCCCAGCGCAAATCGGTTCCGGCGCGCCCACGTTAGGCCGGTGTGTCGGCGTCCGCGCCGTCGATATCACCCATCGGTTCCGGGTCAGCATCAGAGCGAATGTCGATTCGCCAGCCAGTCAACCTAGCCGCCAACCGTGCGTTCTGGCCTTCCTTGCCGATCGCCAGCGACAGCTGGTAGTCCGGCACGATCACTCGAGCGGCCCTGGATTCCTCATCGATCACCGTCACCGAAAGCACCTTGGCGGGTGAAAGAGCATTCGCGACGAACACGGCTGGGTCGGCGTCAAAGTCGATGATGTCGATCTTCTCCCCCGCCAACTCGCTCATGACGTTTCGGACGCGCTGTCCCATCGGACCAATGCAGGCGCCTTTGGCGTTGAGTCCGGGAACTTCGGTGTGCACGGCGATCTTCGAGCGATGGCCAGCCTCGCGAGCGACGGCGACAATCTCAACCTGGCCGTTCTCAATCTCCGGCACTTCAAGCGAGAACAGTTTGCGCACCAAGTTCGGGTGGGTACGCGACAACGTGATCTGTGGGCCGCGTGCACCACGGGCAACCCCGACGACGTAGCACTTGAGGCGCTCGCCGTGCTCGTAGTTCTCCCCCGGAACCTGCTCGGCCTGCGGAATGACACCTTCGGTTCCGTGCGCGTCGCTGCCGACCTGGACGATCACCATGTTGCGAGCATTGGCGCGGACGTCACGCTGCACCACTCCGCCGACGATCTCACCCTCGTGGGTGGCGAAGTCGCCGAAGTTCTTCTCATTCTCGGCGTCCTGGATGCGCTGGAGAATCACCTGACGGGCCGTCGTTGCGGCGATGCGGCCAAAGTCGGCCGGAGTGTCGTCCCACTCGTGGACGATCTCACCATTCTCGTCGACCTCCTGCGCCATCACGCGAACCACGCCCGACTTGCGGTCGACGTCGACGCGAGCATGCTGCGCGTAGCCATCGGTGTGGCGATAGGCCGTGAGCAACGCTGATTCGATGGCCGTGACGATCGTGTCGATCGACACCCCTTTGTCGACCTCGATCATCCGCAGTGCGGCGATGTCGATATTCATTCCTGCCCCTCTTCGCTATTCATTTGTGTCATTCATTTGTGTCTCGCTGTTTTGTGTCTGCTGTTGCGGGCTCACGCCACACATTTCCAGTTCCGTCGCATTGGGCGCGCTGAAATCAACGCCGACGACGGCCTTGGTTACCGAGTTGAAATCAACTCGGGTGGTGGCGAATCGACCCTTGCGGTTCTCGACGATGGTGACGCCGGAGTCGTCGGAAACGCCGATTCGTCCACTCACGTTCTTCTTGGCGCCAGCATCGTCGCTGTACTTGACGGTGACCTTGCGTCCCTGCGCGCGACGCCAATGCGTCGGTGTCGTCAGCGGTCGCGTGATCCCCGGCGTCGTGATCTCCAGCGTGTACGCGGTTTCCCCGAGCACAGGGTCGAGTACGTCGATCGTGGTACGGGTCAGTGTGGACAGCGCATCAAGCGTCGCACCGCCGTCGCGATCAACGATGACGGTGACCGCGGTGCCGCCGTCGGTCGCTGGCGCACATTTCACTTCTTCGACGTCGTAACCAGCCGAGGTCAACGTTGGTTCGACGAGTTCGGCAATCCGCTTCGGCGTTATCGATGGCTCGCTCACGCGGTAGCTCCTCGTCTTCAGTTGTCGGCGGCCGGCCCGCATCTACCAGGGGCGTCGGCCAGTCAGTCTAGTCCATCGCTCTGGTGCGCCGTACCGACTGGCATCATGGTCGATTGTGACGTTCACCTTGAATCGACGCTCAATCCTGGTCGGCGGAGCTCTCGCCGCTGGCGGCCTCGCCGTCGCGCCGACGCTGGCGGCCTGCGACCGAGGTCCAACGCCCGAACAGGTCCTTGCCGCCAAGCTCGCGCCCGTTGCCATCGCAGCCCTCGACGACGCGGCCGCCGCTCGTGCTCTATCGGGCACAACTCCCAACTACGCAGCGGCGCTGACGGTTGTCGCCGCCGAACGTGACGTCCACGCGAAGCTGCTGCGTGACGAGATCACTCGGCTGGACCCAGATGCGGCCACCAGGCTCGCAGCCTCGACACCGGCGGCTGCCCCTACGCTGGCTACCCTGCGCACACGGCTCGCCGCATCGGTCCGGCAGTCGGTGGACATCGGCGTCACCCTTGACGGCTATCGCGCCGGACTCCTCGCATCTGTAAGCGCCTCAACGACAACTCTGGCGAAGGTTCAATTGGCATGAGCGACACCACAACCGCACTCGCATCGGTAGTCGACGCCGAGCACTCCGCGGTATTTACTTACGGTGTTCTCACCGCATTCACTACCGGTGCAACACGATCGGCGGTCGCGAAGTACATCGCTGAGCATCGCGCCCGCCGCGATGAATGCAATCGCGCGCTCGTTACCGCTGGTGGAACCGCCCGGGAGACGGCCGCTGGATACGTACTGCCAAACCAGGTCACCGACGCGGCGTCGGCGGCCCGCGCGGCACTCACCGCGGAGACTGATACCGCGGCAACCTACCGTTCGCTGGCCGAGCGAGCCGACACCGTCGAACTTCGACGCCTCGCCGTTGACGGACTCACCGACTGCGCCCTGCGGGCCGCCGATTGGCGCGAGGCGGCGGGCATCAAACCATCGACGGTCGCGCTACCGGGCACGAAGAGCTAGCTAGCTTTCGCCCCGCACTGCCGTACCGATCGCCGAAACCGCGTCATCCACCGCGACGACGGTGGTCTCGCCGCTGAACCGATCGCGAATCTCGATAGTTCCGTCGGCAAAGCCACGACCGACGACGACAACGGTTGGGACACCAAGCAATTCGGCATCCTTGAACTTCACACCGGGCGAAGCCTTGCGGTCGTCGAGCAGAACTTCGACGCCCGCGGCGTTCAAGTCTTCGGCGAGCTGGCCCGCCCCGGCGATCGCGGCCTCGTCCTTGTTGGCGATAACGAGATGCACGCCATACGGGCTCACCTCACGCGGCCAGCGAAGACCCTTGTCGTCGTGCCACTGTTCAGCGAGAACCGCTACCAGACGCGACACACCGATGCCATATGACCCTTGGGTCAGGCGGACGGGCTTGCCGTTTTCGCCGAGGACATCGACCTCGAAGGCGTCGGTGTATTTGCGGCCGAGCTGGAAGATGTGGCCGATCTCGATTCCCTTCGCGGTCACCAGCGGCCCCTGCCCGTCCGGCGACGGATCACCATCGCGCACCTCTGCGGCTTCGATGGTGCCGTCGGGGGTGAAGTCGCGGTCCGCGACCAGGTCGACGTAGTGCTTGCCGGGGGCGTCGGCACCAGTGATCCACGACGTTCCGGTAACCACACGTGGGTCAACCAGGTATCGAACGCCGTTGTCTAGCAAACCCTTCGGCCCGATGTAGCCCTTGACCAGGAACGGATTGCTGGCAAAGTCGTCGTCGGTGAGGAGTTCCACCTCGGCGGGCTCCAATGATGCTTCGAGACGTTTGAAATCGACCTCGCGGTCACCGGGCACTCCGACGCCGAGCAGTTCCCAGTCACCGCCCGGTACGCGCACCTTCACCAGGACGTTCTTCAACGTGTCAGCCGCCGTAACCTCGCGGTTCAGCGTCGCGTTCGCCCAGTCGACGAGGGTGTCGATCGTCGGCGTGTTCTCGGTGTCGTGGACCACCGCCGCGGCGAGCCCGTCGAGCGGGATTGCCGCCGGGGCCGTCGTAATCACGGCCTCGACGTTGGCGGCGTAGCCGGATTCGACGCATCGCACGTAGGTATCTTCGCCAACCTCGGCCTCGGCCAGGAATTCCTCGGACGCGCTGCCGCCCATCGCACCCGACGTCGCCGCGACCACTACGTACTTGACGCCAAGCCGTTCAAAGATCCGCTGGTAGGCCTCGCGATGCGCACCGTAGGCCTCTTTAAGACCGTCGTCGGACAGATCAAACGAGTACGAATCCTTCATCACAAATTCACGGCCGCGCAGGATGCCCGCGCGCGGACGCTCCTCGTCGCGGTACTTGGTCTGGATTTGGTACAGGATGACCGGCAGATCCTTGTACGACGAATATTCACTTTTCACCAGGTTGGCGAACAATTCCTCGTGGGTCGGTCCGAGCAGCATGTCGGCACCCTTGCGGTCCTGCAGGCGGAACAACGCGTCGCCGTACTCGGTCCACCGCCCGGTGGTTTCGTAGGGCTCACGGGGCAGCAGTGCCGGAAGCAGAATCTCTTGTCCGCCAATGCGGTTCATTTCGTCGCGGACAACGTCTTCCACCGCGCGAAGGACGCGCAGGCCAAGCGGCAACCAGCTGTAAACACCGGGTGCGGCACGTCGCACGTATCCGGCCCGCACCAACAACTTATGGCTGGGGACCTCGGCGTCGGCAGGGTCGTCACGGAGAGTCCGGAGGAACAGGGAGGACATGCGCGTAATCACAGCGACCAGCTTAGTTAAGGTGTTGCCGTGCTAGTCATCCTGCCTCCCTCCGAAACCAAGTCCGACGGCGGCAAGGGCGCTCCCCTCGATCTCGACACACTGTCATTCCCGGCCTGTAACCCCATCCGCAAAGTGCTTGGCGACGCGATCGTGACGCTCGCCGCCGACCTCGAGGCAAGCCGAACCGCGCTCGGTCTGGGTGCGTCGCAGCTCGCCGAGGTGGACCGCAACGCCGACCTCTGGTTGTCGCCGACGCGGCCGGCGATCACCCGCTACACCGGGGTTCTCTACGACGCACTGGACTATCCGGGGCTCACGCGGGCCGGTAAGACGAAGGCTGGCGATCGTCTGGCGATCGGTTCGGCTCTGTTCGGTGCGGTGCGAGCAACCGACCAGATTCCCGCCTATCGCCTCTCTGGCGGATCCAAGCTGCCCGGCATGGGCACCCTCGCCGCCCTGTGGAAGCCGGTGCTAACCCCGGAACTCTCCGACGTCGACGAGTTTCTCGTCGACCTCCGCTCAGGTAGCTATCTGCAGCTGGGCCCGGTCCCGGGCGCGGTGACCGCGACCGTCGTCACCGAAGCCGCCGACGGTTCGCGGAAGGTTGTGAGTCACTTCAACAAGCATCACAAAGGTCTGATCGCGCGCGATCTGGTCAACACCCGACGTCGGGTTGCCGACATCAACACCGTGGTAGCTGTCCTTGCCGACGCTGGCCATCGCATCGAGATCGACGGTCCGACGTCGATCACCATCGTGACCGCGTAGCTAGCCGCCCGCGTTGGCTGCTTCCTGCGCCGCTTGGCCTTCGGCGACCTCGTCGGGGGTGAACCGCATGAACAGCACCACCGCTCCGGCGAGAACGGCGATACCCGCGCAGGCGGCGAATGCCAGCCCGTAACCGCTGGCCAGCGCTTGGAGCTGAGCGTCGTTCATGCCTTCGACGGGTCCGGTCGTTCCGCCAAGCGACAGCGAGCGCGACGTGACCATCGCCCCGACGGCCACCAGTCCGACGGCTCCACCGATCTGCTGGGCGACCTGGGCAAGAGCAGTAAGCGGACCGATCTCGCTGGGACCGACACCGGCTACCACCGACAGAGTCAGCGGAATCACCGCCATGCCGACTCCGAATCCGATCACGACGACGGGAATCCCGATGTGTGGGAAGTAGCTCGGTTGACCGGTCGCGATCGATGCCGCGTAGACGCAGCCGAACAGGATGACCGCACCACCGATCAGCACCAGCCAGCGCGGTTGAATCCGCAGCGACAACTTGGACGCGATCGCCGCGGCGATGCCGAGTCCGAAGGCGAACGGCACCACGGCCATGCCGCTCTGCAGCGGCGAGTATTTCAGAACACCCTGCAGGTACAGGGAGATGAACACTGCCATGCACATCATGATCGAACTGGCGAAGAGGATCGCGGCGAGCGCGGCCACCCGACTGGAATTGTCGAAGAGAGTGAAGGGCAGCAACGGATTTCGCGCGGTTCGCTCAACGACCACAAACCCGATTAGAGCAAGCACACCGGCGATCAGCGAGATGATCACGACCGGACTTGTCCAGCCTTTGGGGCCTTCATTGATGCCGAGAACCACAAGCGTGCAGCCAAGGGTCGCCAAAACGGCCCCCGGAACGTCGAGGGCCAGGCGTTCACCCTGCGACTCGCGTAGGAACATCAGTGCGCCGATGGCAACCAGAATGCCGATCGGCACATTGATGAGAAACACCAGCCGCCAACTGATTTGGGTGAGCACACCACCGACGATGAGCCCAGATC
>QIRE01000027.1_pt1 | contig 57757 bp, 49 predicted proteins | sample 2940141 | NCBI WGS metagenome assembly QIRE01 (sample SAMN09273532, study PRJNA473421) | Gut metagenome, whole genome shotgun sequencing project. | isolation source: gut tissue | host: Folsomia candida VU population | place: Netherlands: Amsterdam | collected 2016-03-06 | reverse complement strand
CTCCACCTTAGCAGGGTGGTGCACTAGGCCGGACTATGCGACGTCTCCAGAACATCCGCGCGAAACGGCGCGGATGCACTCGGGCAATCATAGCCGTTTCGACGCGCTCCGCCGAACCGAGCTCTACCGCTCGGCGACGGTGCAGGTGACCTGCGCGGCCGTCTGGCCGGTGACCGTCGACGGCAGCTCGACGCTCGTCGCGGTCGGGTCCGGCGTCTCGACGGGAGCGCCGGTCTCGGTCGGCGCGGGCGTCACGCCGGGAGGCGTCGCTTCGCCGACGACCTCGGTGCCGTTGCCGTCACTGGTCGAGCCGGTCAGCTGCAGCGGCTGGTTGTTCGCCAGCGCCTCGAAGAGCACGTCGGCGTCTTCGGTGATCGGGACGACCCGCAATCCGTCGTTGGCATAGCCCGTCGGGTACTGCACGAACACGATGTCCTCGTAGGGCACGCTGCGCACCGCCATCGCGATCTGCACCATCCGCTGCGGGTTGGAGAGCGTGTCGCTCAGCACGAGCTGCTTCGACGTGACCTGCTTAACGGCGGTCGTCGCGAGATTGAGGAGCGTCCCCGGGTTCGACAGCACCCCGTCGGACTGGAGCTTGCGCACCATCGAACTCATGAACTGCTGCTGATTCGAGATGCGACCGAGGTCGGAACCGTCGCCGATGCCATGGCGGATGCGCAGGAACTGCAGCGCCTCGACACCCTCGAGCGTGTGCGGGCCGGCCTCGAGATCGAGCCCGGTGTGCACGTCGCTGATGTCGTCGGACACGCAGACGTCGACGCCACCGATCGCGTCGGACATGTTGATGACACCGGTCCACCGGATCGCCGCGGCGAACTGCACGTCGACACCGGTGAGCTTCTCGACCGTGGCGACGGTGCAGGGCAGCCCGCCTTCCATGTACGAGTAGTTGATCATCTCCGAGCGCAGCGCCGCCGTGCGGTTGCCGTCTTCGTCGGTGCACTCCGGGATGGCGACGAGCATGTCGCGCGGAATCGAGACGACCGTGACCCGGCGCGGCGCATCGCTGATGTGCACGAGCATCGTCACGTCGTTGCGTTCGCCCTCGGCATCCTCCGCCGCACACCGCGGGAAGAGCGCCAGATCCTGCCCCTCGCACGAGTCGGTGCCGACCAGCAGCAGGTTGACGCCACCCTCGATCTCGCCGATCGCCGGCGGCAACTGACTCTCGTCATCGCCGATCGACACGCCCGAATCGGCGACCGCACGGGCGGCATCCCACAGTGCGAATCCGCCGATCGCGGCGACGCTGACGACGACGACCGCGAGGACGGCACCGAGGATCGTGAGAATCTGCGCGAACGGATGCGGCGAGCGGAGGATGCCGTGGCGTGCCACGGGCTGGCGCCGGGACGCTCCACTGCGACTGCGTGCCATGAACGGATCCTTCGGAAGCGGAGGGTGTGGGATTCGAACCCACGGGACATTGCTGCCCACTGGTTTTCAAGACCAGGTCCATCGGCCGCTCGGACAACCCTCCAAACCGACGCCGGAGCGCCGGTCGAACAGTGGTCGAGTCTAATGGACCCGGTGCGCTCCATTGTCGCGGAAACCGCCTGTGGACGGGCTGAACACGCTAGAGCGCGCGCAGAATGTCGGCGACGCCGCCCTCGTAGACCGACGCCGTCGTCTCGGATGCCGCGGCCCGCACCTCGTCGGGGCCCTGCGCCATCGCGATCGCGCGCCCGCCGTGCTCGCGCGCCCAGCCGAACATGCCCACGTCGTTGCGCCCGTCGCCCATGACGAGCACCTGCTCGGGCTCCACGCCCAGCCACGTGCGCACCCGCTCGAGCGCGGTCGACTTGTCGACCCCCTGCGGCGCGATGTCGAGCCACGCCGACCATCCGACCGCGTATGACACCTTGTTGAGGCCGATGCGGGCGACCAGATCGACGAAATCCTCGCTCGTGTCGTCCGGCGAGACCACCACGACGCGGCACACCGGCTCCGCCGCGAGCTCGTCGAAGCTCACCTTCTCGGCATGCGCCAGATTCCAGTCGTCCATCTCACCCGTGTAGCGGCGGCGCCCATCGGCCAGCTCGACCATGTAGTCGGCGCCCGGCAGGTGCTCGCCGAGGAGCGAGAGCACCTCGCGCGGGTCGAACGTCTCGATGTGGAAGCGCTCGTATCCGTCTGCCGTGCGCTTCATGATGACGGCGCCGTTAGAGCAGACGGCGTACTCCGGCGCGAGATCGAGCACCTTCTGGATGCCGCGGGTGCTCTCCCACGCGCGCCCGGTCGCGAGCATGACCTCGTGCCCGGAGCGGTGCGCGTGCGCGATCGCCTCCACGACGCCGGGGCTCAGCGTCTCGTCTTCCAAAAGCACGGTGCCGTCGACGTCGAGCGCGATCAACAGGCGCGCGGCATCCGCCGCCTCAGCTACGTCTTCGACGATCTCGGCGGCGTGCGCCTCGTCGACGACCGTGATGGATCCGGTCGGGGGCAGCGCGGCAGCACTCACGCGATCGGCTCCGCGACCTCGAGGCCACCGAGGTACGGGCGGAGCACCTCGGGGATCACGACCGAGCCGTCTTCGCGCTGGTGCGTCTCGAGCAGCGCGACGATCCAGCGGGTCGTCGCGAGCGTGCCGTTGAGGGTCGCGACCGGCGCCGTGCCCTTGCCCTCGGGGCGGTAGCGCACGTCGAGGCGGCGCGCCTGGTAGCTCGTGCAGTTGCTCGTCGAGGTGAGCTCGCGGAACGCGCCCTGCGTCGGCACCCACGCCTCGACGTCGTACTTGCGCGCGGCGGACGAGCCGAGGTCGCCCGCCGCGACGTCGATCACGCGGTAGCTGAGCCCGAGATCCTGCAGCATCCCCTCCTGCAGCTCGACCAGGCGCAGGTGCTCCGCTTCGGCATCCTCCGGCTTGATGTAGACGAACATCTCGAGCTTGTTGAACTGGTGCACGCGGATGATTCCGCGGGTGTCCTTGCCGTACGACCCGGCCTCACGGCGGTAGCACGTCGACCATCCGGCGTAGCGCTTGGCGCCGGCATCCAGATCGAGGATCTCCCCCATGTGATAGCCCGCGAGCGGCACCTCGCTCGTGCCCACGAGATACAGGTCGTCGTCTTCGAGCTTGTAGACCTCGTCGGCGTGCTGGCCGAGGAATCCCGTGCCGCGCATCACTTCGGGGCGCACGAGCGTCGGCGGGATCATCGGGATGAACCCGGCATCCAACGCCCGCTGCAGCGCGAGCGACATGAGCGCGTACTCCAGGCGCGCGCCGATGCCGGTGAGGAAGTAGAAGCGGCTGCCCGAGACCTTGGTGCCGCGCTCCATGTCGATCGCGCCGAGCTTCTCGCCGAGGGCGAGATGGTCGAGCGGCTCGAAATCGAACGTCACCGGCTCGCCGTGCGTGCGGAGCGTGACGAACGCCTCTTCGCCGCCGGCGGGAACGCCGTCGATGACGATGTTCTCGATCTTCGCCAGGGCAGCCTCGGCGACCTCCTCGGCGGCGGTGACGACGGCCTGTGCCTCCTTCACCCGCTCGCTGAGCTCCTTGCCCTGCGCCACGAGCGCGGCCTTCTCATCCTTCGGCGCTTTCGCGACGGTCTTGCCGTGCGCGTTCTGCGCCGCGCGCAGCTCTTCGAACGCCGTGATCGCCGCGCGGCGTGCCTTGTCGGCCGCCAGCGCATCGTCGACCGTGTCGGGCGACTCGCCGCGCGCCTCCTGCGAGCGCTTCACGAGGTCCGGCTGGTCACGGAGGAAGACGAGATCGATCACCGGTCAAGTCTATGGCGCCGGGTAGTGTCAGCCTCATGACCGAATCCCGCGCTGCGCTCGTCTACAACCCGATAAAGGTGGATGCCGATGACCTCCGCGCGCTGGTGAGTGCGGAAAGCGCTGCGGCGGGATGGGGTGAGCCCCTCTTCTTCGAGACGACGGTCGAGGAGCTCGGCGACGGCCTCGCCCGCGACGCGCTCGAACAGGGCGCGACGGCGGTGCTCGTCGCCGGCGGCGACGGCACGGTGCGCGCGGTCAGCGAGGCGATGAGCGATTCGGGCGTGCCCCTCACGATCGTGCCGAGCGGCACGGGCAACCTCCTCGCCCGGAACCTCCAATTGCCGCTGGCAGAACCGGCGACGATGGTGCAGGCGACGTTCGCCGGCGAGACGCGCGCGATCGACATCGGGTTCGCGCGCATCACCCGCCCCGACGGCAAGAAGAGCGAACACGGCTTCGTCGTCATGGGCGGCATGGGCCTCGATGCCGCGATGATCGCGAACACGAGCGGCGACCTGAAGAAGAAGGTCGGCTGGATCGCCTACGTCGACGGCGCCGCGCGCTCGCTCGTGAAGGCGAAGCCGTTCGCCGTGCACTACCGCGTCGCGGGGCACCGCTTCCACCGGGCGCGCGTGCAGAGCGTGCTCGTGGCGAACTGCGGATCGCTGCCGGCCGGCCTGGAGCTGATCCCCGAGGCATCCGTCTCGGATGGAGAATTGGACACCGTCATCTTCCAGCCCAAGAGCTTCTGGGGCTGGCTGCTCGTCTGGCGCCGCGTCGCGTGGGACAACAGCGTGCTCAACAAGACCCGCACCGGGCGCAAGGTGCTGAAGCTGCGCACGAAGGACAACTCCGTGCGCTACTCGCGCGGCACCGGTTTCGAGCTGACGAGCGACTCCGCTCAGCACGTGCAACTCGACGGCGACGAGTTCGGCGAGGGCACCGCCCTCGACTGCCGGATCGTCGCGGGCGGGCTCCTCATCGCCGTGCCGAAGGACCACCCCGCCACGTAGAGTCGCGGCATGACCTCGCTCGTCTGGCTCCGCGACGACCTCCGCCTCGCCGACAATCCCGCCCTCCGCGCGGCTGTCGACCGCGATGAGAAGCTCGTCGTCCTGTTCGTGCTCGACGAGGAATCTCCGGGCATCCGCCCGCTCGGCGGCGCGGCGCGCTGGTGGCTGCACCACAGCCTCGCCGAGCTCGGCGAGCGCATCGCCGACAAGGGCGGCACGTTCGTGCTCCGACGCGGCGCGGCCGGGACTGTCGTGCCGGAGGTGGTGGCGGATGCCGGTGCCACCGCCGTGTTCTGGAACCGCCGCTACGGCGGACCCGAGCGCGAGGTCGACACCGCGCTGAAGTCCCGGCTGCGTGACGACGGCGTCGAGGTCGCGTCGTTCCCAGGGTCGGTGCTGTTCGAGCCGTGGACGGTGAAGACGGGCGCCGGCACCCCGTACGGCGTCTTCACGCCGTTTTGGCGCGCGGCGCGGCACCTGCCCGCACCGCGGGCGCCGCTGGCCGAGCCCCGATCGTGGTCCGGCGCGCGGGTCGCCGGTGACTCCCTGGATGACTGGGGCCTTCTGCCCACGACGCCCGACTGGGCCGGAGGGCTGCGGGACACGTGGACGCCCGGCGAGGTGGCAGCCAAGGCGCGGTTGCGGGAGTTCCTGAAGGACGACGTGTCGACCTACGACCGCGGGCGCGACGAGCCGGCGGGCGGCGCCACGTCGCAGTTGTCCCCACGGCTGCGGTGGGGCGAGCTCAGCCCCTTCACGGTGTGGGAGGCCGCGACGGCGTCGGATGCCGCGGTCGGCGGATTCCTCTCCGAGGTCGGCTGGCGGGAGTTCGCCTGGCACACGCTGTACCACTTCCCCGATCTGGCGACCAAGAACCTCCGCCCCGCGTACGACGCGTTCCCGTGGCCGGAGCTCAACCCCGAGCATCTCGAAGCGTGGCAGCGCGGGCGCACCGGCATCCCGCTCGTCGACGCGGGCATGCGCGAGCTCTGGCGCACCGGCGTCATGCACAACCGGGTGCGGATGGTGACGGCATCCTTCTTGATCAAGAATCTGCTGATCGACTGGCGGATCGGCGAGCAGTGGTTCTGGGACACCCTGGTCGACGCGGATGCCGCCAGCAACCCGTTCAACTGGCAGTGGGTCGCGGGCTCCGGCGCGGATGCCGCGCCCTACTTCCGGATCTTCAACCCCGAGCTGCAGGCGAAGAAGTTCGACAAGGGCGGCCGGTACATCGCCGAATGGGCGCCGGATTCGGCGGACATCGAGCCGATTGTCGACCTGGGTGAGACGCGGCGCGCAGCGCTCGCGGCATACGAGGCGGTCAAGCGGGGCTGAGGTGCGGGCCGCGCGTGCCTAACTGCAAGAGTCGCGGGGTGACACGCCGGGTGGCGGCGGCATCCACCCGCGTGTCGCGCACGAACCCTTGCAGTTGGCTACGGCGGAATGTCCGGATGCCGGCGGGTGTTGACGACGGGGATGCCTCTCACACTCTCGGTCCTCGATCTCGTTCCCGTGCGCACCGCGCAGACCAGCGCGCAGGCCGTGGCCGCCTCGCTCGACCTCGCGGCGCACGCCGACCGGCTCGGGTACGCCCGCTACTGGTTCGCCGAGCACCACAACATGCCCGCCGTCGCCTCGACCACGCCTCCGGTGCTCGCCGCGGCTGCCGCTGCGCGGACGACCCGCATCCGCGTCGGCTCGGGCGGGGTCATGCTGCCGAACCACGCGCCGCTCGTCGTCGCCGAGCAGTTCGCCGCGCTCGAGGCGATTGCGCCGGGGCGCGTCGACCTCGGCATCGGGCGCGCCCCGGGAAGCGATCCGGTCATCACGCAACTCCTCCGCATGAGCGGCACGACGAGCGACGTCGACAAGTTCCCCGAGTACATCCGAGACATCATCTCCTTCGCCTCGCCCGACGGCGGCAGCCTGCGGTTCACCTCCGGCGGCACGTACGACGTGCGCGCGACGCCGGCCGCGACCGGTGCGCCGGAGGTGTGGCTGCTCGGCTCGAGCGACTACTCCGCCCAGCTCGCCGCCGCGTTCGGCCTGCCGTACGTTTTCGCGAACCACTTCTCCGGCGAGGGCCTCGAACGCGCGCTCGAGCTCTACCGCACGCAGTTCCAGCCGTCGGCGTACGGCGACGCGCCCCGGACGTTCCTCACGACGAACATCGTGGCCGCGGCATCCGACGCCGAAGCCGAGGAGCGGATGCTGCCGCAGGCCCGCATGATGGCGCGGCTGCGCGGCGGTCGCCCGCTCGTCGCACTCGAGACCGTCGAGGAAGCCGCGACGGCCGAGGCCGTGGACCAGCTGGCGGCGCCCGTCATCGACGGCCTCCGCTCGCGGTGGTTCGTCGGCACCGGGCCCGCCGTGCGCGAGCAGCTCACGGCGTTCGCCGCGCGCTACGACGTCTCCGAAGTCATGGTGTCGCCGGTCGCGGGCGCGTACGACGCCGAGCCGATGGACACAGCGACGAGCCGCATCCAGACCCTCGAGCTGCTCGCCGCGTGACCCGTTCTTGAGGCGTTTCGCGCCGTGGCACCTGAATAACTCCTGCTGGTTGCTGAGGCGGGCGCCCGGCAGCCGCGTATTTCCGGGCGCGCGGGGCAGGCGCGCGCGAAAGCTGCAGGAGTTGTTCAGGTGCGGCGTCGGCGACGGGGCGGTCAGGCGTCGGGTTCGCCGGAGATCAAGCCGCGCAGCCAGTCGCGCGCCTCGACGAAGACATCGTCGGCGTAACGCTCGGGGTAGTGCACGATCGCGCGGTCGGCGCGCGGATACGACCCGAGGAAGATCACCTTGGGGCTGAATCGGCGGAGGCCCATCAGCGCGTCGGCCATCCGCTCGTCCTCGACGTGACCGTCGGCGTCGATGACGAAGCGGTACCGCCCGAGCTCGTCGCCGATCGGCCGTGAGGCCAGGAGCGAGAGGTTGATGCCGCGCGTGGCGAACTGCTCGAGCAGCTCGAGCAGCGCGCCGGGATACTCCTCGGGCAGCTCGACGATGAGCGAGGTCTTGTCGGCGCCCGTCGGCGCGGGCGCGGCCACGGTCCGGCTCACGAGCACGAAACGCGTGACGGCCTTGGCGTTGTCGCCGATGTTCTCGGCGAGGAGCTCGAGGTCGTAGTGCTCGAGGATGCCGGGAGGGGCGATCGCGGCGTCCGCTTCGCTCACCCCGTCGACGATCCCGACAGCCGAGGCGACATTGCTCGCGGCGGGCAGGTGCGCGTGCTCGGGCAGGTTCGTCGTGAGCCACTGCAGGCACTGGCCGTAGGCGACCGGATGCGCGGCGACGAGCGACACGTCGGCCAGGCGCGTGCCGGGGCGTCCCACGAGCACGAAGTTCACCGGCACGAGGTACTCGCCGACGATCCGGAGACCCGGGATGGTGGCCAGCGCATCCTGCGCCGTCGACACCCCGCCGTCGACCGAGTTCTCGATCGCGATCATGGCGGCATCCGACCGGCCCTCGAGCACGTCGGCGAGCGCTTCGCCCACGTTGCGCACCGGCCGGTGGATCTGGTCGCGGGCCTCGGGCACCTGGCTGAGCGCCGCCTCGGTGAACGTGCCGGCCGGGCCGAGATAACTGTAGGTGCGGCGCGCGGGCGCGCCGGATTCGAGGCTCACGGGGCACAAGCCTAGCCCGGGCACCGCGTACGCTGGCCTCGACCGCATCCCGCACGAAGGAGCCCCCGCATGACCGCCTTCCGCACCGGCCGCATCGCCGCGGCGATCATCGCCCTCGCCGCCCTCGCTCTCACCGGGTGCGCGCCCGAGCCCGAGCCGGGCGCGTCGTCGTCGCCGTCGGCATCCGTCAGCAGCTCCCCCACCGCCAGCGCGACGCCGAGCGCGACCGCGACGCCGACGCCCACGTCCGACGCTCCCGACGCCGCGTGCCTCGTCGGCGACTGGACGACGACGGAAGCCGACCTCGTCGCCTACTACGACCAGATCAACTCGGCTCTCGCCGGCACCGGCGCGACCTTCGCGCCCTCCGGGAGCGCCGGACTGTCGATGCGCGCCGACGGCACGTACTCCTGGCTGCCCGATGTGGAGATCATGGCGGCGGTCGCCGGCACGGAGATCCTCATCGGTCTCGCCGGCTCGATCGACGGCTCGTACACCGCGACGGCCGACACGATCACGACGCAGAACGACTCGACCGACAACCTCCAGATCACCGCGACGATCGGCGGCGCCTCGACCGACCCCGGCACGATCGGCGACCAGATCGGCGGCGCCCCGCTGGCGAATTCGACGTACACCTGCTCGCCTTCGACGCTCGTGCTGACCAGCACCGTCGCCGACGCGCCGGTGACGACGAAGCTGCAGCGCTGAGATCGACCTGACAGGACGCACCCCGACGGGGCAGACTGTCCCCATGACCCGTGCAGGAGCGCCCGCAGAAGCATCCGATCTCATCGACGTCGACGAGCTCATCGCCGCCTACTACGACCTAAAGCCGGATGCCGGAGTCGCCGCGCAGCGCGTCGCCTTCGGCACGAGCGGCCACCGCGGGTCGTCGCTGTCGACGAGCTTCAACGAAGATCACATCCTCGCCACGACGCAGGCGATCGTCGACTACCGGGCGGCGCAAGGGATCTCCGGCCCGCTCTTCCTCGGTCGTGATACGCACGGACTGTCGCGCCCGGCCGAGCGCAGCGCGATCGAGGTGCTCGTGGCCAACGGCGTCGACGTGCGCGTCGACTCGCGTGACTCGTGGGTGCCGACGCCGGCGCTGTCGCACGCGATCCTCGTCTACAACCGCGGGCGCGCGCTCGATGACCCGGGCCGCTCCGACGGCATCGTCGTGACGCCCTCGCACAACCCGCCGCGCGACGGCGGCTTCAAGTACAACCCGCCGAACGGCGGCCCGGCCGACACCGACGCGACCGGATGGATCGCCGATCGCGCCAATGCCCTGATCGAAGCCGGTCTCGAAGGCGTCAAGCGCACGCGGTTCGCGGACATCGCCGAGGGCTCCTACGGTTCGTACGACTTCCGCGAGGGCTACGTCGCCGACCTCGGGTCGATCATCGACCTGGATGCCATCCGCAAAGCCGGAGTACGCATCGGGGCCGACCCGCTGGGCGGCGCCTCGGTCGAATACTGGGCGCTGATCGGCGAGCGCTACGGCCTCGACCTCACGGTCGTGAACCCCGAGGTCGATCCGACCTGGCGCTTCATGACCCTCGACTGGGACGAGAAGATCCGGATGGATCCGTCGTCGCCGTCGGCCATGGCATCCCTCGTGGCGCGCCGGAACGACTACGACATCCTCACCGGCAACGACGCGGATGCCGACCGCCACGGCATCGTCACCCCCGACGCCGGGCTGATGAATCCGAATCATTTCCTCGCGGTCGCGATCGACTACCTGTACTCGCATCGGCCGGACTGGCCCGCCGACGCCGGCGTCGGCAAGACGCTCGTGTCGTCGATGATCATCGACAAGGTCGTGGCGGCGCTCGGGCGGACGCTCGTCGAGGTTCCCGTCGGGTTCAAGTGGTTCGTGCCGGGACTTCTCGACGGCTCCGTTGCCTTCGGTGGCGAAGAGTCCGCCGGAGCCTCGTTCCTTCGCAGGGATGGATCGGTGTGGACGACGGACAAGGACGGCATCCTGTTGTGCCTGCTGGCCTCGGAGATCCTCGCCGTGACGGGCAAGACTCCGTCGCAGCGTTACGCCGAGCTCGAAGCGGAATACGGCGCCTCGGCATATCAGCGGGTGGATGCCCCGGCATCCACCGCGCAGAAGGCGGCGCTCGGCAAGCTGTCGGGCGATGCCGTCACGGCGACCGAGCTCGCCGGTGAGCCGATCACCGCGAAGCTGTCGCATGCACCGGGGAACGGCGCGGCGATCGGCGGGCTCAAGGTGCAGACCGAGCACGCGTGGTTCGCCGCCCGCCCTTCGGGCACGGAAGACGTCTACAAGCTGTACGCCGAGTCGCTCCTCGGCCCGCAGCACTTCGCCCAGGTGCAAGCCGAGGCCCACGCCGTCGTCGCGGAGGCCCTGGGCGAGGCCTGAGGCTCGCGTTCGGGGACGCTGTCGTACCGATCTCCGGATACTCCGCGGCCGGCGTGGACGCCGGGTGCGGAATTCCGGGGCCGGCGATGCGCCCGCGGGCCATCGGTCCGGAGAACGGTACAGCCGACGGGCGCGATGGGGCCGGGGCGCGGGTAGTCGCGCGTCGGCGGGCGCGACGTGCTGGGTGGCGGCGGGCGCGACGGGGCCGGGGGTGTGTAGGCGTCGGCGGGGAGGGTCAGCGGTCGGCGGCGAGGGTCAGCGGTCGGCGGCGAGGGAGGCGGCCGCGGCCGTGAGCCAGCGCGCGGGATCGGCGAGGGATGCCGCGGCGCTGCCGGCGAGGTCGGTGAGAGACACGGCCGCCGTGAACGCGGCGATGTCGGCGTCGGGGGTGATGCGTCCGGCGACCAGGGCAGAAGAGACGCCGGCCGCGTCGGCGAGAGCGGCGACGAACGCGGGGACCTTGCCCGCGGCGGACTGCCCGTCGTAAGAGCCCTCGCCGGTGATCACCAGGTCGGCACCGCCGAGGGCGTCGGTGAGACCGACGAGCGACGCGACCTCGGATGCCCCGGGTACGAGCCGCGCACCCCACGCGAGCAGGCCGAATCCGGTGCCGCCGGCCGCTCCCGCGCCGGGCGTCGCCGGGTCGACGGTGAAGAACGTCGCGGTGCGCGCGAGCGCCGCGTCGACGACATCGAGTTCGTCGAGGCCCTTCTGCGGGCCGAAGACGTGTGCGGCGCCGTGGATGCCGGTGAGCGGATTGGTCACATCGGAGAGCACGACGACTCCCCCGGCGGGCGGCGGGCGCAAGCCCGCGAGGTCGATCGCCGCGAGATCCGCCAGCCCGCGCGCGCCGGCGCGCACCGGTGCGCCGGCGGCGTCGAGGAAGCGCGCGCCGAGCGCGGAGAGCATCCCGAGGCCGGCGTCGGTCGAGGCGCTCGAGCCGACCCCCAGGACGAGCCGCAGGGCGCCGTGGTCGAGCGCCGCCGCGATGGCCTGCCCGAAGCCGGAGGTGTCGGCATCCCACCCGCGACGCTCGTCACCGAGCAACTCGATGCCGCTCGTCGAGGCGAGTTCCACGACGCCGGTGCCATCGGGCAGCAGCAACCAGGATGCCCCGACATCCCGGCCGTGCGGGCCCCGGACGGTGACGGGCATGCGCTGCGCCGCGGGGATGCCGGTCGCGAACGCGTCGAGCGTGCCCTCGCCGCCGTCGGCCATGGGGCGCAGGATGAGGTCGTCGCCGGGACGCACGCTCAGCCAGCCGTGCCGCAGGGCCCGTGCCGCGTCGGTGGCGGTGATCGAGCCCTTCAAGCTGTCTACGGCGATCACGACGCGCATCGCGGGCTCCTCATCGGCGGGGTGTTCGTGCCAGCCTAGCGGCGCCGATGCTCGGAGGGTAAGCGCTTGCCGGGCGACTCGGGGGCAGCTGTGGTCGCTTCGCGGGGAGGATGCGGCCACAGGTGACCCCTATTTGGGGGGCACCGAGGGCGGCACAGGCGTTTCGTCTCCGGCGCTCGCGGGGCGAGCGAGGGGGCGCTGCGCTCGCTCAGTGAGCGGGGGCGAGGATGCGGGCGTTCTGCGCGCGTTGCCATTCGCGCAGGCGCCACATCGGGTGGTGCGGCGCGGCGTTCGATGACAACACCACGCCCCAGACGCCGTGCTCGAGCGCCGTCTCGATGCCGTGCTCGGCGAGCGCGAGCCCGATCTCACCCTCTTCGAACCACCCTCGCAGCGGCGTGTAGCCGATCCACCCCTCGCCGATGACGGCCGGAACTCCGCGCCACCGCGCCCATGCGGCGATCGCGATCACGCGCGATGCGATCTCGCGGCGCATCACCTCGTGGAACGGCGGATAGTGCAGGGCGAGCCAGTCGTCCCAGGCATCCGGATCGATCCAGTCGTAGCCGTAGACCATCTGATCGGTGACGACCGTAGCCGCCAGCTTCCACGCTGCCGGCCGCCCGTACTCGGCGGGCGACGGGGCATCCGCCCGCAGCAGCTCGCGGAGCGCCGGCGCGGGGAATCCGCTCGAGCCCTCGGAGCGGATGTCGATGCGCTGCTGCAACGCCTCCAGCACCCCATAGCTGTACACGTGGAATTGCGCGGCGCCGAGCTCGGCCGGCACGCGGTGCATCGCCAGGTGCGGCGGCTTGCCGTAGCTGGCGGTGACGAGAAGGTCGGGATGCCGCCCGCGCAACCACGCGACCTGCTCCGCTCCCCCGTCCTCGAGCGCCGGCAAGATCGAGAAATCGACCTCGTTGTGCAGTTCGACGAGCGCGATACGGTCGCGGAAGCCCGCGTCGGTGAGGTCGTCGACGAGCCGGTCCCAGGCGCGGGCAAGCACGCCGTACCGCTCCGCAAGCGGCACCGCATCGATCGCCTCGAACCACTCCGGCGACGACGCGAATGCGGGCGACTGCTGGTACTCCCAGCTCGCCAGCAGCACGACCATGTCGTGCCGCCGGCACGCCTCGAACAGCTCGTGCAGCCGGGCCGTGAGGTCGATCGTGTAGCCGCCGCGCACGTCGTACCACCGCGTGCCCCGCCCGTAGATCTCGCCGTCGGGCGCGGTCCCGAGTCCGCCGATCTCCAGGGCGCGCGGGTCGAGGCCCACCCCGCCGTGCAGCAGCAGCGGCGCCGCGCAGATGCGGATGGCGTTGTAGCCGAGGCTCGCGGCGTCGGCGACGGCCGCCTCGAGGTTCTCGTACGCATCGCCCGGGCCGCCCTGCGTGTACCAGGAGAAGTCCCACAGCGTGATCGCGAGCCGCGGCGGCAGGTGCGCGGGCACCGCGCCGGTGAGGCCGGCGGTGTCATCGGGCACGGCGCCCGATCCGAGGTAGCGCTCGGTCATGCCCCGCTCCTCAGTTCCTCGGCATCCGCCCGCAGGCGGGCAGCGGCGGCGGCGCGGCGCTCGGGGGTGTCGATGTCGAACACCATGAGCTCCGGCAGCGACGTCGCGAAGTAGTCCACGTCGCCGCGAGAAGCCTCGAGCGCGGCGGCCTCGGCCTCCAGCGCCGCGATGTGCGCCGACGCGTCACACCCGAGCCGGAGGCGCGCGACGCCGCTCCAGTAGTCCGCGGGGCGCGACGCCAGCGGGGTGTCTGCGACGGCCGCCTCCAACTCGGCGCGCGCGGCGTCGTGATCGCCCAGCGCCGCGAAGGCCTCGGCGCGCACGACCCGGCGCTCGGCGCACGCGTCGGCGGGATGCCGCCCCTCCCCGAGGCTCGACGGCACCGCGAGACCCGCGGGTACGAGCTCGAGCGCGGCGCGTGCGTCACCGGCGGCGAGCGCGCGGCGGGCGAGCGCGCACGCGACCCGGTCGTACGCGGCGATCACCTGCCCCTCACCCCCCTCGAACGGACGGAAGGTCCGCGTCGTCAGGATTTCCCACGCGTCGTCGTCGCGCCCCACCTCGGCGAGCAGCTGCACGTGGGTCAGCGCGAGGTCGTCGCGCGCTCCCAGCAGCGCCGCATACGGCGAGAGAAGCGCGAGGCGCGCCTCGGCACCCCACCCCCGCAGCCGCGCCAGCAGATCGCGCTCGAAGACGAGTCGCGCGTCGGCGCCCAGCGCGAGCGCCGCGGCATACGCGGCATCGGCGTCATCGGCCGATCCGCCGCTGTGCACCGTGGCGAGGGCGCGCCCCCGCCACGCGACGGGATGCCGGAGCCCGCCGTCCGTGGCCGCCGTGAGGTCGGCGAGCGCGTCGGCGACGCGGCCGGCATCCTGCAGCCAGGTGCCGCGCAACGCCCGGGCGACCGTGTGACCGGGCTCCGCGGCGAGGGCGGCGTCGAGCGCGGCGAGGTGATCGAGACCCGCCGGGAACGCGAGATCGAGGTCCGCGTGGGCAGCGCGGGCACGGAGATCCGCGGCCTCACCGGGCGCCGACCACGAGGCCCGCAGCAGCAGCCGCATCGGCTCGACATTGCCGAACACAGGATGCGCGTTGCGCGGCATCCGTTCGTCGGCCGTCACCTCGAGGGCCTCGCCGAGCGCGCCCGCCCGCGCGAACTCCACGGCGGCGTCGAGGAGCGCGCGCGGATCCGCCGGCGGCGGACCGCCGGCGAGTGCGATGCTCGCGCTGTCGAGCGGATCGGTGCGGACGAGATCGGCCAGCGCCGCGGCGGCCATCGCCGTGGCGCCGCTGCGCCGGAGCGCCAGCACCGCCAGCCTGCGCGCGGCGGGGATCTGGCGGGCCGCGCGCGCCAGATCGAAGGCCGCGGCGGGCCGGTTCTCGCGCAGGGCGACGCGCGCGCGCCCAAGTCGCGCCGCCGGCGCCCATGCCGCCGACCACGCCGCGCGGGCGTAGTCGCGGTCGGCGTCGGAGAGCGAACCGAGCCGTTCGTGCACGAGGCCACGGAGGTAGAGCGCTTCGCCGCCCCGCGGATTGAGGTTGCGGGCCGTGAGGCGCCCGACGGCGCGATCGAGCAGCTCGCGCGCTTCCTCGAGGAGCCCCGACCGCAGCAGCTGCGCGGCCCGCGCCGTCGCGGCGCGACTGTCGGCGCCGTCGCGGGCGAGCGCCGCCTCGAGGTAGGGCGTCGCGGAGCGGGTCGGATGCCGGTATTGCTCGAGGTGCACGGCCGTGACGAACAGTTCGTCGTTCGAGGCGATGTCATCCGGCTGCGGCGGAACCGTCGCGAGCCAGGGCTCGACCGGCTCGGCCGCGACCGCCCGCCACTCGAGCACTGTGTCACCGTGAGAGCGCAGGGTCACGCGGATCGGCTCGGCATCCAGCGCCTGCACGATCGGCTCGGCGGGCGTGGCATCCACCTCGGCGAACACCTGCACGCCCGCGGCCGTCTCCACCTCGACCTCGATGCTCATCGCGCCGGTCACGGCCACGGCGACGCGGGTGCCCGTGACCGCGACGGCCGCCTGGAGGGATGCCTGCCGCACGGGGCCGGTGCCGGAGATCGGATACCAGTATTGGCTGAAGCGCTTGGTCTCACCGGGCAGAAGCCAGGCGAAGTCGGGCTGGTTGTCGGTGTAGACGCCCGCCATGAGCTCGACGTACGGCCCGTCGCCGTCGGTGAGCTGATCGTCCCAGGCCCGCCCGATCGGGCCATGGCCCCACGTCCACTGCTTCTTCCCGGGCGACAGCGCAGGGTCCGCCCAGTGCACGAAGCCCGCACCCGCGGCGTGGTCGTAGCCGCCGAAGAACGCCTCGGTGGTGTCAGTGATCATGTACGACGTCGGCACGGGGATGTTGCGATAGAGATCGAGGCGGTCGGCATCCGGCTGCGCCTCAGCCAAAGCCGGGTAGTCGACGCCGTAATACGCGCGGTCGGCGTGCGGAAACACGGTGATCGCCCGGCGCGCGTGATCGGCGACGAAGCCGACGTCGTCGGGGAAGAACGACTGATAGTCGTCGTGCACGCGCGCAGCGACGTTCGCCCACCAGAGAAACGTCTGCGCCGTGTCGGTCGGGTTATGCAGCGACACATCCGCTTCGATGAGCGAGCTGCCCGGCCGGAGGCGGATGCCGTGGGTCCCCCGCATCCGCTGCAGGGGGTCGAGGTCGCTGTGCCAGACGACCACCGCGCCGTCGTCTTCGCGCTCGATGCGCGTGTCGACCGGAAGGTAGGTGCCGGGGCGGTGATGCTGCGGCCAGTTGAACTCGACGCCGCCCGAGATCCACGGCCCCGCGAGCCCGACGAGCGCCGGCTTGATGACGTTGTTGCGGTAGAAGAAGTCGTAGCCGGCGACCTTGTCGTACCCGATGTGGATGCGGCCGCCGAGTTCGGGGAGGAGCATGAGGCGCACGTAGCGGTTCTCGAGGTGGATCGCCTGCCACGCGTGGGGTGCCTTGTCGTGGGCGACCTCGTCGATCATGGGCAGCGGGTAGACCTTGCCGCTCGAGCCCTGGTAGACGCGCCGGTCGAGGAAGAGCGGGTAGCGATCGGGGTCGCCGGCGGCGTAGGTGTCGATCTCGACTGGTTCGCTCCAGCAGGCGACACCGCCCGAATCGAGGTGCGCACGCTGATCGGCAGGGGCGTCGGGAAGGACGATTCGACTGGTCACGCCGTCAGCGTAGGCGCGGTGCGCGGCGGTCGCCATGCCACATCGCGGCTCAGACCTGGACGATTCGATGGCAGGATGCATCCATGGACAAACCCGACGGCTTCGACCGGCAGCGGCTCGCCGTCGTGCCGCGGCCGGCCGTCGACGAGGCGTTGCGCGCGCCGATCACGCGGCGGCTCGTCGTGACGGATGCCGGCTACTTCCCGCGTGCGGCGCATCACGGCAGGGCGCGGCCGGACGGGGCACGCGAGGCGATCGTCATCGCGTGCGCGGCCGGTGCGGGGTGGGTGCGGACGGATGCCGGCGTGATCCGCCTCACGGCGGGCATGGTCGCCGTTCTCCCCCCGCGGGTCGCGCACGCCTATGGGGCGGATGTGGACGACCCCTGGACGATCCGGTGGTGTCACGTCGCCGGAACCGATGTCGCCGAGCTGGTCGCCGCCGTCGGGTCCGCCGGCGTGACGCTCCGTTCTCCGGAGCGGGTCGCGGGGCTGCTCGACGACATCGTCGGCGCGCTCGAGCACGGGCCGAGCGCGGCGCGACTGGTCGCCGCGGCGGGGGCCGCGTGGCATCTGCTCACCCGCCTCGCGGTCGACCGCGTCGTGCCCCCGGGCGGCGGGCCCGTCGAGCGGACCCTCCGCCACCTCGAGGAGAATCTCGACGGCACGGTGCGGGTGGGCGAACTCGCCGCCGCGGTCGGGGTGTCGGGGTCGCACCTGGCCGCGCTGTTCCGCGCCGCGACCGGCAGCGGCATCGTCGCGTATCACCACGGCGTGAAGATGGCGCACGCGCGGCGGCTGCTCGACACCACGACGGCGAGCGTCGCCGACGTCGGCCGCGCCGTCGGCATGGCCGACCCGTTCTATTTCTCGCGGCGCTTCCGCGCGACGCACGGGATCAGCCCGCGCGCCTACCGCGCCCTGCGCAAGGGGTGAGCGCCGCCACCTGAACAACTCCTGCAGCAATCGCGGACGCCGGCCCTGGCGGGCCCGGAAATCCGGGCCGCGCGCGTTCGCGGCGCGGCGGGCTGCAGGAGTTGTTCAGGCCGACCGGCGGACACGACGCCCCGCTCGGGCGTTTCGCCTCACCTCCGCGAGCCCGCTGGAGTCAGCGGGGCGGGGTCGAGGCGCGCAGCTCCACCTCGAGGCGCAGCTGCGGCGGCGTCCACTCGGCATCGATGGCGGCATGAAGCGCCTGATAGCCGACGTCTTCGAGCGGGATGCGCACGGTGGTCAGCGGCGGCGTGACGTCGCGGCCCGTGGGGATGTCGTCGAACCCCGCGACCGCGATATCGGCGCCGACGGAGCGCCCCGCATCGCGGATCGCCGACAGCGCGCCGATCGCGACGACGTCGCTGATCCCGAAGACCACCGTGCCGGCATCGACCCCCGCCGCGAGTGCCTGCGCCATCAGATCGTGGCCCGACTCGCGCGTGAAGCTGCCGCGACGCACCGCGTGCACCGCGCCGCCCCCGCGCGTGAAGCCGGCGTCGAACCCAGCGACGCGATCGTCGCTCGTGACGACGCCCTCGGCGGCCGCGAGGATGATGGCGCGGCGGTAGCCCCGCGCGGCGAGCGCGGCGCCGAGCGCCTCTGCTCCGCCGCGGTTGTCGATGGCGACGCCGCGCATGCTGTCGGATGCCGCTCCCAGCGCGACGACGCGACCGCCTCCGGCGGCCACCAGATCGAGCTCGGCGGCGAGGTCGTCGGCAAGGCCCTGCGAGGCGCGGGATGCCGCGAGGATCACCCCGCGCGGACGCTGACCGCGGAGGGCCCGCACGAGGCGCACTTCCCGCTCCGGATCACGCTCGGTGATCGCGACGGTCACGACGAGCCCGGCTTCGTCGGCGCCGCGGGCGACACCGGAGGCGATCTCGCCGAAGTAGGGGTCGGCGATGTCGGCGACCAGCAGCGCGATGATCGCCGACGTTCCGCGCGCCGTCGCCTGCGCCGACAGATTGGCGCTGTAGCCGAGCTTCGCGGCGGCGGCCTCGACCCGCTCGCGGTACGACTCGGCGACCTTCCGGGCCGAGCCGTTCAGCGCTCGCGACGCCGTCGCCAGCGACACCCCGGCTTCACGCGCCACGTCGTCGAGGGTCACGGCGCGGGAGGTATCGGCGATGTCGGTCACGATCGCGATTCTAGGGGGCGAGGTGCGGGGAGACAGCCGCAGCGAAGCCCGAGGCCGTCCGGCGCACCACCTCGGCGTGCTCGGTCGCCCAGATCTCCTCGTTGAAGATCTCGACTTCGATGTCGCGGTCGTAGCCGCTCGCTTCGACGGCGGCGGTCAGGGGTCCGAAATCGATGACCCCGTCGCCCGGGTAGTGGCGGCTGAGGAGCACGTCGGCGGCGAGCGGGGTCTTCCAGTCGCAGACCTGGTACGTCGCGATGCGTCCCTCGCGACCGGCGCGTTCGATCGAGGGAAGGACGTCGGGATCCCACCAGATGTGGAACGTGTCGACCGTCACGCCGACCACCTCGGGCGGGAAGTCCGCGGCGATGTCGAGTGCCTGCCCGAGCGTCGAGACGACGCAGCGGTCGGACGCGTACATCGGATGCAGCGGCTCGATCGCGAGGGTCACGCCCGCCGCGGCGGCGTGCGGTGCGAGCTCGCCGATCGCGTCGCGCACGCGCTCGCGCGCGCCGATGAGGTCACGCGAGCCCTCCGGCAGCCCACCGGCCACGAGCACGAGAGTCGCCGTGGACCCTTCGGCGCCGGCCGCGGCGAGCGTCGCGGCCTCGTCGATCGCCACGCGGTTGTCGTCGATCGACGCGCGACGGGCGGGGCCCTCGGGCATCGTGAAGAAGCCGGAGCGGCAGTGCGTCGTGAAGCGGAGCCCGGAGTCGGTGAGCATCCGCGCCGCCGTCGCGAGGCCGACCTCCTGCACGGGCTCGCGCCAGAGGCCGATCGCCTCGACGCCGGCATCCGCCGTCACCCGCAGGGCGGTGGCGAGGTCGGCGTGCTTGATCGTGGCCTGGTTGATCGACAGGCGCCGGTCGACAGCGGTCATCGGGCGAGGCCGTTCACGCGGAGCAGCTGGTGCCAGCGGTCGATGGCGAGCTCGGGCTGCTCGAGCGCGTGCGCGGCGTTGGCGAGTTCGACGATGCGCGACAGGTGCACGAGGCTCCGGGCCGAGTGCAGGCCGCCCACCATCTGGAACGCCGTCTGATGTCCGTTCAGCCACGCCAGGAACGCGACGCCGGTCTTGTAGTAGAAGGTCGGCGCCGCGAAGATCTGGCGGCTGAGCTCCTCGGTCGGGCCGAGGATGTCGAGGTAGCGCGCCGGGTCGCCGGCATCCAACGCCTGAATGGCAGCGGATGCCGCCGGCGTCAGCGCCGCGAACGCCCCGAGGAGCGCGTCGGAGTGGCCGTCACCCGTGGAGACCGAGTCGCCGCCGATGAGGCCGACGTAGTTGAAGTCGTCGCCGGTGAACATGCGGACGCCCTCGGGCAGTCGCCGACGCACCGAGATCTCGGACTCGGCGTTCAGGAGGCTCATCTTCACGCCCGCGACCTTGTCGACGTTCTCACCGATGATCTCGAGCAGCACTTCGGATGCCGCGGGCCAGTCGTCGGCGCCGAAGTACCCGGCGAGCTGCGGGTCGAACGCCGTGCCGAGCCAGTGCAGCACGACCGGGACTGTCGCGCTCTCGAGCACCTCGCGGTAGACGCGACGGTAGTCCTCCGCCGATTCGGCCGCTCGGGCGAGGTGCCGGGATGCCATCAGCACCGGCCCGGCGCCCTGCTCTTCGGTGAAGTGCAGCTGGGTCTTGAACGCGTCGACCACCTGGTCGAGCGAGATGCGTTCGTCGTCGACGTGGTCGGTGTTGACCCCCACGACGACCGATCCGCCCGCCTCGCGCGCCACCGCGGCGCTCCGCGAGATCAGCTCGCGGGTGGCTGCGGCATCCAGCCCCATGTTGCGCTGCGCCGTGTCCATCGCGTCGGCGACGCCCAGGCCCCACGAGTACACGTGGCGGCGGAAGTCGAGCGTGGCATCCCAGTCGATGTCGGCGGGCTGACCCGGCGTGTTGTCGGCGTGCACCTTCGGCACCACGTGCGCGGCAGCGTAGGCGACGCGGCTCCGCAGTGGGCCGCCGGGCTTCGTGTACCCGGGGGCCTCGTTGAGCGGGGCGGTGCGGAGCGCACCGTCACCGCCGAGGAGCGTGAGGTCGGTCACCGATCAGCCCTGGCTCGGCGCGGTGAGGTCGATCTTGCGGCCCTCGGCGGCGGAGCGGAGCCCCGCCTCGGCGAGCTGCACGCCGCGCGCGCCGGCGAGGAGGTCGAACGGATAGTCCGTGCCGAGCACGTACGACTCAAGGAACTCCTCCCACTGCTGGCGGAAGCCGTTCTGGAACACCTCGTTCGTGGGCACGCTCGCCCAGTCGCCGTCGTAGTCGTGGGCGTCTTCGAGGTCGGGGTTCCACACCGGCTTGGGGGTGGCGTTGCGATGCTGGATCTTCGCCCCGAAGAGCCCGACCACGGCGGAGCCGTGCGTGCCGTCGACGTGGAACTGCACGAGCTCGTCGCGGTCGACGCGGGTCGTCCACGACGAGTTGATCTGCGCGACGATGCCACCCTCGAGCTCGAAGATGCCGTACGCGGCATCTTCCGCGGTCGCGGTGTAGTGCTCGCCGTTCTCGTCCCAGCGGTCGGCGATGTGCACGGAGGCCTGCGCGTAGACGTTCTTGACCTCGCCGAAGAGGTTCTCGAGCACATAGTTCCAGTGCGGGAACATGTCGACGATGATGCCGCCGCCGTCTTCCGTGCGGTAGTTCCAGCTCGGGCGCTGCGCGGGCTGCCAGTCACCCTCGAAGACCCAGTAGCCGAACTCGCCGCGCACCGAGAGGATGCGGCCGAAGAAGCCGGAGTCGATGAGGCGCTTGAGCTTCTGCAGGCCTGGGAGGTAGAGCTTGTCGTGCACGACACCGGTCTTGACGCCGGCATCCGTCGCGAGCTGCGCGAGTTCGAGGGCCTCGGCGACCGACTCGGCCGTGGGCTTCTCGGTGTAGATGGTCTTGCCGGCCGCGATGGCCTTCCGCAGCGCGGTCGCACGGGCCTTCGTGACGAGGAAGTCGGCGTAGATCTCCCAGCGCGGGTCGGCGAGGGCGGCGTCGAGGTCGCTCGTGTAGTCCTCGATGCCGTGGAGCGCTGCGATCTCGGCGAGCTTCGCCTCGTTCCGGCCGACGAGGAGAGGTTTCACCGTCACCTTGGTGCCGTCGGAGAGCTCGATGCCGCCCTGGTCGCGGATCGCGAGGATAGACCGCACGAGATGCTGGCGGTAGCCCATGCGGCCGGAAACGCCGTTCATGATGATGCCGATCTCGCGGACCGGTGTGGCAGCCGAGGTGTCGGCGGAAATCAGGGTGGTCGTCTCTGACACGGTGTTCCTTCGCTCGTCGCCTCCCGCGTCATTCATGCGGGTAAGCGCTTTCCAGTTGATCTATCGTGGCACGTGGATGCCGTTGACTGCAAGCCCGACGGGCCCTACTCCAGACGGAACGCCGCCCAGGAGATCGCCGGCAGGGTGACCTCGAGCGCGCCGGCGGCGACCGTCGCTCCCGCTGCGCTCAGTCCCACCCGCTCGGGGTCGGTCAGGGTGTTCGCCGCGTACGGGTCGTCGTCGTGCACCAGGCGGTCCTCGACGACCCGGAGCTCGCGGCCGAGCTCCGCGCGCACGGCGGAGAGGTCGATCCGGAGGTCCGCGGCATCCGCCGTCGACCGATTGACGACGAACACGCTCACGCCGCCCTCGTCGATCGTGGCCACGGCGTTCACACGCGCCACATCACCGAAGCGATCACTCGAAAACGTCGCCGACTCCACCGGCACGCGCACGACGCGCCCCTGGGCCAGACGCGACGTGACGGAGAACGGGAAGAACGTGGTCTGCCGCCAGGCGATGCCGCCCGGCTCGGTCATGATCGGCGCGATGACGTTGACCAGCTGCGCGAGCGAGGCCGACCGGACGCGATCGGAGCGCTGCAGCAGCGTGATGAGCAGGTCGCCGAAGACCACGGCATCCAGCGCGTTGTACTGGTCTTCGAGCTGTCGCGGTGCGACCGGCCAGTCGTCGTTCGTGTAGGTGAGGGCCTCTTCCTGCCACCGCGAGAGGTACCAGACGTTCCACTCGTCGAACGAGATCATGATGCGCTTGTCGCTGCCGCGCTCGGCCGCCACCTCGTCGGCGATCGTCACGACCTCGTCGATGAAGAGCGCCATGTCGACGGCGGATGCGAGGAACTCCTGCGCGTCGCCGTCCTGCTCTTCGTAGTACGCGTGGCAGGAGATGAAGTCGACGTCGTCGAACGCCTGCGTGAGGACTTCTCGCTCCCACGAGCCGAACGTGGGCATGCTGCGCCCTGACGATCCGCAGATGACGAGCTGGATCGTGGGATCGAGCTGTCGCATCGCCCGCGCCGTGCGCACGGCGAGCTTGCCGTAGTCGGTGGCGTTGCGGTGGCCGAGCTGCCAGAACCCGTCCATCTCGTTGCCGAGGCACCACATCTGCACGCCGAACGGATCGGGGCGCCCGTTGGCCGCGCGTTCGCGACTGCGCGCGGTGTCGACCGACGTGTTGGCGTACTCGAGGAGGTCGAGCGCTTCGGCCGTGCCGCGCGTGCCGAGGTTGACGGCGAGCATGAGGTCGCTGCCGACCTTGTCGAGCCAGCCGGAGAACTCGTGCAGGCCCACCTGGTTGGTCTCGGTGGCGTGCCAGGCGAGGTCGAGGCGGCGCGGCCGCTCGGCCTGCGCTCCGACGCCGTCTTCCCAGTTGTAGCCCGAGACGAAGTTGCCGCCCGGGTAGCGGATGGTCGAGACGCCGAGCTCGCGGACCAGGTCGATGACATCGGTGCGGAAGCCGTCTGCATCCGCTGCGGGATGCCCGGGTTCGAAGATGCCGTCGTAGATGTGGCGCCCGAGGTGCTCGACGAAGCCGCCGAACAGTCGGCGGTCGAGCGCGCCGACCTCGTTCTTCGGGTCGAGTGTGCCGGATGCCGAGGTCACGACGCGGCCTCCGCCCAGCGCACCATGCGCCGCTCGCCGAGGGCGACCAGCGCGAACGCGACGAGGCCGAGCACCGGAACGGCGAGCGGGAGGAACTGCGCCGTGATGACGGTGCCGAGCCCGAGGGCGACCAGGATGTACACGGTGCCGGAGAGGTCGGCCGCCGCCACGCGCGGCGCGACGCGCATGAGGTCTCGCCAGCGCGTGCCGGGCGACCAGAGGCTCGCCGCCAGGACGGCGAGGGCCATCGCGGCGACACCCAACGCCGCCGCGACGACCGCGATCGCCATGCCACCCGGCAGCGCACCGCCGGCGACGAGCGCGAGGTCGACGCCGACGATCACCGCGAGCGCGGCCGTCGCCGCGCCGAGCCCGAGGGCACCCGGCAGCGCGCGGTACGCGTCGCGGAAGAAGTCGCCCGCCGGCGTCGCCTCGGCGTGGACGAACCGGCGGAGGTGGGACGAACCGGCCGCGACGGCGGCCGGCCACGTGACGATCGGGATCGACACGAGCGCCATCAGGGCGCCGACCCAGAGCACCTCACCGAAGAGCGCGAACTTCTGCGCGGCGCCCGGCCAGCGAAGGGCACTGCCGTCGACCTCGGGGCGGGTCCGCCGCGCGGTACGGCGGGTCATCCCTTGAGTCCCTGCGTCGAGACGCCTTCCACCAGGAAGCGCTGGAAGACGATGAAGAACAGCAGGATCGGCAGGAGCGCGAGCACCGACACCGCGACCGTCGCGCCGTAGTCGGACGTCGAAGTCTGGTCGTTGAAGACCCGGAGGGCGAGCGGCAGCGGATAGAGCTCGGTCGAGTTCAAGTACAGGAGCGGCCCGAGGAAGTCGTTCCAGCTCCAGATGAACGCGAAGATCGACGCGGTGACGAGGGCCGGCTTGATGAGCGGCAGGATGATCGACCAGTAGATGCGCGCGTGTCCGCAGCCGTCGATGCGCGCCGCCTCGTCCATGTCGCGCGGCAGCGCGCGGATGAACTGGACGATCAGGAACACGAAGAACGCCTCGGTCGCGAGGAACTTGCCGAGCAGCAGCGGTACGAACGTGTTCACCAGCTCGAGGTTCCGGAACAGGATGTACTGCGGAATGATCAGCACGTGGAAGGGCAGCAGCAGCGTGCCGATCATCACGGCGAACCACACGCCGGAGCCGGAGAAGCGCACGCGGGCGAACGCGTAGGCCGCCAGCGACGCCGAGATGACGGTGCCGATGACCGAGCCGATCGCGAGGATGAAGGAGTTCAGGAAGAACTGCCAGAGCGGCACCCCGCCGATCCCCTCCATCACCTTGAAGTAGTTGTCGATCGTCGGGTTCTCGGGGAAGAAGCCCTGGTTCGCCCCGAACTCGGCCGTCGGCTTGAACGAGGCGGAGAACATCCACGCCAGCGGGTAGAGGATGATCGCCGTCAACACCACCATGGCGACGATCCACACGACGCTCTGCCAGGTCTTGCGCTTGCCGAAGCGGCGCCGCGGAGGCGTCACTCCCTTCGGCAGGACCGCCGTGATGGTCTCGAGGCTCGGAGCGCTCATCGGTTGTCTCCCGCGTAGTGCACCCACGAATTCGAGGTGCGGAACATGATGAAGGCGATCACGGCGACGACCAGGAGCAGCGCCCAGGCCATAGCCGAGGCGTAGCCCATCTGCGAGTTCGTGAAGGCCCGCGTGTAGAGGTACACCGTGTAGAAGTTGGTGGCGCCGGCGGGGCCACCCGTGCCGGAGCCGATGATGTAGGCCGAGGCGAAGATCTGGAACGCGTGGATCATCTCGAGCAGCAGGTTGAAGAAGATGACCGGCGAGAGCATCGGCAGCGTCACGCTGCGGAACTTGCGGAACGGCCCGGCCCCGTCGACGGATGCCGCTTCGTAGAGTTCCTGCGGCACCTGCTTGAGCCCCGCGAGGAAGATGACCATCGGGGCGCCGAACTGCCAAACGGCGAGCAGGATCATCATCGGCAGGATGAGGGCGGGGACGCCGACCCAGCCGCCGATGTCGAGACCGAAGAAGCCCAGGCCGCTGTCGACCGGCCCGCCGGTGGAGAACATCGCCCGCCAGACGATCGCGATGCTGACGCTCGCGCCGATGAGTGACGGCGCGTAGAACGCCGATCGGAAGAAGCCCGTGCCCTTGCTCCGGTAGTTCAGCAGCATCGCGACGCCGAGGGCCGCGGCGAGCTTGATGGGGGTGCCGATGAGCACGTAGACCAGCGTGATGCGCACCGAACCCCACCACACGTCGTCCTGCAGCATCCGTTCGAAGTTGCCGAGGCCGATCCACTGGGGCGGGCTGAAGATGTTGTAGTTCGTGAACGCGAGGTAGAGCGAATAGAGCATCGGGCCCGCGGTCAACACGAAGAACCCGATCAGCCACGGTGAGAGGAAGAGGTACCCGGCCGCGTTCTCGCGGCGGGTCATGGCCTTGCGGCCGGGGGTGGATCCCCCCGTCCGGCGGTTCTTCGCCGGACGGGGGGCAGTCGAGCCCGCACCCCGAAGCGCTGCGGGAGCGCCGATATCGGTGGCCATGATGTCTCCTCGGTGAGTGCGGGCGGTGGTGGAGCGGAGGGCCTCAGCCCTGCAGGACGACGTTCGCTTCGTCGAAGAACTGCTTCACGGCGTCGTCGACGGTGACCGCGCCGAGGCCGAGCGACTTGCCGAGGTCCCAGAACTTCTGCTCGAGCGCGCCGTAGCCGACCACGGGGATGGGCGGGGCGTCGCCGATGCGGTCTTCGACCGAGGCGAGGTAATCGGCGACCTGCTTGTCGGCGCCTTCGAGGACGGCACCCTCGAGCTTCGAGCTGGATGCCGGGAACCCGAGCGTCGTGCCGAAGATCTCGCCGGCTTCGGGGCTATTGACCACGAAGTCGAGGAAAACGGCGGCCGCTTCGGGGTGCTTGGTCTTCGCCGAGATCGCCATCTGCAGTCCGGCCTGGCGGTAAAGGTCCTTCGACCCTTCCTTGGCCGTCGGCGGAGCGATGAGCGAGATCGACGACGCACCGGAGTCGGCGAGGTAGCCGCCGAGGAAGTTGCTCCAGCTGGTCTCGGTGACCGTCAGCCCGGCACCGAAGCCGGATTTGGGCGTGATCTCCTCTAGACGGCTCTGCGGGATCGTGACGCCGTCGCGCAGCTCTGCTCCCGACTCCCAGAAGTCCTTCAGCTCGTCTTCGGTGAAGCCGAGCTCGCCGTCTTCGGTGTAGAGGTTCTTCCCGTCGGCGCGGAGGGCCAGCTCGAAGCTCTGGATGCGCTGCGTCATGTCGGTGCCGCCGTACACGGCGCCGCCCGTCTTCTCGGTCGCCTCGGCGAGCCACGCGTCGAACTCCGAGGAGGTCGTGCCGCCCTCGGGCGCGGTGAGACCGTTGGCCGCGAGGAGGTCGTCGTTGACGAAGTTCGCCCAGGCGCTGTAGCCGGTGGGCAGCGAGTACTGCGTGCCGTTCAGCTGGCCGGTTCCGAGGAGCGCGTCGTCGAAGGTAGAGAAGTCGATGACGTCCTTCACCGTGTCGAGGTCGAGCACGTAGCCGGGCTCGCCGTACTGGCGCAGGTAGCTGTCGGAGAACTGCCAGACGTCGGGGAGACCGCCACCGGCCGCCTCGGTCTGCCGCTTCTCCCAGTAGCTCGGGAAATCGGTGAACTGGCCGTTGATCGTGATGTTCGGGTACTGCTTGTTGAACTCTGCGATCAGGCTCTCGTACCGCGCGGCGCGGTCGTCGTTGCCCCACCACGTGAAGGTGAGCGTCACCTTCTCGTCGGGGTCGAACGTCGCTGCCGGGGTGGCGCTGCCACCCGCGCAGGCGGAGAGCGCGAGGGCTGCGGCGGCCCCGAGGGCGATGCCGGTCAGTGCCCGCTTCGTGCTGAACATCTTTGTCCTCTCATGAACGTCTGCGTCCGGAGTGCGTCGCGGACGTTCGTTGTCCGTGTGTGCCACGCGAGCCCTCGATGGTGCGGTGGGAAAGCGCTTGCCGGTAACCGTACTACGAGTTGAAACGATTCGCAAGACACGATCCCGCACCGGCGACAAGACCCCGGATGCTCACCATGTTATCGCTGCCATGCCCGCATATCCGCGACCGGACTGCGCAATCCCCGCCGGTGTGTGGGATGCGTGGCGAGAGTTTCCGGCGTGATCGGCGCGCCGTCTGCCGCCGCCGACGCGTAGATGGCGGACACGAGCTCGAACGACCTCGCCGGCGCGTCGGCCGTCGGCGGCAACGCCGCTCCGGACAGCAGCGCATCGAACACATCGCGCAGGAGCGGCGCGTGATCGCTGCGCTCTTCGGCATCCGGGAACGCCCACCCGGCCGCCTCGGCCTCGTACCCGGGAGCGGGCGTGATCTGCCAGTTATCGTGCCCGTGACCGTAGAGGTGGTCGACCGTGATCGTCGCCCGCTGGGTGTCGATGCGGATCGAACTCGTCTGTCTCGGCGACACGGCGCTCGTGGCCACCTGGGCGACGACACCGCTTCGGAACACGATGGTCGCCGTCGACACGTCCTCGGTCTCGGTCTCGCGATCCAACCGCCAGAGCCGTCCCTGCACGCTCGCCCAGTCGCCCAGGAGGTGTCCGAGCAGGTCGAGTTGGTGGATGCCGTGCCCGAGCGTCGTGCCGCCACCTTCCGTCGCCCACTTCCCGCGCCACGGCACGGCGAAGTAGTCGGCATCCCGGTACCAGAGCGTCTCGCACACGGCGAACAGTGGGCGCCCGAGCGCGCCTTCACCGAGAAGGCGACGCACGTGGGCGGCCGCGGTGCCCGTGCGCTGCTGGAAGACCACCGCGAGGCGCCTCCCGGCCGATTCGGCGGCCGCGCGCATCGCATCGAGCTCCTCGAGTGAGGGTGCCGGCGGCTTCTCGACGACCACGTGCGCCCCGGCCGCGAAACTCGCGATCGCGGCAGCGGCGTGCGCCGCCGGCGGCGTGCAGATGAGCACGACGTCGGGACGCTCGACACGGAGCAGCGCGTCGAGCGTGTCGTAGACGGCGGGATCTGCCCACGACTCCGCGAAGTCGGCCGCCTTCGCGGAGTCGACATCGGTCACGGCGACGAGGGCGGCGCGCGGGTGGCTCTGCACAGCGCGGGCATGGAGGTGCGCGACGGCACCGGTGCCGACGATGGCGCAGCGCAGGGTCTCGCTCATGCGGAGGCCTGCGACTTCTCACGCGCGGCGAGGACGTCGGCGGCGCGCTCCGCGACATCGATTCCGCCGATGACGAGGCTCGCCTCCAGCGTCAGCTCTTCGCCGTCGGGGAGCACCTGCTCGGTGTACGAGAACGGTGCGGGGCCGAGACCGGCGTACTCGGTGCTCCGCGCGAACCACGGCGTCTGCCCGGACTCGTCGATCATCGCGACGCCCGCCGACCCGTCGGGCGCGACCATCGACAGCCATGGGCTCACCGCACCGCGGGCGGATTCGCCGCTCGTCCCTCCCGGATGCGTGATCTCCGCTCCCGTGAACGACTCCGCTCCGCGCCAGAAGATGCCGGCGTAGCCGGCGTCCGACCGCCCCTTCGTCGCGGGCGAACCGAAGGCGAGCGACCGCCCCGAGACGTTCCGCAGCGTGCTCTGCCATCCGAGCATCCACGTGTCGTCGTCCACGACCGTCGCCACCAGCGAACGCTGCTCCGTGAGGACGAGAAGGCCGGTCGCCGCCACCCAATCGAGCGTCTCGTCGACGTGCGCTCCCTCCGTGTGGTGACGGAACGCGCGATGCACCTGCGTGCCATTGTTCGGCAGCGGGAGATAGCCCTCGCCGTGCACGTACGTCGGCCCGCCCCAGAAGTTGTGCTCCCCGACCACGGGCAGCGCGAGCGACAGGCCCGCGTGCCAGACATGGTCGGCGGGCCGGTATCCCGTCACCTCGACGCCCCGCCGCGAGCGCAGCCGCGCGAACGGGCGCGGTGACTCCGCGGCCGCCTGGGCCGGTCGGTAGACGTACTCGCCGAGCGCCTCGCCCCGGTGGGTGATGCGCAGGCATCCGACGCCGTCGTCGGTGATGTTCATGAGGGCTCCGCGGATGGATTCGGGTGTGCGTCCAGCCTAGAACGCGCCGAGCGGAAAGCGCTATCCGTGACTTTCGACGACACGCCCGCCACAATGGGCGGGTGGACTTCTCCCCCGCTTTCGACTGGGCTCGGCGCCACGTGGATGCCGGCCGCCTCCCGACCGTGGTGCTCGGAGTGGCCGACGCGTCGGGCACGCTCGCACTCGATGCATTCGGCGCGACCGGCGATCGCACGGCGCACGTCGACGACACCTACCGGCTCTTCTCGATCACCAAACCGCTCGTGGGCATCGCCGCAGCGAGGCTGATCGAGCGCGGGCTCCTCACCGCGGACACGCTGCTGACGGATGCGCTGCCGGAGTTCGGCCGTTGGCGCGACGACCCCGTACGACTCCGCCATCTCGTCAGCCACACCTCGGGCATCGCCGAACCGCCGCTCGACACAGCGCTGCCGCTGCGGGATGAGCTCCTGAACCGCGGGCGCGACTTCGTCGCCGGCACCGTGTCGCGCTACTCCACGATCGCGTTCGAGGGCATCGCGGCGCTCATCGCGCATGCGAGCGGGCGCACGTGGGATGCCGAGGTCGCCGACTGGGCGGCCGAGATCGGCGCCGACGGACTCACCCTCGACCCCGTCGATGCTGTCCCCATCCCCGATATGGCGGCGTCCGGGGTCGACCTCGATCGCTTCACCGCGACCCGCGCCCCGGGCGCGGGTCTGTCCGGTCGCGCGTCGGATCTCCTGGCGCTCGGCACCGAGCTGCTGCGCATACACGCCGGGAAGGTCGACGGCATCCTCCGCCCCGCGACGCTCGAGATGATGCTGCGCCCGCTCACCGGCGACATCCCGCGCCTCGATCCGTATCCGCCGGAGCGCGGCCAGGACTGGGGATTCACGTGGAATCTCCGCACCCGCGCGCCGGGCCTCATCACCCGCGACGCCTACGGCCACGGCGGCTGGTCGGGCACCGAACTGTGGATCCACCCCGAAGCAGGGCTCACGTGGGTGCTGATGACGAACCAGGCCGAGCGCCCGGGCGTCGACATCGACCAGCTCGACAACGCGGTCGTGTCCGCGCGATGAGGCGCACATGGGCAGTCCTGCCCATGTCGGACCTGGCGGCCCGGCGCATAGGCTCACTCCATATCCGACGGAAAGGGTGATCGTGAGCGACATCGAGCTCGACTTCGACACGTTGGCGCTCTCGCGCTCACGCGTCGACCGTGCGATCACGACGTTCCAGAGCGCCGGCCGCGTCGGCGACGACATCGCCGCACTGACGGGTGAGTCCCGCCTCGAAAGCAAGGTTCGCGACTTCGCCGGCAATTGGGATGCGAACCGCGCCGCGCTCGAGGAGCAGTTGACCTTCATCCGCGACTCGATCGATGCCGTCGTCGACATGATGACGGATCTCGACGTCGATCTCGCCGATTCGCTGTCGCAGGCCATGGTCGACGCCGTCCTTCCGGAGGCCCCGCAGTGAGCGCCCTGGAAGCGGACTTCGCCGACGTCCTCGCCGGCGATCCGGAACTGCTCGGCACGCGCGCCGGCACCCTGAACACGTCGGCCGCCGCAATCGGGCGTGCGACCGAAGCTCTCAACGCGCTCGTCGACGGGCAGACGAGCAACGCCACCGACGCCATCTCGGAGGTGGCGCTGCAGGCGAAGTCGGCCCTGGAGAAAGCGGAAGCCCGCTACACCGGTACCGCCGGTGCCCTCCAGACCTTCGCCGTGGAGCTCGCCCCCATCCAATCCACGGCGCGGGCGGCGATCGCCAACGCCGAGTACTACGAATCCCGCTCGTACCGCATCGAATCCGACATCCACGACAACCAGAACGCCATCACCCGCGCCGAAGCGGAGGGCTCGCCCACCGAGGGCCTCTGGGACGAGCACCGGCGTCTGAACAATCAGCTCGGCGCGGCGCACCAGGCGGTGGAGGATGCCCGCAGAGCGCTCTATCGAGCCCGCGATGACATCCGGTCGGCCGCGGACCGGGCGATCGCCTCGATCGATTCGGCGATCTCCGACGGCTCCGACTCGTTCGCCGACGATTGGAACCAGTTCTGGGCCGGCGTCGGCGACGTGTTCTCGGCGATCGCAGAGTGGGCGGAGGACTTCTTCACCGACCTGGCCTCCGCCCTCATCGACATCATCGCGACGGTGCTCACCGCTCTGCTCGTGGTCTTGCTCGTCGTGGTCGCACTCGTCGCTGCGATCGCCCTGCTCGGCGTGCTTCTCCTGGCTCCCGAGCTACTCATCCCCTTGCTTCTGGCCATCGGTGCGGCTCTGGTGCTGCTCGTCGGCGCGCTCATCCTGGTGCGAGTGGGAAGCGATGTCGGAAAGGAGACGCCGACCGTGGAACCGTACGAGCCGACGCGTGATGGCGGATCATCCGCGGGCTTGGCCGACGTCTTCGGAGAAGCTGCATTCGTGGACGACGAGGGCGGAGCGGATCAGACCGTCGTGAAGGTCGAGAAGATCGTCGCGGCCGATGGCTCCGTTTCATGGCGCATCGTCTTGCCCAGCACGCAGGACTGGCAAGCGCTCGCCTCGACGATGTCGGGCGAAGACTTCGCGCTGTTCCAGGCGATGCAAGACTCTGGCAAGGTAAACGACGTCGACAGCAACATGGCGCTCGTCCTCTTCCCGAGCCTCCGCACCCAGTACGAGCGCGCCGTCGTGGAGGCCATGGAGCAGGCGGGGATCCAGGGCGGCCCGCATGGCGACCCCGTCATGCTGGTGGGATTCAGCCAAGGCGGCATCCTCGCCGGTCATTTGGCGGCGAACCGTTCGGACGCGTACAACTTTGCCGCCATCGTGGTGTGCGGCGCGCCCATCGACAACATGCCGATCCCCGATTCCACCCAGGTCATCTCCGTTCAGCACGAGGGCGACCCCGTCCCCACTCTCGACTTCTTCACCGACCCGCCGGTACGCGACAATTGGCAGACGATCACGGATACTGCCCCGGGTAATCCGTCTGCGGTCGACGAGATACACAACGTGGACCAGTACGGACTCACGCTGGAAGAGCACTTGCAGGATGTCGAGGACCTCGAAAATTTCAATCAGTTCTTCGATGGCCCCGACAGCTACACCGAAGCGGAGTACTACGCATGGCACGAGTGAGTTGGCGTAGGCGGTCCGCTGCAGCCGGCATGGTTCTAGCGATGGCGCTGCTGTGCACTGCATGTTCACCATCGAACCGAGGATCAGGATCAGAGGAGGAACACGTGTCTCAGGTCGTCACAGCGATCAAGGCTGCTGATTCGCGCGTGACGGAGGCATCCGCGGAGAAGAGCATCAGCGGGCTGTCGAGTGGATGGGTCGTCGATGTCGTCCTGAAGGGCGCCGAGCCGGTCTCGTCGGATGAGCTCAGCGAGCTGTTGCTGGCCGTGCGTCACGCTGGCGACCGTGATCCCAGTCACGTCCACCTGTACGCCACCGATGAGAGCGGAGCGTCCCTGGACCTTACGTCAGCCGCAGACGCGTTGGGTCTGCGATACGGCGACGTCGGCGCAGGGATCGGCGTCGTACGCAGCGCCATCGACGAAACTCTCGGCTCAAGGTAATGACTGCTCTACGCATGGCACGAGTGACCTCGCAGAGACGGACTGCACTGGCGGGTATCGCCATCGCGGTGGCGGTGCTGTGCGCAGCGTGCGCGCCCTCCTCGCAAGGCGCTGAGGAGGAACACGCGTCAGAGGTCGTCGACGCTGTCACCTCGGCAGATCCGCGAGTCGCCCGCGCCTCCGCAGAGAAGAGCATGGACGGCCTGTCTGCGGGCTGGACCATCGACGTCGTGCTCTCGGGTTCGGAGCCTGTCACGGCCGACGAACTCAGCAACCTGCTCCTGGCCGCCCGGCACGCGAGCGACTTCGACCCCGGCCATATCGATCTGTTCGCCACCGGTGAGGGTGGCACATCGTTCGAACTCACCGCGGCCGCGGACGAGCTCGGCCTGCGCTATAGCGCTGTCGGCGCGGGTATCGCGGTGCCGACCGACCTCCTCGACGACGCCCTCGGCTCCGGGGAATGACGGTCTCGGACGACACTCCGCCCCTGCGGTTCCGCCTGCTGGGATCGTGGCATGCGGTGCTGCTGAACGAGCTCGAAAGCAGGGACCTCGTCTCGGAGTTCGTGGCATCCGTCGTGGGCAAACGCGACATCGACGCGACCCTGCGCGCGCGGATGCGTCAGGACCTCACGACCGCGATCGCGACGGCGCAGGCGGGGCACGCCCGGGCGATGTTCATCGCGACCGAGGTCGTCCCCGGACTGCCGATGCCGGTGACGCTCACCGTCTACTCCCCACCCCGCATGCACATGAGCCCGGCGGTGGGAACGTCCCCGGAGACCGTGATGGCGGTGCTGAAGAAATCGTTCGCCGCGACGGGAATGGCGCACCTCGGCACCGCGCGCGAGTCGTCCATCCCCGGTTCGCGGATCCTCCGGCTCCATCACGTGGACGATCACGACCTGCCCGAGCAGCCGGAGCTGCACACGCGGACGCTGACCGCGGACTACTGGTACACGGTGCCCGGATCGAAGCAGGTCGTGGTGGCGACGTTCTCGACGCCCATGGGCGACATCCCCAACCTCATGCTCGACTACTTCGACGCCGTGGTGCGCGCATCGTACTGGGACGAGCGGCAGGCGTAGCACCTCCCGGTTCGCCGGCGCCGAACGGTGGGTGCGGGCATCCCGTCACCCGCATTTTCGCGCCCGCGAAGCGCGGATCCCGCCGCGCATGACACCATGGCATCGTGAACATCGCCACCGTCCAGCACCGCGGCTGGGCCACTCCCGCACGCGCCGCCGCCATGCCTCTCGCGGCCGAATCCGCTCGTGGCCTCACCGTCACCGACCGCGCCGTGCTGCGGGACGGCGTCGGATTCGTGCCCATCTCGGGTGAGCTGCACTACAGCAGGCTCCCCCGCGCGCGCTGGGGCGAGCGCCTGCGTCAACTGCGCGCGGCGGGCATCACGGTCGCCTCGACCTACGTGTTCTGGAACCACCATTCGTCGGCGCGCGGCGACGCGCGCTTCGACGGCAACCTCGACGTCGCCGCATTCATCGACGAGGTCGATGCCGCCGGACTCGAACTGATCCTCCGCATCGGACCGTGGGCGCACGGTGAAGCCCGCAACGGCGGCTTCCCCGATTGGGTGCAGGATGCCGCCGTCGCCCACCGCAGCGATGACCCCGCGTACCTCGAACTCGTCACCGAGTGGTTCGGCCAGCTGGCAGCAGCGCTCGGCGGGCGGGCGACGCCGGGCGGGCCGATCATCGGCATCCAGCTCGAAAACGAGCTCTACGACCGGCCCGAGCATCTCGTCACCCTGAAGCGTCTCGCCCGCGAAGCCGGGATGTCCGCCCCGCTGTGGACGGCGACGGCGTGGGGCGGCGCCGAGCTGCCCGACGGCGAGGTCTTCCCGCTGTTCAGCGGCTACGCCGACGGCTTCTGGGCCGACCCCGAAGACGGGTGGGACCCGAGCTTCCGCGCGCATTACTTCGCCTCGCACGAGTGGGACGACCCCGGCGTCGGCGCCGACGTACGTGCCGCGCAGGGCTTCGCCGACAGCGGCGAGATCACGACCGACCTGCATGGCTTCCCACCGGCGACCTGCGAACTGGGCTCGGGCATGGCCACCGCCTACCACCGCCGTCCGGTGCTCAGCGCCGACGACATCGCGGCTCTGGCGAACGTGACGATCGGCAACGGGTCGGCGTGGCAGGGCTACTTCATGTACGTCGGCGGGGTGAATCCGGCGCCCCGGTTGCAGGAGAGTCACGACACCGCGTACCCCAATGACATGCCCGAGTTCGGCTACGACTTCCACGCTCCGATCGGGCAGTCGGGCGACCTCCACGCGTCGGCGGCGCCGCTGCGCACCCAGCACGCGTTTCTCGCGGCCTTCGGCGATCGCCTTGCCGAGATGACCTCGACGCTGCCCGACACTCTCCCCTCGGGCCACGACGATCGGTCGACTCTGCGGTGGGCGCTCCGATCCGACGGCACGCAGGGTGTCGTGGTCATCTCGCACCATCAGCCGTACGAGCCGGTGTCGCCCGTGGCGGCCGTCTCGCTGCGCGTGGCGCTCGAGGATGAAGAGATCGTCGTGCCGGTGGGTGACATCCCGGCGGGGACGATCGCGCGGTGGCCCCTGGGGTGGCGTTTCGGCTCCTCGCGGATCGATTGGGCGACCGCCTCGCTCGTCACCGAGCTCCCCGGAACGCTGGTGCTGCTCGCCGAACCCGGTATCGAACCGCGTGTGTCGATCGACGGCGTCGTGCATACCGGTAACGGCATATTCGCGGCGCGGGGTGGGGCCGTCGTCGTGCTGCCGGCGACGGATGCGCGCCGGCTGTGGGTGCGGGGTGACGCTCTCCTCCGCACGAGCGGCCAGCTGTCGTGGGACGACGCGGCTTTGCGGGCCCGCGGTGTCGGCGATGTCGAGGTGTGGGACACCGACGCCGGAGCGTGGCGAACGGTGTCGACCGCTGCGGCACCGGCATCCACCGCGCTTCTCCCGCGGCTGGTGACCGAGGCCGGCGTGGTTCCCGCAGCGTACGGCTTCCGCGACGCCCGCCACTCGGCGCCCGGCCGCGACCGGCTCGACTCCCTCGCCGCCGTGTTCGCGCTCGCGGTGCCGGAAGACGCGGCCGACCATGACGCCGTGCTCGACATCGACTGGGCGGGCGACGTCGCGGAGCTGCGCGTCGACGGCCGTACGGTCGACGACCGCTTCTGGGACGGCGAGCGCTGGAGCGTCTCGGTGGTGGATGCCGGCATCCTCACGGACAGCGTCGTCACGCTGCACGTGCTGCCGCTGTCGGCCGAGACCACAATCGGTCTGCCCGCGGGAGCGCGCGCGCAGCTCGGAGATGAACAGCTGTGCCGGGTGGATGCGGTCACCCTGCGCGCGCGCGGCGCATGGCGGGAGGTGTCGTGAACACGGACCTGGTGCGGGTGTACCCCGCGACGGACCCGAACGGCTCGGGACTCGTCTGGGCGCACGGCGGAGGATTCGCCGCCGGCGACCTCGACATGCCCGAAGCCGACCACGTCGCGCGCACCCTCGCCGAGGGTGGCACGACCGTCATCAGCGTCGACTACCGGCTCGCGGTCGGCGGCGTGCGCTTCCCCGTGCCGCTCGACGACGTCGTGTCTGCGTGGGAGTGGGCGGTCAACCGGCGCGAAGAGCTCGGCATCCACCGCCTCGCGATCGGCGGGGCGAGTGCCGGAGGCAATCTCGCCGCCGCAGCCGCGCTGCGTCTGGCCGGCGGGCCGTCGGCCCCGGCACTCGTCGTGCTCGCGTACCCCACGTTGCTGGCCGTGCAACCCGCGCCCGACGCCGCACTCCGGCGCGCGCTCGACGCCGATCCGGTCGCCGACCGCTTCGGGCCTGTCGTCGTCAGCGCGATGTACGAGAACTACCTCGGGGCGCCGGCATCCACCGCCCCCGTCGAGGCGGCACCGGGTCTGGCATCGGCGGCGCAGCTGCACGACTACCCGCCGACGCTGATCGTCAACGGCGAGGTCGACGAACTGCGGGTGTCGGCGGAGGTGTTCGCCGCGACCCTCGCCGCCGCCGGCCGAGAGGTGGAGTGCGTCGTCGAGCCCGGCACCGACCACGGCTTCCTCAATCGACCCGCCGAGCCCGGCGCCGCCCTGACGCTCGCCCGCTTCGCGGAGCGCCTCGCCCGCTGAGCCAGGTCTCGCACTCATAACTCCGGAGATTCCGTGCGGATGCCGCGCGCCGAGGGCGCGACACATCCGGGATGACCGAAACCTCCGGAGTTGTGCCTGCGCGCGGGGAAGTGACGGCCCGGCGCGGCTCAGAACTCCGTGTGTCCGAGGTCGAGATCGGGCACGAAGCGCACCGACGCCTCGGAGAGCGCCTCGAACTCGAGGACCGTCACGGTGTTCTCCCCCGTGCGGGTCACCGGCGCGGGCACGAACAGCGTCCGCTGCGGCCCGGAGCGCCAATACCGGCCGAGGCAGAAGCCGTTCACCCAGACGAGCCCTTTGCCCCATCCGTCTGTCGACAAGGCGAGATCGGTCGGACCGTCGAGCAGCGCGGTTGCCTGGAACACCTGCGCCCCGGCAGTCATCAGCGAATTCGGGGGCAGTTGCAGGCTGGAACCGGCTTCGAAGGCCTCCAGCGGCACTGCAGAAGCATTCCAGCCTGTAACCGCCACACCCGCGAAGGTTGCCGGTCCGATCAGGCCCTTCGGCTCGCCGATGCGGGGGCCGTAGTTGACGCGGCCTTGATCTTCCACCAGGAGTTCGAGCACGCCCTCACCGCGCGGCAGCGTGATCGCCCACGCGTGGTCTTCGCGGGCGAGGATGCCGACCGGCTGTCCGTCGAGGCTCACCCACGCACGGTCGCGCACCTCGGCGAACGCGAGCACACCGGCATCCGGCCCGTGATCGAGCGTCACGCGGTAGCGCGCGAGCCCGCGGGAGATGCCGAGAGCGTCCATCGTGGGCACCTCGTCGTGCGCCGACCACTCGGCCGCGACGAGATCGGCGAGCGCCCCGGCCGCATGCAGCGGTGCGGCGGACGGCACGGGGAAGGCGACCGCTTCGGCGCGGCCGAACTCCGGCACTGGCGCGTAGCGCGAGATGACCTCGCGGAACGCCCAGAACTTCTCGGTCGGGCGTCCCGCCTCATCCAGCGGGGCGTCGTAGTCGTAGCTCGTGATCGTCGGCTGCCACACGCCCTTGTCGTTGGCGCCGTTCGTCAGCCCGAAGTTCGTGCCGCCGTGGAGCATGTAGATGTTCACCGATGCGCCCGCCGCGAGCAGGTCGCCGAGTTCGCGCGCCGAGACCTCCGGGTCGGTCGTGTGGTGGTGGGCGCCCCAGTGGTCGAACCAGCCGCACCAGAACTCCGAGCACATCAGGGGCCCGGTCGGCTGCTGACGGCGCAGCGCCGCGAGCCGCTCGGTCGCCCGCGACCCGAACGATCCGGTCGCGTGCAGCCCGGGGATGTTGCCGGCGGCGAGCATGTCGTCCATCGGCTGGTCGACGGTCGTGAGCGGCACGGTCGCGCCGCACTCGAGGAACAGGTCGGTGAGCGCGCGGAGGTACGCGTGGTCCGAGCCGTAGGCGCCGTACTCGTTCTCGACCTGCAGCAGGATGACCGGCCCGCCCCGGTCGATCTGCAGCGGCGCGACGATCTCCATGACCTTCCGGAGATACTCGCCGACCGCCGCCATGTAGCGCGGCTCGAGCGTGCGCACCCCGACCTCGGGGTCGCGCAGCAGCCAGGCCGGAAAGCCGCCCCCGTCGAACTCCGCGCAGATGTAGGGCCCGGGGCGCACGATCGCGTGCATCCCCTCTTCCTGCACCTCGCGGAGGAACCGGGCGAGGTCGAGGCGTCCGGTCGTGTCGAAGACGCCGGGCTCAGGCGCGTGCTCGTTCCACGCGACGTACGTCTCGATCGTGTTGAGCCCCATCATCCGACCCATGCGGATGCGCTCACGCCACTGATCGGGGTGGATGCGGAAGTAGTGCAACGCCCCGGAGATGACCCGGTGCGGCTGCCCGTCGAGGAGGAAATCCTCGGCGCCGATCTCGAACGTGTGGCCGGTCATGATGCTCCTCGCGTGCGTCGACGCCGGGCAATGCCGCGCCGGTGGGGACGGCCCCGAGACTACCATGTTGACGTCAACATGCCCGGGTCCACCCGTAGAGTGGAGGCATGAGCTGGTTGGTCACAGGCGGGGCGGGATACATCGGAGCGCACGTGGTGCGCGCACTGGCGGCGGCGGGCATCGATCCGGTCGTCGTCGACGACCTCTCGAGCGGTCATGCCGGCTTCGTGCCCGAGGGTGTGCCGTTCGTCCGCGGCACGATCCTCGATCGCGAGCTCCTCGTCAGCGCCATGCGCGAGCACAACGTGACCGGCGTCATCCACGTCGCGGGTTATAAGTACGCGGGCGTCTCGGTCCAGCGCCCGCTGCATACCTACGAGCAGAACGTCGATGCGACGCGCGTGGTGCTGCAGGCGATGGCGGATGCCGGTGTCCACCACATCGTCTTCTCCTCCAGTGCGGCCGTCTACGGCACGCCCGATGTGCCCCTCGTCACGGAGGATCTGCCGAAGCGTCCGGCGTCGCCCTACGGCGAGTCGAAGCTGATCGGTGAGTGGCTGCTGCGCGATCAAGCCGTTGCGACGGCGGATTCCGAGCATCCGCTCCGACACACGTCGCTGCGGTATTTCAACGTCGTCGGTTCGGCGGATCCGTCGGTGTACGACACGAGCCCGCACAACCTCTTCCCCATCGTGTTCGAGAAGCTGATCGCGGGCGAGGTGCCGCAGATCAACGGCGACGACTACGACACGGCCGACGGCACGAACGTCCGCGACTACGTCCACGTCGGCGACATCGCCGCCGCGCATGTCGTCGCGGCCCAGCGCCTCGAGTCGGGCGAGCCCATCGAGGCCGCCTACAACCTCGGTTCGCAGAACGGGTTGAGTGTCCGCGAGATCATGGATGCCATGGCCCGCGTCACGGGCATCGAATTCACTCCGAAGATCGGGCCCCGCCGCGCCGGCGATCCCGATCGGATCGTCGCCACCGGCGAGCTTGCCGCGCGAGACCTCGAGTGGCAGAACCGCTATTCGGTCGACGAGATGGTCCGCACGGGCTGGGAAGCGCGCCGCGCCGCCAGCTGAACCGCCCCGGGGGCGTTTCGTCTCGTCGCTGACGCTCCTCGCTCAACGACCGGTAAGTATCCCCGCCCGTTGGCGTTTCGTCTCGTCGCTGGCGCTCCTCGCTCAACGACCGGTAAATATCCGCCGCCCGTTGAGCGAGCGCAGCGAGACGAAACGCCCCGGCCCCGCGAGCGAAGCGCGTCCGTCAGGCGCTGGCGCGCGCCACGAGGTGCGGGGTCAGGACGACCGGAGCGGCCTCGCCCCGCCCGATCAAGGTGACGAGCGACGCGACCGCGGCCGCGCCCAGACCGTCGAAGTCCTGACGCACCGTGGTGAGGGGAGGGTGGTACTCCGCGGCATCCTCCACGTCGTCGAACCCCACGACCGCGACGTCATCGGGAATGCTGCGTCCCGCTTCGCCGAGTGCGCGGAGCGCGCCGAGCGCCATCTGGTCGTTCGCGGCGAACAACGCCGTGACCTCGTGCGCGACCGGTGTGACGGCGGCGTGGCCGGATGCCGATGTCCAGTCTCCGCGGAGGATCTCCGGCGCGTCGAGACCCGCGGCGGAATGCGCCTCACGCCAACCGCGCTCGCGTTCCAGGGCGGCGAACGAGTCAGCCGGACCGGCCACGTGGTGGACGGGACCGCGCCCCAGGGCGAGCAGGTGTTCCGTCGCCTCGCGGGCTCCGGACGCGTGGTCGGTCTGCACGACGGCGTAGCGCTCGTCGGCGGGCGAATCCACGACGACGAGGGCGAGGCCCGCCGGCACGTCGACGCCGCGCGCGAGCGCCGTGGCTTCATTGAGGATCACGGCACCGTCGATGCCCTGATCGCTCAGGCGGGCAAACGCGTCCGCGACGGCGTCGCGACCGGATGCCGTTACGACGGTCAGGGCGAATCCGCGCGCGGACGCGTGATCGGCGAGCGCCTGCAGCATGCGGGAGTTGCCGACCGACGACAGGTTCGCCACGATCAGCCCGATCGTGTCGGTGCGGCCGGTGCGCAGGGCCCGCGCGGCGCGGTGCATGCGGTAGCCGAGCTGCGCCATCGCCGCCTCGACGGTGGCGCGGGTCGCGGGATCGACGCGAGGGCTGTCGTTCACGACGCGCGACACGGTCTGCGCGGAGACACCGGCGAGCGCGGCGACGTCGGCCATGGAAACTCGTCGCGTCATTCCGCCATCCTATGGGCCGGATGCCGCCACGCCCTGAGGACGATCACACGCGCGTCGCGCGCACCCCGATCCGCTCCAGATGCGCGTTGGAGAACATGCCCGTAGGGTCGAGTCGCTCGAAGACGGCGCGCGCGTCGGCGATCCGAGGGTGGACGGCGGCAATCCCCGCGGCGTCGTAGCGGTGGAGCTTGCCCCAGTGCGGTCTCGCTGCGAACGGCGCCAGCGCCGCTTCGACGACCTCCACCGCAGCCGCCACCGCGTCCGGATGGTTGTACCAGGTGAAGTGGATGACGACGCTGTCGCGCTGATACGCCCCGCTGAGCAGCAGGTCGTCGGCCGCGGCCGACCGCAGCTCCGACACGATCAGGTGAGAGCGCATCTCGTCGGTGAACGCGTCGCGGACGACCGCCAGCGCGGCGGGCGCATCCGTGCGGGAGACGAAGTATTCGCTCTGGATCTCGTCGCCGAACGACGGCTCCGTGTCGAGGCGGAAGTGCGGCAGGCGCAGCATCCACGGCCCCGGCACGCCGCCGATCTCGGTGATGTTCTCGCCGACGAGCGGAGAGTCGCCCGCCCCCGCTTGCACCCCGTCGAGCAGCGTCGCGGGAACGGCGTGACTGTCGTCGTCGAGGCGGGTTTTCACCCACACGTATCCGGTGGACGGCTCCTCCCACCGCGTGAACACCGACACGCTGTAGCCCGCTCCGGTGATCGCCGCGTAGTCCGCGAGCGCGGCCTTCCAGCTCACCCCGACGTAGAGGTCCTGGCGCACACGATACGCGGGCACGACGTCCAACGTCACCGCGACGGTGACGCCGTACGCGCCGAGGCCGACGGCGAGCGCGTCGAAATCCGCGTCCCCGCGGCGCACGTCGTGGAGGTCGGCATCCGCCCCCACCCATCGCAGTGCGCGGACGGATGCCGACAGCACCCGGTTGGCGTCGCCCGAGCCGTGCGTGCCGGTCGCCGTCGCGCCGCCGACGTTGATGTGCGGCAGCGAACCCATGTTCGGCAACGCCCAGCCGCGCTCGTCGAGCCAGAGGGCGAGTTCGCCGTAACGGATGCCGGCGGCGACCGTGACGGTGCGCTGCTCTTCATCGAGGGAGAAATCGGCGGGGAGGCCGGTCATGTCGACGAGCACACCGGTCGTGTCGGGCAGATCGGTGAACGAGTGGCGCGTGCCGAGCGCGTGCACCGGCACGCCGCCGAGGGCGGCATCCGCGACGATCTCGCGCACCTCCGCGATCGTCGCCGGCCGCGCGATCTGCGGCGCCCGGTATGCGTACGTGCCCGCCCAGTTGGTCTCCATCGCATCCGATCCTCGCACGCCCGCGCGATACGCGCTCGGCGGCGCGTGTTGACGATAACACGGCAAGCGGCTACTCTGGATGCCGTCACCACCTGCGAAGGAGCACGGCAGCATGCATTCAGCCACCACGTCCGCCCCCGACGTGCAGACGCTCGGCGCCGGTGTCACCAAGCGCACGACGCTGCTCGCCGACGGCCGCGAGCTGATCTACTTCGACGACCCGGACACGACGCTCGGCGCCGACCGCGCCGTCGACGCGCGCGCGCTCGACCCGCGCCCCGAGACCGCCACGATGCGCCAAGACGTGCTCACCGGCGACTGGATCTCGATCGCAGCAGCGCGTCAGAACCGCGTCTTCCTGCCGCCGGCCGAGCTCGACCCGCTCGCGCCGCAGAGCGAGACCAACCCGTCCGAGATCCCCTCGGTCTACGACGTCGCCGTGTTCGAGAACCGCTCGCCCTCGTTCGGACCCGCGCTCAGCGAGGTCGTCGGCGAGCTGCCCGCGGCATCCGACGCGCCCCGCGGGCTCGACGATCTCGCCCACCTCGGCCTCGGCCGCACCCGCACGAGCGTCGGCCGCTGCGAAGTCGTGTGCTTCTCGCCCGAACGCGCGGGCTCCTTCGGCACGCAGTCGGTCACCCGCGCGCGCACCGTCATCGAGGCCTGGGCCGATCGCACCGCCGCGCTGTCGGCGCTCCCCGGCATCCAGCAGGTGTTTCCGTTCGAGAACCGTGGAGAGGCGATCGGCGTGACCCTCCACCACCCGCACGGGCAGATCTACTCCTACCCCTACATCACGCCGCGCACGACGCGCCTGCTCGACTCGATCGACCGCACGGCGCCCGACCTCTTCCAGCGGATCCTGGAGTTCGAGCAGGCGGGACCACGGGTATTGCTGCGCGGCGAGCACTGGACGGCGTTCGTGCCGTTCGCCGCGCGCTGGCCCATCGAGATCCACCTGCTGCCCCACCGACACGTGCCCGACTTCGCCGCACTCAGCACCGAAGAGCGCGACGAGCTCGCGCCGCTCTACCTGCGGCTGCTGCGCGGGGTGGATGCCGTCTACGACTCGCCGACGCCGTACATCGCCGCGTGGCACCAGGCGCCGGTGAACGTCGGCCGCGACACCGTCCGGCTGAACCTGCAGCTGACCTCGCCCAGGCGTTCCGCCGACAAGCTCAAGTTCCTCGCCGGGAGTGAAGCCGCTATGGGCGCCTGGATCGGCGACGTCCCGCCCGAAGCCGCCGCGGAGCGCCTGCGCGCCGCGATCGAAGGAGTCCAGCTGTGACCCGCACCCTCACCGCGCCTACCGCGGCCGACACCCTCTTCCGCGAGCTCACCGGCGCCGATCCGATCGGCCGCTGGTCCTCTCCCGGCCGCGTCAACCTGATCGGCGAGCACACCGACTACAACGACGGCTTCGTGTTCCCGTTCGCGATCGACTTCCGCACGGTCGTCGCGCTGGGCGAGCGCACCGACGGGCGCATCCGGGTCGTCTCGACCTTCGACCCTGTGCCGGTCGAGGTCTCGCTCGCCGACCTCGGCGCCCTCTTCCCCGCCCGCCGCGACGAGATCACGGAGTGGGCGCGGTATCCGCTCGGCATCGCGTGGGCCCTCCTCGACGGGCGGGATGCCGCCGCCTTCGCAGGCGTCGACATCGCGATCGCCTCGGACGTGCCGGTCGGGGCAGGACTGTCGTCGTCTGCCGCGATCGAAGGGGCCACGGCATCCGCCCTCAATGAGGTGTGGGACCTCGGGCTCGACCGCATCGCGCTCGCGCAGGCGGGCCGCCGGGCCGAGAACGAGGCCGTCGGCGCGCCCACCGGCATCATGGACCAGATGGCCTCGGTGCTCGGCCGGGCCGACGCCGCAATCTTCCTCGACTGCCGCAGCCTCGACGCGCAGGTGATCGAGCTCGGCTTCGCGCGGGCGGGCCTGGAGCTGCTCGTCATCGACACGCGCGTGAGCCACGCCCACTCGACGGGCGGCTATGGCGAGCGCCGCGCCTCGTGCGAACTCGGCGCCTCGATCATGGGCGTGCCCGCGCTGCGCGACCTGTCAGTCGACGACCTCGCGCGCGCGGAGGAACTCATGGACGAGGTGACCTTCCGCCGCGTCCGGCACGTCGTCACCGAAGACCAGCGGGTGCTCGACGCCGTTCGCACCCTGCGTGAGCACGGTCCGCGCGCGATCGGCGAGCTGCTCGATGCCTCGCACGTCTCGATGCGCGATGACTTCGAGATCTCGGTCCCCGAACTCGACCTCGCCGTCGACACGGCGCGAGCGGCCGGCGCGATCGGCGCGCGCATGACCGGCGGCGGATTCGGTGGCTCGGCCATCGCGCTCGTCGAGCACGCGCAGGTCGACGCCGTGCGCGCGGCGGTCGAGGCGGCGTTCGCCGACGCCGGCTTCGCCGCGCCGAACATCTTCGCCGTGCACCCGTCCGAGGGCGCGCGCCGCGACGCCTGACCGCCGTCCGCGCCCCGTCTCAGTCCTCCGCTGGGGCGTTGGCCATCCCGATCAGTCCGTCGATCATCTCGGGTGACACCGAGTCGCCCGCGATCATCGAGATGCGTCCGAAGGGGAACGACGCCATCATCTCCAGGGGATCCACTCCCTCCGGCATGATGTCGGTGAGCCCATCCATCTGGGACATCATCTGCGCGACAGCTGACTGAAGGACCGGGCCTGCAACGGGATCCGCGAGGACTTCGCCGAGCGTCGACTCGCGGCTGATCGGCACGGAGATCGCGTCGCCAACGACTGTCACCGATGTGGATGAGCGAATGTCGCGACTCGACGCCGCCACCTCCAGCGTGTAGGTGCCCCCTTCTACGACCCACCGGTCGACCCGAATATCCCAATAGGCGAGATCGGCGCGGCGCACGGCGATCGCTACCTCCCGCGTCTCGCCCGGCTCGAGCGACACGATGGCGAAGGCCTTGAGCTCGCGCGGGGGTCGCTGCACGGCGCCGCCCGGAAGCGACGCATACACCTGCACCACCTCGCGGCCGGCGGTCGTGCCGGTGTTGGTCACCGCCGCGGTCACGACGAGGTCGCCGTCGACACCCGAGGTGACCGCGGCGGCGCCATAGGCGAAGGTCGTATACGAGAGCCCGTGGCCGAACGGATACGCAACGTCGAGTCCGCGTGCGTCGTACCAGCGGTAGCCCACGAACAGGCCCTCGCTGTAGCGCACGTGGCCGAACTCGCCCGGGAAGTCGAGGTGGGCGGGACTGTCCTGGATCCGCAGGGGGATCGTCTCGGTGAGCTTGCCCGAAGGGTTCACGTCACCGAAAAGAACGTCGGCCGTCGCTGATCCACCCGCCTGACCGAGCAGCCAGGACTCCACGATCGCCGGAACTCGATCGGCGAACGGCAGCGCCACCACACCGCCGTTGGAAAGCACCACCACGATGTTCGGAGTCACCTTGCGGAGCGCGTCGAGCAGCGCGAGCTGTTCGACGGGGAGGTCGATGTCGGCGCGGTCGTAACCCTCCGACTCCCCGCGCGCGGGGAGGCCCAGGAATGCCACGACAACATCGGCACCGGCGACCGCCGCGACTGCTCCATTCCGCAGGTCCTCCTGCTCGGCATCCGAGACGTTCGGCGCAACCGAGAAGCCCGGCGCGTAAGTGACCTGGCCCGTCGCGGCCGTCCGGATCGCCGTCAACGCGTCGTCGACTCGGGTGGGGTTGATCATCGAGGACCCCGCGCCCTGATATCGCGGCTTCTCAGCGAAGGCGCCGACGACAGCGATCTTTGCGTCGCGACGCAGCGGCAGCAGCTCGCCCTCGTTGCGCAGCAGGACGATCGAGCGACCGGCCGCCTCTCGCGCCAGTGCGTGGTGCCCGTCGACGTCGAGGGGACCGGAGATCCGTCCCGCGCCGGCCCGCGCCTTTCCCACCAGATCGAGCACGCGCTGCGCGGCGACGTCGAGTACCTCCTCGCCCAGCGTGCCCTCGTGGACCGCCCTCACGAGCTGCTGGTCAGTGACACCGTTGGAGGAGGGCATCTCCAGGTCTAGACCGGCGGCCAGACCGCGGACCCGGTCATTGACCGCACCCCAGTCGCTCACCACCACGCCATCGAAGCCCCAGTCATCCCTGAGCACCCGCGTCAGCAACCACGGATCCTCCGAGGCGTAGGTGCCGTTGATCTTGTTGTACGCGCACATGACGGTCCAGGGCTGGGCTTCGGTGACGACGCGTTCGAACGCGCGCAGGTAGATCTCGCGCAGCGGGCGCGGGTCAACGTCCGAGCTGACGCGCATCCGGTCGCCCTCTTGGTTGTTCGCTGCGAAGTGCTTGAGCGAGGCCCCGACGCCCTGCGACTGGATGCCGCGGACTATCGCCGTGCCCAGAACCCCGGAGACGAGCGGGTCCTCAGAGAAGTACTCGAAGTTGCGACCGCACAACGGCGACCGTTTGATGTTGATGCCCGGACCGAGTAGCACCGCGACGTTCTCGATGGATGTCTCCACCCCGAGAGCGACTCCGACGCGCTCGACGAGGTCGACATCCCACGACGAGCCGAGGCCCACCGCTGGGGGAAAACACGTCGCGGGGACCGAGTCGCCCATACCGAGGTGGTCGCCCCCCTCGCGCTGCTTGCGCAGCCCGTGCGGCCCATCGGTAACCATGATCGCCGGCACGCCGACGCGATCGATTGCCGTCGTCTGCCAGAAGCTCGACCCACTCGTGAGTGCGGCCTTCTCTTCGAGAGTGAGATCGGATGCAGGGGTAACGGGCATTGTGTTCCTTTCGTGGAGGTGCGAGGCGATCACCTGTCAGGGCCGCCCAGAGAGAGTCACGCTGGAGAGAGTGGTCGCGCCCGTCACCCCGTGACGGGCGCCTTCCGGATGGGATGCTTCGCCGACTCCGCTCCGAGCCCACCGCAGCGATCGCCGGTGATCGCGTCGCAGCCACGGTTCAAACGCCCACCACATCAACAACGTCCCCGCGACGCCGGCGATCAGGCCGCTCAGCGTGTCCGACAGCCAGTGCGCGTTGATGAGCGTGCGTTGCCACACCATTCCCACCGCGAGCAGCACGGAGACGACGAGCCACGCGCCTCGTAGCGCCGGCCGGCACGCGGAAAGCAGCGCCGCGATCCCGACGATGAAGAAGGCTACCGTGACGCAGTGTCCCGACGGGAACGATCCGTGATCGACCGAGAACAGGGGCCCGAAGAGCCCGTCGGCGCCGACCGCCGGTCGAGGGCGGTCGACGAGGTTCTTGGTCACCGTGGAGATCACGAGCATCGTGAACACGAATCCACTCACCAGGAAGAGCGCGCTCCGCCAGCGGCCGAGGATGAGCAGCCCCGCGAGCAAGGCGAGAAGAAGGATGAGCCCGCCGACCTGCCCCAGGTGCTGGAAGAACATCGGCACCGGGCTCGCCGGGAGTGCGCTGTCCGGCCCGACGCCGGCGACTCGGCGCCACGCGTCGTCCGCTGGCTGCGCCCACGGAGCCGAGGGATTGACCGCCACGGACACCGCCATAGCCACAAACATCGCAAGCAGCACAAGCGCCCACACCAGGAGGGCACGGGTACGCGCGCGCGCCCCGCTCAACGCAGTGCCTCGACCGACGCGTAGGCCCCGACCTCATCGCGCACCGTGCTGTCGTAGACGCGCGCCGTGCCACTGCCGTCCCACCGGGGCCAGTCCACTCGTCTATCACGCACGAAAGACACGGCATCGTGGTGCACACGGTCGGCGAGCGCCTGCGGCGGATTCGGGCCGGCGAGCGGCTCCATCGCCGGCCCATCGAGGCAGTCAAAGAAGAACGGTACGTCCAGGCAGTGTTGAGCGTAACCGAATGACCCCGAAGGCCACGCGAACCGGTACGCCCATGTGGGCGCCGCTCCGCGCGCATCCGCGATCACGGGCAGCCTGGCGCGGAACATGCGATCCGTGAGGTAGCGCCCCACGAGCCTCGCTGTGCCCTTGCGAGCAACATCGGCGTTGGCCGCCACGTAGGCTCTGCGCGCCGCGCCCTTCAGCCCCATCTTTCCGAGAACGACTGCGCGTGGCACCCAACGCAACAACTTCTCCTGTCCGTCCATCGCCATCGTGAACTCATCATCTGTCGTGCCCATCACGAGCGGCTTGTCCGCTCCGACCCCCGCCCGAAACGACTCGAGCGTCGAAGTCTGCAGGAGATCGCCGTCGATGGTCGGACCGAGACCCAGCCCCAGGTCGGCCATCTCCTGGAGCGCCGCGGGCGTCATCGCGGTCGCCTCCTTCTGGAGGGCGAGGAGCCGGTGTTCCGAGAGGGAGGCGAATCCATCGCGATCGGAGGTGACCCCGCCAGCGGCGGCGATCTTGCCTGCCAGGGCCTTCGCGCGCGCCGGGGTCACATCGGCGAGAGCGCCGGAGAGGGACCACACCGCATGGAAGAGGTGTTGAGCCTTCGGCATCCCCAGCAACGTCATGACCGCGCCGCCTCCCGCCGACTGCCCGGCAAGAGTGACGTTGCCCGGGTCGCCGCCGAAGGCGGCAATGTTCTCTTGCACCCACTCGAGTCCAGCAACCCAGTCGCGGACACCCCGGTTGGACGGCGCGCCGTCGATCCAGCCGAAGCCATCGAAGCCGAGGCGATACGACAGGCTTACCGTCACGACACCGTCGCGGTTGAAAGCCTTGCCGTCATACCACGGGCTCGCGGGGGACCCCGCGAAGAAGCCGCCGCCGTGGATCCAGACGAGCACGGGCATACCGGCAGCGGCAGGGGTTCCGTCGGCACGCAGATTCGCGGTGAACACGTTGACGTTGAGCGTGGACTCTCCGGCCACGCTCGGTTCGGGGATCAGCGTCACCCCGGGGTCTCCGCGCTGGGCGGTTGCGCCGAACTCCAGCGCGTCGCGTACGCCTTTCCATGGCGACACCGGCACCGGTGCGGCGAAGCGCAGATCGCCGACCGGAGCTTGTGCGAACGGGATGCCAAGGAACGCGGCCGAGTACCCGGCATCCGGACCGCCCCTTCCTTCTCGCCAGCGGCCGCGCACACGGCCGGCGCGCGTGGCGACTTCGACGACGGAATCGGTCGTAGTGGTCATTTCACTCCTCGGATGGGGGCGGTGGCGACAGCGGCCAGCAGGGCAAAGACAATGGCGAAGACGAACAGCAGCGGGTAGCCGCCGAGCGACGTGATGATCAGCGAGGCGATGGCCGGGCTCATCGCCTGCGGGATATTGGTGGCGACGTTGAGGATGCCGAGATCTTTTCCGGCGGACGTCCCCTCGCTCGGCAGGACCTCGGTCATCAGGGCGGAATCCACCGCCATGTACACGCCGAATCCGATTCCGTTGATGAGGCTCATGATGATCATGCCGGTCAGCGTCGGCAGGAACAGGGGGACTGCGAGCCCCAGCATCATGACCGCGGACGCGGCGTAGATGAACACCTTGCGGCGCCCCACACGGTCGCTCCACCAGCCCGAGAGAGCAATGGCGATGAGCGTCGGAATGAACGCGACAAGCGTCATGGTGACAACAGCCTGCTGCGCGTCGGGCAGCGCGAGGCCGATGTAGTCGGTGAGCAGGTACAGCTGGAAAGCCGTGACGACGAAGTAACCGAGGACGAGCAGGAAGCGGGCGGCGAAGGCCCAGGCGAAGTCGGGGTGGCGGCGCGGATCGATCCAGAAACCGCGGAAGAAGGAGCCCCAACGGAAGGCGTCTACGGCCGCGTCTTTCGAGGACCAGTCGCGGTTCAGGACCGCGAACAGCAGTGTCGCAACCAGGACCGCGACAGCAAAGACGGAGTACCCGACTCCGAAGCTCGACGCCAGCGCTCCCGCGGTCATGATGCCGATGGTCATGCCCAGTTGGGTGCCGAGCCCCATCATGGCACTGGCGCCACCGCGCCGCGACCGGGGGAACCGATCGGGGATGATCGTCGTCAGCGAGGCCTGCAGGAAGTTCAGCGCGACCTGGATGATGACCCAGAAGACGGTGATCCACAGCAGATCACTGAGCGACCCCATCCCGAACAGGAAGATTGCGCCGACGACGGCACCGATCACCATCCAGGGGACGCGCCGACCGAAGCGTGAACGGGTCCGATCACTCAGCGCGCCCGCAATGGGCTGCGCGAGCAGCGTGAAAAGAAAGGAGGTCGTCGTGACGATCGCGAGGTTCTGCACCTTGTTCGTCTCGTCGAGCAAGGCGATCTGAGTGGGGAGGAGTATCGCGATCAAGCCCCCATAGGTCGCGAACAAGGTGAGCGACGCCACCAGCAGGCTCGGTAACAGTCGGCGGTTCGCCGGGGGGCTCGCGGCCGATTCGCCTGGGCGCGGCGTATGCGCAGTGATCGTGCCCGTGGGGGTGAGTTCCGTGGCGGGGTCGGGTGCGGCTGAGGGAAATGACATTTGCTCTGCTCTCCTTTGAGCGACGGCGGGCCGAAGGATCCAATACCGAACGGCGTTCGGGAAATCGTCGCACTGCCACAGCGAGAATGCAAGACTTCGATGGAACTTTTCCGAACACGATTCGGCTTTGCCCGCGGCGCAAGGTCGATTAGCCTGGCGAAATGGCCAGCACAGGTTCGTATGCCAAGGGCATCGCGAAACGCGAGGAGATCCTCGCCGTCGCTCTCGAGACGATTGCGACACAGGGCTTCCGAGGTGCCTCCGTCCGCGAGATCGCGGAGGCCGCCGGCCTCAGCCCCGCCGGCCTCTTGCACTACTTCGACAGCAAGGAAGAGTTGTTCACGGAAATCCTCCGGGTCCGTGACGCTCACGAGACCGTCGACGAACACGGCGACGCCTTCACGACGTTCATGGATGTGACTCGGCGCAACATGTCGGTACCAGGACTCGTGCGTCTCTACGCAGAGATGTCGGTGGCGGCGGCTGATCCCGAGCATCCGGCGCATACCTTCTTCGTCGAGCGCACGCGTGCGCTCGAAGCGATCTTCGTCGCCTCAGTTCACGCCGCACAGGAAGAAGGGAGGATCCGCGCGGACATCGACGCCGCGTGGGTCGTGCGCGCGACGCATGCGCTCGCCGACGGACTCCAGCCGATGTGGCTCATCGACTCGTCAATCGACATGGCCGGCGACATCGAGACGTTCCTCAGCTTGCTGAGACCCGCGCCTGCGGCATCCGGCGCTGCATGACCGCGATCGCCTCGGGATTCGCATCGACCAGCACGGCGTCGCGCCCGAGCGCGGAGGCCACCGCGCCGGTCGTCCCGCTGCCGGCGAAGAGGTCGAGTACGCGGTCGCCCGGACGACTTGATGCCTGCACGATCCGGCGCAGGATCCCTTCCGGCTTCTGGGTGGGGTATCCGGTCTTCTCGCGACCCGAGGTCGGCACGATCGTGTGCCACCACACATCGGTGGGCAGCTTTCCGCGCGCGGCTTTTTCGGGGGTCACGAGTCCCGGGGCCATGTAGGGCTCACGGTCGACGGCATCCGAGTCGAACCAGTAGGCGGACGGGTCCTTCACGTACACGAGGATCGTGTCGTGCTTCGTGGGCCACCGGCTCTTGCTCTTGGCGCCGTAGTCGTATGCCCAGATCAGCTCGTTGAGGAAGCACTCCCGCCCGAACAGGGCATCGAGGAGGACCTTGGCGTAGTGAGCCTCGCGGTAGTCGAGGTGCAGGTAGAGGGTGCCGTCGTCGGCGAGCAGGCGCCAGGCTTCGCGCAGTCGCGGCTCGAGGAAGTCCCAATAGTCGTCGAACCGGTCGTCATACTGGCGCAGATCCCCCCGCAACCGGGCGTACGCGGTCCCTCGGAACCCGGTCTTCACCTCGCCGCGTACCGTTCTCCGGTCCGACTGCGCCGCGAGGCCATCACCGTCCCGGGATTCCGCGGGCGGGGCCTCGTCGCTCGCCGAACGGTCCGGAGAACGGTACGCCGGCGCGGCAGACTCGATCGCCTTGCCCTGCCGGCGGCCGGTGTTGAACGGCGGATCGAGGTAGACGAGGGTGAACGACCCGTCGGCGAAGCCGCGCGCGATGGAGAGATTGTCGCCGTGGTGGATCTCGACGCGCCCCGCGGTCACGGGACGCGCTGCAGCCACGCGTCGGTGGCGAACTTCGACGCGACGAGCGCCTCGGCCTCGGCGTACTCCTCGTCGGTGATGCGGCCGGGCTCGGCGGCGTAGAGCTTCGCGAACGTGTCGACGAAGCGCGCGATGATCTCCTCGCGCGACAGCCCGGTCTGCGAGCGGAGCGGATCGACGCGCTTCGCGGCCGACGTCGTGCCCTTGTCCGACAGCTTCTCGCGGCCGATGCGCAGCACCTCGGTCATCACCTGACCGTCCATGTCGTACGACAGGGTCGCGTGGTGGAGCACCCCGCCGTTGGCGAGCCGCTTCTGGGCGGCGCCGCCGATCTTGCCCGACGGCGAGGCGATGTCGTTGAGCGGCTGGTAGACCGCGTCGATCCCGAGCGAGCGCAGCGCCTGCAGCACCCACTCGTCGAGGAAGGCGTACGAATCGGCGAAGGTCATGCCCGCCACGAGGGATGCCGGCACATACAGCGAGTAGGTGACGATCGAGCCGGCGGCCATGAGCATCGCCCCGCCGCCCGAGATACGCCGCACGACGTCGAAGCCGTGGCGGGCGGCTCCCTCCGGATCGACCTCGTTGCGCAGCGACTGGAACGACCCGATCACCACGGCCGACTCGTCCCACTCCCAGATGCGGAGCGTGGGCCTGCGCCGACCGTCGCCGACGCGGGTCGTGAGCACCTCGTCGAGCGCCAGGTTCATCCGCGGCGAGACAGCCTTCTCGTGGAGGATCTCCCACTCGAAGTCGCGCCACCCCGGCGCCGTCACCAGCGCGCGGCGCACGGCCGTGCCGACCGATTCCGGCGTGAACCCCAGCAGCTGCGCACCCTCGGGCAGCGCGCCGCGCACGGCGGCGGCGATGACCGACGCATCCGATTCGACGGGCAGGCCGTTGACCGCCGCATCGATGTCCTGCAGGGCGTCGTCGGGCTCGAGGAAGAAGTCGCCGGCGAGGTGGAAGTCGGCGATCTTGCCGCCGCGCACCTCGAGATCGACGACGACGAGTTTGCCGCCCGGAACCTTGAATTCTCCGTGCATGGTCCCAGCCTAGGCTCGCGGGCGCTCCCGCATCCGCGCGACGACGAGGCCCACCACGCTGACGGCCGCGGCGAGCGTGCCGAGGCGGGCGATCCAGAGCGCCACGTATTGCCACGCGTGCGCGAGGCGCACGTCGCCGACGAGGAACGTCACGAACGCGTCGCCGTCCTCGACGGGCGCGGAGGTCGTGTCGGAGAGGCCGACGGCGATCGTCGCGGGCACGGTGAGCGCCACGGCGACGGCGAGTGCGACCTTCCACCAGGCGGATGCCGGCACGTCCTCGCCCGCGCGGCGACGGGAACGGAGGCCACGCACCGCGCGCACGCTCAGGATCACCAGCCATCCGACGATCACGAGCGACAGGAACACGATGAACGCCGCGAGCGGCGCGTTCAGCAGACTCTGCAGCAGCGGCGCGCTCCACCCGCCGCCCGCAACGTGCACCGCCGTCCGCACGAGCATTCCGAGAAGCACGACGAGCACCAGCCATCCGGCGTCGCCGAGGGTGCGCAGGGCCACCGCCTCCGCCGGTCGCAGCCACCCGCGTGCTCCCGGCAGCGCGATCTCCTCGGCGGGCACCGCCACCGTCCGCGTCGCCGAGACGAGCCCGGCGATGCCGATGCCGATCCCCACGAGCGACCAGAACAGCCCCTGCTCGGCGACGACCTGATCGGCCGCGAAGCCCCAGAACCCGGCGGCGGTCGCGGCGGCGAGCGCGACCACCGCGCAGCGCACCCAGCCCCAGCGACGCACCGCCCAGGCGGGCTCGACGGCGGGCGGCGGGGGCGGGGATGCCGGCGGCTGCCGGCGCGAACGGTTCGAGCGGCGCGCCACGTCAGGTCCGCGTCGGGAAGCGCGCGTCGAGCCAGGCCACGAGGTCGGCGAAGACATCCGCGGCCATCGTCTCGTTGAAGATCTCGTGCCGCGCTCCGGGATAGACGAGGGTCGTCACGTCCGTGAGCTTCGAGCGCGTGCGGTACGCGTCGGCGAGGCGGTGCACCGAGCGCGGCCCGCCGACGGTGTCGTCGCGACCGACCATCAGCAGCACCGGAAGGTCGACGCCGAGGTCTTTACGCGGCTTGCCGATCAAGCGGAGCGCCTCGAGGGGTCCGAACAGGTCGGGCAGCGATCGCGAGGTGGTCAGCGGATCGTCGAGGAAAGACCGGTGGACGGCCGGGTCGGACGAGAGCCACTCGGTGCCGAGCGCGTCCGGCGACTTCCACGGCTTGTTGAGGTCGCCGGAGTTGAGCGAGCCGGGCCAGCGCAGCGACGAGCCGCTGAGCACGACCGCGTCGTACGCCTCGGGGTGTTCGTTGACGAGGATCTGCGTGAGGAACGATCCCCACGAGTGGCCGAGGATGATGAGCGGCAGGTCGGGATTCTCGGCACGGATGAGCTCGGTGAACTGCCACACGGCGGCGACGGCGGCGCGGTGCCCTCCCGGACCCAGTCGGCCGAGTTTCGACGCATTGCCGTCCCACTGCCCGAGGCCGGTGCGGCCGTGCCCGCGGTGGTCGTCGGCGTACACGGTGAAGCCGGCGGCGTTTAGCTCCGCGATGAGCGCGGTGTACCGGCCGGCGTGTTCGCCGACACCGTGCAGCAGCTGGATGACGGCTCGCGGCGCGTCGGCGGGATGGACGTCGTAGACGATCGCGACGCCGTGCGCGTCGAGGAATTCGGGCATGTCCGCGAGTGTAGAGCACGCGGGAATGGGCACTCCCGCATCCCAAGATTGCTAGATAAACGCCTGGGCCCCCACGTTTCGTCTCGTCGCTGCGCTCCTCGCTCAACGAACGGTAGGCGCCCCGGTCGTTGAGCGAGCGCAGCGAGCCGAAACGGCTGTGGGCCCCCACGTTTCGTCTCGTCGCTGCGCTCCCCGCTCAACGAACGGTAAGCGCCCCGGTCGTTGAGCGAGCGCAGCGAGACGAAACGCCGGGATCCTTAGCCCGGCTAATGAGCTATGCTAAGTATCTGTATGAGCACCACACCCCCTGACGACGCATCCGATCTGCGGATGGCCACCTTCCGCCTCGCGCGGCGCCTGCGCGCAGAGCGCGCGGTCGATTCGATGAGCGACGGCCAGTTCGCCGTGCTCGCGGCGCTCAAAATCCACGGGCCGCACACGCTCGGTGAGCTCGCCGAACGCGAGCGGGTCACCGCGCCGTCGATGAACCGCACCGTGAACTTCCTCGAGGAGTCGGGCTACCTCACCCGCACATCCGACGAGCTCGACCGCCGGAAGGTCATCATCACGGTGAGCGACGCCGGTCGCGCCGTGGTCGACGAGACCGTTCGACGCCGCGACTCGTGGCTCGAGCGGGCGCTGGACGAGCTCACGCCCGAGCAACGCGGCATTCTGCACGACGCCGCGATACTCATGCGCGAGGTGGCCGCACGATGATGAACACCTTCCGCTCGTTCTCGGTCTTCAACTACCGCGTCTGGTTCATCGGCGCCCTCGTCTCCAACACGGGGGCATGGATGCAGGCGACCGCCCTCAGCTGGGTGGTGCTCACCGAACTCACCGACAACGACGCCGGCGCGATGGGCATCACGATGGCGCTGCAGTTCGCGCCGCCACTGTTGCTCGTGAGCGTCACGGGATGGGTCGCCGACCGGTTCGACCGCCGGAAGCTCCTCGCCGTCACGCAATCGGCGCTGCTCGTGCTCGGTGCGGCGATCGGCGTGCTGATCCTGTCGGGCCTCATGACGCTGCCGCTCATGTACGGCTTCGCGCTCGCCCTTGGCGTCGTCGCGGCGTTCGACAACCCGACCCGGCAGGCCTTCGTCTCCGACCTCGTCGACCGGGAGAACGCCTCCAACGCCGTCGCACTGAACGCGGCATCCTTCAACGGTGCGCGCATGATCGGCCCCGCCGTCGCGGGCATCGTGATCGTCGCGGTCGGCACCGGGTGGGTGTTCCTCATCAACTCGGTGACGTTCCTCGCGATGATCTTCGCGCTGACGATGATCCGCACCGACGAACTCATCCCGCGCGTCAAGGCACCCGGCGCGTCGCGCCTCGCCGACGGGTTCCGCTACGTCGGCGGCCGTCCCGACCTGATGGTGACCTTCGCGATGGTCTTCCTGCTGGGCGCGTTCGGGATGAACTTCCCGATCTTCGCCTCGACGATGGCAATCGAGTTCGGCCAGAGCGCCGACGGCTACGGACTGCTCAGCTCGATCCTCGCGATCGGGTCGCTCGCGGGCGCCCTGATGGCGGCGCGGCGCGACCGCGCCCGCATCCGGATGGTGATCGTCGGCACGGGGCTCTTCGCCGTGTTCGGCCTGATCTCGGCGCTCATGCCGAGCTACTGGTTGTACGCGATCACGCTGATGTTCACAGGCTTCGCGGTCGTCACGACGCTGACCACGGCGAACGGCTACGTGCAGACGACGACCGACCCCGCCCTCCGGGGACGCGTGCTGGCGCTGTACATGGCGATCCTCATGGGAGGCACGCCCGTCGGCGCGCCGATCGTCGGCTGGGTGGCGAACGCGTACGGACCGCGCACAGCGATCCTCGTCGGCGCCGCCGCGGCGGCCGTCGCCTTCACGATCGGGCTCACCTGGCTGCTCGTCTCCGGGCGCCTGCACCGCCACGAGAGTCGCCGCTTCGCACTGACCCTCGACGAGACGCGTCCGCTCACGGTGGTCACGCCCGAGGAGTTCAGCGACGAAGTCGCCGGCACGACGCCGATCACGCTGCCGGATGCCGCGCGCATCGCGCGCCGCTGACAC
>QIRE01000026.1_pt1 | contig 61229 bp, 71 predicted proteins | sample 2940141 | NCBI WGS metagenome assembly QIRE01 (sample SAMN09273532, study PRJNA473421) | Gut metagenome, whole genome shotgun sequencing project. | isolation source: gut tissue | host: Folsomia candida VU population | place: Netherlands: Amsterdam | collected 2016-03-06 | reverse complement strand
CGTCGGGGACGGCTTGAGCGCTACGCGCTCCGACCCGGCGAGCCGGCAGGCCGGCTCCTTCTCGTGGGTCCGCGCCGGTGCCCGGCGCTCCTCCGGCCGAGGACCTGCAAGCCTCGTGCCCCCGTTGTGGGCGTCGATTCGCGTTGGGTTCAGCAGACCGCTGTCATGGCTCCGCTGGCGCCGGCGTGGGCAGGTGCGAGGGGGCTGCTCAGGCTGAGGTGCGCCGCTTGCGGGGTTTGGTGACGGGGATCTTCACGTGCGGGTGCGCCTCGAGGTCCTGGAGGGTCGGTCGTGGGGCGTCTTTGAGCCACGCCTGGGTGCGGCCGGGGTGGATCTGTCCGCTGGGGATGACGATGCGCCAATCGCGCACTGATTCGAGGAGCTCGCCCTTGGCGACCTGTGCGCGGAATCGGTTGCGGAACTCGTGCTGCTCGATGATGAGCCCGCCTGTGGCTGTGAGGCGCTCGGCGGATCGATCGGAGTCGGTGCGAGCTATGCGCGGGATGCATACGTCTCGGTCGCGCAGGAGGACGATGGCGAGGGTGTGGGGCTTGAGCCAACCCTGTTTGACCCACGCGGGGTTCACAGGCGCTCCGCGGTCGACGATGTCCCAGAGGGATTCGCGGGCGTGCTCGAGCTCTCTGCGTTCCTGGGCGAACATCGAGTCGGGCGGAAGTATCCGCTGCTGGATCTCGGGGAGTCGACGGGCGGGGACGCCGGATCGAACCCAACGGCGGATCGTGGATGGGGATACGCCGAGCGCCGCGGCCGCGCGAGGTGCGTCGACGCGGCCGCGGCGTCCGAACGCGGCGTAGCTGTTGGACAGGACGGTGCCGAGGCGCCCTTCATCCCAGGGGCTTTCCTGGTTGGGTGCGGGCTCAGTTCCCATCGTGTGGTGCTGTCCCCTCCGTGTGGTGGCGGGAGAGGTCGTCGGCGGCACGTGAGAGCAGCGCGGCTGTGATGTCGGAGTCGATGAGCTCGACGTTCTCGGCCACCTCTCGGAGCGAGAAGACGAGCTCGTCGGGAGTCATCTGCTGGACGCGCTCGGTTAGCTCACTCACTTCTGGGCTCCTCTGGTTCGCGGCCGACTGCCTCGGCTTCGACGCCGGTGGCGGTGCTCAGGCTGTACTCCCCTGCCCCGTCGACGGCGATCGTTGCAACGGCGAGCAGCTGGTGGTCGTCGGGGAGGTCGAGGGGGATCTGCGTGAACATCTGATGCGGGTCAGTCGACGTCGAGTTCGCCCTCGAGGGGCTCTGCTGTGAGTTCGTCGACGGTGGTGCCGAGACGCCTTGCGAAGGCTTCGAGCTCGACGCTGCGCCAGCGGGTGCGGCCGGTGAAGCGTGTGCGTAGGGCCTGGTCGGAGATCCCGGCCAGCTCGGTGAACTCGCGGAATGTCCCGGCCTTGCGGATGCGCTGCAGGATCTTCTTGTTGGCGTCGGGCGAGACCTGGATGCGTGTGTATCCGAGCGCCGGCGGACGGCCGCTCTTGCCTCGCTGCGCTCGAGCGGCGCGGAGTGCGATCCAGCGGTCGACGTCGTCTTCATCGAAACCCGGGGAACGCATCGAGTCGGGCGTGATGGGCTTCGGGAAGTCAGGGTCGCTCATCTCGCCGGTGCCGGCGAGGTTGTGGATGTATTTCAGGCTGACGCCGAGCTTTGCCGCGATGTCGCGGTAGCCGATGACGTTGATCTTCTTCGCGGTCACGCTCTCACCTCCTGGGGCACTGATCGGGCAGATCAGTATGGTCTCTACCCATCAAATATAGGATGACCTGAACCCATATATCAACGCGGGGTATGCGGAGAGGGCCGCATCCGGTGATGGATGCGGCCCTCTCGTGGGGTGATCATGCGAGTCTCGCGGCGAGCTCGTCGATCTTGTCGGGACGGAAGCCCGACCAATGGTCCTCGTCGGTGATGACGACGGGGGCCTGCAGGTAGCCGAGCGACTTGACGCGCTCGAGCGCCGCGGGGTCTTCGGACAGGTCATGGATCTCGTAGTCGATCCCCTTGGCGTCCAGCGCCCGGTAGGTTGCGTTGCACTGCACGCAGCTGGGCTTCGTGTAGACGGTGACGCCTGTGGGAGTCGTCTCTTGCATCAGGGTTGCGGTGGTTGCGGTCATCGGTGGTTCACCTCCTCTCGTGTTCGTCGTGGTGTTGTCGGTGGTCTAGTGGAAGGCGCGGGGGTCGCCATCGTTGTCGTGGGGTCCGACACCGTCGAAGCCCAGTCCGGTCAGATAGTCGATGTTCCAGTTCTCGACGTATTTGTCGCTCAGAACGTTTTCGAGGAAGTCCAAAGCGCCTCGGTCCCCGCCTTCCATGTAGGCGTGCTGCAGGCCCTCGTACTCCTCGGGGGTGAGCTTCTGCCCGATGTCGCGCATTCGGGAGTAGTCCTTCGGCCCCTGCATGCCGGAGACCTTCACGCGGACGCCGTTCGCGGGGGGCTTCTGATTGGCGATTGCGCGTCGCACGGCCTGGGCGCGGCCGCGCTTGGTGGTGACTGCTTGCCGGGCTTTCGTGGTGAGCTTCTTCATCACGGTCGCGGAGGGGTTGTGCTGCCCCTTGATCCACCGCTGCACGGTTCGCTGGGAGACGCCGAGCCGGCGCGCTGCCTCTTTCGTGGAGATTGAGGTGATCATCCGCTCTGCGCCGCCCTCGGCCTTCACGGAGCGTGTGGTGCTGTACAGGGACCGGAGCATCCGGACGACGCCAGGAGTACCCTCTCCCGCGGCGGTAGGGGTCGCATCCTGGCGAGTGAAGGCCTCGAACACGGTGTTGCGCTGCTTGGCTGCGCGTTCGGCAGCTGCACGTGCGTCGTCAGCGTCCATCGTCGGCTCCTCTCTCGCTGGTCATCGTCAGAACACCTCGAGGTCGAGGTGGTCCTTGCCGTCATAGCGGCCCTCGCCGGTCAGGTACTGCAGGTGCTCGTTGAGGAACGCGAACCCTTCCGGCTTGTACTGGCCGAGCCCTCGGCCGAAGTCGCGTGGGCGGCCGGGCCAGGCCTTCTCCGGGTCGATCTCGTTGCTGGTGTAGAGGATGGTGTCCTGCTTGACGGCGACGGGCCAGCGACCCGTCTCGGTGCCGATCTGCACGATCCTGCGGATGATGTTGGCGCGTGAGCGGGCCTGGATCAGGTGGTACCGCTCGGGTGCGAATCCGGGGCGCCCCTTCATGTGCTCGAAGCTCGCCATGCGACCGAGGCCGCGGGTGTAGGTGGGCTTGACGAGCTCGCGCACCGCCTGGTCGTCGGGGTTCGTGGTGTCGAGAGCGGCGCGTGCTTCGGCGATCCGCTCCGCCCAGCTGTCGAGGATCCGGCCGTGGTTGTCCCACACGTACGCTTCGACGATCTCGAGCTCGTAGCCGAGTTCGTGGGCGATGGTGAGGGTCGCGGTGGTCAGCCAGCTCTTCATGCCGGCGATCTCGCCGTCGCGGTTGAACGGATCGATCGGGTTCGGGTGCAGCCACTCGCGGCGCTCGGGGAGAACGACGCGCCAGTACCCCGGCGTGGTGCTCCTGAACTCGATCCGGGAGCCTTCGGGCAAGTACCGGGGCTCGCCGATGCCGTAGCGCTGGCCGCTGACGCCGGCGAGGTAGGAGCCGCCGCGGTCGAAGGCGTGCACGTAGGTGTGCTCGAGCTCTTCACCCACCGGCTTACGCTGCCAGTTGATGTCCGCCTCGAGGGTCGAGATCTCCGCCGGCCCGACCGGTGTGTGCGGGGTGAACCGCTCGAGGCGCTTCTCCTTGCTGGGCGCGAGATCGAGCATCAGATCGATGCCGGTGACCGCGGCGCTGACCGCGTAGGGCTTGCCGATCATCTCGGCGTATCGCTGCAGGCGGCGGGCGATCGTGGCACTGTCCGCGTCGCCGGCGCGCAGCGCGTTGAAGTCGTCCTGCAGCGCGGCCATCAACGCGAACCGTCCCCGCAGCCGGTCGTTGCCGGGCATCCACACGCGGGTCATCGGGTTGAGGGCAACCTGGGCGCCGCCAATCTCGTACCCCTCGGCGATCGCGTCGGTGAGGAACGGGTGGTCGACGGTGAGCTTGTACAGCTCCTCCGTGCGCTCACGGCCTTCGTGGGAGGTCAGCTGGTCGACGGGGAGGCCAAGCTGGCGCGCCGCGGCATCCGTCACGAGCAGCTGACCGTCCTCCGACTTCCAGGCGCCCGGGTGCCGGTATCCGAGTCCGAGGTTGGCGATGACCTTCGCGGCATCGCCAATGTGCCGGATGGGGAACGGGAGCGGCACGCACTGACCGTCCGGGAGCCAGACGCCGTGCTCGTCGAGCACGCCCACGACGCCGCGGAAACCCGATCCGGGGGCGACCGCTGCGCGCTTGGCGGGGGTGGAAGCCGTCGCAGCCGGTGTGGGCTGCGACGACGAGCGCTCCGCCGACTGCGGGTCAGAGGTCAATGGCGACGCGGCGGTCTCGGGGATCTCGAGCAGCGGTTCGGGCGCCGGGGGTGCGTCCTCAGCGGCAGTGTCGTCGAGCAGTTCCCCGAAGTTCACGGGGCCGTCGAACAGCGACGGGTCCGGGGAATCGGTGCCGGGATCGGTGTCATCGTCGCTGCCATGCTCGCCGAACAGCGCGCTGAGGGGGAGGTCCCACACCTTCATCGGGGGGCCGCCCTGGATCGGGCGGACGGTGTGCTGGGTGCTGCTGTCGCGGTTGGTGAACTCGGGTGTGATCCAGAAGTGCGGGGCGCCGGCGAATGAAGAGCCGATCGATGTGGTGGTGTCGCTGAATCCCATGCCGGCGCCGGCGGCGACCTTCTTGATGACCTCGAATGTGACCATCGGGAACAGGTAGAGCCGTTCAGTCCCGTCGCTGTGGACCTTGATGGTGCCGACCTTCGGGCCGTTGGGGACGAGGACGTCGTTGGGCTGCTTGCCGCGGCGGCTCCAGCCGAGCTGCTCGGCATTCTCTGGCGCTTCGCCATCGGTGAGCGAGATGTGCGCGGCCTGGCTAGCGAGCGCTTCGCGCAGCAGTTCCATCGTGAGCAGTGCGACGTCGCCGCTCCCGGGGTCCTGCAGCCGGATCCCTTCATCGATTCCCGCCTCGGCCCAGGCGTAGAACTCGTTGGCTTCGTCGCGGGTGAGTGCCTGGTTCTCGATGAGCATGCGCAGCATCAGAGCGATCCCGTGGACGGAGACCACGGCCGCGGTGATCATGCGGCCGCGTGCACCGTCGTTGTGCGGGACATCGCGCAGACGTCGCGTCCAGGCGAGAGTGAGGGCGCGCAGGCTGAGCGGCGAGGTGCTGGCAGGGTCGAAGTACTCGGCTTGGATCGTGTCGCGGTGGGTGGCGAGCCATTGCAGCAGTGCAGCGCCGAGGAGTGCTCTCTCCTCGCGGTGGGTCTTCTCCTCGAGCTGCATGAACGTGGTGGTGCTGTCGGGGATCTCGCCCGGGTTCAACGCGATCGTGAACAGGCGTTGGAGTGCGGAGCCGGTGATGCCGATCTGGCCCGTAGCGATGACGGACGCGTTGATGCGGCCCTGCGCGGTCACTCCCCCACGGGCCTTACCGGCGACGTGGCCGCCGCCGTCGAACAGTGCCCGGACCAGGTTCTCGAGGCGCGCCTCGGCCTTCTTCGCGTCGATGTCGACGAAGTCGTCGGCGAGGACGGGCATGTAGTCGGCGGAGCGGACGACCCGCATCAGGCCGATGCCGGACTGAGATCCGCCGGCGGCGGTGGCGGAGAGGATCGTCTTGGGCGAGCCTTCCTGCTGCACGAGGCCAGGCGCAAAGTAGTGCATGCCGAGTCGGGCGAGCGTGGACTTTCCGGATCCAGCGGCGCCGTTGAGGTAGCAGACGTGGGGCACGGGCGCGAACGGCGCCCGCCACACCAGACCCAGCACGGGCGCCATCGCCCGTGCTGGCAGCTTCTCGCGCAGTGGGACGGTGCTTCCCTCCCACGCGGCCCGCAGCGCCGTCGCATCGGTGGTGGGTTCAGCAACCCGCAGATGCTCGATGCCGCCAACCATGCGTGTCCGCAGCGACATCGCACCCTGCGCAGTGATCGCTCCGTCTGCGTGAACGAAGTAGCTTCCCGACTCCCCCTCACGCCACCCGGTGGTGGTGTACACGCGCTCTCGCGCGTACGGGGCGGGACGGGCGTTGTGCAGGGCGTCCCACGCCAGCTCGCGGCCGCGGCGGGACGTGTTCTCAAGCATCCCGACCCACGGCAGCGCGTCAGCCCACGTCCCCCGCTGCAGCTGCTCCTCATCCCAGGTGACCACCTGGGACTCGATCTTGTTGCTGCCGTTCTCTTCGTAGACCGGGTTCCCCTCCGCATCGCGGACCCAGCGAGAGAAACGCACGGTCATCTCGTGGGTGGCTCGGGTGATCTCCGACTCCTGGCCGTTGTCCTCGAACGCCACCGAGAGGATGTCGCCCCAGCCTTCGATGACGCGGTTGAACCGGCGCCGGTACCCGTCGCCGTCGCGCTCGTACTTGATCTCGACGGTCTGCCCCTTGCGGACAGTGAACTCGCGGCCGCGGTTGGGAGTGTCGTCGTCGCCGGGGATGAACGTGTTGCCCGTGAACGCGGGCGGGTCGCCGGCCTCGGACTCGCGGTCTCCGCCGAACTGCACACGCCGATCAGCAGGCTTGAGCCGTTCGGTGATGCTGGTCGGCACGCGAACACCCGTGAGGTCGTAGGCCTCCTGCGCGGTGCGGGCAGCCTGGTCGACGAGGTTCTCCGCCTCTTGCATCACGGTGCGGCTGAGGGGATCCGTGGCACCGGTCGCCGTCACCACTTCACCGACGTTCGCAGCGACTCGGCGGTAGCGGAGCAGCGCCTCCTTCGTCCAGGCGGCGATGTCCTCGTCGTGCTGCGCGGGGTCCTCGCCCGAAGCGACCAGCTCCTGGTGGGCGCGGATCTCCGCACTGCACACGGCGATCGCTTCGATCCCCTTCACCGTGTCAGCGATCAGCTGGAGCAGCACGGCATTGCCGACCGAGATCTCCTCCAGGTCCTCGACACCCAGGCCGGCCTCGAGGTGGTCGGTGAGATCGCCCTTGTCGACATCGATCGCCGGACGGTACAGGGTCACCGTCGCGCCGACCTCGCCGAGCATGTGGTGCAGCTGCGCGGCCCGCTTGTAGCCGGCGCTGTCCCGATCGGCGACCACGTTGACCGTGGCGCCGGTGAACACGTCGGCGAGCTCACGGGGGAACGACCCGGACCCTTGGGCGTTAGTGGTCGCGACCAGGCCGCGGGCTGCAGCGTTGTCGGCGTCTTTCTCCCCCTCGACGATCCAGACGGGCTGGTCGGTGGCGATCGCACGCAGCACGTTGGCGTGCTGGTAGAGGACGGGGGTGAATCCGGTCGGCTTCTTGGTGACCCACCGGCCGGCCGCCGAGCGGAAGCGTTGACGGAACCGCTTGTGCACAGTGCCGTTGACCACGGCCTGCTCGCGGATGACCTCTTCGACCACGGTCCCGGCGGCGTCGGCGTACGGGTAGGTCGTCACCTGTTCCCACTTCGCCCCGGCGAGCTCGTCGACGTCTACGAGGCCGGTGATGCGGCGCGGCACACGGTGCGCGGTCTCGAACTTCGGCTTGCCCTTCGCGGGCCGCGGGGCATCCTTCTCGGGGAGAGGCGCGTCGAATAGGTCAGTGGCGGACAGGCCGATCGCGCTAGCGACGTCGCGGTAGTCGGCGTGGCACGTGAAGCAGTTGAGCAGGACCGCCTCGCGGCGTCGGTCGAACTTCACACTCAGCGAGCGGTGCGTGTCGCCGTGCACCGGGCACAGCGCCATGAACTTGTCGCCCCGGATCGACTCGGGCTTGAACCCGCCGGCGTCGAGAGCGTTCCACACTCGATCGACCGCCGACCCGGCAGCCCCAACAACAGGAGAGTCAGTCAGCGTCATCCGCCACTCCCCCCGCGTAGACCGCGAGAGGAGTGCCGACACGACAATGCCGTACCTGCTTCAGAAAAAGACGAACTTCGGGTACCATGACGTGCATCGACCTCCTTACGTGGTAGTCGGGCCCCTGCCAAGGGCTCTAACTCAAAACTCGGACCTAGCTCGCCAAAGCACATTGGTCCGGAACAGACTCTCGAAGATCCTGCAGCTGCCAAGCTGCGGGATCTTCGCCTTTATGCGGTGCGCAGCATCGGCAGCTCCTGTCGCGAATCTTCGGCTTCTCGGCGAGCTTGAGCACGCCGCAGTTCTTGCTGGATGTACGTCGGGACCTCGAGCCCGTAGAGCTCGGCGAGGCGCAGCTCGACCAGGCTCCCCAGCGGGATCCCAAGATCCTCCGCTGCCTGGTTGTAGACGGCGTGGTGCTCGATTGGGACTCGGGACGAAACGGTGATCCGCTTCCCGCGGGGCTGCATCCCCGGCTTCCTCGGCTCATCCATGCGCCATGTTTAGCACACACCTGAAGCAGATTCAGGATTACTTCTCCGCGCGCCTGGCGTGTCGGATCGATCAGCTCACCCATGAACGTCATAGGTGCAAGTTCCGACGTTATCCGGACATCGGGTCCCGAAGTTTTTCAGTCCTCCGGCGCCATCGCTTCCTGGAACTCCTGCCGCTGGGGCAATTGGGGGTTAACACGTATGTGTGTTGAGTTCCCGGTAACGGTTACGCTTTCAGTGCCTCAGAGCGTAGTAAAACCCCGGTCAGACGGATGATCCAAGTTCTATGCGCGGGCCTCCCGGCGCGGGACGGGTCGGTAACATCCGCGTGATTCCGGGGGTGGAGAGCGCCGAAAAATCGGTAACACGCCCCTGATTTCGCCCCAAATGAGCCCGGTTGGAGGTCTCTGTCTCTGTCAGAGTGGGCGGCGTGGAGGTCGTGAGCGTCGAGGATCTGGTGCCGAGGGCACTTGCCGCGCTGCGCGGATCTCCTGCCGTGGAGCGGCTCGTGGGCGCGATGGTGTTCTCGTTGTGGCGGCCGTTCCCGAAGCCGATCTATCTCTACGGTGATGCGCCGGACAAGGTGATGGCGGCGTTCGCTCTCGCCGAGCTCGGCGGTCGCCCGTGGAGTGAGCTGCGCGCGGACGGGATCCCGTTCGAGATGCGCAAGGGTGAGTGGTTCGTCATCGAGCACCCGATGGTGCTGGAGGATCTAGTCCCTGCGCACCGCCCGACTCTGTTGAAGAGGGAGCTGCGGAAGATCCTGGATGGCCTCGAGCTGAGCGCCGCGATGGGGCGCAGCGGGGAGCTGGCGGAGGGCGTGCCACCGGCGACGATCATCACCGGCGATCGCGCGATGCTTCCCGACTTCCGGGACCGGGTCTTCTCGCTTGAGCTCTCCCCAGACCTCGAGCGGAGCCAGTACAGCGCAATCGTGGCCGGCGAGACCGCACGCGCGCGCGTCGAGCTCGGCCGGAGGATCCGGGACTGGATGAGCGGTGCCGGCGCCCCATCGATGGACGACTACCTCGACATGTGGGCGGGGCTTCATCGTGTGCCAGAGACCGACCGGTCATCCGTCGCCGCGTGTCGCTTCGGGTTGCGGCTGCTGGACCAATTCCTCGATGCCCACCAGCTGCCTTTCGATGCCTGGCCGTGGACTCGGGAGTCGCCGCGGCCGCCGTTGACGAGCGATGCTCCCGAGATGCGCGCGCGCCCCGGCGGCCAGGTCGAGCGCTCCGCGACGCGGCGGCCGGCACGGCCGACCACAACGGCCGTGGAGCGTCGCGCGAAGCCGGCGCGGGCATCATCGCCGTCAACGACCGCGGCTGCGGATCCTCACATGGTCGACGCGCTCGTGGGCTCCATCCGTCGTGCGATCGACGAAGGGCGCGCGCACGTGTACGACTCGCACGGCTCGTTCTCGGAGGAGAGCTCCAAGAGCGGCCGCCGGATCGGGATCCTCACCAACGGCCGGCTACTGCTGCTGTGCGCGCCGACGCGCACACTCCTGGCTGCAGATCTCGCCGTCGACGAGCGACCCTCCCTGCCGCAGCTCTCGGCCGCCCTCGAGCTCGTGGGTCTGGTGGAAAAAGACGAAGCCGGCAAGCTGACCCGCTCCCACGTCCACGAGGGGAAGACGGTGAAAGTCTGGGATGTCGCCCCGGATGAGTTCTGGTCGCGGGACTCCGACGACCCGCGCGCCCGGTCGTAGGGCACTCGGCCGAGGTGTCGATCGAGCTACGGAAGCGGCTTGCTCAGGGCGCGCGCGGCTTCGATGACCGCGATCGAGCTGAGAGTGAGCGGTTGAACGCTCTGCAGTGTGAGCGGGGCGGGTTCTGCGGGCGTCGCCCACAACATGACGTTCCGCCACGACGGGCGGTGGTACGACCACCAGCTCACCCCCGCCCACCGTCGTCGTCCGTCGTGGTGGGTCTCGGCGAACAGCGCCGCGGCCTTGCTCTGGGTGAATGCCTTGTTGCGTATCACGACCTGGCTGGGTCGCATCCCGAGGTGCTGCAGGTTCGTTGCGTCGTCGAAGTCGAAGATGGACAGGTCGTCGTCGACGGAGAACGTCGCGAGCGCGCGGCGCAGCCCGCTTGGGTGCTCGAGCATGTCAGCCGACCAGGTGGCGAGGTTGCCCAGGGTCTCCCCCACGGCCCCCTCGGCTGCGGGTGAGAGGTACCAGGCGTCGTAGAGCGTGGGGTTGTCCCATCGGCCGGCGCCTTGCGGCTTGTGCAGGTAGGTGGCGTGGCCGGACTTTCCGGGAGCAGCTGCGGGGTCGTGCAGGAAGACGCGGTGCAGCAGCATCAGGCGTAGCCGCCGGCGAGCTCCTGGTCGAGCGCGTCGATCACAGGCGCAGAGCCGGTCGTCCTGAGCACGTCGATCGGCCGCGCGCCGTCGAGGAATGCGTTGCTGCCGTTGAGCCACGAACCGATCACGGACGGCTTCCACAGCAGACCCGCACGAGCGATGACGTGGTCGAGGTCGACGATCACTCGAGCGTTCTCCGAGTTCGGGCGCTCGGATCCGTCGATCCACCGTGTGGGCTGCGACGGGGACACCTCGAGCATCGACGCGAGCTGCGCCTTGCTTCCCAGCGCGGCCGCGACCGCGCTGGCACGGTCAGCGATCTGGATCGCGACGACGTAGTTGGACCGCTTCGCCGCCGCATCCCTCAGCGCGGCGCCGGCCTTGCTCGTGGGATTCTTGGCGATCGACTTTCCGGCAGAGATCTTGCCGGTGCCCGACGATCGTGCAGTGAAGGTTCGCTTGGCCATACCCTCACGATACGCCCAATTCTCTTATTGGGCATCGGTCGTGGAATCTAGGGAAGTCTAGCGATTCACTAGATTCCGCTAGATATCGGTAGAGGTGTTGGCGTCAGCCCTTCTGGATCGACTCGGCGGGGATCCACGCGAACGCACTGTGCGGTGAGGTGGTGACGCGCTCGAGCTCAGCAGCACGGCCCTCCCCCGCGGCAAGGGCACCGATGGGTTCGTGGGTGATCGCCAGGAGCAGGCCGCCGGCGACGTCGAGCATGTCCGCGAACCCTTCACGCACGTCGACGGAGTACTCGTCGAGGAACAGGGGGCTGATCGTGAGCTCGTCGGTGTCGAGGGAGACGGTGAGGTCCTCCCGGGCGGCCGCGTGGAACCGGATCGCTCCGGCGCGGTCGTACCCCTCCAGGAGCAGCTGCTCCACCGTCGTGATGAGCCGGCCGTCGCGTCGGCCGAGGTAGAACACGTCGCAGGACGGGCTCACGATCACAAGAGGGATGGGGGTCTCCTCAAGCTGCTCGCGCCGCCCACCCCACCAGGTGCGTGACGGGGTTGCCTTGACGGTGGTGATGACAGCGCCGGCGGCCGTCCACGTGCCCGGTGGCACGACGAGGAGACCGCCGTGCTGCAAGTTGGAGGTCCCGCACGTGGCGTGCACGGCCGTCACCAGGACTCCTCCGGTCGGCTGCGGGTAGACAGAAAGACGAAACGCACCATCGCCGAGCTGTCGCCCGCATGCCGCGCAGTCGCCACCAGGCAGCACAGCCCCCTCGAGGATGCTGACGATCTCTTCGCCGAGCTCGCGCGTGACGGCGGTGTCCGGGATGAGCCTCATACGGTCGCGGCGATCCCGGCGATGAGCGCGCCGGCGATCATGTACGGGCCGAAGGGGACGCGGCCGCCGCGGCGGCGGACGAGGATCACGAGCGTGTGGGGCAGCGCGAGCAGGTAGGCGAGGATCGTCGCGGGAATCAGGAGCGGGAGACCGAACCAGGCCAGCCACGCGCCGAGCGCCCCGGCGAGCTTGACGTCTCCGAACCCGACTGCGCCGGCGAGCCCGAGGCCGAAGTACACGCACCAGAGAATGACCCCGCCGGCCACGGCGAGGCCTACCCGCCCCCAGTCGCCCGTGGACGCCCCCAGGACGGCCAGAGCGGCCCCCACGACGCCGTAGAGCGGGAAGACGATCGCGTTGGGCAGCCGATGCTCCCGGAAGTCCCACACGGCCAGCCAGACACCGAACGCAGCGACCGCGGCCGCGAGCACCCACTGCACCATCCCGGCGCCTCCGAGCGCTCCCGCGACCGCGAAGGCGGCGCCGGCACCCAGCGCGACGGAGATCCTCCCGGCGACCTGGACCCAGGATGCGGGGAGGATCTCCAGCGGTCGGGAGTACTCGGGCGTCGCGGTCATGCTCAGCTCGCGTCTCGCCGCCGGATCGAGGCGATGAGCTCCTGCGTCTCAGGCTCGGCCTCGTAGCCGTCCTCGAAGCTGTCCAGGTGGCTCTCCAGCTGCTTCACGAGCCGCTCGACACCGGTCGGGTCACCAGCCTGGTGCTCGGCCTTGAGAGCATCGCGCCAGAAGATCTCGTTGACCGGGTCGACCATCCGGCCGACCGCGGCCGCGAGACGGGCATTGGCGCAGTCACCAGCTCGCAGCGACCTGGTCGCGAGTTCGTGCGCAGCATCGCCGACCGCGGCGATGATCTCGTAGCGGATCGGCTCGGCCCAGCCGTAGAACTTCTCTTTGACGCCTTCGAACGGCTGCCCCTTCACCAGACGCAGCGCCTGGGTGAGGTTCGCGGTCGGCGCGGACGCTGGGTCCTCGCCGACGAGATCCAGCCACAGCTGCCAGTCGGTGCGGACCTCCTCGCGCAACCGGTACCCCTCGGCGCCCACGCGCGGCAGGTACTGCTCACCAGCAGGAGAGACTCCCAGCCAGGACCGGGCGCGCGAGGTGTGGGAGTTGCGGGTCTGCTGCGCGGTGCCGCCGTGCGGGTCCTTCCCCGGCCACAGCGCACCGTGCACCTGAACGGCCGTCGCCCGCGGGTTCAGGGCGAGGAACGCGATCAGCTCGGTCGCTCGCTGCACGACCGACTGGTTCGTCTTCGACGTCGCTGGCGTCTTGGGAGCCGGCCCCTGAGCGCCCACGATCTGCACCGGTCCGAGGATCTGCACGTACGGTGCACCTCGGAGAGGAACGATCGGCCGAACCGGACCGGCCGCGACGTCGACATCGGCCTCCTCGGCGGTCTCGTCGACGGCCCCCTCGGCGGTCTCGTCGACGGCTGCGTCGGTGGTCTCGTCGACGGCCTCCTCGGCGGTTTCGTCGACGGGCGTCGCGACGACGTCGACGGACTTGGCCGGCAGCAGGGAGTGCAGGATGTTCTTCCACTCGTCGGCGTCGCCGTCCTCCTCCGCGCGGGTGTCTTCCTCGACGTCGCGGAGGGTGGTGTCGGCCGGCGGCAGGTCGTCGAGGGTGACCTCGTCGGCCGGCGCCCACTCGCTGTCGTTGGTGACGACCTGGTCGCTGCTGTCGAGCAACTGGAGGATGCTGGCGTACTCGTCCGCGTTGACGATCTGCGGGGTGAGGGGCAGCGTGTGCTCGGCGGCGGGGATCTGCAGCTGGGCGGTGTGATCGTCGTCGAGGTGCATGGTCCAGTCGCCGGCGAGTTCACCTGCGGTGATTGCGGCGATCCCGACTCGGGGAAGCCTGGTGACCAGATCCGCGAGCTCAGCGCGAGCCTGCTCATCGGGCATGGCGCCCAGGATGACGATCTCCGGCGTCCACGACTCCGCTTCCAGACCCGCCGATCGTGCCTGCTCGATCGAGTCCACCCCGAGCTCCTCGAGAGCTCGTTCGGTTTCCGTGGCCTGCGCGCGCAGGGTGTGCAGCAGCGCGTCGATGTTGTCGACGTGTCGGAATCTGCCGGTGTCCAGCGCCTCGGGGAGTTCCGGCGCGATCCCGACGAGCGTGATGCGCAGATCCTCCGCCCACTGGCTCGTCGCCAGTTCCACGGCGAGCCCGGTGAGAGCGCCGCGGACGGACTCGTCGGAGCCGATCATGTTCAACGCTCCGATGTGCTCGAGGTCGACCATCACGTGGGCGTCGCCGAGGTCCTGGCCGAGCGTGACGAGCGCCGGGTATGGGGCGCTGGGAACCCGCTCGAGCGGGGGCAGTTCGTCGGGGTCGACCGACCAGGCCATCTTGTCGTCGCTGACCTCGACGAACGGCGCCGGCAGCTCGGCCGGGGCATCCAGGTAGAGCGCGATCTCGACGTCGGACAGCCGCAGCGCGTACACGGGTGGCAGCGCGTTCCCGGTCTCCTGAGCCCACGCGGCCAGGTGCCGCAGCGCGTGGTCGACGTGATCCATCCCCAGCGGGTTCTCCACGGCGCGCAGCGCGAGCTCCATGTCGCTGGCAGCGCCCTCCGGCATGGAGATGCGCTGACCCGGCTTGCGGTCACGGCGCTGCTTCATGCGCCGCATACCGAGGAACACCAGCAGACCGGCGGCCGCGAGGGCACCGAGACCGCCGGCGGTGCGCACGTTGAAGATCTCGTCGATCCAATCGGTGTCGGTCGCGTCGTCCGCCGCCTGCTCGGCCGCGGGCGCTTGCTCCGCCTGCTCCTGTCCGGTCGTCGCGTTGTCCGCAGCGCCGGGGGCGGTGGTGGCGCCGGGGATCGCGCCGACAGCGCCGCCCCCGAGCTCGTCGACGTCGGCCTGCGCCCCTGCGCCTTCGTCGACGTGCGAGGACGCGCCTGCGTCCGCTCCCGTCTCCGAGGTGCCGGCCCCGGGCGCGACATCCTCAACGCCACCCGTCTCTGCGGGCGGCGCGATCGGGACGGTGGCCTCCACGGTGACGGGCACGTCGACGACCCACCCGGGGTAGATCAGGTCGGGGTCGGTGAGGTGGCGGCCATCCGGCTGCACATCGTCCTTCGTGGCGTCGAATATCTCCGGGTACCGGTTACCGTCTCCGAGCTCTTGCTCGGCGATCGCCCACAAGGTGTCACCGGAGACGACGGTCACTTCCTTCTCGACGGTCGTGGTCTCCACCGTGGTCTCCGCTGTGCTCGAGGCGACGCTGGGCGCATCAGAGGGCAGGGTGAGAACCCAGCCGGCGTTGAGCCAGTTCTCGGGAGTGAGGGACCAGCCGTCCGCCTGCTCGACCCCGTAGTTGAGGTCCGCAATTTCTTTCCACCGCTCCCCCGAGCCGAGGGTCTCCTGCGCGATGCGCCACAGAGAGTCACCGTCCTGCACCGTGTAGGTCGGCGCCGCCGGCGCCTCGGCAGCGACGGCCGTGTCCGTGTGGGCTTCGACGGCCGCGGCGGGAGTGATCGTCGAGGATGCGGCCGCCACGGCTGCAGTCGGCTCGGCGGCGGATGCGCTGCTGGGGGCGGCGACGGCGGGCGAGACGCCGGCGAACATGACGACCACCGCGGCGATCAGGAACCCGGCGCCCTGCTGCTGCAGCCGAAGTCCGGGCAACCGCGGCGCCGGCACGCGGCGCAGCTGGGCGGGCAGCTCGACGAGGAACCCGACCGCGAAGGTGCCCCACAGGATCCACGCGACGATCGGCAACAGCGTGCCCATGAAGAACTTGCCGCCGTAGTCGGGGACGGACGTGAGGCGCACGACCTCGTCCCAGCTGGGGATCGGGTTGCCGGCGAACACGATCAGCCCGATCGGGATCCCGACCAGCAGGACCAGCAGGGCGATCAGTGATCCGAGACCTTTGAGGATGCGCATGATTGATCCCTCCTGCTCAGCCGTTGGGGTTGGGGACGGTGACGGACTGCAGCTCGTTGACCTCGAGGTCGACGCTGCTGGATGTGGTGAGGTTGACGGTCCCGTTGGCGCCGCTGAGCGAGGTCCAGGTGACGACCCACTGGGAGACCGCGGTGACGGTGAACCGGTCGCCCGGGTTGCTCGAGCTCGTGCGCGTGTAGGTGTAGCCGCACGTCGGGCTCGCGGTGATCTCGGTGCGGTACGTGTACGGGGTTCCGGTGCTGCCGCACACCTCGGTGCCGCCGTCGCCCATCTCCCACCGGATCGCGGAGACCTTCGCCGTGGCGGTGATCGTCTGCCCGCCGAGGGTGGCGGTCTCGGTGTAGGGACCCCAGGTGAGCGGCTCGGGGTCATCGACCCACAGCCAGACCGGGATGCCGACGTAGGTGCGGCGGTGGCCCCATTCGGGGTTGACCCGGGGCGCCATGCCGATCGTGACTCCTCGCAGCTGGAACGTGGAGATCAGCTGTGCCGCGGCGTTGCCCGGGGTGAGGACCTGCAGGCCCGGCGGGATCGTGTTGGACCAGAAGAAGGTGTCGTCGATGTCGACGCCGCCACCGGGACCAACGACGCCGGAGGTGCACATGTAATAGCCCGCGTCCTGGTCATACTGCGGAGGCCGGGCAGGCCACTCCCCCGGCACCATAGACACGTAGCACTGCCGGTTGTTCGACCAGTAGGAGATCCCGCTGCCGCAGTTCACGAGGACGTACCACTCGGTGTAGCCGCCGCTCTCGGAGTAGACGAAGATCTCGTCCGGGTCGTACCCCTGCGCGACCGCCTGCGATTCGCTCGTGATCATGTAGCAGCGCGGGGCGCCAGCCGTCCACCCGTTCGAGTCGGGGCTGGGAGACGGATCGGAGGGCCGATAGGTCAGCTGCACGTAGCACTGGCCGTCCGCGTTGCACCAGACGCCGTCAGCGGCGGCCGCGGGGGTAGTGGCGACGAGCATGCCCGCGATCAGTGCGCCCGCCGCGAGGAGCGCTGCGAGCGCTCTCCTCAGCACGTCTCCCCCAAGTCGATTCGGTCGTTGACGAGCCAGGTCTTCCGGTCGACGTCGTAGCCGACGTGGTACTCGACCTGGTTGCGGGGATTCGGGTTCTTCATGGCCGGCTTGCCGTCTGCGGTCGTGATCTGGAGGTCGGTGGTGTCCAGGCAGCCGGGGACGATGACGAGGCCGTTGGGGACGTCCTGCCACTCCTGCCCGTAGGCGCTGAGGGGCTCGAAGGTGATGGCGCCTTCGACTGTCGACTGCCCGTCGATGCTCTCGCCGTCCTCGTTGAGCAGCGGACCCTCGGCGATGCGCGTGGAGTTGGCGACGTAGAGCTGGAGCGCCTTGCCGGTGGCGACGGCGTCGTAGGCAGCCGTGTCGGTGCCTCCGGCCTGGTCGACCTCGGCCTGGATCGTCATGAGACGGGCAATTGTCGCCTCGGCCGCGGCGATCGCCTCCGCCTCGTCGGCGGGCGGCTCGAAGGCGGTGGGGGTCGGGGTGGGGGTCTCCGACGTCGAGACGGTGGGGCTGCTCACGGGCGGCTGGGTGCCGGTGCAGCCGGCGAGCGTCAGGGCGCCGACGATCGCGACAGCGGCGGCGATGAGGCTTGCGGGGCGCTTGGTGAGCATGAGGGATCTCCTAGTTCGTGATGAGTTGCGCGGACGAGGTCGCTTGGGCGGGGAGCTGGTTCACGCCGAGGAGGGAGATGAACCGGGTGTCGTAGCTGGACTCGACGGTGACGGTGACGACGTCTCCGTCGACGGTGACGGTACCGGTCAGGCCGGACGCGGCGATGTAGTTCTCTGCGGCGGTGCGGGCGGCGATCGAGTTGATCGCGACGGATCCGTTGTCCTGGGCGGTGCCGGTGACGGCGTTGACGGCGGAGCGGGACGCGCCGGACGCGACGAGCTGCGCGTGCTCGACTTCGCGGTACTTGCCGCTGCTGTCGACGACGAGGCCGACGACGCCCATCAGGACGACGGCGAGAAGGACGAAGTACGCGGACAGCGACCCCTCTTCGGGGTGCTCGCGCATCCAGTTGCGGAGTCTGTTCATCGTCGCTCCCGGTAGGGGTCCACGGGCGAGTTCGCGGTGACGGTGATCTCCTTGGTGCCCGGTAGGCCTGGCAGGGAGATGTCGGAGAGCTCGACGTTGCAGGTGATGGTGGCGGACACGGTTCCGACGTCGCCGATCGCGGCGTCCATGCGGCTGGTGTCGACGTTCACGGTGAGGGTGCGGCAGTAGATCCCGGAGGACCCGAGAGCCGCGTTGGCGGTGTCACGCGCGTTGGACTGCGCGTCGCTGGTAGTGCGGGCAAGGGATGCGTCGCGCGCAGCGGCGTTGGCGGCGGACTGGACGGTCTGATTGGCCAGGGCGATGCGGCCAAACCCGACGACGGCCAGCGCGAACATGAGCACAAGGCCGGCGAGGAGCACGAGCTCGGCGGATGCCGAGCCGCGGTCGCTGTTCCAGTGGATGCGCATCAGTCGACCCACCTTTCGACGGGGGCGACGGCGGTGCGGGTGATGACGCTGTTGAACAGGGTCTCGAAGATCGAGTTAGTGCGGGCGGTGACGGTGACGGTGACCTCGGTGGCGGACCGGTTGACGGTCACAGTCGTGTCGTGGAGGTTCTTCGCGTTGCTGGCGATGAAGTCTTCCGCAGCTTGCTCGCCCTGCTCGGCGGTGGCGCCGTAGGCGCGGGCTTCGTTGACGGCGACGTTGGCGGCGGCCTGAGTGGCGTTGCCGGCGTCGTAGTAGATTCCGCCGATGATGATCGCGAAGATCATGAGCCCGAACAGCGGGAAGATGATCGCGAACTCCACGTTGGCATCACCTCGCTCCCGATCGCCGCGCAGTCGTGCGGCGATCGGGAGGAGGCGGTGACGGAGTCGACGGATCATCGTTGTCAGGCTCAGAACGGGTCGGTGATCTCGGCCAGGCGGTCCGCGAACCAGCCGGACACTACTCCGTAGACGATGCCCGCGATCACGATGACCGCGATGATCGCGAGGACCCAGCCGACCATCTGGTCGCCCTGCTCGCGACGCTCACGGAGGTCGTCGGTGTAGATCCGGAGCATCACGGCCATGCGCGTGAGTGCGGTCATGGTGCCTTCCTTTCTCTCGGTGTTGATGGGCATAGGTGCGATTTTCAGTTGGAATCGGACATTACGTCGAAGTGAGGTTGAACAGGAGCGGTGTGAAGATGATGCCGACCGCGATGAACGCCACAATGAAGCCGGCGAAGGAGCTGAACTGGTCGCTCAGCTTGTTCGCCTGGGTCTGTTCCTCGTTGAGAAGCTTCACTCGCATGCCCTTCCCGGTGGACCTCAGTGTCTCATATATGGAAGACCCGCTCTCGTCCGCTGATCGGGAGATTCGGGCGACCTCAGCGAGCTCGGGAACCCCTGTGGCGTCAGCGAAATTGTTCAGCGCCTCCCACGACGGCGTGCCGGCGAACCGTGCCCGGCGGAGCTCTTCTCGGATGCGGAGGAACACCCAGCTGTCTCCGATCGTGGCCGCGTTCTCGAGTGCTCGGGTGACGGGTGCGTTGCGCCGGCGCTCGGTCGCGACGAGCTCGAGGTAGATGGCGACGCCTCGAGCGAACTCCTGACGGGCGACGGTGGCCTTCTTCTTGAGGTCACGGTCGGCTCCGGTCCATCCGAGGATGGCCAGGGGGATGCCGGCGAGGGCGGCGACGCCGGCGAAGAAGGGGAAGCCGATCATGTTCAGCACGATCCCGGCTAGCGAAGGGGCGATCAGCAGCAGGAGGGCGTCGCGTGCCTTCTGGTACAGGTAGTTGTTCACCGGGGTGCCCACGAGCTCGAGGTCCTTGGTGGGGATCGTGAAGCCGGGGAGATCCGGCAGTCGGGAGTGCACCCAGGAGCCGACACGGGTTTCCAGGTCGGTGCCGGAGTGGTCCGCGATGGTGCTGGTGGTGCCCATCCGTTCCATGACCGCCGACAGCTTGGACTGGCGGGGAAGCAGGGTCGCGATGATGAGCGCGAGGCCGGCGCCGAGGAGGGCTCCGGGGATGAGGGTGATGTACCACACGGTCAGCTCCTGCCGTTGAGGATGCGGGGCATCGGTCGGGGGCGGATCCACTGCTTGAGGAAGATGATCGCGGTGACGTAGATGGCCACCCAGAACAGCAGCACGATCTGCCCGAACGGCGTCCCGTAGAACGCGAAGAAGGACGATCCGCCCAGCAGCGGCAGCCCGACGAACATGCCGATGACGATGATGGTGATCAGTCGGATGGTCTGCTGCGGCTTGGCGCGGTCGGCCGCGACCTGGCGGCGCGCCTTGACCTCGTCGAAGACGTCATCAGCCAAGTCCTGCAGCGCCTTGGTGAGACCGGGTCCGCGCTCTTTCGCGGCCAGCTGCAGATGAGCGACGATCAGGTCCCCGGTCGCGTCGTTGAGGTCGGTGGCCAGGCCGCGGAGGGCGTCCTCGATCGTCCACCTCGAGGTGAGACGCGCGGCGAGCCGTTCGATCGCCGGCTGGATCGCGGGCGGCGCGGTGCGCACGGATGCGGGCAGCGCGACCTCGAGGCCGGTGCCGGCGCCGCCGATGATGCCGGCGAGGTTGCGGGTGTAGATCTCCAGCGCCTGGAGCTTGTCGATGTCCTCGGTGTCGGACTTGCTGCCCACCAGCAGCGGCAGGACGATCGCGAGAGCCGGCCCGACCAGGATCGTGATGGGCCACCCCGAGATCAGCCAGAGCACGATCCCGACGACCAAGCCGATCCCCGCGGCGATCAGAACCCGCGGAGTGATGATGTCGCGGCGCCGGGTCCAGGTCCGCTGCAGGCGCCCCGGGGGCCGGCCGGCGGGGTCCTCCGGCGAGGGGAAGATCCCGATCAGGATGACGAGCAGGCCCAGCAGCGCGATCCCGACTGTCAGGCCGATCGCTGTCGCGTTCATGCTGCCGTCCCCTCGATGCCGCGGAAGAAGTCGGTGTCGATCCCGGCCTCGGCGAGGATCTCCCGCATCTCGGGTGTGGGCATCGCCTGGAGCACCTGCCGGCGGGATCGGCTGAGACCGAAGATCGTGTTGGCGATCGGGCGGTCCTCTTCGCCGGGGGTGATCTCGGCGATCTCGGTGACCAAGTGCTGGACGCTGCCGTTGGGCATGCGAACCTGCGCGACCTGGACGATGAAGTCGATGTGGCGGCCGATCTGCCGGTAGGCGTACTCCGGGGATGCCCCACCGACGCCCTTGATGGCGAGGTCGGCGAGACGTTCGATGGTGTCGGTCGCGGACATGGCGTGCACGGTGCTGATCGATCCGACACCGGCCTGCATGGCCTGGAACATCGCGTCCACCTCACCGCCTCGGACTTCGCCGACGACGATGCGCTGCGAGTCGAGGCGCAGGCTGGATTCGAGCAGCTGCACGAGCGTGATCTCGCCGGGCTGGCTGCCGTCCGCCGCCCGCTCCCCCAGCCCGGGCCGGTACTGCAGCGGGGTGACGATGTGGTGGCGATCGCCCATCCGGTCCAGGTGCAGCTCGCGTTCCTTCTCGATCGTCACGATCTCTTCCATCGGGTCGATCTCGTTGCACAGCGCCCGCACGAGGGTGGTCTTGCCGGCGCCCGGGTTCCCGGCGACCACGATCGAGCGTCCCGCGCGGACGATCGCGCGCAGCAGTTCCGCCATCGGCGGGGTCATGGAACCGAGCTCGAGCAGCTGGTCGAGGCCGATGTCGACGAAGCGGTGGATGCGCATGACGACCTTGGGGCGGGGCGAGATCGGCGGGTGGACGGCCTCGAGGCGGCCGATGCCGCCGGGGAGGTCCATCGACAGGATCGGGTGGGCGCTGGAGAAGGGTCGGGCATCCTCGCCTTGGCGCATCGCGATCAGACGGATCTCTTCGATCAGGTCCTGGTCGGTCGGGGTGATCGGCGGCATCAGTACCTTCCGGCCGTCCGCGTACTTCACGTAGACGCGGTCGTTGCCGTAGATGTCGACGTTCTTCACCGTGGGGTCGTCGACGAGCGGCTGGAACCGTCCTAGCCCGTACAGTCCGTCGATCACTGCTCGAGCGAGACGCTGCTGCATGGCCGCCGACCAGGCGTTGCGGTCGCCGGTCTCCGCGGTCACCGCGTTCATCCGGTCGCGGATCACGTCGAGTGCGTGGCTCTGCGCGATCGCCCGCTGGTCCTGCTCGGTCATCGTGGGGTTGATCGCGACCGACCGATCGAGCAGCTCGGCGACCTCTTTGCGGAGGCTTTGCAGGAGGGTCCAGTCAACCTGCTCGTCGTCGTCCTCGTAGCGGGGAGCCTGCGGCGCGGGTGTCGGTGACGGTGCGGGCTGCGGCGCCTGCGCGGTGCCCCGGCGGGAGTACTGGGGTCCGCCCGCGTCTGCGAGCAGATGCCCGGCGGCGCCGCGCGCGGGGGGCGGTGTCCCCGGGATCGCTGCCGGGTCGGGCTGCGTGAGGAATATCGGCAGATCGGTGAGCGATGGCTGCTGCGGTGTGGGCTGTTCAGGATTCGTCATCCGAGAGTCTCCTGTCGAGTGGGGCGCGCGCCGATCAGTTCCTGACGCTTGAGGATGCGGGCGCGGATCAGATCTGCCGCGGTGGTGATCGAGCGCGTGTACGAGTTGCGGGTCAGTTTCCTGCTCGGCTCGGCGCCGGCGTAGTAGACGGCGGCCGAGCGCGGATCGTGGGGGATCTCGGCTGAGACATCGACGTTCGTCAGCTTGACGATGTCGGCCCGCGGCCATGTTTCCAGCGGGGTGTCGACGAGCAGCAGCTCGAGATACTCCCGGTGCCCCGCCTGGGCGAGGAGATCCCGCAGCTCGGTCAGCTGCGCTGCGGTGGTGTAGATGTCAGGAAGGGTCGGCCGCAGGAGCACCTGGACGCTGTCGGCGATCTGCAGGAGAGGCGATCGCGCGTCGCGTACGGAGACCCGGCCGACGTCGAGGATCACGTCCATGCCGGCACTGTCGAGAGTGCTGAGTGTGGCGCCGAGTTCGCTCCACAACGCGGTCGTCGACTGGGCGGCGACGATGCTGGACAGCCCGAGGATCACGCTGCGGTCGGGTGCGAGCTCGATGCGCTGCTCCATCACTTCCGCGGCGGTCAGCGCGTTGTTCTGCTGCGCGATCGCGAGTGCGGTCAGTCCGCGATCTCGGCCGAACTGTCCACGGAGGTATCCGGGGAGGATGCTCGAGGTCTTCGCGGTGTCGACTTCGACCAGCAGCGCCGGGCGGTGCCAGGCGAAGGTCATCGCCAGCGCCGTGGTGGTCACTCCGGGGGCGCCGGAGAAGCTCGCCAGAGCGATCACCGCCATGTCACTGCCCTCCGTCGAGAACCAGAGCCACGCGCCCGGTTGCGGCTCGGGCGGCGAGATCTGCGGCCTGCGCTCGGGGGACGATGACGTTCACGACCCATTGCTGGTTGTCGGCGTCACGGACGACCGAGAACACCGTTGCGGGGAACGTCTGCGGGGTGTCGGCGGGCGGGTCGCCCTGGGCGACTGGGGTGTCGACGATGCGGACCTGGTCGCCGGCGGCAAGCGGATAGGAGGGCATCTGCGCGCCGGTGAGGGTGAATCCGACCAGTGACTGCCCGTCCTCGATCGCCAGAGTGCTGCCCAGGACGCGGGGAGTGATCAGAGAGCCGGCGGGAAGATCGACCGTCGCGATCTTCCCGATGACGTCGGTGGACTGCTCGACGGTGTAGGCGTCGGTGTTCTGCCGTCCGTCGAGCTCGAGCGTCGTGAGGTCCTGACTCTCGATCGTCTCGCCTCGAGTGATCTCCCCCGAGGTGACGAACACGGTGGTGGTGACGCGGGCTGAGGATGCGTACCACCAGCTGCCCAGCGCGCCGACGATGACGAGCGCGACTCCCGCGGCGATCACAGCGGGTCGACGCCGTGACCGCGTGGGACGCGGCGTCAGCTGCTCCCCCTTCGGCTTCTTCTCCGCCGGCTCGGGCTTCTGCCGACGCTTCGGCTCGGTTTCGGTCACCATGTCTGGACTCCTTGGCTACTTCGTGGACAGGAACGCCTCGTAGGCGGCTACGAACAGAGCGTTGCGACTGGGCGCGCCGAGCTCTTTCCACAGACCGTCGAGGATGGCCTTGTTCTTCTTGTTGACGCGGATGATGAACGTCTCGGTTCGCTCCCCATCCGTCTTGTGCGCCACGACCCTGGGCATGTCGAAGAGGGACCGTCCGCCCTCGGGCGCCGTCGCACCGGCCACGCTGCGACGCAGGCGGTCGGGGAGCTCGTCGATATGCGTCTCGATCGCCGTGAAGAGGATGATCGGGTGGCTGAGCCCCGTCTCCTCCTTGTAGGCGTTGAGCTTGTTCATCAAGCTCTCGCGCAGCGTGACGTTCACAGGCTGATTCACCAGGTCCCTCTCTCCGTCTGAGGTGGTCTCCTCGGGCGGCGTCGGCGTCGACGCTGCCTCGGGGGCACTGGGAGCAGGGATGCTCTTCACCCGCCGCTTGCTCTTCGTGGGCGGGGAGGCCGGTGCGTCCGCCGGCTTCGGGGAAGGCTCCACGATCGATACGGGCTCAGCCGGGGCCTGTTCCGGGATAGGGTCGGGAACCGTTTCAGGCGCGAGCTCGGCGACAGGCTTGAGAAGACCGGCGAACGCGGATGCCTTGTGCTGTGCCTTGCGGGGCTGACCGAGATCCGACATCACGCCACCTCCCCCGCCGGTGAGCTCTCGTGTGCCGCGAGTGCCTGCAGGATCTCTCCCGTGAGTTCGACGTAGTCCTCGGCAAGCGAACCTGCGCTGTCGCTGATCCGCTGGCTGGGAGTCTCGTCGACGGTCTCCCCCGCCTTCCGCGCCTTGAGAGCCTTCGCCCACGCGAACGGGTCCTGCTCCTCAGCGTCCCGCGCCAACTCGATCGCGAGCTGGCCGCGATCGCGGCTGTCGACGCCGGAGGTCTGTGAGAACCGGATGGACGTGGTGAAGACAGGAGCGAGATCTCCCATGATCTCCCTGATTTCCTCGTGCTTCCGAGCCTTCATCCGCTTGGCGCGGCTGTCGATGGGGAACAGCACCGCACCAAGGGGCATGATGGTCGGGTTCTTGGGCTGGGTGGCGATCACTTCACGCGCCAGCTGCTCGAGCCCGTTGAGGCTGCCCGAGTCGGGCTGCGTGGGGATCAAGATCCAGCGGGCGGCCACCAGCGCCTGGGTCTGGATCGCGGTATCCCCCGGCGGGCAGTCGATCAGCACGATGTCGTACTGGTCTGCGATCTCGGCGAGCTTGTCAGCCAGGCCGAAGCTGGGATCCTCGTTGCGACGTTGCCGCCCGGTCAGCGTGTCCGCGAGAAGAGCGGTCTGCTCCCCCGCCGGCACGACATCGAGGTTCTCGCGGATGCCCTTCGCTGGCGCCAGGGGGTTCCCGCTGTTCAAGGCGAAGAACAGCGCCGCACCGTGGTCGTTGTAGTCCGTGTGCCGGTACCCGAGGTCATCGCCCAGGTTCCCTTGCTGATCGAGGTCGATCGCAAGCACTTTGTAGCCGGCCTGCGCCAGGACGCCTGCAAGGTTCGAGGTGATGGAGGTCTTCCCCACGCCACCCTTGCGGTTCATCACGGCGATCACTCGCCGGAGTCGTGATCTCTTGTCTGCGCTCAGCATGGCATCCGCCCGATGCCATACCTACGCGAAGGTGTCTGCTGCATGGCCGAGATTCTAACGCATATGAGATAGAAACTACAAGCAATATTGCTGCCAGGTTGCAGTCGGCGTGCAACATCTATCAACTGCAAAGTAACGAGCAAACGTCACTACCACTGTTGCTATCAAGTAGGCGCGATATGACGTGTAGCAACTATCAAGCAGATAAAAGGCAACTATCAAGTAGATAGCGATGTGCAAGCAACGTATGCAGAACATATGCAGACCAATGCAGCCCATCGCAATGGCTGGTGCCATGACGGTTGCAACGAGGATGAAACCCGGGGTTGGCAACGGGGCAAGCGCGGGAGCAGGTTCGAGCGCCCGCCTGTCTACCCCCCCCCGGACGAAACCTCAGCGCCCCCCGGGGGCCGATCCCGAGGGGCGCTGAGAGATGGAAACCCGTCTAGCGGGCGCTCTGTGCCGTTCTCAAGCCATTACCAGGCGCCGTGGGTGCGGACGTGGGCCTGGACTGCTTCGACGAGCTTGAGGCGGATTCTGTGGACGCGACGGGTGAGGCTCCCTCTGGCGATGCCGAGCTCCGCGGCGAGGGTGTCGCGAACGCCTTCGCGTTCGTGACGTTCGGCGAGGTCGTGTCGAGCGAGGAGGCGGACCTGGGCGGGGGAGAGGGTGTCGGTGTCGATCGCCCAGGACAGCAGGGTCACGAGGTCGTGGAGGGAGTCTTCGCCCCATTCGGGCTCTATGCCGCGGCTGCCCCCGTTGTCGTGTACGGCCTGGGTCAGGTAGTCGTCGTCGACGGGGAGGTCTTGGGAGCCGGCGTCGAGTGAGCCGTTGATGATGTTCAGCGCGTTCAGGCCGAGGTTGCCCTGGACGTGGTGGGCGTTGGTGAGCCTGTAGGTGGAGATCGACTGCCACATCGCTCCGATCGCCGTGGCGACCGCGTCGACGGAGTCGTGCCCGGTCGACGAGATGGAGCGCAGCGCCCGGCAGGTGCGTGCGTAGTGGACGGCCTTGGGGAGCATGTGGTGCAGGAGGATCCGCTCGGCAACGTGGTCGCCGTCGTGCGCCGCGACGAGCAGTGCGTGGAGCAGACGGTCACGCTCGTCTTCGCCAGCAGCTCGGATCTGAGCGGTGAGCTCGCCGCAGACGACGTCGCCGATGCCGGCGATGTGGTGGGGGAGCTGCGTGTAGCTGCGGTCCCATTCGTCGCGCAGCGCGGTGAGGAGTCCGGGTGCTCGTGAGGTGAGCGAGGTTGTGGACATGAGTTTCGGCCTCTCGTGTCGGGGGTGAACACGAGCGACGTTCCTCAGCGGGTCTTGCTCAGACTCTTGGTCGTTTCGGTCCGTTCTCCCGCGACACATCGCTGCCTCGCGCAGTACGCGCGTGAAAATGCCAGATCGCGTTGGAAAAAGACGAAATCTGAAAAAGACGAAAAAAAGATGGGGGAGACCTGTCCGATCCGGCGGTCAATCAAGACCAATGTCCTGTGAGCGCCGGAGTCCGCCGGTGCTAGACGGCGACAGAAAGGGTCGGTTCGGTGGCTCAGGCATCAGCGGCAGACGAGTTTCCCGAGGGCTTCGTGAGCGACGCAGCTCACGCACTGCGGGCCATTGACGACATCCAGCACGCAGCGGCCGGGCTGTACGAGAGCGCGCTCGACCCGAACGCGCAGGAGCGGATGCGCCGCACCCTCGAGCCCTCCCGACTCGCGCAGGCGGGGCAGGCCGCCAGCCGCGTCGCGCGGCTGCAGATCGCCGCCGAGGGGGTGTGACCGATGGGACTGTTCAGCAAGCGTGAGAAGGAGCCCAAGGCTCCGAAGGATCAGAAGTCGCCCGAGGCCAAGGGCAGCAGCTGGACGCACGGCCGGCAGATGAGCGGCCGGCTGCTGTCGGGCCTTCTGTTCGCGGCGATCGCGTGTGGCCCGATCGCACTGTTCGCGGCCGCGGCCCGACCAGCCGCGATCGCTTCCGCTCCGGCGCAGACGCAGGAGGCAGGGCTGAGCGTCCAGCAGCAGTCCGCCGGCGGGTACGCGCTGGGTTACGTGGGGTCCTGGCTGGGCGCGAGCAAGGAGGCGCCCGGCGACCTCGGCGACTACATCGACCTGGCTACACTCCGTCAGCTCTCCGAGCAGCCCTGGGAGTACCGCAACCTCGCCGTGGTGTCCATCACCCCCGTCGACGAGACGAGCTTCATCAACGTCGTCGTGGCCGGCAACGTGAAGGAGCTGACCGTCAGCGACTCCAGCGACACGAGCTCGACGACCTGGCCGCGCCGCTACTTCCAGGTGGCGGTGTCGGCCGAGGGAGACGCCCTCCGGGTCGTGGGGCTTCCTGCTCCGGTTGCGGCGCCGGTGGAGGGGAAGACGACCTCCCTGGCGTACGCGCAGACGATCAGCTCGAGCGACCCGGCCTCGGAGACCGTGTCCGCGTTCCTCGGCGCCTACCTGGCCGGCTCGGGCGAGCTCGCGAGGTTCAGCTCCCCGGGTACCGACTTCACCGCACTCTCGCCTGCCCCCTACGTGAACGTCAGCGTCTTCGACCTGCGCGCCGACGTCGCGCCGGCCAAGACGCCGGGGGACGGCGACGTCGTCAAGGTCCTCGCCACGGTGTCGCTGCTCAGCCCGCTCGAGCAGCAGCTCACCTCCACCTACTCCCTGACTCTCACCGCCCGCGCCGGCCGGTGGGAGGTCAGTGCGATCGATCTTGCACCGCAAGCGACCTCTGAGAAGAAGTCGGCAACCCCCGCGCCGTCGCCGTCCGGCACCGGCAACTAACGAAAGGAAACACCCATCATGGGATTCTTCGACTGGATCAACGGGATCGTCGCAGACGGCACGACCGCATTCCGCGGACTCGTCGTGCTCGTCTCGGCGGTCGTGTTCTTCGTCGTCGCCGCGAAGGTGAAGTTCGCCGTCGCGACGACGGTCATCACAGGCCTGCTGTGCGGGTTCGTGATGTTCCTCGCCCTCGGCGGCGGCGAATGGGTCATGACCCTCATTCAGGGCGAGACCGTCAACGCCCTCGGCGCCACGGTCTATCAGCTCGCCGCGTAGGGGGTCCACCGTGGCCGAACGCGACGAAGACAGAGAGGTTGCGCGGTTCTACACGCGCAGCCGCCGGTTCCCGAAGTTCATCGGCCGTCTCCACGACGGCACGAAGATCCCCGGGGGACCCTACACGCTGACCCAGGGCATCGTTCTCGCGATCGTCCTGATCGGCGCGCTGCTCACGCAGCGGATGTGGGGGACCGGCTCTCCGCTCGTCGACTTCCCTCTCGCCATTGCCTTCTCGTGGGCGGCGGCGTGGGGAGCGGGCAGGATCCCGGCGACCCGCCGCAACATGCTGAACGTCCTGGCCGGCGGGCTGTCAGCCATGACCAAACCCGCCACCGGCAAGTACCGCGGCACCACCATGAAGATCCGACCCCCGCACTACGCCGGCGGAAAGACGACGATCGCCGACACCATCGTCGACGTCCTGCCGCGACCCGAGGTCGCGATCCCGACCCCAACGCCGGAAGCACCCGCAGCGGTGCAGCCGGCCACGCAGCAGCGCTCGGCGCCGCTGGCCACTCGCACGCCCGCCCACGCGGTCAGCGGCGTCGAGCGACTGCTGCAGCAAGCACGAGGAGGCAACTGATCATGCAGATCCCCGCAACGGCAATGACGAGCAACCTGATGTGGACGCGCTCGGGTGTGGTCTGGGCGACGTGGCGGCTGCAGCCGCTGCCGTACGCCTACAGCAGCGACACCAATCAGAAGCTCGTCAAGGCGCACCACCAGGCGCTCTTCCAGGCTCACCGCGGCGAGGGCCTCCTCCTCGGCCTGTGCGCGGATCTCGACCCGGTCGCGGTCGTCGAAAGGATGCTGGACGGCATCCGGATCAGCGACTGCCCCGACCTGGCAGAGGAGATCGAGCTGACCTTGGACTCGCTCGAGCAAATCCGGTTGGGTACCCGCGCCTTCTGGCTCGCGGTTCCCCTCGCCGCTGGCGCGTGGAAGGCCCGCGCGATGTCCGCGCTGCGCGCAGCTGACACGAAGCTCCGCGACACGCTCGCACTGCCCCGCCAGCTGCCCAGCGACGGCGAGATCGCCGCTGCCGCCCGGGCGGCCAAGGAGATCGAGGTGCGCATTCCGGCCGCGTTCCAGCCGACGCGCGCGACTCCCGCCGAGCAGATCTGGATCGCGCTGCACTCCCAGCAGCGCGGACTCGCAGCCGACATGGCCGCGCCCGTTCCTCCGGCCAAGGGCGCAGCCCCCGACGATCTCGCCCACTTCCAGATGCCGTCCGCGATGCCCAACCCGTGGATCGACGAGGGCGGCCAGAGCGACCTCTCCAAGGGTCAGCAGTTCGTCCCGTTCAAGCGCCGCTACGTGAAGATCCACAGCCCGTACGCGGACGCCTCGTCCTACCAGGTGGTCCAGTCCCTCGTCGCCACGCCCAAGATGGGCTGGGTGTCACCAGGTGTCGAGTGGCTCTCGCACGTCGACCAGTTCCCCGTCGACGTCGATTGGGCGGTGCGGTTCACCGTCACAGGCGCGGAGGAGGTCAAGCGCCGCAACAAGAAGGCTGAGTCGGCGCTCGAGGAGCAGTACAAGCACCAGGAAGGAACCGCGACGATCACCGGCGGCGGATCCGACCTGGGCGAGATCGCTGAGACCCTCGCGGCCTACCACGCCTCCCTCAACCGTTCCGACAAGGAGGTCGAGGTGCAGGGCACTGTGCTGTTCGCGGTGGGCGCTGACACCGCCGAGCTCGCGCAGGCCAGAGCCCGCTTCGTCGCCGAGGAGTACAAGAGCTCGGACTTCATCCTCGAGGCGCCGCTGGGTGGGCAGGAAGACCTGTGGTGGTCGATGATCCCCGGCACCGCGACAAGCCGCCTCTCCCGCGAGCTCACCCAGATCACTACCGGCAGGGAGTTCGCCACCGGGGTCCCGCTGGCCAGCAACGAGCTGGGCGATGAGCGCGGCGCGCGTTTCGGGGAGAACATCTCCACCGCGCGTCACACGCCGATCCTCCGCGACGCTGACGGCAGCATCCAGGCCGACACCAGCGCCAGCTTCGGGGTCGTCGCCGAGCTCGGCGCCGGCAAGAGCGTGCTCCTCAAGTGCGACATGGGCGACACGGTCGACCGCAACGGCCGCGTCGTGGCGATCGACCGCACCGAGGCGAAGGAGTACGCGGCGTTCGCGAAGAGCCTGCGCCCTGACACCACGACGATCGTCGACCTGATGGCGCCGGAGTACTCGCTGGATCCACTGCGCATGTTCGGTCCGCTCGTCGGTGCCCGCATGGTGCAGTCCCTCTTCGCGGTGATGCTCGGCATCCGCGCCCGCGACGCCCGCGGGGTCGCCTTGTCCCGGCTCATGGAGCCGGAGTACGTCGCCGCGCACGACGTCACCAGCCTCGGCCGGCTCCGCGCGCACTTGAAGACCATCACTTCGGCCGAGAGTGACGAGCTGTCCGGCCTGATCGACCTGGTCGCGTCGAAGGACATCGGCGAGGTCCTCTTCAACGACACGCTGCCCGCCGTCGACCTGAAATCGCGTGCGCTGGTCTTCCTCACCCACGGTCTCTCGCTCCCCGACAAGACCGAGCTCGAGCACGCTCACCTGTTCGAGGAGATGCCGCTCGAGAAGATCTACGGCCGCGCCATGTACGCGATGCTCATGGGCGTCACGCGCGAGGTGTGCTTCATGAATCCCGGCGAGCTCGCCGGCGCCTACTTCGACGAATGCCACCACATCACCGCCTCCCCCGAGGGAGAGCGCGATCTGCGCATCGGCATCCGCGACGGCCGCAAGCACCGCGCGTTCTTCGCTCTCGGGTCCCACGACCCCGAGGACTTCGGCGAGACCCAGACCCGCGGTCTGCTCAAGACCCGATACGTCATGCGACAGACCGACAAGGATCTCGCCCGCCGCGCGATCGAGTGGCTGACAGGGGAACCGGCCGACGCGCACATGGTGAAGGTCGTCACCGAGGACCTCTCCCCGCTGGGCTCTGACGGGAGAGTCGCCCCCGATCGCCGCGGCGAGGGGCTGATCCGCGACCAGCGCGGCCGGATCGGGAAGTTCCGTCGCACCCTCCCCGAGCGCCCGGACCGGCGTGAAGCCGTGCTGTCGACGCCCTCCCTGGTGACGCCGTGATCGTCTTCTACCGGCACACCTTCGAAAGCCTCGGCGGCGCGTTCTGGCGCGTCCGGTTCTGGGTCAAGGAGCACCCGTGGTGGAGCCGGATCATCGCCGTCATCCTGATCGACGTCTTCCTGGTGTGCTTCGGCAACACGTACTGGGCGTTCGCGGACGGCGGCGGCGCAGCCCCGTACATCCTCGGCGGCGACATCACCGACAGCGGGGGAGTGCCGCTGTCGTCCTACTCGATGCTCCCGATCGACCGTGGCGACTGGAACCCCGCCAACTGGGGGAAGGTGTTCATCGCGTCGTGGCTGGATCCGATCTGGACCGGACACCTCGGGCTGCTGTCGTGGATGATCTGGTTCTGCAACTGGCTGCTGTCTTTCGAATGGGTCAGCGTGGTCAGCGCCCCGTTCGGAGCTCTGGCGGACCTTCTGCAGCAGTTCCTCGAGAAGATCAACTGGATCCCCTTCGCGCTGGCGATCGCCGGCGGCGTCGCAGGCCTCGCGATCATGGTCGGCCGGCATGCGCGCGGCTGGTCGGAGATCTTCATCTCCGCAACATGCGCCGTGCTGGCGACCGGGATGCTCGCCAACCCGATCGCCACGCTCACCGCGGCCGGCGGCGCGATGGATACCGCCCAGCAGTACGGGGGAGAGATCGCGGCCGCGGTCGTCAGCGAGGACCTCAACAACACCACCCTGGACTCGGACAACATGCTGTCCGCAGCAGTCACCTCGCAGCTGGTGGACATCTTCGTGAAGATCCCCGCGCAGACTGTCGCGTTCGGTCACGCCCTGGAGGGGGAGTGCGCCACGGCCTTCACCGACCAGATGATCTCCTCGCCGCCGATCAACACCGGCGGCAACGAGGTCCGTGACGCGGTCAACAACTGCGACGAGGCCGCGAAGAAGTACAACCAGAACCCGAACTTCGGCATGGTCGCCACCGCCGCGCTGATGACGCCCGGCGCTCTGGTGCTGTTTGTGATCCCCCTCACGTTCGGGGTGCTCTTCCTCGTCACCGTGCTCGGCTTCCTGATCGCCGCGCTCAAGACGATGTGGAACGTGTACCTCGGCATCCTGCCGATCGACCGGTACCCCCTGTGGAAGTCCCTCGCCGACACCTTCATGGGATTGGTGGCGATCGTGTTCATGGCGGTGGTGATGGCCGCGACGCTGAAACTGACCGTCGCAGCGATCACGGGTCTCAGCGCCCTCGGCGTCCCGCTGATGGCGCAGATGACCTTTGCGTCTCTGGTCATGTGCGTCCTGATCTTCCTCGTCATCCGTGCGAAGCGGATGGCGAAGAAGGCCGGCCGATCGCTCGCGCAGCAGCTGTCCCAGTACGGGTTCACCAAGGGCGGCCGCGCCGAACGCGATGGCGTGAAGACGATCGCCGCCATGAGCGCCGTCTCCACGGTCGCCGCCGCGGCGCTGCGGCGACCCGACAACACCGTCGACGCGCGCTCCCTCACCCTGGTCGGGCAGGGCGCCGGCGGCGCGACCGCCGACATCGGCACACTTGCCGCCACGCGGGCGCCAGCAGCTCCACCAGCGCCTCCCCGGCCCTCCGGCGGTTCAGGTGGACGTCCGGCCCTCCCTAGCCCGCGAACGGGCTCAGGCGGCGGCGCGGCGGCCGGAAAGACGGCAGATCTGGTGTTCACCGGCGTCCGCATCGGGAAGGGCGTCGCTGCGGGTGGTGTCGCCGGCGGGGTCGGCGCCGCTGCGCTCGAGGTCGGCGGTCGGGCAGCCAGCAAGGGCGCCTCGAAAGCGATCGAGCACGGCACGCGACGCGGGGAGCAGCCGTCCGCGTCGGCGGCGCAGTCCTCTGCTCCTGTGCGGGTCGTGGAGGCGACACGAGCTCCTTCCCGGCCGCGGCGCATCGTCGTGGACGGTGCCGGGGTGGGGCACATTCAGACTCGGTCGTCGGAGTCCGGGGTCGATATCTCGTCGTTGCCGCCGCGTGCGCCGCGCTCTCCCCGGTCGGTCGAGCTGCGGGAGCGCCTGGCGCTCGAGCAGAGGTGATCCGCGATCGTGACCGATCTGCTCGAGCGACCCGCCGAAACGTCGCCGCTCACCGACCCCGTTGACGAGGAGACCCGCACCGGCCGCTGGAAGTGGGTGGTCGCGGGGATCGCCGTGATCCTTGTGCCGATCATGGTCTTCGCCGCCTACACGATGTTCCTGATGTCGATGCTTGGCAGCGGCGGCGGATCCGCGTCGAGCTGCACCGTGAGCGCCGGCGGAGTCTCCACCGAGCTCACCGTCACGACCAGCGGCGGATCGTCTCGGACGCTGACCGCCACCGAGCTCGGCCACGCGGCGACGATCCTCGCTGTGGCACGCTCGCTTGGCGTCTCCGAGCGAGGGCAGCAGATCGCGATGATGACGGCCCTGCAGGAGTCGGGCTTGAAGATGTACGCGAACAGCAGCGTGCCGGCATCCCTGGACTACCCGCACGACGCGGTCGGCAGCGACCACGACTCGGTCAACTTCTTCCAGCAGCGCGTGTCCGGGTGGGGCTCGGTCAAGGACCTGATGGACCCCACCTACGCCGCCAGAGCGTTCTTCGGTGGACCTGACGGGCCGAACGAGGGCAGCCCCCGCGGTCTGCTCGACATCCCGGGGTGGGAGAGCATGAGCCTGGGCGAGGCGGCGCAGACCGTACAGGTGTCCGCCTTTCCCGACGCCTACGACAAGTGGGAGGGCGCCGCCCAGCAGATCATCTCCTCGGTCGGCGGCTCGGTCAGCTGCGACAGCAGCGTCCTGGTGGGGCAGGCCGCGTACCCACTCTCGCCCGGCTTCAACATGACCTCGGGGTATGGGCCGCGCGACATCGACGTCCCCAACGCCTCAACCTGGCACGTCGCAATCGACCTGCAGCACTGGCCGAACCCCTGCGGCGACCCCGTCTACGCAATCCTCCCCGGCACCGTCGTCCTCAGCAGCGACTTGTGGCTGTCGGTCAAACACCCGGACGGGTTCATCGTCAGCTACCTGCACATGTACAAGAGCCAGCGCCTCGTCGACGTGGGCGATCAGATCACCGCAGGCCAGCAGATCGGCGTGACCGGGAACGTCCCTCCCTCGGGCGGTTGCCACCTGGACTTGCGGATCAACAAGAACGGCACCACCAACCCCGCCGTCGCCGGACTGCAGGAGGCACCTGCGCTCGGCGCGCCGGCCCAGTATGCCGGCTATGTCAACCCAGAAGAGTTCCTCCGCCTCTACGGCATCGAGATCTGCCCACCGGACAGCTGCCGGCGGCCCTGACCACACACGAAGGAGACACCCATGAGCGAGAACCGCAACTCGGAACTGTCCGACGACACTCTGACCCTGGTCTTGATCGGAGCGTTCTCGCTGATGCTGTTCGGCCCCACCCTCGCCGCCCGCCTCATCCCGCAGGCGGCGTCCTTCCTCGTCGACGTGCACGTCCTCACCACAGAGAACGTCATCCTTCCCCTTTCCGACGCGGCCGGCCTCGACCTCGGCCGCATGGTGATCGCTGCCGGTGGTGTGCTGCTGCTGCTCGCTCTGGTCGTCTTCGCGGTCCGTCGCGCCGCCGCCCGGTCCGCGAGAAGCACCGCGACACGATGACACGGCACCGCTGGACACATCGGCTCCCCACCTCGAAAAACACCGCCCGGTAGACTCAGCGACACCCGACCGAAAAAGACGAAAAGCGCTCCGGAGTCTTGATCGACCAAGACTCCGCGCCCTGGACGACGAGGCGTCCCTCAGTGCCCTCCACTACACCTTCCCCCGCCACAGGCAACAGGCTCCGCGGCTACTTCCTCCCCGTGGGCCTTCACGCGCGCATCAAGGCCGCCTGGTGGGGGACCCGAGACACTGCTGACGCCGCTCCGACCCTCGCCTCGCTCGTGGCGCAGCTGCTCCTTGCCGGCGCCGGCCGCCTCGAAGATCGATACAACGACGGTGAGCCCTTCCCCGCCGCTCCCGAAGGAGCTCGCGGCCGCGCGCTCGGCGACGGCGAGCAACGCAACCACAGCTACTTCCTCCCCGATGCCGTGCACGCCCGAGCGAAAGCGGCCTGGTGGGCAACGCGCGATCGCGATGCCGGCTATCCGTCGATGTCGTCGATGGTCGCCGCCTTGCTCACCGAGGAGGCCACGCGACTCGAGGAGAAGTACAACGGGGGTGCCCCGTTCCCCGAAGCGCCGATCGGCGCTCGAGGGGTGGACCCGGAGGCTGCCAGGCGTCAGGCGGAGATGATGGCCAGCCTGTGGGCCGAGCGGTCTCACGCGGCCCGGAGCGACTAGCTCCAGCTGGTGGCGAAACCGTCAGGTGAGCGGCGCGGTCTCCGTGTGCAGCGGATGACGCAGCAGCTCTGTGTCGGATCTCGCTTGACTTGTCGGATCTCGGATGGGCTGACCGGGACTTCTCTCATTCGCGGTGCAGTCCCGGCAGAGCGGTCTGTCTCACACGAGTTGTCACGAATCCGACCCTGCTGCTCCCGCCTCGAAGCAGCACTACGCGGCGCGCCGAGCATCGGACAACTGGAGTGAGAATCCGACAAGTGGAGTGAGACGACTCGACAGGTCCGTGAGAATCGGACAACTGGAGTGAGACACGACACTCTGCATGCTCTTGATCTAGCAAGTTGCTATCTACCTGATGCCGGTGGGAAGCTCGCTCCGTTGCCTCGATCGGCAGTCGCGAGCTTATCACGGCTGTCAAGGGGGGTGCCAAATATCTGCCTATCGTCTGCATATGCCGCCGCACCCGCGCCGATGGCAACCCATCGGTAGTTTCTGCCAACCGATCTGTGGTTCCAGCCCCGGGCGCCCGGGGGAAGTAGGGCCTTCGTCGACGCCTGCATCGCGTTCGCCGGTGATGTCCGATTCCGCTGGCAATGCCGACCTATGTGCCATAGAGACGCATCGTCTCTGCAGCCGCTGATGCATAGGAGGTAGATGGGATGTCTCGCGCAATGTTGGGTGTGAGGCCCGAGGTCGTGGAGGACGTGGCCGTGCGCGCGTTGCCGCGGCGGCCGCTCGCGTGGCCGATGCGGGTCGTCGTCGTCTTGGCGATCGCGTTGATGGCCGGAGGACTGGCGGCGTTGGCCGATCGCGTCGAGCTGCTGATGTTGGTCGTGGTCGTCGCGGCGGTGATCATCGCCGCCCTGATCGTGTTCGGTCATCGCGCGTGGCAACGCGGCCGGTCCATCGACCTGATGATCGAGGCGGTCAATTCTGTGGTGAGAGCGTCAGCTCCGACCCGAGACCTGGTGACCGTGTCGAGGTGGAGGGGAGGGTGGATCGGCGCTCCGCAGCGCATCGTGATCCGCTACCCCGGAGATCTGGTCGACTCGGATCTGAAGTTCGCCGAGACGCTGGTCGTCCAGGTGAGCAACCGGATGGGGATCGCGTACCGGGTGAAGAAGAACGATGCGCGCCGATGCCTGATCACGCTGACCGCGGATCCGGCCGCCCCTGAGCCTGTGGTCGACCCGGATCAATCCCGTCTGGAGAGCGTGCTGTCGGTGATCATCCCCGGGGTGTCCGTCGACGAGTTCGTCCGGGACAATGCCGACAACCTGCAGCGAACGATTCTGCACTGGCCGCCGACGTCGACTTCGCGGGTGTCGAAGACGATCTGGCAGAAGCAGGCTGTCGATGCCGTGCGCTCCTCGGTCGTGGCGCCCAACGCGGCGCAGCTGACCATCGACTGGGATCTCACCGCCGATCGTGGCACCGTGCGCCCGCTGACGCCGCTGCCTGATGTGCTCCCTCATCCGCCCCGTGACGACGACAACCCGATGAAGATCGCCTTCGGTCACTTCCGCGACGGGACTCCCTGCGTCTGGGACCTCGATGCTCCACTCCCGCACTTGCTGATCGTGGGTGGCACCGGTGGTGGAAAGACGGTGCTGTTGCTGTCGATTCTCACCGCACTGCCCACGGGGATGCGGCGTGACGCATTCGGTCAGTGGGTTCGCGACCCAGACATGCCGATGGCCGAGATCTGGCCGATCGACCCGAAGCGCCTCGGCCTGTTCAACCTCGGGCTGCTCCCCGGCGCGAAGCCGGCCGCGACCCGCGAGGCGGCGATCGTCACCTACATCCTCAAGGTGAAGAAGCTCATGGACGACCGATACGAGTACCTCGAGCGGAACGGCCCTCATCTGCGCTCCACGCTCGACCCGCTCGTCCTCGCCGTCGACGAGGGCGAGGAGATGGCCGACATGCTCAACGAGTGGTGGAAATCCGGCGGCGGCAAGGCCGACTGGTGCCAAAGGATGGGTCTTGAGAAGGCGCCGACCGGCAGCATCCACCCCGTGATGACGGCATTCGGCTCGATCCTGCGGCTCGGCCGCGAAGCGCGAGTGCACGTCATCCTCGCCTCGCAGCAGGCGGCGGCGTCGTGGTTGAGCACTTCGAGCCGATCCCAGTTCGCCGTGCGCATCGCGTTGCGCAACCTGGAGCAGTCCACCTCGATGATGACGTTCGGCAGCCTCGTGGCCACCGCCGGGCTCGAGAACAAGCCCGGCCGCGCCTGGGTGTCTCCGGGTATGGGTATCCCGCCCGAGCATGCGCAGATCTTCTGGACCCCGAAGCTCGCCCAGGGGCTCGGCGACGAGGACCGCGCGATCATGCACGAGCTCGGAATCACGCTCCCGGACGACCCGGACTTCGTTCCGCAAGACGACGTTGTCCAGGTGCCCACCGAGAACGGTGAGACCGAAGAGGTGGCAGAGACCGCCGGCGAGGAGGATGCGGGCCGCCCGCACCTGTATGCCGTCGAGGACTCGACCCCCATCGAGGAAGAGAACGTGCGCAGCTTCGAGCTGTCGGTCTCCGAGCTCGATGTGGGGATGAGCATCCTCGTCGACGTCGACGGTGAAGGCGCGATCGCGACCGTGGAGTCCATCGACGTCGACCTGGAGGATCAGGACTACCTCATCCTGACCTACCTCACCGAAGACGGCGAGAAGGGTGAGGTCGCGGTGCCCGACGACGAACAGGTGACGATCCTGCTTCCGGAGTGATCCCCGAAGTCGACAAGACGATCTCGTCTTTCTAGCGCATAGGAGTTAGACTCATATGCGTAAAGAAAGACGAGATCGTCTTTGTCCGATCTGGGCCTCTAACCGGACCCATGTCGAGTAGAGGCATCCCGCCTCATCCTCGACAAGAAGGAGGGTCATCATGACCATCACCCAGACCGCCCCCGCGAGCACCGCGGTGGGGGTCGATGTCACCGGCACGGTGCGCAGCCCGCTCATGCTCTTCCGCACAATCCCCGACCGCGTCCCGCACGTCTCGTTCCGCATCGACGGCGTCGACGGGCCGTACAACGTGCACGCGCGCGGCGTGCTCGCAGAGCTGCTCCGGCAGACGATCCGCAAGGGCAACGCCGTGCGAGTCCACGCACCCTGCGCGACTCTCGCGCACCCCGATCAACACGTTCCGGATCTCGAGGCAGACAGCGTCGAGCTCGATCTGCGTTGACCTCCGCGTCAACGCCCGGACCCCCTGACGAGAGGACCTCTCACGGATGTGTGACCCGAAGCCAGGTGCGCGGTGCAGCGCCGACACCTGGAAGGAACTGCAGCACGCGCGATCGAAGGCAGATGCCGCTCGACGAGATCTCGACCGCGCGCCCGAGGACCCTTCCGTGCGGCGCCGGCTGCACCAGGCCGTGAGTAACCTCGCAGAGAAGAGCGCCGCATACGACTCCTCGCCTCGGGGCCAGCGCGAGCTCGCGGAGAAGATCGACTCCGCAGCTGACCCGAACAACCCCGAGCTCGATGGTCTGCGCACTCGGCTGTGCGCCGGCCGGGCTACGCGCATCGCCCAGAAGCAAGCCCTCGCCCGGTCACGTGGCCTGTCCGGGGCGGAGGAGTCCCTCGAGGTGGAGCGTGCCCTCAACCGGCTCCGCCACCCGGACGGCGGATACACCCGCCACCCGAACACTGGTCGCGAGGAGAGCATCGGCTTCTTCGTCTCGCCCTACCCAGACCGCGAGGTAGCCATCCCCGTCGACCAGCTCCGACCCATCGACATCCTGCGATTCAGCAGGGCCAACGCCGATCTGCTGCGGATGGACTACCACTACGAGGGCGCCTGGCACGATCCTGAGACGGGAATCGTCTCCCTGGACGTGTCCGTGAAGACCCTCGACGCAGCCGAGGCTCGACGGCTCGCCGAGCAGCACCAGCAAGTCGCGTTCTTCGACGCGCAGACCGGCGCCTCGGTCGAGGTCGACCCGAATGCCCGCGACCGAATCTCGCACCTCAACGAAGGGAACCCGTCATGACGAAGGACCTCAAGTACCTCGGGGCCGCGCCCGGCGATCCGCTCACGGACATCGTCGCCGCCGTCGCCGCCGTCGCCGCCATCAACGGCCACACCCCGGACGACGCCGAGCTGCGCGAGCTGCTCGACGAGCAGGCTTTGCCCTCCGATGACAAGAGCGTGCAGCGACTGCGCGCCATGCTCGTCGACGCCGGGCTGGGGGAGGGGACATGACCGCGCGATCCGCACAGCCCCGCACCCTTCGCGCCCGCATCGTGACGTCCAGCGAGTCGTCGATCGAGGTGCTCGCTGACCTCGTCGCCTCGGCCGACGCCCTACGGGCGGAAGCCGATGCGCGGCGCGCGCGACTGTCAGCCGGCAAGCTCGTCGCCGTCGCCGCGGCCGCGCGGGACATGATCGTCAAACTGCGCATCCGTGGGGCAGTACCCGAAGGCGACTACCTCGCGCTGGTCGACGCGGCGCGCATCGTCCTCTGCCGGCAGCGATTGCTCCTGCACCAGCTGCGCGCGTCAGGGGGAGCTGCCTCTGGGATCGGAACAGCTGCAGGCGATGGGGTGCAGGAGCCATGAGGACGCTCCGAGACAATGACGCTGCCGGCTACCCGGACGGCGTCTCGAGCGATGATCTGCACCGCCGCCGCGAGGGCGATGAGCTCGGATACGTCCCGTCGACGGGGGACTGCATCCGGTACGCGATGCGCCACTCGGCCTGGGACGAGAACGGACGCCGCCTCGAGGACTGGCCAGCCCGAGACGCGCGCGGGCCGTGGGGGCCGGCGACCGACGTCGTGAGCGTGACGCCGGTCGCCGAGCCTCTCATCGTGAAGGTCGCCTGCCGCAACCCTCGCAACGGTGAGCGCACATGGATCGACCTCGACTGGTGGATCTGCGAGCCGGTCTATCAGGACGGAGCGCTCTGGTGATCCCGTCGACATGGGAGGAGCGATCGCACAGCGATCCCTACTGCGCGGCCCATTGCTCAGCGGGGCACAAGCACAGCCAGTGCGGATGCTCGTGCAGCCACCGTCGCGTCGCCTCGATCTCTGATCGGTGGCAGGGCGCGTACTCCTACGCTCTGACGAACTCAGAGATCGACGACGCCGCAGCATTCGCGGATGAGTTCGCGGCCTACATCGAGGACAGAATGCACGAGATCCGATACCCCGATGTGCCCCTACCGACGCCCGAGGAGTACGAGCTCGCGCATCGATGACAGGTGCTCTGAACGCCTGGACATCATCGTTGCGCATATGAGATAGTTGCTGTGGGTGACCGCCCGAACTTCACCTCGGTCCCCGGAGGGTGCTGCATCCCTCCGGGGACCTTCTCTATGCGGCGTCTTCACCGCCGGGGGTGATCAAGGGCAGCAGGTCTCGCGCGGCCTTCGGGTACGCCGTCCGCTCGAGAGCGACTAGCTGCTGACGACGCTGACGCGCCGTGCCGAGCGCCCAGGCGTAGCGGAAGTTGCCGGGGTGGCGGATCTTCTGCACTCCCACGTCGACGAGCGCCGTATGCAGCCACGCGCGAGGATCCTGCCCGGCACGACGCGGCCGGGCGCCGAGCTTCACCAGGTGCCGCTCGGCAGCGTCGCATCCCTGCTCCCCAGTGCGAAGCTTCGAGAGGGTCCGCTCGGAGAGCACGAGGCCGGCGGTGGGGACGTAGTTCAGGGTCCGCGGGGTGGATCGCCCCAGAGCGATCGCACCCGTGGCCTGATAAATCGTGCCCACATGACCCCGGGAGACGGTCTCGACACGGGTGGAGATCTGGCCGTGCTCGTCGACGTCGGTGATGGTTCGCTGCCGTGGCATCGGGTCGGCGAAAGAGACGATCCCGAGGATGCCGGCAGCCGCTGCGCGCTTCCAGACCTGGGCGAGGAACCAGGACTCGGCATTGGCGGGTGCGGCATCCGTGAGCACGAAGCGGCCGAGCTCGAGGGATTGCGTGAAGGGGGCGAGTTCAGGGAAGACGTTGCGAACGACGGCTGCCCTCATGGGGACGGACAGGACCGCGACGCCAACCAGGCCCGCGGGATCCTCGCTGGCCTCGGAGAACAGCCCCCACGCCATCCGGCCAGCCGGGTACGAGGCTGCGTAGTGGTGCCGGCAGACGAACGATCGCGCGACGGACTCCGGGATCTCGGCGACGGAGAACTGACGCGCGTCGAAGCCTCCCTCGGACAGATGACGCCACGAGTGTCGTCCCAGCGTCCACCGCTGGCAGGAGGACGATTCGGGGGTAGGCGTGCGGGTCATCAGGCGGATCCTTCCGGGTGGGTGTCGTACGGGACGCTGATCGTGGAGGAGGACGTGCGCGGCGCGGCGAGGGCGATCGCGTACAGCTGTTGGAGTCGCCGGCGAAGGTGCGGATTCGCTGCAACTGACCGGCGGAGCTCCGCTGCAGAGATCTCGCCCCCGAGGGTGCGGAGATCCAGGGTGGCGATCGCCCAGGCGCAGAGCGCGACGTCGTCGACGTCGAGTTCCACCTCGACGGTCGTCGTCTGCTGCCAGCTGAGCGCGGTCTTCACTGTGCCCTCAACGGTTCTGCGGCCGGTGCCCGGTCAGCTGGTGGTACGGGACGGTTTCGGGCCAATTGCCACCGGAGTCGCTGCGGAGTGAAACGGTGGTCCGGTTCGCGCGGACCACCGTGTGCCAGCGGCCACGATGCTCCACGAGATCTCCGGGGGCGACAGCTCTCCGATCGACTCGGGTGGCGCCGAAGCCATTGAGGTGCGCCCGCTCCACGGCCTGCCAGAAGCGCAGCCGCCCCGTCAGCTGCTCGCGCTCGTCGAGAAGCTCCTCCCGCTCGGCGCCACGAGCGGGAGGGAACGTGACCCCAAGGTGGTTGCGGTAGCCGGCGAGATTTCGCGTCGTCGCGCGGAGTCGCCGCTGCAGCCGTTCGATCCTCCGGGCGGCGTCCTGCGGACTGGTCCGTACCGCGCGCCAGGTGGTGAGATCTTCCACGGGCTGGGGCCGCACCTCGAGCTCGACGAGGACGACGTGCCCAGCTCGGGTGAGCTCCTCCTCGGTGCGTGCGATGAGATCTCGCCGCGGCGCACGGTCCTGCGAGAAGGGGACATACCATTTGGCGCGTCGTCGCGAGTACCGCCACCCGCACGCCCGGAGGGCCTCGGCTTCGGCCCCATCGACGCGGACGCCGGCCAGCGTGGTGCCCTCGGCGCCGCGGTGGATGATCCGCAACGAGCTCATGGCTCGTCCCGGAAGATCGCGATCGCGTTCCTGACGACCAGTCGGAGGAGGAACCAGAGCCCGATCAGCAGACCGAGCTCGAGCAGGGCATGCCAGACGCGGCCGCCGAGGATGAGCGCCGCGGCGACCGCGACTGCGGCGACGAGAACGAACACGGCGCCGGATGCCGCCCGGCTGGAGCGCTGTGAGATCTCCGCGGAGACATGGCGACGGGGATACGGAGCGATAGCCATGCTCAGCCCCCGATGCGTTGCGTCGGCTCCACCGCTGCACCGCGCCGCCACTGCGGCGTGAAGTCGCACAGGCCGGAGTACTCGACGACGCCCGGGTGGTCATCGCTGGCGACCAACGGCCAGGCGCGCAGCCGTGACTGGATCGCGGCCCCGAGCCTGTCGAGGAACTTGCGGGCGAACGAGTCCGCCCAGTTCGGACTGTCGGCGCTGTTGTCGATGAGGAAGAGCCGGCATCGCTCCACTTGGAGGGCCTGCTCCTCGGTGATGGTGAACGTCTCCCGCTGCTCGGGCTGCCAGATCAGATCGAAGACTGGCTGCCAGGTGTACAGCGGGGTGGGGTGATGGGTGCCGGCCGCCGCGTTCGCGGCCGCGTAGTTCTCCGAGCGCAGCTGCCGGCCGATCCGATCTGCGGCCCTGACGATCTCCTCCGCGTCGCGGTCGACGGTGGAGTTGCCGATGACGGCGGCGCTCACGATGAGGTCGATGGTGTCTTTGGTGACGATCTGGACGCGCACGAGAAACCTCCCTGCATTTAGCTGACTTGACAGCATCGAATATAGGGCACACATAGCAGATAGTCAACTGGTCAACCTCGTCGTCGACCGAAGCGTGCGGATCGGTAGGCCAGTGGACGCCTTCAGCCGGCCGCAGTGCGCAGCAGAGCGGCGCCCGGGCATGAGGGAGCGGGCTGGTTCTTACCGCCGGTTGCTCGTGGGTGGGCCGGTGTACCGCACGTACTCAGACCAGGTGCACTCCACGGCGAGGCGCATCGCGTCTTCCGGAAAGTACCCGATGAGCTGCCGCTGCTCAGGATCCTGCGACCAGGTCACCGAACGCAGCAGACGTCGCCCTTTGACTTCGACATGCCGGATGATCGCGATGCGCTTGCTCTGGTCGAACACGTACCAGATGCCCGGCTCTGGCGATCTCTGCAGCTGCGACATCGGAGTCCAGTGCTGCACCACCCCGTGACCATACGCAAGGGTGCCGACAACCACACGGTTGCACAGACGAGCCCGGTCGAGTGTCCGCTCTAGGTGGCCATCAACGTCGGCGGCGCACCAGTCTGCTTCTGTTCCTAGGTGTCATCCCGAGGGCTGCTACTGATAGCGGCCGCCGTGCTGGTCAAACAGGGCGCGCACGTCGGCCTCGGTGCCGCCGGTCTTCGCCAGGGAGATCATCGCGTCCTGCGCTGTCGGGCTCGCGAGGTTCAGCTGGACGAGGACGTCGGAGCCCTTCTTTTCGTCGATGATCGCGAGAACGCGGCCGAGGCGGGTGGCGTTCTGCTTCGTGTACTCGGCGAGAGCGCCCCACTTCGGGATTGTGTCGCTGCGGGACGGATCGTGTGGGTCGATGATGTCTATGAGCACTTCGCCGTCGCGTTCGGTGAAGACCAGGAAGTCGGGATGCAGCAGGCGCTGCTCCCCGAGCGGGCCGTACGCGATCGCGATGGACTGGGTGCCGCTCGACGGGTTCCGATACCAGGCGAGCGTGGTGTGGCGCTTCGTCTCCGTCTCGAGTACGGCGCGTTCCCACGTGTTGCCGTCGTGCGGGAACTGTCCGTCAGTGTCCGCGAGCAGGTGGCGCGGCCAGCGGTGCTCGGCGTCCTTCACTACCGTGTCCGAGGGTGCCTCGACGGGGATCTCGACGGAACGCTTCGACTCGGCGAACGCGGCGTAGAAGTCGGTCTCTGCGGTCCCGCCGATCTGCGACAGGGCGGCGGCGTGCTGCTTCCGCCATTGATCCAGCAGCGTCTGGCTGGCGTCCTCGACAGCTTTCACTGTGTCGGGCTGCTGTGCGACAGCTGCGACGATGAGGCGTGCGGCGTCTCCGTCCCGGTCGCCTTCGGGCTGGGCCATGTACAGGCGGTCCCAGAGCCACTTCGCTGAGTTGTCCGGGAGGCGGCGGGCGGCGATGTTGAACAGGTCGGCGACGTTACGGGTGGCGATCTTCGCGCTTTCGGCCTGCGTGCCAGTCTGCTCGCCGGTGAGCCAGTCGATCGCGAGGGTCTGATAGTCGACCTCCTCGTAGGCGGTCACCTTATCGTCGACGAACTGCTGGTTGGCTTTGATGTGCTGCAGCAGGGTGTCGACTGCCCGGTCTTGAGCGATCCGCGGTGCGTCTTGGAGGATGCCGGTCTTCGCGAGCACCATCGCCGCGGTCAATACGCGGGATGTCGCCGGCCGCGCGGTCCGTGAGGGCCGCGACCAGCTGGGGAAGTCCCTGAACGCGGTCCACACAGCATCCGGCACGGCGGCGTTGCGGGTGACTGGCACCGGGTTCACCACGACGGGCGTTGCGACCTCGGTGTCGCCGGTGCGCAGGCGCGTCGCGACCCGCTCGACGGACTCCTGATCGAAGTGCGGAAGATAGGTCCACACGGCGTTCAGGTTGTCGTCGCCGGCGACCCGCTTCGCGAGTGGGGTGCGGACGATGCGGCCGACGAGCTGGGTGATGGTCACGTCGTCGCTGGTGCCGCGGAGGGAGACCAGCACCTCGGCGCGGGGGCAATCCCACCCGGTCGTGAGCGCGTCCTTGAACAGCACCACCTTCACTCCGCCGGTCTCCTGGATCCGGGGTGGGTCGACGTAGCGCACGTCGTGGCTTCCGAAGGTGACCGCGGATCCGCCCTCGAGCGCGTTGGCGAAGTTGTCGATTGTGAGGGTTGAGTCGGCTTGCAGGATGTCCTGGATGAAGCCGGCCACGATGGTCTCATTCGGTTTTGCGGTCAGCTGTACGAGAAGCACCGGCTCCACGAGCGCATCGCCCGGATTCTGGTCCGCCCAGGACGCCCATCGCTGCTCCTGGCGGGCGCGCTGGATCGCCGCCTCCCGAACGAGGGTCGAGTCTGATGCGATCTCCTCGGTCGGATGCGCGAGGACGAGCTGGTCCTTCACGAGCCCGGACTCGCGTACCGCCGCAACCTCTACGTCGACCGCCTCACGGTACGCCCGATGCGCTGCGATGTTCTTTTCGAAGCGCTCCGGAGTGGCGGAGACACCGACGACGATCGGCACCGGATTGCTCATCTTGCCGCCGCCCCGGGTCAGCTGCCCGAGGATCGTGTCGCCGCTCGCACTGGATCCGCCGCCAGTGCCCTGGTGCGCTTCGTCGACGAACATGACCACGCGGCTGCCGAACCGGTCGACCGTGTTGCTCAGGGTCTCCCACAGGGTGAAGGTGCGCCCATCCTTTGAGGTGTAGTTGGTCGCGCTGCTGCCGAGCTTCTGGGTGTTCAGAAAGTACACCCGGCCCGGTGTCAGTGTTTCCACGTCGTACTGCTTCGAGGAGTCGATGATGTGCAACCGGGGACGCAGCTTCTCGCTCGCGCGTTCGAACTTGTCACGAGTCTGCTCGTTCAGCTTCGGGTAGAGCGATACCCACAGGATGACCGGTTCCTCGCCGGGTATCACCGTGTCACCGAAAATCAGATCCTCGATGGCGGCCGCGGCGATGATCGTCTTGCCGGCACCGGTCGGTGCCGCGAGGCTCACAGCCGACGACTTACCCTTCGACGCGAGCCCGGCGCCCACTTCGATACCGCTGACGATCTCGCCGGCGGCCTGCGCCTGGTAGCCCCGGAGCTGGTACTCCATCAGCGCCCTCCCACGTTGATCTCGAAGTTGCTGAGATAGTTCTCGTACAGCCGGAACGACGACACCTCGGGGCGCATCGCTCGCACGATCGGGCCGTACGTGGTCTCCGAGTCCGAGACGACGTAGACGGTCTCGAGCTCCGGCCGGCTGTTCACGAGCTCGACGAACGGTGCCCACTCGGCGACGCTGAACAGCACCGCATAGTTCGCGCCCTCGGGCGCCGCGAATGCCTCGGCATGCTCAGCGATCACCGGGCCGCGCCCGCCCGCCTTCACCCACAGCAGCGTCGCGATCTGCCGGAATGCATCGTCGGCAGCGATGTCATCGCGGTCGAGGTAGTCGAGCTTCAAAAAGGTCACGTTCTCGTCGTACCCAATCGCACCCGGAATGCCCGACGCGATCTTCTTGCCGTCCGCGTCCATCACCGGGTCAGTGAGCTTCGAGCCGTCGCGCCGTGTGCCAGTGACAACCGTCTGGATTCGCGGCAGCGTGACCTTCTCGAAAACACCTTCCGCCTCCCACTCGGGATCTCCCGCTGCATGGCCAGCTTTGGTGAGGGCCGTCGCCGCCTTCTGCCCTACCTCGTTATTTGTCACGACAATCGACTGCCTGTGGCCGCCATCGGTCGCGTTGAGCTGCAGAACGGCGTGCGCAGTCGTCCCGGTGCCTGCGAAGAAGTCGAGAACTACGGCACTGGGCTGACCGCCTGTCGCGATGTTCACCCACCGCGCGATGACGTCGACGTCTTTCGGGAAGGGGAAGTCGTTGGTTCCGAGGATCGCAGCTAGTGACCTCGTAGCCTTCGATCGGTCCTGAGTGAACACGGGGGCAACAGACTGCTGGCTGCCGGCTTCCAGGAAGCGCTTCTGGCGCGCGGAACCGGTGCTGTCAGGGGCAAAGACGACGATGCCGTCTTCAATCGCTTGCATCATCCGCTCGCGCGACCAGATCCACCCGTTCGGATGCATCTTCACGGGCTTGCCGTCGACCGGGTGCGGAATGTCGTACTGAAGGTTCGGGCGGGGAAAGGGGTTTCGCAGATCGCCCGTGCTGTAGACCTTGCCGGCGTGCTTCGGATGGCCATCAACTTGGTCGTACATGTTGAGGCCGCGCTCGGCACGGGCCGGGTGGTCAGCCGGAAGGGCTCTGCGCCAGTTTCGGAGCAACGCGGTGGCAGCTGCAGCGTCATGACCGGACTCCTCCCACGCATCGAGCCCAGCCTGCAGTAGTTCGTCGTACCCGGGACGTGACTCCTTCCAGGCATCACCGGTAGAGAGAAGCGCCTTGTCCTTCGCGAAAAAGAGCATGTAGTCGTGCGTGTCGGCGATGAACTTCACGTTGTTCTTGCGGCCGCCCTGCCACACAACGTTGCCGAGGAAGTTCTGCTCACCGAATACTTCGTCCAGGAGCACCCGAAGGCGGTGGTGCTCGTTGTCGTCGATAGCGACGATGATGACGCCGGTCGGAGCGAGGAGGTGTCGCGCGAGCTCGAGGCGCTTCTGCATGAAGCTCAGCCACTTGGAATGGCGGTATGCGTCCGCGTCGCCGACGTAGCGGTCGTTGTAGATCCAGTCGCCGGCGCCGGTGTTGTAGGGCGGGTCGATGTAGATCAGATCGACCTTGCCCTCGTGCGTGTATCGGAGCGTCTCGAGCGCGTGGAAGTTCTCACCCTCGATGACGAGGTGGTGCGGCTTGTCGCCGCCGCGCTCTATCGACCCGAGCGGCGTAAAGCCTGGGTAGACGGGCTCGTCGAAGACACGCGCGACCACGAGGTCGCCTGTCGGCACTTCGCGCGTTTCGCCGTCGTGGTGCAGTTGCGCGACTCCGCCGACGACCCTCTTCACCTCCCAGTAGCGCGGGTCCGAACCGTCGCGTAGCTGGGCGCGGACGCCGCGTCGCACGCGGGCCTTCGGGATGCGGATGCCTTCGGGGAGGTGCTCCTCGAAGTTCAAGCCCCACTTCTTCTTGCCGGTGATCTGGGTGATCTCGGCGGCGATGCGGTCGCGCAGGGCCTGGTCGGCTACCTGATCCAGCAGCACGTCTATGCGTCGCCGTTCGTCGGTCATCGGGGCAGCTCCTCAGCCTGGAGCGTCAGTCCCGGACGCTCACTCGTCATCACGCTACCGGGCGCTTATGCCGGGCGTGTCTGTCTGCAATGGGCCGCGGACAGAGAGGGCACCCGGCCGTGGATCGTCAAGTGTCAAGTCAACTAATCCAGGAGGGCCGGATGTCCAGCGCTCCACTGACCGGGTGCCGTCTCAGATCTTAGCGGTCGCCCCCGTCGCCGGGGAGTGACGCGTGCGGCGCGGCCGCGCATGCGCGCAGCCATGCCGCGACGCGCGCTTCGTCCCATTCCGTGATCTCGCTGGTGTGCAGTTGCGCGATCAGCTCGTCGACGAGCCGGTTCCGCGCTGCGAGGCCCAGAGGTGCTATTCCGGCGAGGGGGAGGCGTTGGCGCCACCAGGTGGAGGACTCTGCTGGGTTCCCGCCGGCGTCCGAGCCGCAGTTGGGGCACAGACCGAGGGAGTCGGTGGTCTTCCGCCGGTGCCAGACGACAACGGCCCCGCACCAGGCGCATTGGTGGACGAACTGCTCGCCCCGTCTCATGGCCTCGGTGGGAGCGAGCTCGAGGCCGACGTCGGCGAGTTCGAACAGCGGCTCGTCGGCGGTCATGACTTCGCTCGCTTCCGGGCGCCGACGCTCAGGGATCTCGCCGTGGCGACCCGTGGCCGGCCGATGACCTCGTAGTCGTGACTCTGCTCCCAGCGGTCGGCAGCGTCACGGCTCGTGAAGGGCACGGCCACGACCTCGCCGGAGGTGAACTCCACTAGGAGCACGACGCGCTCGTCATTCATCGGGGACCTCCTCGAGGTGTGCGCGGAGGTGGAGGCGGTCGCGGATCTCGTCGACGATCTCCTCGCTGCCGCCGCCGAGGATCTCGTCGACGACCTCGAGGTGGATGTGTCCGGTTAGCCCGAGCTCGCGCAGCGCTGCGCAGACGGATGCCGCCTCGGCGGGGTCACCGAGATCCAGGACGACCCGTCGACGTCGCGGCGAGAGGTGGGTGACCAGGCTCATGCTGCGACCCGCTTCCGCAGTGTCCGCTCGAAGACGGTCTGGATGTCGCCGCGGTGATGCCGCTCCGCGGCTTTGACGATGGCCGGCACGGTGCGGCCGACGATGGCGGCGGCCTGGTGGGGGGATTCGCCGAGCTCGAGCAGGAAGGCGATGTCGTCGAGGTACTCGGTGGCCGTGTATCGGGCGTCACGCGCCTTCGCCACTCCCTCCGGCACCTCGGTGGGGTCGTCGATGTCGTCCCAGGCGAGCGGGCCGACCCACCGGTAGTGCTTGGCGATCTTCTTGGCTCGCTCGGCGCGTACCCCGTCCTGCGGCTTGTCCCACTGCTGGATGAAGAGGGCGGTGACCTTATTGCGGGTGCCGGTGGTGATGCGGTTCCTTCGGCCGTGCAGCAGGGTCCAGAAGTTCCCGACGCCCATCCCCAGCGCCTCGGCGAGGGCGGTCTCCTGCCATCCGATGGCGACGAGTGCGCGCAGCCGGCGGACGGTGCCTGTGGGGTCGATGAGAGCGGCCTCGATGCTGTCGGCGGTGAGGGCGAGGAGCGCGTCGGCGTACGTCTTGCGGATCTCCTCCACGGGGGCACGCTGATCGGTTCCGCGCGGCCCGTAGATGAGGTCCATCATCGGGCCGTGCCCGACGCCTGCTGCCCGGCCGATGCGTTCGTAGCCGAGGCCGAGTTCGTGCAGCTGCTGGACGTGTGCGCGGACGGGGGCCGCGGGTACGAGGCGGGGGCCGATCTGGTCGTCTCGTCCGTAGGCGCGCAGCCTGTTCCGTCGTCGCTGACGTTCCATTGCTCGCTCGTGGACGCACGTGCTGCAGCGGCATCCGTGCCGGGTCCAGCATGTGTCGACGTCGTGAGGATGATCGGGTGGGCACTGGTTCCGGATGCCGTTGGCGCGGGTGGGGCGGGCGGTGTGGTTGCCGGCGCGGTACTCCCGCAGGTAGTGCATGCGGCACAGCCCGCGAGCGGTCACCGGCCGGGAGCACTGCTCTCCGGGTGCCTGGCAGGTGCGATTGGTGGTCAAGGTCGTTCACCTCCTAGACGGGGGCGGCTGCCGCCGCCCCCGTGGGATTCAGAGGAGCGCGAGCGCGTCCGCGGTGTCGGTGACGAGGGTGGCGCCGCCCTCGCGGATGAGACGGTGGGTGCCGGCGCTGCTCGGGCTCGTGATCGGGCCGGGCACCGCGCCGACACGTCGGCCGAGCTGCGCGGTCTCAGCGGCGAGGAGCAGGGAGCCGCTGCGCCAGCCGGCTTCGACGATCACGGATGCCTGTGACAGGCCGCCGAGGATGCGCGCCCGAGCGGCGAAGCGCCACTTGGTGGGCGCGGCACCGGGGGCCAGTTCGCTGACGATCGCGCCGCCGGCGGCCGCGACCCGGTTGATCAGGTCGTTGTGTCCTGCCGGGTAGGGGCGGTCGACGCCGCCGCCGAGGACGACGATCGGGGTGCCGCCGGCGGCGAGGGTGGCGCGGGTGGCTGCTCCGTCGATCCCATAGGCGGCGCCGGTGGCGATCGCCACGCCCTGCTCGGTGAGCTCGGTGGCGAGCTCACCGGCGACGTGGTCGCCGTACCCGGTGGAGGCCCGCGCTCCGCCGATCGCGATCACTCGAGCGTGGCGCAGCGCGGCCGCGTCGCCGCGCACCCACAGCCCCACGGGACGGCGATCGCCGAGAGCGTCGAGAGCCGCCGGCCAGGCGTCGTCCCCGGGGATGAGGAAGACGGCATCGGCGTGGCTGTCCAGCCAGCGCACGGCGCGCTCGAGCCCGTCGCCCAGGAGGGTGCGGGGTCGGATCTGGTTGACAGCCTCGATCTCGGCGGCGCTCAGCCCGGCGAGATCGCCCGTGACGATCGCCGCGACGACGTCGCGGGCGGGAGTCTCGCTGCCGGTCTGCGCGCGACGTGTGAGCCACGCGCCCAGGGTTGGGTTGTTGGGCTCGGCCCAGACGGTGAGCGCGAGGCGGGACTCGCGCTCGGTCCAGGTTGCGACCTCACCGGTCGTGGGGAGGGAGAGAGTGGTGGTGCGGGTGGTCATCGGATCCTCCTTGGATGATGATTAGCTGACTTGACACCATCTAATATAGATCTCAGGTCGGACATGCGCAACCCCTCAGTCGTCGCAGCGCTCCAGGATGTGGGTGATGGCGAGGCGGTCCTCGGCGAAGAGGGGCAGCTGGTACTTGGAGGCCACGAAGGTGAGTCGGGCCGCATAGGTGCAGAGGTAGTCGGCGTTGGCGGGCAGCCACTGGCTGGGGCCGCTGTCTCCCTTGGCGCTGTTGCTGGGGCCGTCGACGGCTTCGAGGTTGGCGGGGTCGTTGGCGAACTGCTCGCGCTTGTCGGCGGTCCACAGATCGGCGCCGGCGTGCCAGCTGCCCGAGAGGCTCCAGAGGTGGTCGATCTGGACGAGCTCGCTGGTTCCCTGACCTCGCTGGAAGGTGATGTCCTGCCCGGTGTAGGCGTCATGCAGAGTCCCGGTCAGGACCACGCAGTCGTTCGTTCCCGGCTTGAGGCCGACGTCGACGAGATCTCTGCGGAGGATGTCGTTGCGGGTGTCGCACCCATTCCGATCGATGTCGGCCCACCGCTGGCCGTAGGCGTCACGACTGTAGGGGAGAGCTGACTGCGCCTCATCCACGGCGGGGATCGTCGCGAGCAGCTGCAGCGTCGCGTCGGCGTTGATCGTCGTGACGTCGTGCTCGGTGTCGGCGAGACCGGCGCCGAGCAACTCGTCGATCGCGGAATCATCGGCCTGGGTGGTCAACTGCTGTACGGGCGACGATGGCTCGCCGGTCTCCGTGTGGGAGTCGAACGGGGAGCCCGACAGCCACGTGATGCCGGCGACGACGGCAGCAAGACTCGCGACGGTGAGCGCCGGCAGCGCGGGGGAGCGTCTTTTGGTCATCGCCGGCCTCCGTCTCCGCCGGCTCGCTGCGGCAGCCGGGTCCATCCGCGGTCGGCGAGATCCGCGATCGCGCGCTCGAGCTCGGAGGTGGGGATGTAGAACGTCGAGGCGTTCTCCAGGCACTCCTGCAGATCGAGGTAGAACTCCTCTTCGGGCCAGTTGCCCCGGGACATGGTCACCACCCCCGGATCCGGTCTTCGACGTATCGCGCGAACGCCGCGCGCTGCGCCCCGGTGAGGGGTCGCGCCGCGTAGGTCAGGGCCTCGATGTGCCGCTCGAGGTGCGCTGCCTGCTTCGCGGCTCTCTTGGAGGCGTCGGCATCAGCCTTGAGCTGGTACGCGGCCCGGTCGGCGACTTGCCAGGCGGTGAGGGTCGGCTCGTCGACGTCGGTGACGTGTCCGGCGATGCGGGGTTGGCGCGGACCTTTCGAGAAGTAGACGTCGGGCTCGTCGGCGGGCGAGGTGATCGTGATGCGCGCCCCGATCTGCGCGCCGGTCACGAGCGGCGCGGTGTAGTAGCGGGTGCGCTCGCCTTCGAGGTAGGCGTAGCCGAGCTTGCCGTTGCTGGCCAGGGTGCGCCGGCCGATGTAGGTGACGTCGGTCGCGACCGGCTCGGGCGTCTCTGTGGTGCTCATCGTGGTTCCTCTCTGGTCCCTGCAAGTCATAGGTGCGCGAGCGTGCGCGGATCGGACAAGGCATCGAGCTCGTCGGGGGTCTGGACGAGGGTCGCGAGATCTGCGGCGAGCAGCTGCCGGGTGCCGCGGCCCGGGCGGGACTGATCGGTGGGGGTGACGGCCACGGCCCGGGACAGACCGCCGGCGATCGCGGCCGCGGTCATCCCCGCCGATCTCGCGCCGATCTCGACGAGGACGAGGCGAGCCGCGAGCGCGGCGATGAGGCGTGCGCTGCGGTGGGAGGTGCGGCCGCCGGGTGACGGCGAGGCCTCCCAGAGGATCAGTCCGCCGCGCTCGAGGATCCCCCGCTGCGCGGCACGGGCGATGTGGCCGGCCTCCGCCGGTGGACGGTCGGTGATCGCGATGACGCGCCCGCCGGCGCGGCGGGCGGCGTCGACCACGGCGAGATCGGTTCCCGTCTCGGCGGGAGTGATGAGGGCCTCACCACGAGCGGCGAGCCCGGCGGCCAGCGCCGCGCCGGCGGCCCGACCGGCGACCGTCGCTGTACGGCCACCGATGAGTGCCGTGCGCGCCTGGGACTGGAGAAGATCCAGAGCGCCGAGGGCAAAGATGCGGCGTGGGGCGATCGAGCCGAGATCGGCGAACTCTGCCGGCCAGTGCTCATGCTCGGGGTGCAGCAGGACGGCGCCGTCTGTGCCGGGTGTCTCGTGCGCGGCCATGACGTCCTCCAATCCAAATTAGCTGACTTGACGGTTACAAATATAGGTTACGCATATGAGCTAGTCAAGATGCCCGTCTCCGAGCGAGAGGATGCGGACTGGGCAGCGGGGGACATACCATCTGGGCATGAGGTTGATCGGGACGGTGCGCAGCGAGCCGGAGGCGGAGCCCACGAGGATCGAGGTCGACGCTGCGACCTATCCGGCCGCCCTCGAGCAGCTCGAGCAGCGCGTGCCCGCAGGGCATCAGCTCATCGCCATCAGAGTCGATCGAGACGACGACCCCCGAGCCTCTTGATGTGTCGGTCGGCAGAGGAGGGCGGCCGCCGCTGCCCGAACTGCGGCAGCGAGTCTGAGCGCGCCACCCACAACGCCCGACGTCGGCAGAATCGCGCCGCCCGCTCGGCGATCGTCTCGTGGGCGCGAGCAGAGGGTGTGCCGGACGAGGCGATCTCGCTCCTCGCGAAGGCGCCGCCGTCCGTAGCGAAGCGGTGGGCGCGCGAGGCGGGCGCGCCGGCATCGCTGCTCGAAGATCCCCCGCCGGCATCGGCGGCGCGAGCAATGTCCCCCCGGGAGGTGTCAGACATCTTCTGGGTGGGGCCGGATGTTCTCCCGTCGATCATCGCCACCGCCGCGCAGCAGGGCAGGCATCCCCGCGAGCGTGCCCTCCTGGATGCCGAGGTGGCCGGCCTCGAGTGGGCGGAGGAATCGGGGGTGAACGAGACCATCCGGGTGCGGCTGACGGACGGCGCAGACGCCTACCACAAACCCTTCGACGGGCTGGATGAGGAAGCGAGCGAGGACTACGGGCACGACGGGCCGCTGCAGCCGGTCCATGAGGTCGCAGCGTGGGCGCTGGCTCGCGAGCTCGGCGGGCCGTGGGACGAGCTCGTGCCGCCCTGCGTGCTGCGCGAGATCGACGGCCGGCTCGGCTCGTTGTCGATGGGCGTCCCCGGCAACGTGACGAACCCGCTGCCGGTCGTGCCCGAGGAGCGGATCCTCGCGGCCGGGTTCTTCGACGCCCTCATCGGTCAGCAGGACCGTCACGGCGGGAACCTCCTCGTCGACCAGGACCGGCTCTACCTGATCGACCACGGGTTCGCGTTCGGCCGCACCGGCGACGGGTACAACCTGCAGCTGCTCCAGCAGCGCCGAGTGTTCCACGCCCCGCAGCTCACGGACGGCGAGCGCAGCGCGTTGCATCGGCTCGTGGGGTCGTCGGATCTGTTGGGTGTGGCGCCGTTGCTCCAGGGGGATCGCGCGGACGCGCTGCGCGCGCGGGCGGAGATCATGCTGGCTTCGGGTCGGGTGCTGCCGGGGGGCTGGTTCTAAAATGCAGGGCACGAGTGAGGTGACATCCCGATGATCGAAGTCGAGTTCCGGCGGCCCGCGGCGAGCGGGTACGAGGCGGTCGGTGTGCTGCGTGTCGAGGACGATGGCTCTTATCGGGTCTCGGGGGACATCGGGGTCGACCTTGAGGAAGTGACCATCATGGACCGGTCAGCGCCGGGCGGTCGTCTCGCGCTGGCTGATGATCCGGTCACCTGGGCGCGGAAGGCGCGGCGGGCGTTCCGCACCGGCTACCTGGTGCCGGTGGTGGTGGCTGATACCTCCCCGGCGGCGAGCGCGCCGATAGTGGAGGGTTGAGCGATGGGTGAGCTGATCGATCCGGCCGATCCGGAGTACGAGTGGAAGGTCGCCGAGCAGTATCAGGCCCTCGTGGACGCGCCCGGGCCGGATGACGACGCTCCTGTGCAGATCACGTCTCGGCAGGCGTTGAAGCTCGCGGCGATCGCCGAGGCCGTGGCCGCGGGGCATGTCGGATTCACCGATGCGCTGCGCGCAGGGGCTTGGTTCCTGCAGTGCGCGAACGCCGAGGCGCCCCACGTGGGGGATCGCATGCGGATGTCGATGTCCGCCGCCGAGGCGTGGGAGCGGGTGGACGCATACCCGTGGCCGCGGTCAGGGAAGCCGCGGGGCTGAGCCGTCGACGACCCGCCTGACGGCGATCGAGTGTGGCTCTGTGTCGGCGTGGGAGTAGCCGGCTGCGGCGAGCGCGACTGCGGGCTCCGGGGTGGAGCCCCTCCCTCCGAGGGGAGGCGGTGTGCGCTTCCCCTGGCCGCTGTGCGGTTGGCGGGCCTGCCCCCTCTCCTGTCGATTAGCTGACTTGACGACTACTAATATAGGGCATGCCTCCGACATGCGCAAGTCGTCGGCCGCCGCCGCCGTCGCGCCGTAGTCGAGCTGAGCGTCTTGGCGTGTTCTGACTTGCACGGGGGTGGGGCGGCGAGCGCCCCACCCCCGTACAGGTCAACGCTCGAAGGCCCAGCGAGGGAGGTGGCCTGCCTGGACGAACGAGGCGACGATCTCGGAGAGGCCGTGGCCGGGTTCGATCGTGAGCGCCTGGCGGGCGTAGGCGTCGGCGTGGGTGGAGTGCCCGAGCGCCCAGGAGAGCCACGCGATGGTCGCCAGCAGGCCCGCGCGGAGGGGCTGGGGGGCGAGTGCGGTCAGGTGGCGCACGGTGGCGAGAGCGGACTGCAGGCGGCGCGCGTCGGGTCGGGGAGCGTCGCCCCACATGATGCTGGCGAGGTCGGTCGGGTACTCCTCGCCGTGCTCCCATCCGGCCTGCGCCTCGGCGGCCCGCTCGCCGCCGTGCTCGTCGGTGGCCCACTGCACGATGGCGATGTCGCGGAGGGAGGGGCGGCTGAGGGCGAAGATCAGGCTGGCCGCGTCGAACGGGTCGATCTCCTCGGGCCGGGTGGTCGCGGCGACCTCCGCGAGTGCGACCCAGTCGGTTTCGGCGACGTCGGCGAGGCCGAAGTCCTCGAACGCTGCGAGCACGGCCTCGAGGCGGTCCTCGTCGGGGGCGGGGATCTCGGTGCCGCTGTGCTGGTCGCCGGTGGTGGCGCGGCCTGCGGCGAGCGCGGAGTTGATCTCGGTGAGCGGGTGGGGCTGCTCGTCGGTGAGGGCGCTTCCCCAGCCATCGCGGGCGACGTAGAGGGCGTCCTTGATGCCGAAGCCGCACTCGGTGGCTCGGTCGAGGAGGGCGCCGATGATGGGGCGGGTGGTGTGCCCGTCCTGGTCGGTGTAGATGACCACGGCGACGGCCCGGGCGTCGGGGATACGGCAGACGATGCCGGTGATGGTGCTGGCGAGGGCCTGCGGGTCGGTGTCCTCGTTGAGGTCGAAGCGTGCGGCCCCGGCGGTGTGGTTGCCGCGGAAGGGGACGACGACGATGGAGCGGGTCGGGGTGTAGCCGATGAGGGCGGGGATGAGGCCGAGGAAGTCGGCGGCGCTGGTGGCCTGGACGATGGTCGGCTGGGCGGTGGTGGTCATGGGGTCCTCCTCGGACGATGATTAGTTGACTTGACTACTACGAATATAGGGCATGGGTCCGACATTGGCAACCCCCGGGGAGCGAGACGGCGAATCGCCCCGCTCCCCGGGCCTGATTCACCAGATCTCGAAGCCCCCGCTGTGCCGCGCGAAGCGGGCGAACTCGGCCACGTTGGCGACCTCGAACGGGTAGTGCCGCGCGCTCGGCTCGGTCTGCCCGGTGCCGCTGCAGGCGTTGCACCCGCCACGACCGGTCACGGGGTCGCGAGGCTTGTCGAGGCCGTTCTGCACGCCGATCTCGTCGGTGCGCACCCCGGTGCCCGAGCACAGCCAGCACTCCTCCATCGGGAGCGCGGCGAGGTAGACGCTGCGCTCCGCCTCGTACAGCGCAACGGTGCCGTTGGCGAGGTCTGCGTCGAGCGCGTCGGCCAGGGCGAGCGCGCCAGCGTCGTCGAGGCCGTCGCCGTCGTTGCTGTGCCAGTAGGTGCATCCGGCGGTCAGCGCCGGGTGCGCAGCGGTGAGGTAGTCGGCGAGCGGATGCCAGCCCCACACGCTGTTGCGGAAGTACTGCCCGACCTCGGCGGTCGGGTTCTTCCCGTAGACGTCCATACCCATGTCGATCCCCTTTCCTTGGGATTAGTTGACTTGACACCTACGAATATAGGAGGGAGGTCGGACATTGGCGCTGCGGAGTGGTTCGGGCAGGCGGGAGGGGCGGAGCCGGCTCGACCCCGCCCCTCCTGAGCGCCGCGGTATCAGGCGACGGTGGGGGTGAACACGCAGTAGGTCTCGCGTCCGTGGTGCCAGCCGTCGCACTCGATGTGCCCGAGCTTCCGGGCGTCGTTGCGGCAGGCGCGGCGCGCGGCGATCTCGTCGCTGTCGATGCGCGCGGCGTGCAGCGCCTCGATGTGGTCGAGCTTGTCGGCGAAGCCGTCGTGGTCGGGGAGTCCTGCAGCGGCCCACAGCCGCGCGCACAGCCCGAAGCCCTCGTGCGAGAGCGGTGCCCGCTCTGCGGCCGCGAGAAGGCCGATCACGACCTCCACGGCGGTGCCCGGGCGGGTGTCCTCCCCGTGGGCGACCCGTTCGAGGATCTCGCGCACGTGGGCGCGGTAGACGATCTCCACGCCCATCCGGGCGGATGCCTCATCGCCGCTCAGCAGGGCGAACGAGTGATAGAGCTTGTCGGCGTCCTCGGGGTGGCGCAGCTGCGCCTGCGCGATCTCGTCCTCGGCCCAGCCGATGCGCTCGAAGATCGACCCGAGCGCATCCTCGATCCCGGCCAGGATCTCGGCCGCTCCAGTGGTGACGTCAGTCATGGTGTCCTCCTAGATATGGGTTAGTTGACTTGACACCTACGAATATAGGAGGGGGGTCGGACATTGGCGCGCAGGCCGACAGTCGGGGCAAGAGAGAGGGGCGGAGCCAAGTCGGCTCCGCCCCTCGGTCAGCGGTGGATCAGGCGCGCTCGGCGTCCCAGTCGTCCACGTCCAGGCCGCTCCAGCCGTTCGAGCGGATGGACTCGATCACGTCCTCGGAGGTGATCTCCTCGGAGGCGAGATCGCCCGCGCCGTCGCTGTCGCGGGCGGCGACCGTCTTGTAGACGGTGAGGGAGATCGTGATGTCGAGGCGGACCTCGAAGTCGCGCTCGCGGGGCACCCCGTTCAGTTCGTCCGCGAGGCGGTCGTATTCGGCGCAGAACCCGGCGTAGTCGGCGATCCGGCCCGCCTTGTCCCAGAAGTCGACGAGGCGGGGGTCGCCGCCGTCCGTGATCTGGTCGAAGCGCAGCCGGTTGTTCTCCGCCTCGAGCTCGGCCACGCGAGCGAGCGCGTCGCGCGCCGTGGCCTCGGCCCGGGCGATCTCGCCGATGGCGACTGTCCGGTTGTCGCGGATGAAGCTGATCTCGCCCAGCTCGGCCGCGGTGTCGGTTCCGGTGGTGGTGATGTCAGTCATGATGTCCTCCCTAGAACGATGATTAGTTGACTTGACATGTACAAATATAGGGGCCACCTCCGACATTGGGAGGTGGCCCCTATCCGCCTAGGGAGTGACGGGGATCAGGAGGTCATGGCATCGACCTCCTCGGCCCATGCCTCGGGGTCGGCCTCGGCGCACTTGCGACGGATCTCACCGGCGATCTCGGCCATGTCGGCGGTGTCGTAGACCGTGGCGAGGGCCTCGGCTTCGCGGCGGGTGAAGTGCTCGAAGAAGTCCTCGCCCACCTCGATCCGGCCCAGCAGCTCGGCCAGCTCGCGCAGCTCGGCGCGCAGCCGGTCGAGCACCTCGGCGGGGGAGTGTCCCGGCTCGTAGACCGGCTCCAGGTTCCCCGCGCTCGTGCGCTCGGCCACGATGCGCCCGCCCTGCCATTGCTCGCGGGTGACGCTCGGCTCCTCGCCGGTCCACTCGGTCTCGATCAGCACCGTCGCGGTCGGGTAGCGGTGCGTGAACGCTTCCCCGAACGTGGCGAGTCCCTCGGTCTCGTACTTGTCGTGGTACGCCAGGTGCGCACCCTCATCGTCGAGACCGAAGTCCGAGTCGAATCCGAGCGCCCGCCCGCCCAGATAGACCCGCTCCTCGCGGAGGCTCTCGCCGATCTCCAGGCCGTGCTCGCGGTCCACGCTCGCGTTCCACAGCGCCACCATGCTCTCCAGCGCGGCGACCTCCTCCCGGTTCGGGAAGGTGATCGTCACCGATGTCCACATGCTCATGTCAGGCCCTACCTTTCTTGATTAGTTGACTTGACAGCTACTAATATAGACATAGGTTCCGACATCGGGATCACAGCACCGAAAGAGGCCGAAATGACCGCCCAGACCATTGCTACAGCAGAGGCCGCGCTCGCCGCACTGACCGGCAACGTGACCCACCGACCCACCGACCACGAGATCGCGCTCGCAGAGGCACTGCAGGCGCTCGTGAGCGACCACACCGCCCTGCTGGGCGAGGGGCATTGCGCGAGGGCGTGGGAGGAGGGCGTCGAAGCCGCGCTCTACGCCGTGACATCCCCCGAGCCGGGAGCACCGTTCAGCGTCGGGCCGAACCCCTACGAACCCGCCAGCTAACCCGCCTCGGCGCGCAGCGCCGAACCGACCACAGGAACGGGGGAGAGGATGACCGCCAGCACCCTCCGGCAGCCGATGCCCAGACCCCAGAGCTACGCCGAATACGAACGCGCCCGCCCCCACATGATCGACACCGCAGGCCGCCCCCTCGAACTCGCCTGGTGCCGCCCCTGCAACCGTGAACACTTCACCGTCGAACCCCACGCCGCCGATGTGCCCTGCCCCCGCTGCAAGGCCACCGCAGGGCGCTGCACCCGCCCCTCCGGCCACGAGGCAGACGCCTGGCACAAAGACCGCCTCGACGCCTTCTATGCCCTCTGTGACGCACTCGAATCCGCAGGGCACCCACAGGTAGCCCGCTGGCCGTAGACCCCCCACAGCGGCAGGCAGCCGGCTCCCCAGAACGGGCCACCCCAGCACGCCGCCGGAGGCGCGCAGCGCCGACCCCACCGAGGCCGGAGGCCCGGCCTGCCGGGCCGACCCGGAGGGGCGCGCAGCGCCCCGGCCCCTCCCCGACG
>QIRE01000025.1_pt1 | contig 61428 bp, 60 predicted proteins | sample 2940141 | NCBI WGS metagenome assembly QIRE01 (sample SAMN09273532, study PRJNA473421) | Gut metagenome, whole genome shotgun sequencing project. | isolation source: gut tissue | host: Folsomia candida VU population | place: Netherlands: Amsterdam | collected 2016-03-06 | reverse complement strand
GGCCGTAGGACAATCCGGCCGCTCGCAGCTCGGCGACTGCGGTCCTGCGTATCGCCTCGTAGACGCGTGCCCATGATTCCGCCTCTTCACGTGCTCTCACGAACGCCGCAATCGTCTCACTATGTAGCTCACATATGGCGTCAGCACGCATCTCATCACCGCTGAAATCGTTCTTCATGCAATGAACGTACAGGCCAGGCGGTTCAGAATGCAACGGTTCACGGCGAACCGATAATCTACCTTATGTAAGGTAGTCCTGATGCAGAAATTGTCGAGCATCTGGTTATCCTGACGTCGTGGGTCTACCCTAGCAGGTATGGGTTGGATCCACGAGAACGAAACCTGCACGCACGAGGCGTCGTTGGCGCCGGTGTTCGAAGACGGCGCGATGAGCGGCGGGTCAACGATGACCGACGCTGACGGCGTGCACCGGCCGGACATGAGTTTCGAGCTGGTGTACACCGAGGCCGGCGACGAGGACCGTCGGCCGAGTGCTCAGGTCGTCGGCTGGGTGTTGCGGTGTGACTGCTACGAGCACGCTTCCGCGACTTCGTATGGCCGCCGTGAGCGGTGGGTCGACCCGCAACGGTGGGTACGGGTGCCGTCACAATCGTTGGAGGACCTCGCCCGGTTCCGGATCTTCGCTGACGATCTGGATGCGTCGTTTCCGGGGGGCCGGGACGAGGTAGCGCACGTGGCGATGCGTCGGTGGGAGCAGGAGCATCTAACTCCCCTCGACGTCGACGACGAAATCCGGGCAGCGGTTGCCGCCCGACGCGCGGCCGACGCGCAGCTGGACGCGGCGGTAGCGCGAGCCCGCAAGATTGGTCGGTCCTGGGCGAAAATCGGCGCCGCGGCCGGGATGACAGCGCAGTCAGCGAACGAACGTTGGCGGGCGAGTGCGTCACGTCATGGCCCCGACTGACGTTGGGGTGTCCGGTACATGCCCTACTGTCCATGACGCAAACACCAACCGACAAGATGTCACCGGGGGCGCCCCGACCGAATGACAGCACAGTCAGCGAACGAACGCTGGCGGGCTGGGAAGGTTAGATCGACGCTAATGAGATGGCGAAGTCGGGCGGCCTCGTCGACATCAGCACGAAACTGATCGAGAGTGGCAAGCGTGTACATGCCGTCCAGTCGAATTCGCCTGGTAGCCCCGAATACTCATCCCGAGGAAGGATCTAAGGCACGTGGACGACCCTGAGATGTACCAATATATCGCCGAGCGTCCGCTACCTCGCGACAACGTCACCGTCGAACTCACCGCACGTCTAGCAGAGAAATGCGCCGCGATCGTCGACGCTCACCTAAAGGGCCATCAACTCTACGACCAGCACGTTCGACTGGTCACAACATATCTGTCTCGGCTCGCCCACGAGGCCCGCAATCCACATGCGGTGACCGCGTGCGGAACCGCAGCACTGGCGGCCGCCATTGAAGCCGCGCCGTGGCCACGCAGCGGACCGCCAAAAACACAGCCCTCTAACTAGAACAGGTCAGCGAGTGCCAGCTTTCGACTCAACCACGGCCCCGTGAACCGATTGACCGCCCACTCCCCCGGTGTCGCAATGGGTTTGGGCTTACGAGTCCGGGCTTGGTGGTGGCCCGACTCGGAGCAGGTCTGCGGCCTCAATATCAAAGTGGGCAGCTAGGTCGCCGAGGACCTGGACGGTGATGTTGCGGCGGCCGGCCTCGATATCACTGAGGTAGCTCCTGGCAACTCCGATCGCCTGGGCGGTACTGGCCTGGCTTTCCCCCATCGCAGCTCGAAGTGCTCGTAGGCGTGCACCGAGCATTACTAGGTCAATTGCCACGCTGTCCACTATAGACGACAGGCAGTGTGTCGACTATAGTGGACATTTGAACGTGCTCAACGACTCAATCGACGGACCCGGACCTATCGAACCGCCACGCCGGCGCACTGTCTAAAACGAGGGGTCCGCAGGTGCTCTACCACCTGCGGACCCAGAATCCACCACCACCGAATCGAGGGGCGTGATGAATCCATCCACCAAAGTACTGGCAGACCAGGCGACCGGCTATCTCGACGCCGAGAACGTGCTCGCACCAGCTGCACCACAGAGCCGTCGGCCCATCGCCAGCAAACTCTTGCGCACGTTTCCGTTCACCGGCAGCGACCACAGCAGGGGATTTCGGCTGCGACTGGAAGACGAGCTGCTCAACACTGAAGATCAGGAACCCCGATGATGTGGCGGGTCGAAGCCCTCGGCTGCGCCCTCGCCGGCACAGCATCAGGCGTTGCGATCGTCGTCGGCACGCTCCTGCGAAAGCACCACAAAGCCACCAGCAGAATCCGCGCGCAGGCATTCTCCCGTGACGGTTGGCTCGGCAAGACGGCGGCGCACGCGGTGAGACACGGCATGTCAGATGCGCAAGGCAGAATGACCCCCAACCGACAAGGAGATTCGGATGACACTGAACCCTTCGACCGCGACCTTCAAACGATAGGCATCTTGTGGCCAGGACGATGATGAACCTCAATTTGCCAACCGCTCTGTACGGTGGCGATTCGGTTGGGTTGATCAAGGCCTTCGGGTTGAGGGTCGAACGAAGCCCTGAAAATCCTGGCGGTACCTGGCAAGTTTCAGCGCTCGATGACGTCGCTGCCGTCACGTGCAAAACGTTGCATTCCCCGGCGCTGCGGCGTCAAAGATTTGACGTCTCCACAGTCCCTACCCCGGCGGTCAAAGGTGGAATTTCGAGCGACATGATCCCGGAATTCCACAGGTATAGGGAGAAGCTTGCTGCGGATACTTCGCTGCCATCGGTGGTTCAGCAGATCATCTCCACGTTGATCAGCGTGCCTGACGCCGAGGTTCCAACTACCATCCAGTGGGCCAGCCAGCTGCTCGACTCGCTACCGGTTGAGGTCGCCGACGGGTCGACCGAACCGCTATTCCCACGGCATTCAGTCCACGACATTCGTATCGACCACCGAGTGCATTTGTGGGTCAAGCTGCCTCAGATTTTCATGCGACTAGAGCACAACACCGTCGCCGAGGTCATAGCCGAGTTCCAGAGCGACGGGGGTGAACTCGTCTTCCAGTCGTCGGCAGCTCTGACCGAAGCCACGGTTCTCGGTGGTCTTTTCTTCGCGCCACTCTTGACTAACTTAATGCCCACTGTTTGGGGGTTTGGTGTCCCACGCATCGAGCAGACGGTTATCTACGCATTTGGCAGGCAGCTCGCCGGACTCAACGACACCGGAGCTCCTCCGAATCTAGTCAGCACTCTACAAGCGCTGGTCCACACGTCACCGGCCCGGAGTTTCGACACCACCCGGCTTAATGAAGAATCTCTGCACAAGAACATGTTCGCGGAGGCCGTTGAATGGTGGACCGAGCGGATGAACCAGATGATCCTTGATCTCTACTCCCCAACCACCTATCGAGATAGCAACGAATCCTACGTTCCCGCAGTACATCAACAATGGATCCTCAACGTCGAGCAGCTCCTACATCGGATCAGTGCGATCGGCCTAAACCCTCGCGAACAGACGGTTCAACTCGGGATGATGATGGCCGCGATGGACATTTTCGGCGACAGTATCTACGAGTGCGGGAATATCGGATCACTCATGCGCCCATCGAAGATCGCTAAGACTATCGACGCAGTCGAGCTGCGTGTGCCTGAACGTTGCCGCGAGCTAATCGTCGCTCCAGCGCGACGCGCTCTTGCTGCGGCCCAGCAGACCGGTGATGGATTCTTCCTTCCGAGTCCGAATCCGGAGACAACCGCAGACTCTCGTCTGGCAGACTTCTGGAATGCTCGACGCAACACCACACATGGATTTCGCAACAACACTGGCATCCTCACCCAGCACAACGGAAAGTTGCCAGCGGATATTGTGCTCGTCCCCATGGTCTATCTTCTCGACCTTCTGACTGACCGGAAACACTTGCTTTCGCGAATATCGCGCCAATGCCTCACGCCGTAGGCGTGTGCTACCGCTGACGAACGTCGGCACCAAGGTCTAGGATCGAGTCAGATGTAGTGCGTGGGATTGCCGTCCCCCGCAGCTCATCCCCCATTTAAAGGTAGGAGAACCTTGTGACATCTGTATTGCTGAAACGTCTTGTTGGCACGGTGATGCTGAGTATCGCGGTCGCTGCGGGTACCAGCGTGGTCGCGGGTGCTGTCGAGGCCGCACCGTCGCCTGGCCAGCATTTAGTTGTGGCGGCTGATGGCTGTACCGCGGTACGCGTGTACACGAATGTGCACGGCATCGTCTATGCCGTGGAGAATTGCCACGGGACCATCCGGCATTTCCGGATGTCGCCGCGCTAACGATGTGGGAGGCGAAAGTGGACGTACGCAGAATGCGGGTGATCGCGACTCTGACGTCAACTCCACAGGGTGCTGCGCTCGGCTTCGAAGGCAGCACGTTAGGTCAGTGGCTGGCTGAGTTCGGCGGGTTCGTCGGCAAGATTGATGACCCGTTCGGTCAGTGGCACGAGGTGTCGATGGCCGCGTTTGATGGTGCCGACCCAAACCTGTTCGTGGACTTCATGTTTGAGGAGCAGTCGGAGGTTGGTGTCACGTTCAACGATGACGCCCTCACCGACGATCAGGTTGTGTTGAGCGAATGGCCACTGGTCGATCATCCCGCTACCCGATCGGCGGCGGACTATCTTGGTCCCGACGATGGGCCACCGCGGTGGGGTTTGCACCGCTAAATCGAATGATCTGATGTGTGTGCGGTATTGCCGTGCCGCGCAACACATCTCGAATATTGGTAGGAGAAATCAGTGGTCATGGCCTTGGAAAGACTTGGCGGCGCGCTCCCTTGCACCGACTACCGGCAGATTCTGCTGGTAGTCCTTGCACTCGCCGTAATCATCCCGAGCGCGGGCATCGCCATCCGCGTCTTTGCGCGACGGCAATACGCCGACATCTTGGCTCGGCGCGACGACGCCGGGCGGTTGGACCGCGTTTCCCGTTGATGTAGGCGGGACTCTTGGCAGCGCGCTCATCTTTGGGCGCCTTGCTGTGCACCAACAACCATTGTTTTGCGTCACGCTCTGCCGGGCTGCCACCCGGCAGAGCTGTGACGGGCCACCGGGTGAGAACGGGGGTGGTGACCCAGTCATTGAGATTAGGTCAGCGCTGAGGAGCGTCGTTCAATGGGCAGTCGCCGTCGTCGTAGTCAGAAGTCCGATAAAGACCAACAACAACTTTTTGCGGTCGGGTTCGACGATGAGCTCATCGTGCCGGCGGCCGCGACCGAGGACGACGACGCCGTGGCGTTGTCGCCGCAGGCAGATGGTACGAACGATGGAGAGGATACTCATGACCATGGTGATGGAACAGGAACCGATTTCGGTGCTGGTCCGCCGGATTTGGCGGGACTACATCGGGTTGCCGTCGAGCTGGACGGTAGCCCAGATCGACCAGCATCTGGCGGCGGAGACCGCTCGGATCGAAACGATGATCGACCAGGCCGACCCGGGTGGTCAGGGTCCGTTGGTGGCGAAGTTTTGGGAGGACCACGGTCACGGACCGGACTTTCTGACGAAGGTGAATCTGGTCAATCAGCATCGGATGCAGGTGCGGGAGCAGATTCTGGCGGCCGAGTTGTACGAGAAGATTCCGCCGGACGAGCCGACGCTGTCGATGGAGGAGGAGTCCGAACGGGTCGAGCAGCTGCTGGAGGAGGAAGCGCGCCAGACTCAGGCGATGATGCAAGCGCTGCGCTCGGATCCCAACCGGTGGAAGAACGCGCTGTGGCTCGACGAACAGACGCAGGAAGTGGTGGATCTGACCAGGAGTCTATGGGGGGATCAGACCACGTTCTTTCGGCTGTACATGCAGTCGCTGCTGCAAGTTCGTCGGGAGGACAATCTTCCGCTGCCCGAGCGTCGGGACTCGACACTGGGAGTCGAGTGTTCCAACCTGGTCAACCAGCTGATGATCGACAAGGACCGACCGCACGCAGTGTTCCGGGCAGAGAATCCGCCCAGCTAGACCTTTTCAGTCTCACTCTTGATGGCGATGGGGCCGCACCGGTTGATCCGAAAGTGATGGATCCCGGAGCGGTCCCAATACCTGCGCCGGCCCCACCACCCTCAGCGTCGACCACTCCACCCGAGAGCACGCGCACAGCCGTACCAGACAGCGCCCCAGTCAGCGACACAGCGGCGACGGCCACTGCGGTCGAGCGCGGCGCGGCTGCCGTGAGCGTCCTGCCGGCAGATACGTCGGCCGCTATTGACTGGCGGCCGGCTGAACCTGTGTGGCCGCCGTCGGGCACGATGTCGCGGGCGCGCGCCAACATTGCGGCGATCGAGCTGGTGAACCAGTTGGATTCCGAGAACCGGTATGCGACGGCCGGTGAACAGCACACGTTGGCGCAGTGGTCGGGGTGGGGTGCGGTCCCCGACATTTTCGATCCGCGACGCGACACCATGGGCGACGAACGTACCCGGTTGCGTGAGTTGTTGACTGATAGCGAGTGGGCACAGGCCCGACGCAACACATTGAATGCCCACTACACCGATCCCCTCGTGGTGCAAGCGATGTGGGATGCATTGGAGTCTGCCGGATTCGAGGGCGGGCGAGTGTTGGAGCCTGGCTGCGGGTCGGGCACGTTCATGGCGCACGCACCGTCGTCGGCGCAAATGGTGGGGGTGGAGCTTGATTCGACGACGGCCCGGATCGCGGCCGCGTTGCATCCCCAGTCGCAGATCCGCAACGAAGGCTTTCAACACACCCATATTCCTGAAGGCGAGTTCACCGCGGCGATCGGGAATGTGCCGTTCGGTTCGCGGATTCGGCTGCTCGACCGGCTGCACAATCAGGGGCAGCATTCGATCCACAACCATTTCATCATCAAATCGTTGGCGTTGACCGCACCTGGCGGAATGGTTGCCCTGCTGACGTCGCGGTTCACGATGGACAGCAAAGACACACGAGCTCGACGAGAAATGTTGGAGCTGGGCGAGTTTATGGGCGCGGTCCGGCTACCGTCGAAGGCTTTTTCGCGGGTGGCTGGCACCGATGTGGTCACAGACATTGTGATGTTCCGGCGCCGCGACATCACGGCGGTCAACCCACGGACCGAACGGTTGTTTGACGACTTCCTGTACACGAACGGTGTCGCCGTGCCCGGCCGCGGCGATGCGTCCGAGCCTGCGGTGATCAGCCGCTATTTCGCGGTGCATCCTGAGCAGGTTGCTGGGGAGTTCCGGAGCGCTCCGGGCGCGCACGGTGAACACACGTTGCGTGTCGAGGGTGCCCACGACGTCGAGGAAGTGGCGGCGGCTGTCCGCGACCGGCTGGATCGGATTGTGGAACGGGCCCGCACCAACGGGACCCGGCTGACCGCTCGGTGGCACACCACCGCGGCCATGCCCGACGACTTCGCCCGGGGCCTGCTGCGGCCGGAGAAGAATGTTGAGTCGGAGTATCCGATTGGGATGATCCGCCATGACCCGCAGACCGACACGTTCCTGCGGTGGACACCGAAACAGAGCTGGGAGGTTGTGGAGGCGCGGGGCAAAGCCCAGCACCAGGAGTGGGTCAAGTTGTTGGAGATTCGTGATGTCGCCAACCAAGTCATCGAGGCACAACGGCTCCGTAAACCTGAGGTGGAGCGCCGCGAACTGCGCCACCAGCTAGGGGCCTGCTACGACCGCTACACCGGCCGGTACGGGCCGATCAACCGGTTCAAATGGAATGAGCCACGCCCGGTGACCCAGGCCAAACACGACAAGGTGTTGGAGATAGAACTGGCCAAGTGGCGGCGCAGCGAACAGGTGGCGTCAGATTTTCCGGTCCCCGACCATGTGGTCGATGAGCTCAGCGCCAAGGCGTGGGTCAATCCCGCCGGTGGCGGGTGGAAGACGTACCCACATTTGGGCAAGCTCCTTCGCGCTGATCCCACCTTCGCGATCGTGCGGTCACTCGAAGACTTCAGCGAGGAACCTGAACCGTCCGCAGCGAGCGCGCGGGCGATGGCAACAACCACCGATACCGAAGGTTTGAAAGCGGCGATCTTTCATACCGACGTCGTGCGCCTCACTAGCCTTGATCGCTCGGTGGAGACCATCGACGACGCGATCGCCGCCACCTTGGACGAGGGTGCCGCGGTGGATGTGCCGCGGATCGGTGAGTTGTTGGGCATCAGCAAAGGCGAGGTCGAACGCCAGCTGGAAGGCAAGGCGTTTCGGACGCCCGAAGATCCGCAGGTGTGGCTGCCGGCCGCACGATATTTGTCGGGCAACATTCGCACCAAACTCGCCGACGTCACCGAGTTGGCGCGGACCGATCCCCGCTACCGCTCCAATGTGGAACATCTGACGGCGACATTGCCGGCCAGGTTGACCGCAACACAGATCCGAATCAACCCTGGTGTCACCTGGATTCCCGTCGACGTCTACAAGCAATTCGTCAGCGAAACGTTTCGCGCCCCGGCGTCGCATGTGCAGATGAGTTACACGCTCGGCAAGTGGAGTCTGGCAATCAAGGAGAGCCGTGAATGGCGCTCAGACCAGCACGACCTGACGTGGGGTGTGGTACCCAAAGCGTACGCAGGATCGAGCACTTTCAACTTCGAGCACACCGGCCGCGACAACCGACACATCGTCAATGGTGGTATCCGCCGGTCGAAGGTGTCAGGCAAGCATGACTACGGCGTCGTGGAACTCATGAACGACCTGCTCAATGGTCGGACCCCGACAATCAACAAGTCGAAGGAGTACGCCGACGTCTCAGGTGGTGATGCCGTCCACGACGCTGCCACCCGGGCCGCGGGAAGTAAGGCCCGCCGGTTGGCGGTCGAGTTTGAACAATGGGCTTTGCACACCGACCCTGACCGGTCCGAACACCTCGTCGATATCTACAACCAGCGGTTCAATTCGACGGTAGCCCCCGCCTACGACGGTTCACACAAAACGTTCCCAGGGTTGGGCCCCGGATTCACCCCCTACGATTATCAGCGCAATGCGGTGGCCCGGATTTGCGCGGAACCCACCGTTCTCCTAGACCACGTGGTCGGTGCCGGTAAGACCGGCACCATGCTGATGGGCGCCATGGAGTTGCGGCGCCTGGGTCTCGTCAACAAGCCGTGGCTGGTGGTACCGAATCATCTCGTCGACCAGATTGGGCGAGAAGCAAAGCAGTGGTATCCCGCGGCGCGGATCCTCTCCGGCGGATTTGCCACCGAATCGTCTGACGGCAAAGAAGCGCGGACGCTGTTTGTGGCCCAGTCCGCATCCCAGTCGTGGGACCTCGTCATCTGCCCCATGTCGGTGTGGAAAATGATCCCCGTTTCTGCCGAGGTCGAGCAGGCATTCCTTCGTGACAAACTTCGTGAGCTCGAAGAGTTCGCGACGGCCGCAGAGTCGTTGGGATTGTCCACCGTCGAAAAAGACAACTCCGTCAAGGAGATTGAACGGGCAAAGCAACGGCTGGAGAATCAGCTGGCGTCGACGCTGGAGCGGATCGGCAGAGACGAGGGCCTGACGTTCGAGGCGTCCGGGTGTGACTACCTGTTCGTCGACGAAGCACACAATTTTAAGAACCTCACCCGGGCAAGTGCCATCGAGGAGTTGCGGTGCGGCGGCTCGGCGCAGGCACTGGACATGCTGATGAAACTCGACTATCTGCGGCAGATGCGGCGCGAAGAAGCTGCCGGCGCCGGTATCGGCGAGAGCGCCTACGTCGAACGGGTCGCCACCTTCGCCACCGGAACCAAAGTGTCGAACTCGCTGGCAGAAGAATGGGTGATGCAAACCTATCTCGCACCACAGTTGTTGGCCGATGCCGGTGTGGCCGACCTCAACGCGTGGGGCAAAGCCTTCACCACCGAAGTGACCCGGGTCGAGTTGAATTCGTCGGGCACCAAACTGCGGGCAAAGACGCGGGTGGCCGAATACCAAAACGTCGGCGACCTCGTCGCTTTGTCGAGCATGTTCTGTGACACCGTCGGCCGCGACCAAGTGCCCGCCACACTTCCCGTGGTCGACGACAAGGTGATCAGCTGGCAGCCGTCACAAGAAGTTCTCGACTTCATTGCCGACCTCGGCTATCGGGCCTCAGAGCCACCCGAAGACATGCGGGTCGATAACTCGCTGAAAATATCGACCGACGGCCGCGATGTGTCATTGTCCTCCGAGCTGGCGAATCTGCCGCGTGAAGCAGATCCGCACCGACGGCGTGGCTGGCAGGTCGCCCAAGAAGTATTGGCCATCCATCACGCCACCAAAAACAACGAATACCGCACCGACACCGATGAACCGTCGACGATTCGCGGCGGCCTACAGATCGTGTTCTGTGACCGGGCAACCCCCAAAACTAACGGTTCCTACTCCATCTACGACGAAATTCGTGACGAGCTCGTCGCCGGCGGTATCGCACCAGCCACGATCAAATTCATCCACGACCACCCACAGGACGAGCAGAAGTCGGAACTGTTCGCGGCCTGCCGCGACGGGCGGGTCTCGGTGCTCATCGGATCCACCGAAAAGATGGGCACCGGCATGAACGTGCAAACCCGGGCCGTCGCACTGCACCACGCCGACGTGCCCTGGCGGCCCTCGGACCTCATTCAACGCCAAGGACGGATCTTGCGTCAGGGCAACCAGAACACGCACGTGGCCGAACGCAAATACGTTGCCGAACGCACCTTCGACACCATCATGTGGCAGACCCAGCATCGCAAAGGCCACATGTGGGACCAGCTCGCCCGCGCCGACCGCAGCCTACGCAGCATGCCCGAACTCGGTGGCGATGCCGTGGCAGATAGCGCAGCACTCACCAAAGCAATCGCCACCGGCGACCCCCGCTACGTCAGACAGGTCGAACTCTCCGGCGAGGTCGACGACCTCCAAACAGAAGCCGACACCCATTTCGCTGAGCAGCGCAGCGCTGAACGCGACCGGGAAAAGTTGCGGTGGCAAGTACCCGCGGCCGAGGAACGTCTCGCCCACCTCCAGGCGGCGATCACACCACTGACCGCGTGGGCAAACCTCGACAAAGACCACTTCGAGATGACCGTGGCAGAAAAGACCTACACCGACAAAGCGGCGGCCGCGCAAGCGTTCGTCGAGCAGCTGCGTGTGCAAGGCACCCTGTTGAAAGGCAAAGGCCACCAATACACCGAAACGATCGCATCGATCGGCGGCTACGACGTCCAGATATCGCGGCCCGCGGTCAACGACACCCTCTGGATGAGTGTGCGGGGACTACCGATCCCCCACAAAACCCTGGATTTCGATGCCCTCTATGACAGCGACACCGTCACTCGCGGCGACCGCTCCGAACAGGCCCGCGCAGCCTACTACGGCGGCTACCTGCGGCGCCTACAAAATTTGGCGGCCTCCGCACCCGAAGCCTACGACGACGCCCGCTGGAACCTCGACCAAGACGTGGCCCGGCTGCACCAGCTCGAAGCCAGCCGCTCCACCGACTTCCCCCGCGCGCGGGAACTGCACGACAAACAGGCCGAACTCGACGAAGTGCAACGCCAAATTCGGGACGCCGAAACCTCACCCGAAGCACTCGCCGCGGCGGCCGAACACGCCGACCGGATGCAGCGGGCCGGTCGTGAACCCGGCTGGACCCGATACCTCAACCCCACCCCACAATTCATCGACGACCTCCACTGCACCAGCGCCGACGAGGTCCGCGACATCGCGCTGCAACGACGCCGCACCGCCGAAGCAATGTGGGCCATCGAACAGCAACTACACCCCCACCAAAACCAACTCGACCACCTCCACGAGCTCGACGTTGCCGAACACCATGACCGGGCCCGCGTCATCGAGCATCCACCCGAACCCGAGACGCAACGTCACCGCCCCCAGCTGTGAGAACAGCTAGACTTCGACCCAGACACCAACCCAGATATTGCCGTATCGCACCGGTGTCTACCCGGTAGGAAACAATTCAAAAGGAGTGACTGATGCCGTCCAGTCACGGCCCGCACAAGGGCCACCCCCACACCCCCTTACTCACCCAGCTATGGCCGCGGTGGCTGGCCCTTGTCGCGTTCTGCGTCATCGGCCTCGTCCTGGCCCCCACCGACCTTCCCCCCGCCCACGCCCAACCACCCGTCGTCGTATCCCCCGGTGACATGGTTCGCCTGTCACGCGTCGAATTCGGTTGCACCGTCGGCGTTGCCGCCGCCAACTACGTCATCACCGCCGGCCACTGCGGGCAAGCCAACGCCATCGGAAAACCCGTGTGGCGCGACTACGGCCTCCCCTCCCCCATCGGCCGACTCATCGCCCAATCCGACTCCATGCACCTCGACTACGCCCTCATCGAACTCAACCGCGGAATCCGCGTCCGAGCCACCCGCGTCGCCCAACGCGCACCACACATCGGTGACCGCGTCTGCAAACGCGGCCGCTGGCCCGGAATCCAAATCACCTGCGGCCACATCCGCGCCATCAGCTTCGACAGCTTCGTCGCAGACGTCCCCGGCATTGCCGGCGACTCCGGCTCCGGCCTCTGGTACCGCAACACCGGCGAAATCCTCGGCGTCCTACGCGGCCCAGACCCACAACAAAACCCTGCCCTCCCCTGGTCAACCCCCGGCACCCGCACCGTCTTCACCCGCATCGACGCCATCACCTACGACATCCGTTCCCGACTCGGAATCACCTTCTAAACCACAACAACCCCAAACAAGACCAGTGTGGCCCGCAACTCCAACAAGGAATTGCGGGCCACACTGGTTGTGCGATACAGCGTGATGTAGATACGTCGAGCTGGCGCTACGAGTGCACAACAACCGGCCGCTGACCACTCTGGCGGGCAATTTCTTCACGGGCCGTGAGCCAGCGAGTAAGAGTCGTGCGATGCACACCCACAGCCTCAGCTGCCTGATCCTTCGAATAGCCCCGATCCACGTACATCAAGGCACGAGCAATGATGTACGTCGAGGACCTCGCGTTCGTCCTTTGCATCACCAGTTCAGCCACCCCCAAATCGCTCGGCTGGACCTGGTAGCGCGGGTCATCATCGACGAACCCAGCGCCGTCCTCGACCAGATCCTGTTCTGAATCGGATACCGGGATATCGGCCGTCGTCGCCCCGCTAGGAACCGGCGCGTGTGATCGCGCCGAAGCCGTTACAGCGGTATCTGCATCGTCGCGGTCGAACCGGGAGCCCAGCTGGTCAACGGCCACCCGCTCGATGGAGCCCCGGTCAGGTTGTGTCCACCCGGCGGAGGGAGCCTCGTCCGCAACCACCGCCGGCCCTGGCGTTGCGTTGGCCGCCCTGGCCTCGTAATACATAGCAATCGACGCATGGACAACCGGGGCATCAATGATCACCGCCATCAACGGAGCCAAACCCGGCGAAATACCCGCCATAATCGCCAGCTCTCGCAACGCGGTGAACGACAACGCAAAGCTTGATCCCGTCACAGCGAGAAGGATCGCGATACCAGCCAGTCGAGTCCCCCACGACCTACCGGCCGCAGACCGCAACTGAAGGACAAGGCTATGCGTCGACGCGAACAGGGTAATCGGCGGAATCGTTGCGATCACCGCAGACAGAACAGGTGCCAGCGTTCCAGCATCGGCTTCAAGCGCGTGCAACGCGTTGCCAGCAACCGACAACAACGACCAAATCACAAGAACACCCAAGTAATACCTGCGTGCGGTCGCAGCATCAGCGTGCGTCGTAGAATAATTCATGGTCACAGAGTTCCCTTCTGTGGTCACGGTCCTGGCGGGTGCTTACCTCACCTGCCAGGACCTCTGTGTGGCGCGGCCCCAATCTGGCGCCGCGGTGTGGTAGCTAGTGACCCTTGTCGGTGAGCCACTGCGCGATCAGCTGTTCGACGACGACACCCATATTGACTTCTTCAACGGCGGCAGCCGTTTTGAAGCGCTTATGCAGGTTGGCATCAAGCCTGACGGTGAACTTGCGTTGGTGATCCGTGACGCGCTGGAAGCTGTCTCGGACACTCGGACTGTCGATGGAAGTTGCTACTACGGTTCGATCCCCGGACGGCTTCTTCGGCCCAAGATTTGGGTTCGTCGGTGGCTTGATGCTCATGCCGGTACCTCCAGCGTCATTGCGTCCATCATTTCGGTTAGAACGTCGGAGTACGTGGTGTCCGGTGTTGGCATCAGGCCGTACTCTCTCGCCTGCTTCTCTCGCAACGGCACTATGGTGTCGAAACGAGAAATATCCTCAGCTTCAAAGGTGGCCAGCGTATCTCGGAGGAGGTTAGTGCCAAGACGGGCAAACACCACGAGTACGGCGTACAGCTTGTCGGGCCCGAGAACTTTGAGGGTCTCCCATACACGAGCGGTGTCGGCGCCACTTGGGCGCGTCGGGATGATGACAAAGTCTGAGATGTCAACGGCTGCCTGGATGACCGACGCATCGCCAGGTGGCGTGTCGATTACCAGCACGTCGTTCTCGCTCATTTGCTCGGCGAACCTAGCTATACGTTTGGTGTTCGACACCTCTACCTTGAACGGAAGTGGTTGATTATTGTCCGCTGCGAGGTCGGCCCATTCAGTTGCAGTGCCCTGTTTGTCCAGGTCGGCCACCATGACCACTCGGTCTGGATATCGCCGATGTACCTCGCTGGCTAGATACATGCTGGTCGTGGTCTTGGTGACCCCACCTTTTGTGTTCACTACGGAGATGATCATCTTCGGGTTTGGCCTTCCTGCCTTACTGCCGTACTGCCAGTTTTGCGGTTGGACGGCAGTACGGGTCGCTGCACTGCCGTACTGCCAGCGTGCCATATATGCACCGATACGGCAAGCCGTACTGGTGTATGGCCAGCTATACAGCTGGCCTTACTGCCTTACTGCCTTACTGCCTTACTGCCTTACTGCCTTACTGCCTTACTGCCTTACTGCCTTACTGCCTTACTGCCTTACTGCCTTACTGCCTTACTGCCTTACTGCCTTACTGCCTTACTGCCTTTTGTACGGCACTGCGGAATGCCGTACCGCTGTATTGCTGTACTACCGGGTGTACAGCGTGCCGGTTAACTGGCTGGCCGGATAGCCAGCATGACGGGCACCCGGCTTGCTGTACTGCTGGCTTTGCTGCCGATTCGCTCTTCAGCCTCCGTCGCATGCAGCGTCACATACGGCGTAATAAATCCAGCTCAGAGGCTATAACTGGCTTGCGCCACGAGACTCGACTCGAAAGGCGCACGCTCGGAGCTGCGCTCAGCTGTGCGCCTTCTCATTCACTGTCAATTCGCACACGAGGATGCTCGAACCGATATTCTCAGCCGGGTATCGACGACAAAGTAGCGTGCACGGTACCCAGTGACCGCGCCCGTGCACCCTCACTTCTACGGCGAGTTGCGACGATGCATCAGCACCGAGCAGTGCTTGCAGGTTCCTGAGGTCAGCTACATCGTTGTCATGGAAGCGGTAGCTCGAGTCGAAGACCGTATCGCCGACAAGAGCGGCTGGCACTTGAGTGAGCCAATAGGCGATGCGGGGTGCATTTTTCGGGTTTGCAGGGAAGGAGACGAGCACAGCCGCGGATCTGGTTGATGCGAGGTGCATTGCAGGTAGGCGTGTAGCAAGTGTTGGCCCTAGTTGAGGTGGCTCGTGAACAGTTAGATCTTGAGCAAAACCACGGATTAGGTGTTCGGACTGCCCGTACTTTGCAACGCCCTGCCACTCCATGAAGTGGCCATCGTCGTGAAGAATCGTCAGCGCGCCTTGAAATTTGGAGCGTTTGGCTGGTTCGAAGCACAGTTCGATGAGCTCCGTAGCGTGATCGAACTGAAAGACCTTCCGGAGGAACAGAGCGGGGTCGCGGGTGGCACCAAACTCTTCCTCGGTCTCCGATGACAGCATGTAGCACTCTATGGTCTGCTGCACTACAAGTGTGTCGACGTCCCAGGTCATTGCGCCAAGGGATGGCGCACGACTTGGCATTTCGTCGACAGCGCCGACCCACAGCATCACTGCGTGAACTGCCTCGTCTGGACCTTTGGTTGGTTCACAGAAAACTCGCTTGAGCGTGTTGCGGCCACGCAGAGTCCCGGAATGCTGTTCCCCCGATAGTCGAACAGCCTCGACGATCGGGGCTGCGTTGACGCCATGCATGCGCTGAACGGCTTTGAGTGATCCCCACTCGACTCGTCGCCCCGCAGACCACACCACCGTGGCCTCAGGCGGTCCAAGCGTCTCGACCACGTACCACATCTTTCGTCCCCCGTGTACGTTATGTAATTTCTCTGAGAATCTGCATAACGTACAGGGTGCGTTGTGGTCCATTTACGCCGGGATAGGCTGAGAGCAAAGTGCGGGTCGGCCGCCATTCTTCCTGGCCAAGCAATCGGACTGCGCACTCGACTGCTTCTTCGCCGGCGTCGATACGATTCCGTGCCGAGCGTAGGTCGCCGTAGTCGTCAGGATGGATCAGTTCTTTGGCTTGACGGTCGACAGGACCAAGCTGGTGCCAGTATGTGACCCAGTCTGGGGGATCTGTCGCCCAGTATGCGATCGCTGGCACCGCTGAAGGGGCGTCCCCGCGGAAGGAAACGAGGGCGCTGCTGTTTCCTTCTGGCGTGGACCCCGTGATACGCATCGCAGTTGCCGGATCTAGAGTTGGCTTCGCCCATTGCGTGACGTCAACAGCGATGCCGCGGACGTCGCTGGTACATCTTTTGGCCACAAAACACAGGTTCACAAGGTGGCCATCGTCGTGGTACAGCGTGACGTTGCTTGTGAGAGTGGCACCTGGACGCACATCGGGACTGGTGCAGAGATAAACAAGCCGCTCTAAGTCGACAAATCTGAACGTTCGCGTGAAGAATTGATCCACGTCTCGAATGTTGAGATAGTGGTCAAGATTCGCCGCACTAAGCATGAACGTGTCAGGTGAGTTGAAAATCTGGCCCGTCTGTGGGTCCCATTGAACCCCGGCTGCTCGCGGCCTCAGTGGTGGTTCGATGTCGGTGGGACCGACCCACACCTGAAGGCCGTACACAGTTGTCCCGTCGGGGCCAGCTACTTGATGCACAATCAGTCGCCTAGGCTTCCCGCGCACTGTGGTCGTTAGGTCCATGAGTGCGGCTGTCTCGCGGCTGTCGAACGAGGCCAGGGGAGTCTTCATAGCGTGGTCGACGAGCTGGGTGAGGTTGACGCCTTCAGCTTTCTTGGTTGCGCGGTCCAGCGATACCCAGTCGCTGACCTTATCGCCACGCCACACCACCGTTGCTGGTTCATTTTGATCGAGTTGTTCGACCAGGTACCAGGTACCAAACGTCATGGCGTGCCTCCCGTGTTGAACCCCCGACGTTCCTGATGGGGTCAGGTGTCCATTGTGAACTTAACGACGTAGATTCGGGCGAGTACCGACTCTTCTGGATACCGCGAGACGAGAGCGGTCGCGCGCTCCCACCCTCCATTTGTTCGTCGGAGGCGAACGTCGACTGTCGCGGCGGGAGCGCCAGAGTCGATTTGTGCGCATGCTGCGGTTAGCGCAGGAGCATCCTCTGGGTGGATCAGCCCCTCATTGCCTCGTTCGGTAACTGCGTTTCCAGCCCAGTAGGCAATGTTGGAGTGCGGCTCGGTCACCCAATAGGCGACGAGCGGCGCGGTTGGCGCGGCTCGGGTGAAGGTGAGAAGGGCACATGAGGACTGGCCGACAGGAGTGGAGCCTGAGATGCGCATTGCTGTAACCGGGTCTATCGTCGGCTGGACCCAGTCAGTCGTAATCATTGTGATGAATCGGACTTGGTTGTTGTATGGCCGGCCGACGACGAGCAGAGTGGCCAGGTGTCCTTCTTTATGTAGGAGGGTCAGCGTGGTGAATAGCTCGCCACCCTGCTCAGGGTTCGTACAGAGCTCGATCATTTGAAGCATGTCGTCGAATCGCACTGTTTGTGTGAAGAATTGGTCGGCTTCGTGTACGTCTCCGTATCCTTCCAAGTTCGGCGAACCGAGCATCCAGGTGTCTTCTGAGTTTTCGACGGTGCCAGTCGCGCAGTCCCAGATAATTCCAGCCGCCCGGGGACGCGGGGTAACTGGTTCGTCAAGGTCTCCAATCCACATTTGAAGCCCACAAACGGTGGTGTCGGGGCTTACGACCTGATAGATCACGACGTTTCGGCTGCCCCGGACGCCGTCGATCGGACCGTTTGCTAGTGGGGTTGCCTCACGGTCAAGGAACGGTGCCGGCGGCTTATCTAGCGCGGCGGTGACGAGCGCGGCGACGTCGAGTCCATCTCGGCGAAGAATCTGGGTTAGCGGGGCCCACTCTCGCTGAGCACTGTCTTTCCAGAGTAGGGCAGGAGCTTCGGATGGATCGAGCCTAGCGATTAAGTGCCATCCCATTACAAAGCTGCGTTCACTGGAGTGATTTGGCATTGGAATGGTTTGGGCCGCAGGGTGCCGCGTTCAAGCATGGTCGGCTCGTTCCCCGATTCTGGGCTGACCAGCGAGAGGTCGTAGGCCGCCACAATTTTCGAGATCATGAGGGCTGCTTCCTGCATTGCAAATGCTCGACCTATGCAGGAGCGTGGACCGGTGCCGAACGGGCTGAAGAATCGGTCAGGATGTTCCCTCAATGTCTTCGGTTGCCAGCGGTTAGGATCGAATTCTTTGGCGGTAGGTCCCCAAACGTCAACGTCGCGTTGCGCGGCCAGCACCAGTACTGATACAAGCTGGCCCGCTTTAAGGTCATACCCGCCCAGGTTCTGGTCAACGCGGGCGACGCGGAAGTAGGCGGGTACCGGCGGCCACAGTCGCAATGTCTCATTCAGCATGCTCCGCGTGAATTTCATCCCAGCGACGGCGGAGTAGTCGAATCCGCGCTGGCTGGCCTCGCTGCGGACTTGTTCTGCCAGATCAGGCATGGATGCGAGGTACCAGAGCGTCGTTTCAAGCAATGCTGCCGTAGTTTCATGGCCTGCGATCAGGAAGGTGAGCACTTGGTCTCGCACGTTGCCGTGCGGGAGCTTGTCGCCTGTCTCCGGATCCGTTGTCTCCAACATGAGGCCCAGAAGATCGGTCTGTCGGCTGTCGCCGGCAGCTACTCGTTCGGCAACGATCTTGTCGACGTAGCTTTTCATAGCCTGAAGACCTCGGGCGAAACCGGCTTGCCTGCGCGCCGACCGAATCGGGCCGATGATCGGGAGGTCGTTCGACGCTTCGGAAGCCCACGCTAGAACCTCGCCAAGCGTGTCCAGCAGACTGCGGATGTCATCACTCATAGGCTCGTCGGTGAACAACCCGAGGTCCTGCGAAAAGCCTGCTCGCGCAATGACTTCCAGCGTCGCATTAGTCATAGCCTCGTGCACGTCCACAACGCCACCTTGGCGCCGCCATGCACCAACGAGGTCGTCAGCCACGGAACTCATCGCCGCGTGGTAGTTCTTCAGCGCGGCCTGCGTGAACCCAGGATCGAGGATTCGCCTTGCTTGTCCCCATAGAGGATCAGATGACTTAGCGGTGAACAATCCGCTGGCCACAATGTTGCGGAACAGCATCGTGGGCCCCGCGAGCGCCCGCGCCCAATTGGTCTCGACGTTGCACTCCGCCGCCAGCCGGCCACCACCAACCACCGCGAATCGTGTCGACAACAATTTTCGCTCATAGATTGCACCAAGCTGATCGGTCAGGCGCGCTTCGTGCTGGGTCGGGATACGACGATCAATACTGGTGATGTCACCCAAAACGGGGATGCGGGCGGCATGGGGGAGTCCGGTCGAATTCACACTTGGCATCCTTCCATGCCTAGACGTCTCGATGAATGTTCAGTCTGGAACTAGTGGCGGTGCGCAGCGCATCACGTGGGTGTAGCCGCACGATGCTTGAGGGAGCGGTTCGAGCTCTGCAAAAAGCGTCCCGCAGTCACGACCTGCAATATCTGTATGGACCAACCTGGATCGCAGCACCTGGAGGTGTCGAAGCTTCACGGCGCGCTCGTGGGGGCCCTCGGCATGCCAAACTGCCCGGTCAGCGTGGACACGAGCCCGATTCTCTAGAGCCCGCTGGGTCGCCCCAGTCTGACGTGCGACCTCATCCAACGCTCCGGGGTGGGTAGCGACGGCCCACCGTGTTGCCGGACCGCGGCCGGTGCGGGTGACCAGGCCCAGTTCGACCAGGCGGCGGAGGGTGTGGAGTGTGCCGCAGCTCGTGTCCCCGCGGGGGAGAGCGCAAGCAGTTTTGATGGCGCTGGTGGTGTGACTGGAGGTCTGGTGGGTGTGGAGGTAGAGCCAGACCCGTCCAGATGCGTAACCCAGTTGCCCCCATAGGGGGTGGAGGAGAGTGGGGCTTGGGGTGGCTGTGACGTCATGGGTACATTTCCCCCGGGTTTGGTCCGCTGGGACCTGAAGCGTCCAAAGGGTGGCCTCAGCCGGGGGACCGTCAGCCCAGGCACGAGCGCAGACAATAAGCCCTTGCTCCTCGAGCGAGCGGAGTAGGCGGTACGCGGTGCTGTCACAGACGTGCATCCACACGCTCAGATCACGTTTGGCAATGGGACGGGCGACGAGACCGTGGCCGTCTGCGAAGCGGTTGATGATGACAGCAAGACCGGCCGCGACTAGCGCCGGGTCATTCCACGTCGCCACAATGGTGCGGGCATCGCTGATGAGTTCTGAGTCGGCCGGATTGACTGCCGGCCGATAGTTCCGGGCCCGCGCGGCTATCGCGGACCAGTGCGCCGCACAGGCAGGTAAATCCGGACGTTCATTCTGACGATCCCGCTCTCTGAACTTCGCGAAGGCTGCGCAGTTGAGGTAGTACCACCGGGCAGCCGCGAAACTCCGCAGACCAATGTCCCACAAGACCCATGCTGCGGCCGTTGCAGCCGCTGACCTATGCGGAGCTACGGGCGTCCCGTTAAGGAGGCGCCACTGGTCTGTGGTGATTGTTTGTCTACGTCGCCAGGCCCTGGGGGGATGCCACTGTAGTCCACCTATGTCGGAACTGCCGGTTGGCTCATCGAGCAGCGAGACCGGCGCAAGCGATGCCATAGAACTGGGTTGGGCCGGCAGTTCTGTCCTCACTGAAGCAAGGACCTGGTCCCCGCGGTGCTGGACAACGTCGCCGACTACGACGGACTTCATCACTCCGTCTCGTCGACGGACGTCGGCGATGCGACCAGGCCAGAAGCACTCGGCCGGAAGCTGTACGACCCATTCATCGTCCACTCGCGTCCACTGTGCTTGTGGGTGCACCTCGCGCCCCCGCAGCGCATCCTGGGCACGTCTGGTTGCGGCGATCGCAGTAATAGGCCGCAGCGTTTGTTCGTCGACTGGAAGGCAGCGTCGGCCACCTGGTTTGAGGGAAGCTGATCCGGGCAATCGTAAGACTTGCCCAGGCCGATGCAGGGCCAGTTGTTGCAGTGAAAGATGCTCTGCGGTCCGCAGGTTAGCGATGAACTCGCGGAGGGCGGAATCGCTTTGATCGGTTGGACAGGAAATCGCAACGTGCAGCGAGTTAGGGCTTCCCGACGCTGCGAGGTGTGCTAGTTGTGCAGCGTATTTACCGATTGCATCGCACAACGGGCTCCAGACGACGTCGGCGCAGCCGTCGATATCCAAAACCATGAGGTCAGGCCGTATCGGCGCGATAACTGCCCATATCGGAGTTCCGGCGCCCGCAGTCTCGGCTTCAGCGATTAAGTCACTGGGCCGTCCGGCGCCGACAGTACGTCCCTTATTTCGTTCGCCCACTGATGGCGCGAGGGCTACAGCCTGAGTTCCCGGAGCAAGAAGAATCTCATAGAGGTCAGCCCAACGTGACGAGGCCAAAGTGTGTCGCGACACGTGCGTCTCACTCTTGGCATCCTCACGAAGGTATGCGCTATGGTGAGACCAGACATTGTGAGTCATGATCCCTTCGGGGGTTGGAAGATCGCGGTCAATCGATCTTCGAAGTACTTGAGAGCCCTCCGGTTGGCGCCGGGGGGCTCTCGCTATTTATGCGGTGTTACGCAGCATCTCCTGACTCAAAGTCGGCGGTACGAGCTCGTCTCGGCCCATCTTCTCGGCAATGGCGGCTACCACGAAATCCGTTAGCGTCACCCCGTATGCCTGAGCGCCTTGCTGCGCAAGCGCTTTGACGGGTTTGGGCATGCGCATGTTCATGGTTTGGGAGTCCCCTTTGACTCTTGGGTTAGCCATGGCTCCACCTCTCCTTGGAAACGACCGGGACGTGACTAAGCTTGCGTTACAACTGCCGATAGGCCGGGGACGACACGCCGGTGTGGCGCAAGTTTCGCGAAGTTGGCCATAATTGGCGCTAACAGAGCGCCAGCACACCCACCCTATGTTCGGGCGTCTACTTGCGCGAGTTACTTGCGACGTCGGCGCGGCGAAGATGCAAATCTGTCCGCGCGCATACGGTCGCGATCTGCAACAGTGTTCTCCCAGGCGTTGATCACGTCCTGCTCAGATGCGGCAAACAGTTCAGTCATCGGCGGAACGAGACCTTCGTCGACCGGGCGACGACCCCGTTCAATCTCACCCATATTGGTCGTTGAAATGCCAAGCGCGCGAGCGGCAGCGCCCTGTGTGAGGCCTGAGCGTACCCGCAGGTCGCCTACGTATGGCCGTAGCATCGCTCCTGGCGTTAGATCTGCCGGCGACAGACTCAATGCCCGAGCAACCTTCAACAAGGACGCCGGAGATGGCGTCGTCATTCCCGACAGCCACGAGGACACCGCTTGGTGTGATACACCGACTTCGTCGGCCAGATCCTCAATGCTGACGCCCTGTTTGTCGAGAGCAACCCGCAGCGCCGCAGACGAAAAGCCAGGGGTCCCACTACTCGCCACGCGTTCCACCTCTCGCCTCCGGCCGGACTCCTTCAAGGAATCATTGTCGCCGCTCACTCGACCTCTTCCTGTTATTCCCCGGTGATAACTTGCGGCAATCACTTGCACGCTGCTCAGGCAACCTCTACCGTAGACGGTGTGGACCAAATAGTTTCCCCGCATATGCGAAATAGTTGCGCGGCAGCCGCAACGCCGTTTATGCTCGCTGTGCGCTCGATCCCACGATCGAGGACTATCCCGGTGGTTGACATTTCATCACCGGTCGCGAACCAAGTTCGAGGCGGAGCTATGCCCGAACCGCGACCGAGAGGGGATTCGATGAGCGCATTCACCACAGACCACTGCACGTCCGGCACGCCAATGTTGGACGTGCGTTGCGGCGGCTCTGGCGAGGCGCATCGTTATCTGAAAGCGTCTGTTACGCAGGGCCATTCGGCACCGAGCAACGACTCACAAGACTTGCTTGGCTGTACGCATCAACGCCACAGCAAAGGAGGATGAGAATTTAGGTCTCGCGGGTGACGACGTCACAGGAAATATGGGTTGCCGCCCACTATGACGTCGTCGGCCCGCGAGTAGGAAATCCCGTGACGCGGTAGGAGGCGCCTGGGACACCTTCAGTCTACGCCGTCAGGCTGGGGGTGTTCCAGCGGAAAACTACCTCGTTTCCATTTTCGACACGAAGCGAGGTCGTGTTGTTTTACATCGAGCAGTCTCAGAGTCCTGTTTCTTCGGTAGAAGCGTTTTCAGCGTTGGTGCGGGTTGCGCGGGAAACTAGTCCTGCGGGCCGTTCCAGTCTGGAGTTCCGGTCGGCGTGTGATGAGTACGCGAGGTCGCATGGTCTCGCGTTTGCAGCGCGTGGTGATGCTGCGCGGGCTGCGGTATTGGTTGCCACGGCCGCCCAAGCAATTTTTCCCGCCTCGGGTGCGGCGGTGCTCCGATGACGCCGCGATCGGGTTCTGTTCAGTTGACTCGTCGAGTCGCGAAGGCCGTCTGTGCGGCTGCGCTGACCACGAGTATCGCAGTCACGGTGGCACCTGCTCCGGCGATGGCGGCCGAGGGTGTGTCGGCTGGTTGCGCGCCGATTATGGCGTATCTGGTGCCGGGGACGTGGGAGACGTCGAAGTCGGCGAACCCTGCGACACCGCGCGGGATGATGGCCAAGATTGGCAATCAGCTTAAAGCTGCGTACGGCTCCTCGATCAGCGTCCTCTACCCCAATTATGAGGCGAGCGCCTTCGACAAGGGGTCGACGTACGCGGCGTCGGAACGCAGCGGCGTCGAGCGGACCGAGGCACTGATGCGGCGATGCGCTGGGTCGCGCATTGTGTTTGGCGGCTATAGCCAGGGCGCGGATGTGGCCGGTGATGTGGCCTGGAAGATCGGCCATGGCCGCGGCCCGGTTGCCGCGTCGACGGTGCAGGGTGTTGGTCTGCTTGCCGATCCGAAGCGCGGCAAGAACGCGGTTGTGGGCAAGCAGTTGAAGGGTTCGGGCATCGCGGGTGATCGTGCCGGCGGGTATGGCGCGTTGACCGGGAAGATCGAGTGGTTGTGCGCTGAAACCGACATGTACTGCAACATCACGTCGGCGACCCCGTTGCTGTCGTCGCTGGGAAAGTCGCTGGGATCGGCGATGAACGGCGAAACCACTCCGGTCACCGCAGTGACCGACGGGGTCAACTCTCTGGTCTCCAACTTCTCGAATGTTGATTTGGCGGGGGCGACGTCGACCTCGGCCAAGCTCAACGACTCCGTCAAATCGTTGAAGAAGGGTCAGGTCAGCTCGACTGGTGACGCGACGTCGTTGGCATCGATCGGAACGATGGCAGGCCAGCTCATTGCCACGTTCCAACCGATTTTGGATACCCAAAAGTGGGTCGCCGCAACCCCGGGGGCGAAGGAGCGTCTGACGACGGCGAAGCCCGGTACGCCTACCGCGCAAGCGAACTCGGTGTTGACGAGTCTGAGCAAGCTCGACATTTCGGGGATCCTGACGTCGGCTGGTCGGATTGCGGGCACCGTGTCAACGGCGCTGGGTTCGGGGCCGACGGTTCCAACGAACGCGGCCGCGACATCGACGCTGGCTCCGACGACCCAAGCTGCTCCGACGACCACTGGCGCGCCAACCACTACCGAGACCCCAGTTGCATCCGAAACGCCAACCACTACCGAAGCCCCAACCGCTACACCGGCGGTACCGACGACGACGTCGATTCCCTCGGGCGCTGGTTCGTTAGTTCCCACGACGACCGACACCGCAGCACCGACGACAGGTGGTCTGACAACCACGTCGGGCGCCGACACGACGACGACTGGTGGCACAACGACGTCGGGGAGTGCGGACCTGACCGGATTGGCGTCGACGGCGTTGAACCTTGTCGGCCAGGTCGCTCCACTGAACTCGACGGATAAAACGAATTTGTCGACGGCATCGTCGGTGCTGGGTGCGGTCCGCACCGACACGATCATCAGCCAAGGACTCAATGTGGTGTCCGCGGTCGTGGGCACCGACTACCTGGGCATCGTCAATAACCTTGGCCTCCTGCCGCAGCAGTTGTTCCGCGGCGACATCACGGGAGCACATCGCACCGCCGGAACTCTGAACAACCAGTTCTCGCCGTGGGTGAAAATGGCTGCCCAGGTCGATTTGAAGACCGCGAGCTCGATCGTTGGGATGATCCCAGATCCGGGCGGCTACTGCGCGATCGCATCTTTGGTGTTGTCGCTGTTGGCGAATGTCGACATTGTGCGGCTTGCGCGCGACGTCGGACAGATCCAAGAGGTCGCCTGGTCACTCATTGAGACCGGCAACGTTTTGTCACTGACGCAATTGATTCCGATTGGGTTGGATCTTGCGTCGGTGGCGGTGGGCGTGTTGTCGCCGGGACAGAAAATGTCGGTGAGCATGCTCGGCAGCAACCCGACTTCGCAGCAGACTCAACTCGCGACGGCCCACCAGGGCACCGACATTTCCAGCCTGTTCTCGACGGTGACCAATGCTGCGAATTCCCAAGGGGCAAAAGACTTGTCGCGGCTGGTCGGTGAGGGCCTCGACGCCGCAAGTTTCTTCGCCTCGGGTGCACACACCTCTTATGCCAGCGCCAAGTCAGTCGGCGGGATGACCGCGATCCAGTGGCTCATCAGCTATTTCCGGCGAGTGATCGGCGGATAGCACCACCACACGTTTCACCTTTTCACCGTCCGGGCGGGGCGCACGAGAAGCGACGTAGGCAAGCACACCAGCAAGCACACGTGACACGACAGAAAGGGATCGACCGGCAATGACCAGCACCAGCGGCGGAGGGTTCACCCTCAAAGCTGCACTCGCACTGATGGCAACCTTCGTGGTCGCCTTCGGTGCGCTGGTCGTGGTCGGCTCCTCCGACGATGACGAACCACCCGCAGACTGCCTGTCGGCGGTGTCGGGGCAGACCGACACCAACGCGGCGGCCTCCACGTCGTCGACGTTGAAGGCGGCGGCCGACGAGGCGGTGGCCGCGGGGCAGGGCAAGGGCGTCACGGTCGCAATTGCGATTACGGATCCGAGCAAGCCTGCCGATGCCCTCATCGCCGGTTCCACGTCGTCGATGCCCAGTGCTTCGGTGATCAAGCTGGCCGTGGCGCTGACTGCGGCTAAGAAGGTCGATGCCGGTGTCGTGACGATGGCGCAGGTTCAACCGCTGCTAACCCCGATGATCACGGTGTCGGACAACAATGCCACCAACCAGCTCGTCGAGTTACTGGGTGGCCGTGACGTCGTCAATACGACCGTCGCAGGTTTGGGAGTCAAAGCTGCTGACGCTCACCTGGGCCGCGCGTTGGGGGCCGAGTTCAGCGGCGCTGACCCAAACACCTTGACCATTGCTGGGACCAACCAGCTGCTGCAAATCATTTTCGATTCCACCCACGACCGTGGCGAGGCCCGCGCGCGAGTGTCGAAAGCCTCGGGGCAGGCGATCGTGACGGCGATGAAGGGCCAAGAGGTCAACACCAAGTGGGGTGCGGTCCTCCCACACGACCAGATCGCACACAAGACTGGCGAGCTGGGCGGCACCTCCCACGACGTGGGTTGGTTCTTTTCCGGTGACCGATGGTTAGCGGTGTCGTCGATGACCACGTCGAGCGGAGCCGATCAGGCCGCAGGAAACGACATCATCAAAACGTTCGCGCGCAAAGCATTTGACGCGCGCGACTCTGCGGTGGCCACCAGTGGCGGCGACCGCGCTCCACCTCAGGCTGGGACGTCGGCTGTCTCCCCGCCGTCCCAGCCTGGGGATAGAACCAAACCACTCAAGGCCAGTACGTACCAGCTTTCCTCGGGGTTCGGCTCACGTGGCGGCGAGTTCCATCGTGGCGAGGATTTCGCCGCACCGCTAGACACCCCGATCTATGCCGCGTCGGGCGGTACCGTCGTCGCGTCCGGGCCCGCGCAGGGGTTCGGCAACTGGATCGTTGTCGATATCGACGGCGGCAAGGCCTCCAACGTCTATGGCCATATGAAGGCCGAGGACTTGAAAGTCAAAGCCGGAGACAAGGTTTCGGCGGGCCAGGAGATCGCTGCGGTCGGCAGCGAGGGCCAGTCGTCGGGACCGCACCTGCATTTCGAGGTCTGGACGGGCGGTACCCGACTCAAGGGTGGGCACGCCATTGACCCGATCCCGTGGCTCAAAGGAGCGAAGGAACCGACTGGTGTACCGACGGTCACCGCTGATGTTCGCAACGCGGCTGCTACCAAGCCCCTCGGCGCGGGATGCGGCACCGCAGAAGTTGCTGGGCTACGGCCCGGGTCTGTTCCACCGGCGTTTGAATCCTGGATCCTCAAGGCCGCGAAAACCTGCCCCGAAGTCACCGGGCCTCTCGTGGCCGCGCAACTCGACAATGAATCCGGTTTCAATGTCAACGCCCACAACAACGGGTCCGGTGCCGACGGTCCATCCCAGTTCATTCCGGCCACCTGGTCGGCGAAAGCGGTCGACGGCGACGGCGACGGGAAAAAGGACACGCGCAGCATCGCCGACGCGGTGATGACACAGGCCGCCTATGACTGCGAGCTGGCCGACGGTATGCGCAAAGCCTTAGCCACAGGGAAGGTCAAAGGTGATCTGACCGAGTTGTGGCTGTCGGCCTACAACTGTGGCCCCGGCGCCACTTTGTCTGCCGGTGGTCCTTGCCAGAACGCGGAAACGCAAGCGTATATCCGCGCCATCCCCAACGCTGCACGTACCAAGTTCGCGGCCCAGAACACTGCCGCAACTCTGCCCGCCGGTGAGGTCGGAGCCAGGAACGTTGCCGCAGCGATGCGGTGGCTGGGCACCACCTATGCGTGGGGCGGCGGAGACGCCAACGGCCCCTCGAAAGGGGTCGGCGACGGCGGTGTCGCTGACAGTTTCGGCGACTTCAACAAAATTGGGTTCGACTGTTCGGGCCTAGTCATCTATGCCGTCGCGCAAGCAACCAACAAACGAATTCTGTTGCCGCACTACACCGTAAGCCAGCTCAACGACAAGCGTGCTCAAGCTATCGCGTTGGCGCAGATCGCTCCGGGCGACATCGTCTTTCCCGCGGGTGCCAGCCCGCAGCACGTCGCTATCTACATCGGCGACGGCAAGGTCGTCCACGCCCCACAGTCGGGCGACGTCGTCAAGGTGTCGCCGATGAACGCCGCAGTCGGAAACAACCCCAGCGTGAGGAGATTCGCATGAACCGCACACCAATTCTGATGCCCGTCCTAGTGATCGTGAGCGCGGCCGCGCTGGTACTCACCGGCTGCGGCACCTCGTCACGGCCCGACACTCCGACAACGGCTCCCGCCCAGCAGTGGGAGCCGACCGAGGACCTCGACACCAGCACCTCGCCGCCGTCGTCGGCCACCGAAGCAGCACCGGCTCCGACACCGGAGACCACATTGGCCTCGCCGGTCGATCGCAGTGACGCGGTCGCGGTGGCGACCGCAGCGGTCACATTGTGGTTCACCTGGGACACCCGCACCGACACCAACACCCTCAATGCGGTCGCCCGCACCGCACCGCTGTTGACCTCGACGTTCCGGACTGCGGCCCTGTCGTCGGGTTCGGCGTCGGCGGGCAACACGTGGCTGGTGTGGGCCAACCGGCAGGCGGTGGTGACACCGAAGGTCGAGCCGGTCCCCAACCAAGGTGCCCCCGACGCCCCGGCCCGCCGGTTCTTCATCTTCACCGTCACGCAAACCGGCCGCACCAGCTCGGGAGAGCAAGTCGGCGCATCAGTCACCCGCAACGTCTGGGTCATCGCCGTCAACACGGGCGGCTCCTGGGAGGTGAGTCAGATATCGGAACAAAACTGACCGACCACCGCCCCCGAATCATTCGCTGACACAAGGAGATTCACACGATGACGACACACACATTCCCTGGTGGCGCACACCGAGCCACCACCCCCGGTGACCGCACCGGCTACGACGCCGAGCCACCCGTGCACCTGCGCGCCCAAGGTTTGCGTCGACCGAAACCAGCCGACGAGATTGCCTCTGCCGATGAGACCACCGGCGAGGTACCGGTTGCCCACGAAACAACCGACTTCCCTGCCCAATCAGCCACCGACACGGATGCGCTAGTCGACACCGATCCGGCCTACACCGGCTTCGTCGAGGACGCCAGTGAGAGTGAACCGTCCCCGTATGTGATCACCGCCGAAACTGCCGACCACTACCACGGTGGTGACGAGTACGACGACGTCAGCGGTGACGACGACCTCGCGGCCGCCGACTACGCAGACCACAGTGATGGCAGCGACGTCGTCGACGAGCCGCTCGACGCTCAGCCTCCGGTGCGGCCTGGGATGTGGTCGCGGGTCGCCACGCACGTACCGGACCGTCGGCGCGCTGCCGGATGGGTGCCGGATGTTCGCTCCTCGCGGGACAAGGTGCAGGCCGCTTCGTCTCGGATCGTCTCGCTGGTTCGGGGGAATGGGCGCCTACTCGCGCTGTCGGGCGGTGTGGTTGCGGTTGTCGCTGTCCTCGCCGTCCTGGTGGGCACGCTGGTGCATTCGGTGGGCGGCGACTCGGCGCCCACCGACCCGGTGACCGCGATGGCGAGTGTCGACCCGACATCGGATGCAGTCGAATGCCCAACTAAAACCGACGGCCCTGTCTCGACTGGCAGGGGAGCGGGAGGACAGGACAGTGCCGTCGAGGTCATCAAAGCGTTCAACTTCGCCTACTACCAGTGGCGTAACGCCGCAGCGGCGCGCGCGATGGTGTCGGCCAACGGCACGGTCGGCAATGTCGTCGACATGCAGGCCGCCATCGACGTCCTGTCACCGAAAGTCCGCTACTGCGTCGCAGCCACCGACACCGGTAACAACACGTTCCGCGTCGCGCTCACCGAGTTCTCGCCGGGCGGCGGGAAGCGCGTCATCAACCAAATCGTCCGCACCGACAACTTTGGTGGCCGCTGGTGGATCACCGGCTTCGCCAAACCCACCCGCTAACCAACTCCGACCAAACCACACGTAGTTCCTCGAAAGGAATCGACACACTCATGACTACCTCACACACCCGTAAAGCGTTGTCGGCCAGCATCATTGTCGGTGCGGTCCTCAGCGCGTCGCTGAGCGCAGCACCGGCGCTGGCTGCCCCCGACCAGGGCGGCGTCATCCCGCAAGACGGTCCCGAGCAGGGTGGCGTCATCCCCGATAGCCCGCCACCGGCCGCACCAGCTCCGGCGCCGGCCGCACCGAGTAGCCCACCGCCGGTGACCTACGAACCAGGTCCCGGTTTGGTGCCGGCCCCGCAGATGGAGGCGCCCTACCAGCCCGCCCCGAGCAACCCGACGTATCCGAACGCGTACTCGCCGGCCCTTCCAGCAGCACCGCTCGCGCCCAAGCGGGTACCGCCGGTCCGGCCGAAGGCCCCGGCACCGGGCACGTTGCGCATCGGAAACTGGGTGACCCCGGTGAAGAGCTTGCCGCGTGAGATTCAAGCGAATCCACGTGCGATTGTCTCGGCCAACGAGTGGGCGGCGTACACCGAAGCAAAAATTGCGCAGGGACTGATCAGCGTCGGCGTTCCCCCCGACGAGGCCTCGCGCCGCGCGGCCGCCACCGTCATCGGTGTCGTGCTGGGTGGAACGGGCGGCGCGCTCGCCGCAGGTGTTCCCGCCGCAATGGTCGGGGCGGCCGGGGGCGCCCTCATCGGGGGGATCGCGGGCACCGCGATTGGTACCGCTATTCAGCCCGGTGCGGGCACTGCGGTCGGCTTGGCTGCGGGCGTCACCGGCGGTGCAGCGTTGGGTGCCGCGGTCCTGGGTGTTCCCGCCGCAGCCGCGGGTGCGTTGGCTGGCGGCACGGTCGGCGGTCTGATCGCCTACACCTTTGGTGCCGGAGACCCCGGTGCACATTCAAAGCAGCCGCAATTGCCGTGGCAGCAGCCCAGCCAACCACCGTCGACGACCACTCCGGCAGCACCTAATGCTGGGCCGATCGTGTTCCAGGTGCATCTTCCCGCTCCGGCCGCCAAGAGTGCCGGGCTACCCGCAGTCGACTATTCGGTTACAGCCCGCGGTGATGTCACCGGGTCAGCACAGGTCGGCGGCCAGTCCTACACCGCGACGCTCCCGGCAGCGGCCGCCAAACCTGCCTACGACGCCCTCGGACCTAGCGGTCAACGCCAGGCACAACAGCTCACGCAGCGGGCAACCCAACAACTCCAACACCTGGTGCCCGGAGTGAAGGTCACCATTCCACCGCTTCCAGCTCCACCGAAACCGAAGGGACGCAACCGATGACATCACCCACCTACCCGCAGACAAGGAGCCACCAATGACTAACAACATCCCCTCCAACATCGCCATCTCGTCGTTCGTCGTGCGCCACCGCGTCGCCGTCATGCTCAGTGGCGTCGTCGCACTCGTCGTCGTCGCCTGGCTCATCTCGGCTGGCCTCGCCTCAGCTGCACCGGGAGACACCTCCGGAGACCAGTCCGGAGGGACGTGGAATCCGCTTGGTGGTGTGAAGCCCGACTTCTCACTGTTCGGTCCGACGGTTGGGACGACGTGGCGACGCGTCATCGGCGCCTTCTGGGCAGCCTGCCTAGCCGTCTGCGCAGTGTGGATCATCAAGGCGGGCGCCACCTTCGCGATGGCCCGCAACCGCGGCATGGTCGGCCAGGTCAATGCGGCCAAGTCAGATCTTCTCGACGCTGCCCTTGGTCTGGGCCTGTGCGCCGGATCGTTCATCATCATCGGTGCCGTCATCTTCGTCTTCGGCGTCTAAAACCCTCACTGAATTGAAAGGAAACAGCCACATGTCTACTTCCACCAACGCCCAGGTTCCGCAGCCACCTAAGGGCAACCCCGCAGGCGACAAGCACAAACTGCGGCGCCTCCGCATCGTCGTCTGGTTCAGCGTCCTGCTCCTCGTGTCGCTGGCCATTATCGGAATTTCAGCGTTCCTCTAAACCTCTCGACAAATTTCACCCACCTCACAAATCGAAGGAGTAGTTCCATGGGCGGGAACAAGCGCAACTACAGCAAGATTGACCCCACCTCGGTGTCAAGCACATCGAGCACCACTGACAGTCCGTTAACCACCCCGACAGCAACACCAATCCGGTCCAAGAGGCCTTTGCTGGTGGTGGGAGCGATCGGACTCGCGCTGCTGATCTTGGTCGGCATCATCGTCGCCTCCTGCTCGGGCGGCGGCAGTGGTGAGGACGACTCGACGACCACTCGTGGTATCGGTTCAGCGCACGGGCCGACCTCGATCGTCAACGGCATCCCCACCGGCTACACCCGTGACAAGCCAGGCGCAGCCACCGCAGCCGTCAACTTCATCACCGCCGTCGATGAAGCAACCGCTGGCCGTGTCTCGGGTGCGAAGTTGAAGGACATGCGGGTCGCAGCCGACGCATCGCCCGAGCTGTTGAAAGTGATCCAGAGCGCCTCCGATCGCCGCGAGGTCGCTGGTTGGGCGGCGTCGTCGTCCCCGGCAATGACCACATTGCAATCGTTCAGCAATGACAAGGCCGTGGTGTCGATCTGGTCGGTCACTGCGGGGCAGACCAAACTCAACGACGAGGGCAAAGTCGGCATTATGACGGTGTGGTCGACGACCACCGTCACGCTGAGCTGGTCGGGCGAGGATTGGAAAGCCTCAGATTGGCAGTTCGCCAACGGCCCCGACCCCAAGAACGCCACATTCCCCGCTGGTGATTCGGCGATGGCCGCGAAAATGCAGACCGGCCACTACTCGTTCTTCGTCGACTAGGCGCTGCTGCTATGAACCTCTCCCTCCAATATTCGAGATTGGCTCGCCGCGCGGTGCTCGGCCTCGTCATAGCAGTCCTGATGATGGTTTTCGGGGCGGCGCCGGCGCTGGCCGCCCCGGAAACCGCGAGCACCGCGGTGGCGGGCAAAACCCTCCCGAAGGGCCTTCCTAACGATCTGAAAAAGTACATTGCCGGGACCGAAGAATTTAAGTCGGCAGCATGGTTCAAAGGTGCGTGCGCGGATAAGGGCGGCGACGTCGCCGGCTACATCGCGGCCCTGTTTCGCGACGAGCCCCGCATGAACTATTGGCGACTCACCGCAGACGATCGCGCAAGCTATCTGGTCAAAAAGTCCAAGCAGGCCGACGGCTCAGAATGGTCACAAGAGCGCGCGACTAAAGCCGTGACCGACGGATTCGTCCCCTCGGGTGCGTGGCTCAACGACACCTACCCCGGCCCCCGCACCAGTGACTACCCGTCAACGTCGGCGATTTGCGCCGAAGACTTTCAGACGTGGACGACAAAGACCGTGTCCGCGTGGGGTTTTCAGTGGGCGGACAAGCCCGACGACACCTCGTTAGACCGGATGCAGGACGCCGCCGGTGACGAGAAGAAGGGCAAAGACCTACGCACCCGGATCCTCGATCCATGTGGCGCCGACATCAAGAACGGCTCGTCCTTCTGCGATCACGCCTACTACGTGAACTGCGACAAAGCCGATCGCGGTGAGTCGGCAACGCAGTGTCAGGCATGGAATGTGGGTGTGGCGCGGCTGTTCCTGGGCACGTCGACCTGGATTGAGAAGAACATGTCGTTCACCGATCGGCTCTGGTGGACGACCGGTGCATCGGATATGTACAAGTTCGGTAAGGGCGCGGCGTCGGCGTTTGCTGCCATCTGGACGGGGATCGCGAAGGTCGTCGACTTCGTCGCCAACCCCGGCAACGGTGGCGAAGAGTGGGCGAACACGTTCAAGTCGGGTGCGCTGGATATGACGCTCCATGTGCTGCCGGGGTTGGCGGCGGTGGGTGAGTTCGACTTCCGCGCGGCGTGGTTCCTCAAGTGGTATGCGATCTCGGTGTCGCTGGGCATGGCGGTGATGTCAGTGATGTTCATTCTGGCGACGGTGCAGGCGGGACGGCGCGGTGGTGCGACGATGATGGCGCGCGAGTCGATGGGTTATCTCCCGATGGGCCTGGCACTCATGCTGTACACGCCGATGATCGCGGCGATGGTGCAAGCGTTGGCGCACGCGTTCACCACGCAGATCACTGGCCTGATGGGCGGGTCAATGGACACCGCCGTCAACGACATTTCCACCATGCTTGGCGGCCTCACCGATAAAACTCTGCTCGGGGGTGTTCTCGGCGGACTCTTCGGGTTCGCGGCGCTAGCTATCGGTGCGTTTGCCCTCTATCTCGGGTTGTTGATGCACCAGATTGGGTTGCCCCTGGCGTCGGTGGCGTGTGCGATCGGCTACGGAATGCTGGTGCATCCCAGGTGGAGGGCTAAAGCGCTTCGGGTGCCGATGATGCTGCTCTCGCTGATTTTGTCGACACCACTGCTGTTCTTCATTCTGTGGGGCATCTTGCAGATCATCACCTGGTCGGCGGCCGAGAGCACCACCGGTGACGGCAAGCTCGCCTCGCTGGGCGGTCTCGCGTTGTGTGCACTGGCGTTCATCGTTGTCGGCCTCGCACCGTTTTCGTTGCTGAAGTGGTCGCCTCTTCTGCCCAACAGTGAGGATGCCGACCGGATGGGTGATACCGGCGGCGGTAACGGCATGGTGCTGGGCGCGGGCCTGGGTGGGGCGATGTCGGCGTCGCGGGCCGGGCATGAACGCACAGCGGGAGGTAGAGGTGGCGGGCCTTCTGGGTCGGCCAGCGGCGCTGAGGCCAGACATGCGATCAACACCAAGGGTGGCGGACAAAGCGGGAGCCCAGGACACCGGCAAGGTGTGGGTGCCCTAGGTAAGGCCGCGACAGCGGCCAGCGCGGTCGGCGGCCCGGTCACTGGTGCAGCCGCCCGGTTGGCGGCGGCCGCAGGCAAGGGAGTGCAGAAGACCGGCGACGTCGCGAAGGCCGGTGTGGGTGCGGGTGCACGTGCGTCAGCGATGGCCGCATCCAACCGGGTCCACGGCGTTGCCGCAGATTCCGCTCCGTCAGCTGATCAAACCTAACCGGGAGTCAACGATGAGTACAGAACTCGACTACGACGCCGATGTGCGGCACGCAGTGCTCGGCGGTGAAGTCGCCTCCCGCTGGGTGGGCGGTATCAACCCACCCACCCGGTGGGCGTGGGGCTTCACATTGGTGGGTGCGGCAGCATTGCTGCTGAAATTTGGAGTGTGGGGCCTGCTGGCCGCGGTGGCGCTGGTCACCGCAGTCCTCTGGGCGACGATCAGCTTGGGTGATCAACGTCCCTATGCCGAGCTGCTCGTGCACCGGCTTCGGACGAAGCTGCGCCACCGCACCGGTGAACACATCTACGTGGCCCAGGCCGATCCCGACTACGGCAACCCCGACGTCGATCCGGGGTGGAGTCGCCCAGTCCCGTTGGGCGCAGTCGACCGCCTCGATTTGCGGGGCACCGGCCTCGACGACATGTTCATCCTGTGGCACCACAATCCAGGGGAAGCAAACCTGTTCACGATTGTGTTGAGTGTCCAGGGCTTGTCGGAAGGGCTGCGCTCGGATGCCATGTGGGCACGAAACTTCACCGCGTTCTCCGACTCGGTGTTGAATTCGTGCGCGCGGCGAACCTCACACGTACGCACGCTGCAAATGGTGTCCCGCTCAGTGGCCTCCGACCTGACCCCGCATGAATTGTGGGTCGAACGGCGGGTAGATGCGCTGGATCCGGCGATGGCAGAGAAGTTGATGAAACCGATCGTGTCGTACGGCGAACTCATCGAAGGGTCACGCCCGTACGCCGAAGATCACCGCTGCTATCTGGTCGTCGGGATCGGCGAATCGAACGGGTTGATGAAGCAGGCATCGAAGCTCGCCAAGAGCAAGGGTGCCAGCGTCGAAGGTGGTGTGGCCCAAGTGATCCGTGACGAGGTCGCCAATATTCAACGCGCTTTGGTCAATGCGGGATACGGGCGCGTTGATGTGCTCGGCGAACAACGCACGTGCGCGGTGATGCGGGCCATGATGAATCCCAGCTTCGCCCTCGACCGCCACGAGGGTGTCCGGTGGGACAACTGCTGGCCGTCCTATATCGGTGCCGCTGAGGCTGTAGTGAGTCGCCCGACAGGCGAGGACGCCACCGCCTGGCACACTCGGGTCGGTGTGGTGCCGCCCGGCAAGGTTGCCCCGGTCCCGTTGTCTCCGAACTGGTTAGCGCCGCTGCTGACCGGTGTGCCCCCGGATGAAGGGGACCCCGTCGACGGGGTGGCCCCGTGCCCGACGATCCGCACCATTTCGGTGCGGATGGATCTAGTGCCAGCCGACGTCGCCCGTGCAGTCGCCCGTAAGCACCGCACCTCCGATGCGGCCCAGGCCGCGGATGCGGCTGCGAAGGGCAAAATCACCGACGGTACAGCGGATGTGATGGCCGAAGCATCAGATCGGCGCGGCAGCGACCTGCGGCAAGGTTCGGGCTACCACGGTGTCATCTGGTCGTTCAGTATCGCGGTCACCGGCCGCGACAGCGACGACCTCGACCGGGCGTGCGCGCGGGTGGCCGCGGCCGCTGACGATGCCGCCATCACCGACATCCACTGGCAAGACGACGACCACGACATCGCCCAATTTTGGACGTTGCCGCTCGGTCGGGGCCTGGCCGCCACCCGATACACCCGCTAGCAGAACGGATCTCATCACATGACTGACATCGGCACCGACAACGAAACCGAGATCTACACCGACGCACAGCCCCACCGCGACGACAACAAGTTGTTGGGGTATGCGAAATGGATTGTGGGGCGGGGACCCGAACCCGGCCGCGTCCGCGACGACGAGAGTGGTCGCGGCGAGGCTGAACCGTCGACGATGGAGCTCGACCTTGCTCAAGCCGTCGACGTTGAGGAACGTCAGGAAATGCGGTGGGAGATGGAACGCCGCGACCCGCCGTCGCGGCGCCGGCTCCTTGATAAGTGGGGCTGGTACGAGTCGCGGCCGTCGGGGGCCTGGTCGACCACCCGGCAGGCCGAAGCGCTCAACCTCGCCACCACCCGCCAACCAGTCGAGCACGGGGGCCTCATTTTCGGCCGAAACCTGTTGGGTGCCGCGGTCGTCAATATCGACCAGTTCGAGTTGTACCGCCAACGCGTGATCGACGGCGTCAACATGGTGCGCATCGGCGATATCGGGGTCGGCAAATCGGGGGGAATGAAAACCGGCGGGCTACGGCAGCTGATCCTCGGCCGGCAGTGGATCGCGTTCGACAAAAAGTTGCAAGGTGATCGTGGTGAGTATGCGCCGATCGCCGACGAACTCGGCGTCGAGTCGGTCGTCTTTCGGGCCGGTGGTGGGGGAGCATCACTGAACCTGCTTGACTCGGAAATTTCCCTCGACGGTAGCCACGACGAAGGGGTCGACGGCGTCGTTCCGGCCGGCCAAGAGCTGCTGCTGCTGGCGGTGCTGCGTGACTCGTTGGAGCGTCCACTGAACCCGCGGGAGAAGGCGGCGGTGCGGCTGGCGTTGCGGACGGTTAGTGCCCGCGCGAAAGCCGCCGGTACCGAGCCTCGCCTATCCGATGTGTCCGCCCAGCTGCTCAACGGCAACCAAGGTCACTCCGCGCAAGCCTTGGAATATGTCCGTCGCGGTGAGGATCTTCCAGCGAGCGTCCGCGAGGACCTGGGCGACTTCGGCTACTACGGCCCGCGCTGGGCCTCACGTGCGATGGAGTGGGGCATCGAACCGGGCCAGGCCATCGACGAACTCGTTGGTGGCGCGCTTCGCGGTCTCGTCGATCAACCCACCAGCCCGGAAGTCAAACGTGCACTCAATCACCCGTTCGTTCACTTCGACCTCTCTGCGCTGCCCCAAGACGGTCAGGGGTTGCGGGTGGTGATGACGACCGCACAAACCTGGATGGCCAATCGGCTCGCCTCACGGGCTAAGAATCGGATGCAGACGATCGCCAGCTATGAAGAAGGCTGGCATCTGGCTGAAGGTTCCACCGGCGAAGTTGCCCGACAGAACATGAAACTGTCACGCGGACTGGGCTTTTCGACCGACTCGGCATTCCATCACCTGTCCGACCATCCGAAAGACTCACCGTCACGGGCATTGATGCAGGAATCCGATATCGCCATGCTGTATCGCCAGGGCCGCGAAGACGACGCGGCAGAGGTGACCAAAATGTTTCACCTCCCGGCCGCAACAAAAGATCTGCTGATGCAAATTGGGCGTGGCCAATGCCTGGTGTGGATGAAGGGACGTGACCCGATCCTGACGCAACACCAACGCTCCACCTGGGAACAAGGACTGACCAACACCGACGCCGTCCTCGAAGGAGTCACACAGTGAACACCTCAAACGACACGGCGGCCACGGGCAGTTTCGACGACACGCCACCACCTCGGCCGCTGGCGTATTCGGAGCTGCCGACCGAATCAACACTTCCGATGCCGTTGTCGCCCAACGAGTCTGCTCACACACCGTCACCTGAGCGGGTCCCGACCGCGTTTGCTACCCCCACCGATCTGGCTGACTGGGCGGGGGAGCCCACATCGAGTCAGCGGTGGCCTTCGACGACCTCGCCCAATGATGTCGCCGCCCCTGGTGGCCACCAGTTCGACCTAGGGGTGAATTTGGGTGTGTTTATGGGCAGTGCGGTGATGACAGCGGTGATCGCGGGTCTGGGCGCATGGTTGGGGACGTTGGTGGTGAATGCGGCAATCACTGCCGTCCCACCGCGCTATTGGCTGGCGCATCATCTTGGCGCGCAACTGGTTCCGACGGCGCCACCGATCTGGTTGGCGGCCTCTGCCGCGATCGTGTGTGCCGGTCTGATGGTGGCGTTGTTGAACTTGACCACGCAAGCCGGGGTGTTCTTTGGTGCGCTCGTCGGGTTGGTGGGGACGATCATCACGCTGCTGACCCTGACATCGGGCCCGTGGCAACTGGCCTTGGGGCCGGCGGTCCTCGTTGCGCTGCTCACTGCTTTGGTGGCGTCACTGACCCGCGGCTACACCATGTTGACCGTGACTCGGCCGGAAAGGTTCTAGCCATGTTGACCGTCGAGAACGCTCTGGTGGTGGATCCGAAAACGCCGTCGGCGCAAGCGTTGCTGGCGATCGCGCACGCCAACCACTGTCGCCCGCTGTGTGGGTGCCGCGAGGACGGGGTGCCGATGTATGTGGCGGCGACACCGTCGGGGTTCGTGACGAAGCGGATGCCCGGATCGGGTGGCGCACACAGCGTTGATTGTGGGTCGTGGGAGCCACCAGCGGCTCTGTCGGGGTTGGGACAGGTCACCGGCGAAGCGATCAGCGTCAACCCCGATGCTGGCACTACCACGTTGCGGTTGGGCTTTGCGTTGTCGCGCTCGGTCGGGCGGGCGGCCCCTGAGCCTGTTGAGGATGGCGGATCAGACACGGCGGTGTCCGATGGCACGAAACTGACGTTGCGGGCGTTGCTGCACTATCTGTGGGACGAGGCCGGATTGAGTTCGTGGTCACCGGCGATGGCTGGCAAACGTAACTGGCGGGTCGTCAGCTGGTATCTGCGCCAAGCTGCGGTCGGCAAGCAGGCGAAGCGACAAGCGTTGGCCGACAAGCTGTTTGTTCCTGAACCATTCGACGTCGCGCACAAAGCTCAGGTGGCTGCGCGGCGTCTGTCGGTGTGGTCGGGTGCGCAGGCAGCACCCGGCAAAGCGAGCCCGCTGCTGGTGGTGGTGGGTGAATGCAAGGCGATTGAACCGGCCCGCTATGGCCACAAAGTGGTGGTCAAGCACATGCCGGATGCGCCGTTGCTTCTCGATGACAGCATCCATCGGCGGCTGATGAAACGGTTCGCCGGGGACTTGGAGTTGTGGGAGGTCCACGAGTCGTGGCATCTGATGACTATTGCGACGTTCGCCGTCGGAACAGCGGGAATCGCGACGGTGCAGGAAATGGCGGTGATGGTCGTCGACGAGCATTGGCTGCCCATCGAGTCTGCACAGGTGGGGGTGGTGGTTGCGGCCGCGGTCGAGGCACAGCGGCGATTCCGGATCGGATTGCGCTACAACTTGTCGGCTTCGGCTGCCTCGGCTGCGCTGGTCTTTTCCGACACCATCGTCCCGACTGCGGCGTTCGTGCTTGCGCCGGGTGATGAGGACGCTGCGGTGGCCGCGCTGGTTCCCCAGGACAGCGGGATGGCCTCGTGGTTGTGGCGCACCGATGACAGTTTCCCTGAGTTGCCGTGCCGCGCAACTGTTTCCCCACGAAAGGTGTCCTGATGAGCACACAACATTCGTCACGGGCTGCGGCCGACGAACATTCGTCGAGAGTGTTTGCGTCGGTGGCGGTTGGTCTGGTGGGTCTTGTTCTTGTGGTCGCGGTCGTGATGATGCTCGCTGGCGCGTTGTCTGGGCTGGTGAGTGGTCGCGGGTGGGCCTGGCCGTCGGGTGGCATGGTGGCAGTCGGTCGGGCTGTGGTGGGCCATCCCGGTGACCCGGCGCAAGCCTGGCCCACCGCCAACGGCTCCACGTGTGGGCCAGCCGCCGTGTTTTGGGTTCTTGCGCTCGTGTTACTACTGCTGCTGGGCACGGTCGGTATCAAACTGTGGTTGATGGTGGATCGTTGGCGTCATCACCGTTCGCTGGGTGAGCGTGGGTTGGCGACGTCGGCGGACCTGGCCGCCGCACACTTGTCTCGTGACGCGGCGGCCGCGCGGGCACAAAGAACGCAGCCGGGGCTGCGGGAAACGAAGGTCCGTCATGTCGATCCCGACGAGGCAGCAATCTACGTCGGCAACCTCAACGGGAACGGCAAGGATCCTGTGTATGTGCAGCAACGTGACTGCACGTTGGTCGAAGGGCCGACCGGCGCTGGTAAGACGTGGCGGCTTGCGGTGCAGCGGTGCTGGGATGCACCCGGTTTTCTGCTAGTGACCACGACGAAAGCTGACCTGATTGCGGCTACCGTGGCTCATCGCCGCGACCTCGGCGAGATCGCGGTGTTCGATCCTGAACAGATCACCGGGTGGCCGCAGCCGGTGAAGTGGTCGCTGCTGGCCGGGTGTGAAGATCCCTCGATCGCGTTACGGCGTGCGAGCGCGTTGGTGAAGGCCGCCCCGATGGGCGATGTGCGCAACTCATCGTTTTGGGAGGAGCGGGGTACGACGTTGCTGCGCTGCTATCTGATGGCGGCGCGGGTGTCGGGCAAGAATCTGATGATGGTGCGACGGTGGATCAACACCAAGGACTACAAAAATCCGGTCGCGATCCTGCATGAGCACTACCCGGAGTGGGCGTTGGACCTTGAAGCGTTGGCGACATCGGGGTCGGACTCGAGCGACGACGTGTATGCGACGGCCGCGAAAATGTTGAGTCCTCTCGCCGATCCGGCGGTGGCCGCGATCGTCGATGTTCCTGTGGAGGAGTCGATCAACTTGGAGGCGTTCGTCCTCGACGGCAAAAACACGTTGTATTTGGCCAGTCAAGGCGACCAGGATTCGGTCGCGCCGATCGTCGCGACCATGGCCGCTGAGGTGTATCGGCTGCTGGAACGCCATTCTCAGCTGCAACCCGATCAACGGTTGCTGGTACCTGCGCGGCTGGTTCTCGACGAGGTCAACAATGTGGCTCCGATTCCGGGGTTGCCGGGGAAGATGACTGATAGCGGTGGCCGCAACATCACCATTTGGGCGTTCGCGCATAACCGACTCCAAAACATCAAGCGGTGGGGGAATGAGGCTGGCCGCGAGTTCACGATTAACGCACCGAACCGGATTTTGTTGCCGGGGCTAGGTGATGAGGACGAGCTGGCATCGGTGTCGAAACTGTTTGGTCACCGGTGGGAACAGATCGGTCCCCGAGACACTGATCGGCGGCAGCGGCCGGTGCTGACGGTCGACGAGATTCGAGAAATGGACGAGGACCGGGCGTTGATGATCTACCGCGGCACGAAAGCGATCATCGTGCAGTTGCCGTCGGTGTGGGACGTCAAACAAGCCACCGCTGCGGTCCGACACTCGCAACAGGTGTTCGCCCGCATTGTGTCGACTGGCGATGTGCATGCCGAGCTCGCCGACGTGGGGAGTCGGCGATGACGGTCACCGCGATTACCCCGGCCAGCCACGGCGGCGAACCGGACCCGCATTTGTTCACGCCGTCTCGCTACAGTTGGGCGTTTCTCAACCAGGACGAGGCTGCGGAACTGTGGGACGAACTCATCGACTGGGTGGGGTGGCTACGCACTCGCTACGAATTGACGTCGGCGATCCCGCTCTGCTGGTTCCGGCACAGTCGGGCGGTCGAAGAATTAACGGCGTTGATGGCCGCCTATCACGCGGCATACGACGCAGCCAACGGTGAAGAACGGCCTTACTGGTCGGACATGATTGCCTGGCACACCTACCATTTTCGGCCGTTCGAGTCTTCCATCGACAAACTCGGTATGCAGTCATGCAACGGTCACGACTGCGGGGCACTGATCAAGGATGTGACGGCCCGCAATCTGCTTGGGGTGTCGGAGTTCGTCGGCGATAACGTGAGTCGCCGGCCGGTCGAGTCACGGCTAAAGCGGTCAGCGGCACCAGCGACGCCGACGCTCACACCGAAGGAGATGAAGGCGAAACTCCTTGCGGGCCAGGCAGAACCCACCGATATTCACGATCCGCAGACCAGCTACCAGCTCGATGGCCGCACCTGGCGATTCGACGCACACAAGCAAGCATTCGTCCCCGACATCAACCCGTCGACGACGTAGGCCCCCCAAACCGCGGTCATACTCGCCCTCGCAGCTGCGGGTGCGACCGCCACCCTGTGGCAGGCATTGCAGCGCTGTTGTTCCCCGCCCGGAACAGACGCTCAATGCCTGCCACAGCTATATGGGCGGGCCCGGCTCAGATGTTGAGGGCAGACAACGTGTCGTGAGCGCTGTCAGGGTGGACGATAATTTTCGTGATCTGGGCGAGCGACACGTACATGACCTCGTCGGTACGGGTCGTGATTTCGATCAGGCCGTCGACGACCAGGGGGCGGTCATCGGCGAACGTGATGTGACCTTCTTCGCTGTGGGCCTCAGCGAACTGGATGAAGACAGACTTCGTGGTGTGCGCAGGGGTAACCATCTGCTAATACCTACCTTTTTCGTGTGAGCGAGTGATGACAGTCGAATCTAGAGTCGCGGTCCGTGGGGTCCGATGTGGGGTGGCGGCGGTGGTTCGGGCGGCTGGTGTCGGCGTTGCTGGTCGTGGAGTTGTCGTTGGTGTTCGAGTTCGTTGAGGTGGGCGATCGCGTCGGCGTGCTCGACCTCTGCATGGTTGTCGGGGTGGCTGACGGGGTGGCTGACGGGGTCGCGAGGTGTGGGTTGGAGTGCCTGGCTGAGGGTGCGGTGCGCGTCGCGTTGCGCGGCGGTGGCGTCGGCGGGTAGCGGTGGCAGCGCCGCGGTGGTGGTGTCGCCGGTCGCGTAGAGGTCGCGGTAGAGCGACACGTCGGCCAGCCGGGTGTCCCACGCGGCCCGTTCGCCTGCGGTGGTGGGTGGTTCGCCCAGGCTGCGCACCCAAGGCTCCCGCTCGTGGGTCGTGGTCTGCTCCTGCAACGTGTGTCGTAGGTGTTTGTGCGCGTCGAGGGCTGCGGCAGCCAGGGCGGGGTCATCGGTGTGGGTGGTGGGCGGTACGGCGGTGAGGCTGGGTTGGTCGAGGCGAGCGAGTGTGGCGGTGAGGTCGTGTTCGTCGGGCAGCGGCGGCGCGAGTTGGTGCAGCTGGGCGAGGGTGGGCGCGGGATCGTTCGGGTTGTGCCGGTGCAGCGCGTCGACGAAGGTGTCCCACTGGCTGCTGGTGTGATCGGCGTAGGGGAATGCGGCGGCCACTGCGGGGTCATGATGTGTGCGCCACTGCTGTCGATCAGCGGTGGCGTGGTCGGTGATCAGGGTGTGCAGGGCATCGGTGAGGCCACGGGCGTCGGCGGTGTCAGCGGTCGCGGCGGTGGCGGCCAGCGCGGTCGCCGGGTCGAGTCCGGCGCGGTCGGCGGCCGCGAGCGCGCTAGCGAGGGCAGGTGCGGCGGGATCTGCGGCGAGGGTGGCGGCGGCGTGAGGTCCGAACGCGGCGGCCGCGTCGGTGATGCGGCGTCGGTGTAGTCGGTCGAGGGCGGCGCGGTAGCGCGTCCATGCTGTCGAGACTGCGGTGACCGGTGGCCCGGCGACAACCTGCGGCGCGGCCGAAATGGGTGTGGTGGGCTGTGGTCGGGGGAGCACAGTGACCGCGGCGTGGCGGCGGGCGTGCTGGTGTTCGGCACGAAACACTGTGCCGTCGAGGCGGCGGGCGGTGTCGCGCAAAGTGGCGAGGTGGTCGAGGTCGTGTTGTTCGGCTGTCAGGCGGGCGCGGGTGACGTCGCCGGTGGTGATGATTCCGTTGGGTGCGGCGGCGGTGAGCGTGGCGCTGGCCTGCTCGACTCGGTGCATGGCGGTGTCGGCGGCCGCGCGAGCGGTCTGGGCCTGCATGCTTGCCAGTTCTGCTTCGGCGTGCAGCTCACTACGGTCGATCCCGGATTGTTCCGGGGTCTCGGGTTGGGCTGCGGCCCGCTGGGTGAGGTCACGAGCATGCGATTCGGCAGTCTCGGCGGCTAGATCGGCTTCGATCCACGCGTGGTGGGCGTTGGTGAGTTCGGCAACGAGTGGGCGTTGGCGGTCGCTGTGCTGTTGCAGCTCGACGATGGTGGCGGCGGCGGCCGCCACTGCGGGGGTGTCGACGGCGGGGTCGAGGATGGCCCGACGGAAGGCGTCTGCGTTGTCGCGGGCGGTGGCAGCGTCCAGGCGCAGTTGGTCGAGGTCGGCGGCGGAGTCGACATGGTCGTCGCGGCCGACGGTCGGCCGGTCGGTCGTGAGGTCGGCGAAGTCAATTCCGGCGAGCTCGTCGTGATGGTCGGTGTCGCCGGGGTCGTGGTCGGTGGGCGGTTCGGCGGCGGCGAGCGCAGCAAAGTAGTGGTCGTCGACGTCAGCCGCGGTGTCGCCAAGATTGTCGACACCACTATCAACAGGGAGTTCGGCGCGTTGGTCGCCGGTGTGGGGGTCAACGGGTGCGGCTTCTTCTTCGGCGGCGCTGAGATGTTCCTCGGGCAGCGGAATGTCGGTGGCGTGGCGGTCGTGGTGGGCGAGCATGTCCACACGCCAGGCCAGGGCGCCGGCGTATTCGTCGCGGCGCACGTGGGGGCCATCGCCTCCGGCGTGGAGCAGCTCGTTCGCCATCGACAGGAGCGCGGCCGGGGTCCATTCGGTCGGGTTGGCCGCTGACACGGCGGTGACCAGTCGCGGCCATGCCGGGTCGGTGAAGATGGCTTCGGCTGAGGTGGGGCCGACTACGTCGATGAGGGTGGTGGCCCAGTCGACCCGAATGTGGGAGTCGCCGGAGTCGAGGACCGCCGGTTCAAGGTGGTGGGCCAGTCGCCACCACAGGGCGGCGGCGGGTAGTTCGGTGGGCAGTGCGCGGTCGGCGGTGACGTCGGTGACAAGGCGGTGCACGTCGACGCCGCTGCGGGCTGCGGTCGATAGGCGGGTCGCGAGGTCGGGCCAGAATGGGTCACGCACAATGTGCGGGTCGATGCTGGTGGCGAGGTCGCGCCAACGGGTGACGTCGCTCGAGTCGGTGTCCAGTGCGGTGAGGTAGGCGGTGTCGAGGCGACGTTGGTAGCGGCGGGTGGCCAGCGCATATTGGTCGGGTCCGGTGGGCCGGCGGTCGCGGTCGTCGACGCTGTGGGCGGCCCGGAACACGGCGATATCGCCGAGCAGCTGATGCTGGTTGCCGTCGGCGAGTACCAGTGGTCGCGCCCAGCGGGGCGCGGTGTCGGGTGTCCAGGCGGCCGCGGTTTCTTTGATCTTGTCGGCCAGGTCGCCGACGAGGTCGCTACGCCGATGCAGATAGGGGCCGTAGTCGGGGTCGTCGGCGAGGGTGGCGGTCAGTGCTGGCAGCCACGGCAACGGGCCCGTCCTCGACGAGTGATTGCCGGTGTGGTCCAACCGCCAGTCAAGGACGGCGGCATCGTCGTTGGCGGAGTCGAGTTCGCGGGACTCGATCGCGGCACGGAGCCGACTTAGCGCGTAGGTGTCGGGGCTCTCGGTCGGATCGGGCCGGTCGACGGCGAGGGTAGCTAAATGTTGGCGAAGTACCGGCCATGCCGGCTGGTCGGTCAGCCTGTCGCGCAGCGCGCCGGCACCGTCGTCGATGCGGCGCATAACGTCGGCGCCGAGGGTGTGTTCGGCGATGGAGCCCAACGCGTACCGGTAGGAGTGGGCGGCGTGGCCGATGAGAAGTTCGGGTTGGGTGGCGCGGCGGGCAGCGGTGCTGGCCGACACTTGTGCACCGTCGCGGTTGAGAATGTTGCGGAGGATGTCGACCGCGGTGGGCGGCTGTTGGGCCTTTTCGAAAATGATCTTGTGGGGGTCGGCCTCGGAGGTGCCAAAGTACAGGTGGTTGCCGTCGGTGGCGCGGGTCATGGCGACGTAGAGCAGCTGCTTGTCGAGGTCGTTTCCGGCGACGACGTGGCAGGTTCCCACCGTTGAGCCGCGAGAGCCGACCGTCATGCCTTGCGCGCCGTGAATGGTGGAGGCGTAGCCGAGTTCGCACTGGTCGGCGACATAGTCAGCAGGCAGGGTGATCGACGCATTCGACCGGTCGTGGCGCACGGTCAAAGTGCCATCAGCGCCCACTCCGGTGATGGTCCACCGGTAGCCGTTGCGCACAAAGTCGGTGCCCGTGAGGCGTAGTCGGCGGTCGTTGCGGCGGGTGCGGATGGTGTCTCCGACGCTGGCCGCGAGACCATCCGCGAGGACAGTTTCCCGGCCAAATCCTTGCTGGCGTTGCTTGGCAGTGGGTGCGGGTGTGTCGGCCAACCGGTCAGCGCGGGCGCGCTGGTTGAGTTCACGGACGGTGTCGAGGGTGGGGGCGAGCATGACCGAGTCGCGGCCGTTGAGGATGTCGCGACGCCACGCCGTGTAGGCGGTGTCGGCGGCAAGGTTGTCGGCGGTGACGTGGACACGGTGGTGGTCGACGTAGAAGCCGATCGCTTCGTCGCGGCCCTCCCGCACGGCTAGGGATGCGGCGCCTTCGGCGGAATCGGTGAATCGCATAACTTCGGTCAACGTGAGGGTGTGGCCGAGTTCTCCGACGTCACGCAGGACACCGCCGGCCGCGACTGATGCGAGTTGTTGGTCGTCGCCGACGGCCTTGACGTCGGCGCCGCGGGCCAAGGCGTCTGACACCACGGCGTCGAGGCTGGCGGTGGAGCTCATGCCCACTTCGTCGATGAGAATGACGGTGCCCGGGCCGATGTGATGGAACCAGTCCGGAGCTTTGTCGAGGACCTGTTGTCGGGCGAGCGGGTCGTCACCGACCTCGCGTAGCTTCTGCACGGTCCACGCATATTTGTCGAGAGTGTCGGCGTGCTGGCCGATATCTTTGGCCAATACTTGTGCGGCATTAGCGGTGGGCGCCAAGCCGACGACGGTGCCGCCACTGCCCGTCCAGGCGGTGGTGAAGGCGGCCATCGCGGACGTTTTGCCGGTGCCTGCGGGGGCGAGTGCGAGGTGGAATCGCACTCCGCCGGTGGCCAATTCGCGGACCATCGCTTGTTGGCCGGCATTGAGTGGATACTTGTTGGCTTCGTGTTCGAGCAGCGCGACGTCAACATGCATGTGGTCGATGCGGTGGCCGTCGGTGAGCTGGGCGGCGGCCACGATGCGACGTTCGGCGGCCAGGACGTCGCTACTGGTGAACTGGTTGAGTCCGATGTCGGTGAACATCGAATGTCCGTCGGGGTTGCGCAGCATCGCAGGCTCATGAAGGTCACCTGTCGTGCGGACGTCGGTGAGTTGTACGCACTGTTCACTCAGCGCGCTCGCCGTCAGATTGTCGGCGAAAGTCGGCAGCTGGTCGGCGCCAACACCGAGGACCCGACCGATGCGCATGGCTTCGGCGCGTAGGTGGTGGGCTTGCCACACCGATCGGGTGGCAGCCACGGTCCGCACGATGCGCCGGGTGTGCTGTTCCCACAGTTGCGGGTCGATCTGGTCGGGGCGGCGGGGACCGTGCGCGGCGAGGATGCGCCGCGCTTCGCGCCGCATTTCGACCTGATCATTGATCAGCTGGTCGGCAGTTTCAGACGGCAAGGTCGTCCGATAGATGCCTTCTAGCCGTCGCACTTCGTTAACCACCGCAGGGTCAGAGAGTTGCCGGGCGGTGTTGATACCTAAGCCGTCTGCGACCATCGCGGCGAGCGCAGTTTCTGATCCGAGCGTGTCGACTGCGTCGGCATGCCAGGCGGCGCGTTGCTCGGCAAGGGAACGAGGTTCGTGTTTGCCTTCGCGGGTATCGAGGTTGGCTTGTTGACGCAACGCAATGTGTTCGACGGCGGTGGGTTCGCGGCCGTGCGCGGCTTGGAAGGCGTGGATAAGTTCGGCGGTGCGAGCCTCGATGGATTTGGTGCGCGCGGACCAATGCTCGTTGAGTGTCGATGCGATACCAACCAGTTCACGCACCGGCCGTTTGCCTCGCAGACCAGGGTCGCGGTCGGCGAAACGTGCACCAGGAAATGCTTGCACAATCTCTGCTTCGAGCCGCGAGTTGTATTCCTCGGACGCTGTCACGGCCAAGCGGTGCAACGGTTTTCCGTCGAGGGCACCCCAGCGGGTAATGCCGTCGGGACCGGTGTAGCGGACCTTGTTGCTGATGGGGACGTGAGTGTGTAGGTCGGGGTCGCCAGCACGCGAATCGCGGTGATCGAACGCGGCAGCAATCAAGCCGTCCGCTTTGACACGGGCCACACCATTGGTGCCGACACGGGTGTAGGCGATGTCGCGTTCGAGGGAGGCGATCGTCTGATCAACAGCGCGGTGGTGGCAGTCCTCGATGAGGCGTGCCACGTCGCGGGGGGCGACCGCCCACAGTGTGGATACTGATTTGACGGGGGAGAAGGTGAGGTCGAAACCCGCGACAGCGGTAGTTTTCTGTCGAGACTTTTGGGCGATCCATCCCGATAGTTCGCGGTGATCGGCCGGGGGTCGACCGTACTGGGCGGAGAACAGCTCACGTGCGACGCGGGTCCGAATTTCGGCCCGCACATCGGGGTCGATGATCGCGGCTGACTTCTCGCCGCGCGCCAAATTGTGGTCGCGGAACGCTTCGGCCAACGCGACAACAAAGTCGTTGGCTCCCTCATAGATTTTGAACGGAGTGCCCAATTTCGTTGCGGCAAGCGCGTATTGGGCGCTGTGGCCGTCGGCGATGAGTTGCTTTTCGATGGCATCAGCGTTGGGGTGGCGGCCTTCGCCCCATAGTGCCTTCATTTGTTCGCCGGTGACGACATCTCCGGCGGTGATGTCATCGAAGGCCGCAAGCCCTTCACCGAGCCACCGACCGGGCGCTTCACCGCGCGCCGAGTAGTACTCCTCCAACGAATCCTTGGCACCCAACTCGTCGTCTTGGGCCGCTACTTGGCGGGTCAAATACTCGTATCCCGATCCGGCGACCAGCTTATGCATGCTCATCATCGGCGCTCACCAGCCCCGATCCGCGGCAGCCGAGAACCCAGGCACTGCCGTGGCAGAGTTCTCGCTGGCCATGACGCCGATCATATCAGGCGTTACCCTCTCGTGACCTTAATGCAAGAGGTGTGTAGGAATCATTCTTGGCGATCGAAGGTCTCTGGCCCTGGTTTCTGGATTTCAGTGGGGGTGTCGCTTTGGTTGTGACGTGGGTTGAGAGTGAGGTGAATGTGAGGGGTGGTGTGGAGATGGAAGCTGGTTGGGCGACGACGGGCTGCTGGAGGATCTACTCAATGTGGGAAATGGGCGGTGAGTTGTTCCAGCTCGGCGGGATTGTCGGTAGGGTGAGGTACAGGTGACTTCGTGTATTGCCGTCCACGGGGTACCTCGACAAATGAAGGTAGGAGAAGCATGTCGGAATCGACGTCGTCAAAAAAGGTCAGCACGTTGGCGAGGGCCCGCGCGAACGTGGCGCGACTTCAGGAAGAACGCATCGCGCGTGACAAGGCCAACACTCAACTCCTGGAAGCGATTTTCAAATCGCAGGAGAAGATCGAATCTGCCGAACAATCACGGGACCGAGCGATCATTGCCGCCAAGGAGAAGTTCCAGACCACCGTGCGGTCTGCGGAAGTGAGCATCGGTGAGAATCTGGTGGAGCTGCGAAACAACGGTCAGTCGACCGCGACACTTGTGGAGCTCACCGAGATGAGCGATAGCGAGATTCGCAGCTACACGAAGGCATTCCGCACAGCGACCAAGCCAACAGATGCCGGTGGCGCGGTTCCGAAACAGGAAGTGCCGCGGTTGCCGGCGGAATCGGTGCCACCAGCCGAGCTGGGTGACGGTGTCGAGGTTGACGAACCGTTGAGAAGCGTTAGGTCGGTCGGGGAGTAGAGCCGATGGCCGCCGGCCGGGATCTGTTCGTTGATCCGGTCGTTCACGTTAACGAGCTCGCGAGGTTTCGTAAGTACTGCGTGAGTGGACCTGGTGAGAGTTGCTGCATCTTTACTGGCGCGATCGGTGACGATGGCTACGGTCGTTTTTGGGTTGGCCGCCCCACCGGACCACAGGTCGTTCGTGCACACCGTTTCGCGGTCGCTGCGGCAACGGGTCGCATCAGCGGAACGCTGGTGGCTATGCACGAATGTGACAACCCAATTTGTGTGCGCGTGGGTGCAGGGCATGTCGTTGAGGGCACACAAAGTGACAACCTCGCTGCCATGGCATCCAAGCAGCGCGGCGGCGGGAGTGGCAGTCACCGCGGTTTCACCGGCCTCGACCGCACCGCACGGCACGCGCGGGCGGTCGCTATCCGCTCAGCAGTCGCCGACGGTTGGGATGGGCAGCGAGTGCGTGAAGCGTTAGGAATGGCGATGCCGGGGCAACAAAGTTTGTTCGAAATGAGCTGACGACTCTGTCGACAAAGTAGTGGGGCTGAGTTGCAGCGGGAACGGTTTAGAGAGTCCGATCGGGATTGTCATACCCCAGGTCGATACTGCGGAAAGAAGCTAGAAGCTAACAACGAAAGGTGGCAGCGATGAACGGGTTGACGATGCTGTTGGCCGGCGGCGCGGTCGTGTCGATTGCTGTGTGGCTGTTCGGAGACAAGTTGGCGCGCCTTGTGGGCATCGTGTTGGTCCTCGACGGCGTGGGCGGTATCGCGGTGCACGGGAACTTTGAGAATCCCCGGTTCGCGTGGGAAGCGGGCATCGGTTTGGCGTTGTGGATGGTTGGCCATTGGCTGTTCGCAGCAAAGTTCGGGATGTGGCGTAGCCGAATGGGTCGTGTCGCGTGGCGTGCCCCCGTGCTGCGGGTGCTGCGTCCCATCTAAAGCCGGTGATGATGGGGAGATTCACCGGGCCCAAGGTTCGGTGGATGCTCCGGGGCTATCTTCGGCTCGTGGTGCTGCTCGACCGTCGAGGTTGTTTCGTGTTCGTGGTGAGCGCCGTGTTCACGGTCGAGCTGTTCCAGGTGGTCGAGTTGTGGTCGATGAACGTGGTTGTCCTCGACTGCTACGTCGGGGATCTGGAAGGAGTGGCCGTCGCCACCGTCTATGTGATGTTCGACCATGGACGTGAACATTTCGACGGCTCGACCGTCATCTTTGATTCCCACTGTGCCAGCCAGGCTCCCCAACTGCGGCCCGGAGACCGCGTCATCGACGGCAACGATTCCGGGTTCAAGTTGCGCGGTCATCCACGACGTGTCGCCCTCGGTGATAAATGCCATGTGGCGTGCAGCGTGCAGCGCGTCGGGATCAATGGAATACCAGTCCAGTCGCAGGTCTGTTACCGCTGGAAGGTACAGCGAGAAGAAGAGGCGTTGAGTACGGGAGTTTCCGTCAAGGAACGGATGGACCATCGTCAGATTCGACCAGTGTTCGGCGAGGACCTGCGCGGCCTGGTGAGCATCATTGACCGGCGGAATGACGTTCTGGATGTCATTGAAGACGGCGGGGACGGCTTGGGCGAGCTGCTCGACGAGAAGATGCGGCATGCCGAACGCGAATGTCTGTTCGGTGCGGAGTGAACCTGCCCACGGGTAGACGTCTTGCAGGATGTACCGGTGGATCCGCTGAAGATGCGGAAAGTCGAAGTCACCCTCGACGAGGCCAGGGGTGCGGTTTATCTCGCGGGTACGTGCCGCTGCGGCGGTGCGTTCATAGTGCGCGAAGGCATCGTCGCTGAGGTATTGCAGCCCGGAGTTGACCGGTAGCCGCTCGGGCGATGGCACGCTGGATCAGTTGGTTGCGTCGCCGGCCTGGTCGGTGAGCTCGTGGAGGAGTCGGCGTAGCTCCACTTCGGTAGTAGTTTCGCCCGCGTCGATGCGACGGATGACTGCAATGTCGTCGTCGGTGAGCGGCATTCCGGCCATGCGATGGCCGGCGTTGATTTCGACGATGATCTCTTCCACTGACTTTGCCGCGGCGAGGGCGTCGAGTTCAGCGAAAGTGCGGCGTTTGCGGATGGTCATGGTGGTCATTTCGTCGAGGCTCCTTTGACGAGTTTCATTGTAGGCGCGGGGTGTGTGTTGGTGGCTTAGCTGAAGAGTGGCAGTTGGTGTTGGTGGGCGAGGTCGTGCTGGTGTTGGCGGCCGGCGGAAATGTAGGCGGGTATCGCGCCGACACTGAGTCCGAGTTGGTCGGCAATGTCGGCGTTGCTTAGACCGCGGTGATGTAGTTCGGCGGCGGCATCAGCGTCGGCGAGGTCTGCGGCGTTGGGTGCGGTCATTTCTCCTCCAGGTGGCTGGGCGCATCGAGTGCGGCGAGAATGCTGGCGCGGGTGTGTTCGGCGGCGATTTGGTAGCTGGTGAGGTTGGTCCACCAGTGGGCGTACTGGTCTGCGGTCAGCTCGGTGCAGATCTGACGCATGCGGGTGAGCATGGCGAAGTAGCCGCGGCGGTACCAGGCGTCGACGAGCGCAGTTGCGAGGTGACGTAGTTCGGGCCAGCTCGGGTTGATTCCGCCGGTGGGTGCAGCGATGTCGAGCATCGCGTGGCGGGTGCTGGGGTCGGTGGCAAGCATGGCACCGAGGGTGCGGATCGTCGCGGGGGTGCCGTCGAGGTGGAGCTCGGCGATGGTGCGGTAGATGCGGTCGTGAGCTGGTTGCCAGAACAGCGCGCTGTGGTCGATGGTGGCGAGGCAGTTGATGACGGAGCTGGCTTCTTGTTGTGGTGACCAAATGAGTGTTGCGAGGAAGCCGCGCTCTAGGTGTGCGGCAACGTCGAGGTCGTTGTCTGGGTCATCGCTGAGGGCACCGAACTGGGTGGGGTCGGTGTGGTTCGGGTCGACTGTCTCTAGCGGTGGACGTTCGATGTTGGTGCGGGCGCGGTGGTCGACCGGTGCCGTGCTGATTGTTGAGGTCACCTCGACTCCTTTCGGGTTGTGCCGGCGGATGGCGGGTTAGGCGGCTTGCTTGGCTACGGCTTTGATGCGGTCGGGGCGGAAGCCAGACCAGTGCTCGCCGTCGACGATGACGACCGGGGCTTGTAGGTAGCCCAGCGCCATGATGTAGTCACGGGCTTCGGCCTGGTCTTCGATGTTGATGATTTCGTAGGCCAGCCCGTACTTGTCGAGCGCCTTGTATGTTGCGTGGCATTGCACGCATGCGGTCTTGGTGTAGACGGTGATTGCGGGTGTTGTAGCCATTTCTTCTGTCCATTCCGTGAGTTTCGTGCGGCTATTCTATTGATCTAATTCTAGCTAATAGCGACCTTATTAGCAACCATTATCGGCGTTGGTATTGGGTGTTTAGAGTGTGCCGCTGTATCTGATATTTGCCGCGTCTGATGTGTGTGGTTTCGGCGTCAACTTGTGGAGGCAGAAAAGCTGCCGCGAAATAAGCGCAGCGCGTGGCTGGTTTTCTGGTGGAGCTGGTTGACACCGAAACCACACATAGTCAGATAATTACGGCGATGTCAGGAAACGGGCGCTAGGTGAGTTGGCGTCGGGGAGGTTTGCGTCGCGAAAACCTCTGCGAGGGAATAGCGAAGGCCGCCATACCTCTTTGGGGTGTGCGAGGTGTGACGGCCTTCTGTGAGCTGGTCTGGCTAGTTAGTACCAGACTTCGGTTGGCGGCTTTTGTTTGACGATGCGGCCGTGGCTGTCTTTGATGATGAGCCAGCCGCGTATGTCTACGTATTGGCTGCTTCCGTCATTGCAGTGGACAACACCCAGGGTGTCGCGGAATCCGCAGATTACTGTCGGCGTGGGTGTTGCTTGGGCTGCGGTTGCTCCGAGTGTTGCAAATAGGGGCACTGCGATGACTGTCGAGGCAATCATTGTGGTGAGTGTTCGACGAATTGTGCGAGTGGACGGCATGACTCGCCTTTCTTTTTTTGTTTGTGCTCACGTCTTTGGCGTGAACACAGTTCTTTGGTTTCCCAAAGGGTGCCGCCTATTTTGTGGGGAGGAGTCGATGACGACCAATAGCGGTCCACGCCTTGTGTCTACCTTGCGAAGGCTAGGTAGGAGGGGCGTGTCTCGTGACAGAAACGTCTTGGCAGGAGTTCCTACCTCTCCTGCATTCGACTTCAGTGCGGGGACGGCAATACCCGCACGATTTAGAATATCGGATCATGTGCACTTTGGGTATACGCTCGACCCGATCTAGCGTGCTGCGGACAGGGGAGTGCCGCCGCGAAGCGTGGTCGGTCGGGCTCGATGCCCGACCGACCATTCGGTGACCGTCCTAGCCCAGTGCCCGGCGTGAGGAGCCTCCCAGTGAAGTTAGACAGGCTTGACCGAGTGGCCACAAGGGCAGTGAGTGTTCGCGCGCGATTTTGCCTCAAACTCTGCCGACGCGTTGTTGACGACGCACCCGACTCCGTAAGGCGACGGACCGTCGCAGCGCTTGCACGTGAACGCGCGATTCTGATGAATACGGCCATCGGTGGCCGCACAACCTTCGGGAGTGCAGAATTCACATTCGACCGGTGAGATCATGGCACCGCGCATGATTGAGGTAGTGAACATGTTGACACTCTTTCTCGGTCTGGCGGTGGGGTCGTGTGCAAATGGCATGGTGTGCTCCTTGCTGTTTCGGGTCGTTTGGTGTGTGCGTGCGTGCGGCTAGTGTTCGATGCGGTCGTGGATTGGGACGGCGCTGCCGACGGCGTCGGAGTCGGTGATCGTTCGCAGCAGGTCGTTCCACCGGCTGTCAGTAGTTTCGGCGTAGTTCCCTCCGGCCATGACCCAACGGCCTGCTAGGCAGGCGTCGAGCGGTGCGATGTTCAGTCGGCTGTATCGGCCTCGGCTGTAGCGCAGGACGGCGGCCGGGGCGTCAGCCGATGGTGGGAACAATCTGGCTGTCGCAGGTAGTGCGGTGAGTTGGAAGTCGGGGGAGATTTCGGTGGCAGCTGTTGCCATGTTGTGGGTTTCGTTGGTGGGGGTGATGATTCCGACGATGGTGAGGTGTGCGTGTTTGTTGCTGATTCCGTTGTTTGTGCAGTCGGGTAATGAGGCGGAACGTAGGACGTGGACGCGTAGTCCGAGTTGGGTGTCGGTCATGGTGTCTCCTTCGGTGGGGTCTGCTGGGTTGGGTTGCGGGGGGTGCGCGGTTAGAGGTGTTTGCTGTAGCGCTCGAGAAGTTGTTCGGCGTTGGCGCGTGCGGCGTGTAGGTCGCGGATTTCGTCTAGGTGTTGTTGCGTCGTTGCGATGCGTTCGGCGTTCAGCTGGTCGGTTGGAGCGAGGTAGGTTGCTGCGGCGATCGCGTGGTTGTCGATCTGCTCGGTGAGCGCGGCGATGTTTCGCGTCGCCATGTAGACGAACATGTGCGCCAATGCCTGCCCGTCGTTCGTGATTTCGGTGCTGGCGGTGGGGTTCTGAGCGAATGGCATGGTGTGCTCCTTGGCGGTGGGCCGGGCGTATTGAGCGTCGGAACCGACCGGTTCAAACCCAATCGAGCGCAATACGACGTCGTACGGTTCACGGTCGTCGGACTGCTCGACCTTGGCCGCGGCGACCTCCTCGCCATTGGCGTCAAAAACGGTCAGAATGTCGAAGAATTGGCCGATGCGGAGATCGACGGTGAAGAGGTTGACAGTGTTGGGCATGGTGTGCTCCTTGGCGGTGGGCCGGTTTGTTTGACACCAGCCAGCTTTTCGCTGAGTGACGGAGCTGCAAGGGGCGTGAGAGTGAAAAAGTTTTCCGGGCCGGAGGCCTGTAACCCGTAGGGCGGCAAAGTTTTTCACGTCCCCTTGCGGTGGAGGAGGGAAGTGAAACGATGGTAGGGGGCAACAAACCCCGTTGTTGCTGGCCGGAGGCCGGCGGTTGTTGTGCGGCGGAGCCGCTCTATTGAGGTGACGGCGCAGCCGTCAATGGCCGGGCCCCCTTGGGGCCGGGCGAAGGGTTCTCGCTCGTCGACCGCGGGCGCGGAGGGCGTGGCCGGTTGGTCTGTTGGTGTTTAGTCGGCGAGCCGTGCGTGGAGTTCGATGAGGGCGGTGGTGAGGTCGGGCTGGCCGGTGGCGTCGCGGCCGACGGCGAGCATGACGAGGAGTTCGTCGTCGACGACGATGGAGAGGTAGGGGAGTGTGCTGTTGTTGGTGGTGGTGAGGCTATCGAGGGCGGTGATTGCTGCGGCGCCGGCCGCGCGGAGCGCGGTGTTGCGGTTGTCTGCGGCGTCGTGGATGACGGTGGGTTCGGTGTCGCCGGGGGTGTAGGTGGTAACGGTGTAGGTGATCATGATTTTCATGGTGACGGTGTCGAGGTTGTTTGGGTAGCCGCGGAATGGGTGCAGGCCCCGGATCTGTGGATGGATCCGGGGCCTGTGGATTAGCGGTGTTCGGCTAGTTGATGGCCAATTTGGAGTTCATTTGGTGGGTGTTGTTGGTGTTGCTGAGCCAGTTCGGTCGGGTGGGGTCGGTGCGGTGACGGTGGCCGTCGGGGAAGACGGTCGCGGCGGTTTTGTGGGCCCGTTCGAGTGTTTCGGTGAGGGATTCGTAGGCGGTGCGGTCGAGGATCCGCCAGGTGAGTGGTCCCCAGTGGATGACGATGTAAGGCATTCTGCCGCTGATTAGTTCGCGGGTGACGGTTCCGGCTTGTGGTTTGAGGATGGTGATGGTGTTGCGCATCTGGACGTCGAAGTTGTCGAGGGGGACGTGATGGTGTTGGCCCATGCCCATCGTGGCGGGGCCAGCGAAGGCGAGGAGTCCGCGTAGATGCTGGACTTGTTCGCAGCTGGTGAACTGGATGATCAGGGAGGGCAGTGTTAGTTGGAGGCTGGCCTGGTCGCGGCCGTTTGCGGTGGTTGTGATTGTCGGCTGTTGGTTGCCGACTGCGGTGACGATGAGTCGGGTAACGACGGCGTTTTCGCTCATGGTGTTCATTGGGTTTCCTTTCGGATGGTGGGTGTCGTGCGTGTGCGCTCTGTTGGACCGGTCGGGGTGGGCTGTCAACCCCGGAGAGTCCTGGCGCGCCGGAAGCCAATTCGGTTGCGAGCGCAGCGAGTACGGGTTTTCCGAATTGGTTGGAGCGCGTGGGCGGAGCGCAGCGGAGAACACGCGGTAGCCGTCAGGGCGTGGGTTGACAGGTCGGGGCCTCGATCGGTCACGCTTGGTGCGCTCGTACGGCTCACTTGTATGGTGACCAGCTCGGCGAAGCTGGCGGGTCGGGCTCGATGCCCGGCCCGTCATGTGTCCGTTACGTGACTTTGGCTACCGGTGCCGATTTCCCACGTTTGGACGATCGGTGGTGTGGGTCGGTGTTCTTACCGCTGCCGGGGGCCGGGACACCTTTGGTTGGTGTCCCGGCCGGGGCGGCTGTTTAGTCGAGGTTGATGTCCTCGGCTTTGATGTCACCGACGATGACCTTCTCGACGTCGGCCAGGTCGTGACCGAGTGTTTCGGAGAGGAATCGCAGCCAGCCGGTGCGGCTGTTGCGGCTGCTGTAAGGGTTCATCGACATGCCACGCCACGCGTCTTTCCACATCGCTGCTTCATGGGCGCCACTGATGATCGCGAGGTTGATGATTTGGATGCGTTCGGCGGTCGCGGCGGCGGCGAGTGCGTCGAGTGGTCGGACCTTTCCGAGCAACTCGGTTGTCAGCTCTTGCGCATTGCCCTGGGAATTGTTCAGTGCGAACAGGTCGTGATGGTTGACCATCGTGTCGGCAATGAATGCCGCGACGGTGGTGGCCGTGCCTTTGGGCAGGGTTTTACGTGCGAGGATTTGGGCCAGCTTCGCTCGACGTACCTCGGTGGCCGCGACGGCCTGCTTGTTGAGTTCTCGGACCATGCGGCGCTCTAGGCGTTGCTTTTCTTTCGCTGCGGCTTCGGCTGCGGCAACTTGGGTGGCGCTCACTTGGGTGTCGCGGTCCGCGTTGGCTGGAAGGCTGGCTCGGTATTGGTCGATGGTGGCGAGGTTGTCGACGCTGGCGAGGTTGTGGACGTACCACAGTATTTCGGTGGTGATGCTGGGATGTTGGGTGAGCTCGCGCGGGTCGATCCATCCATCTTCGGCTTGCGTGTCGGGGTCGATTCCCTCGTCGAGCAAGTCGAAGTCGATGCGATCGTCGTCAACGGGGTTGCCGTCGCGGTCGGTCCATGTGGTGGTGTCGACGGCGATCACGAATGCCAATCGGTTCGCGGTGGGCACGGTGTCGATGTCGGGGCGCTTGCCGGTGTCGAGTGCGACCAGCTGGTGCAGGCCGTAGATTCCTTCGTCGATTGCACGCCATCCGGGGCGCTCGTTGAGGGTGGTGATGCCTTGGGTTTCGAGTTCGGTGCGGGTGGCTTTGATCGCGGCGCGGTCGGCGGCGGTGTTGCGTAGGTGCTGGGCGCGGCGTTCGAATTCGGCGGCGCTGCGTTCTGCCCCTGCCATCAACATGGTGATCGCTTCGTCGTCGCCCTCGTATTCTGCGAGGGTCGCTGCCTGCTCGATGGTCAGGGAGTTGTCGGCGAGGGCTTCCATCGCTGTGGTGCTCTGTGCTGCGGCAAGGGTGTGGTCGATGTCCTTTTTGCGTTGGTGGATTCCTTTAGCAATCTTTGTTGCTGACACTCCGGCGAGCGATAGTTGTTGCACCGCTTCAGCTTTGTCGCGCGCGGTCATGGCTGCGCGTTGCTCGTTGCTGTTCCATTGAGTGATGATTCGGGCGGCGGTCTGCTGCTTGTCGTCGCCGTCGACGTCGGGGACGACGTAGACGGGGATTGTTTCACGCGCTGTTTCGCGAGCGGCGAGGATGCGTAGTTGCCCGTCTTGGACGTGCAGGATGCCGTCCCGCTCGACGGCGCGGACCGGGGTGAGCACGCCGTAGGCGGCGATGGAGGCGATGAGGTCGGCCGGGGGGAGCGCGTTGCTGGTGCGGATGTTGGTGTCGATGGTCAGGGTGTGGGGGTCGACGTGGCGCAGTTCTGTTGTGGTGGTGGCGGTTTCGTTGGTGCTCATGTGGGGTTCCTCCGTGCTAGATTTTTGGGGAACCCCGGCCAAATTGCCCTTGGCCGGGGTTAATTTTGTCGTCGGTCCGGGTTATAGGCTGTCGGCGTATTCGATGCCGGGTAGGTCTCCGTCCTCCTTCCATTGGTCAAGGGCGTCGTGGAGTGCTTCTTTCGGTCCGAGGTCGGACTCGTACCAGCCGCGCCAATCGAGGTCGGGCATGTCCAGGTAGCTGACGCCCAGGAGTCGGATCAACTGGATGTCAACGAGGTGGAGCCACAACGCGAAGTAGACGTCGCCGTTGACCTGCTCGACTTTGTCGCGATGGTCGGCGGCGAACATCTCCGCGACCGGGATGATCTTGCTCATTCGGGCCTTCATCCATGCGTTCATGAGTGGGTTTCCTTTCGTGGTGGGGTTTGAGATTTCAGGCAGCGGTGTCGAATACGGCGACATCGGTGGGGTCCTCGATGGGGTCCTCGCAGCAAGCGCAGATATCGGTGGCTGCGACGTCGGTGATGTCTCCGAGGTAGATCGCAGGTCCGATTCCGTCGACAAACTGGGCCACGCGCTGCTCTCGCTCGGTGTCGAACGCGAAAGCGGTCAGATCGCCGTAGGCGATCGCAGCGGCGCATGTTGGGCAAACGGTGACAGTGTTGGGCATGGTGTGCTCCTTGGCGGTGGGCCGGTTTGTTTGACACCAGCCAGCTTTTCGCTGAGTGACGGAGCTGCAAGGGGCGTGAGAGTGAAAAAGTTTTCCGGGCCGGAGGCCTGTAACCCGTAGGGCGGCAAAGTTTTTCACGTCCCCTTGCGGTGGAGGAGGGAAGTGAAACGATGGTAGGGGGCAACAAACCCCGTTGTTGCTGGCCGGAGGCCGGCGGTTGTTGTGCGGCGGAGCCGCTCTATTGAGGTGACGGCGCAGCCGTCAATGGCCGGGCCCCCTTGGGGCCGGGCGAGGAGTACGCGCGCGGTGACGTTTTCCGTGATCTGATTGATTGCATGGAAATCCCGCAGAGACCTAGCTCGTTATCCTCGGCGATGCTGGCGTCGCACGCGCAGCTCGTAACGAACGCTAGATTGGCGGCCGTATCGGCTGAACCGTCGTATCGGTGCGAGGTCGTGTCTACGGCCACGGTTGCGGGGCTCGATGAATTGGACACGCTAATAGCGGAGGTGACGACGAAAGCGCTTCGCGCTCACACGTCGTCTGAGGAATTAGTGTCGGCAGCTCCGACAGTGGTGAACCTAAGAAATCGGACTTTTGAACTCTCTAGATTTGCCGCCCACATACTGTTGGTGTGGCGGACCCGCTAGTAAATCGAACTACTGTTCGATAGGGTTGTGTTTGTGGGCAGCGTCAGTCGAGAGGGAAGCTCGGCGGCGCTGCCTTCGTTTGTGGGGTGGGGTGACGCGCGAACTCTTCGAGTGTTTTCGCCGCCGCGGCCGGTAGAGGTCCTCACGGGCGGGGTGTGGCCTGGGTTGTGGCGGGTGCCGCGGCCGCCGGTGTCGCTGTGGGTGCGTGCGAATGGACTGCGAATAGAGTCGGTTGTCGCGGGCGAGCAGATCGCATGGATCCGCGTAGCAGACGGTTCATTCTTGGCGGTAGTACAAGTAAGGATGGAGAGTGCAAACGGCTTGAACGTGACGGTGCTGCCGTTGGTCGTTACATCCTCTGTCGTGCGGTTGCCGGATTAGCCTCCGACGTCGTGTGGAACTACCTTATGTGGCTTGGGCGAGCTCGACCAGGCCGGGCTTGGGGGTCTTGCCTTGTTTCTCGGCAGCTTTGACGGCCACTTTCGCGGCGGCGCTTCGCACAGCGAGGCTGCGCTTCGGGGTTGCGCGGATGTGCGGGTTCTTACTGGTCGTCATCGGTGATCCCATTCGATTCGGTGGTTTCATTATCGGCCTCAGCGGTCAGTTGCG
>QIRE01000024.1_pt1 | contig 64873 bp, 68 predicted proteins | sample 2940141 | NCBI WGS metagenome assembly QIRE01 (sample SAMN09273532, study PRJNA473421) | Gut metagenome, whole genome shotgun sequencing project. | isolation source: gut tissue | host: Folsomia candida VU population | place: Netherlands: Amsterdam | collected 2016-03-06 | reverse complement strand
CGCCACCGACCGACGAGTGGGTGACAATCACCAACATCCAGCGCACAGACCGCGGCATCATCACACAAATCGACTTCGCCCTCGACGACGGCCTCGCTAGCCAGTGGTACACGGTCCCTGACGGGGAGCGCTACCCCGTCGACCGGAGCACCGTATGAGCTGCTGGGTGGAGTTAGCTTTGAATGCCGACAACCGAATCCCGAAGCACGTACCGGGTGGGCGATTCTCAACGGACTCCTGGATCAGAGCTCGAGTCCTGGCCGACTCTGCTCGGCTGATGGTGTGTGAGGAACGACCGGGACATGGAAGTCGATCTGGTAGTCGACGCGGTGCATGTCGGTGAATCCGGCGCGCGCGGCCGCGGCGGCGGCGTCGTAGGTGGGGTTGGCAGCGTACGGCTCGACGATGCGGTTCAGCAGACTAGCGAGTGGTTTGAGGTCTTGATGTTCGCGGGCGGTTTGGAAGGCAGCAGCGTTCTCGGGTCCGCCGATGCGAGTCCAGTCCATCGTCCACCCGGCATCGTTCGCGATTCGCTCCCAGAACACGCGCCCGGCCCGACCGTTACCTTCCCGGAAAAGGTGTAGGTCGTTCCACTGGTCGTAGTGGTGCGCCAACTTTTGAATGAACTGTTCGCGGCTGAGATTCCTCAGCATCGTGTCGTCGGCGAGCTCGGTTTCGGCGTTGGTGGCGTACATGGCGAGCATCGCCTTGGGGGCGAACAGGGGGCCGTCACCTTTGCGCATATCGATCGTTCGGGGTTCGCCCGCCCAATCGTAGATGTCCTGAAAAAGGTGGCGGTGGATAGCGCGTAGTTCGTTGATGTCGCCGGTGGGTGCCACAGGGGCGTCAGCCAGTTCGGCCCAACGGGCCCAGCTCAGCTCGGACTCGGCCAGCGCTAGGTCTTGCGCGGTACGCGCACCAACAAGGTTTCGTAGGATGCCAGTTTCAGGATCCAGGTACGGGTCGAACTCAGGCAAGACCGTGTCGGCGGCGGGTGCGGGCGACCAACTCCGACGCGCTGATCGCACCGGCGATGTACTTTGCGCCGTCGGCGTGAGCAGCGTTGCTGATGCGGCCCCCCTCGATCCTGACGCTATGTTCGGCAGCCCGGAGCTGACGAGCCCGCTCAGCACTGGTGTTCGGACGAACGCGGCTTCGGCTTGCGGTCATCGTGGTCTCCTTCGACTCGTGATCGATCATTCTATTGTGGCACCGCCAGGTGGTAACAACGCAACCATTTGGTGTGTGATTTCTCGATTGGGTTCCGCTGGCACGAGAAGACATTTTCAGTGTGGTGGTGCTGGGAGCAGGTGGGACCAGTGGGTGTCGCGGACGATGGAGGGTCCGACTGCCATGACGGTGCGTTCCCACACTGCAATTGCTTGTGCTTCTCGCGGCCATTTCACGGTGCGGTCGATTGAGGTGTCGTCGTCGAGGACGTGCGGACACCATCGGGCTGTGGCCCGCAGCACGCGCTGCCACTTCGCAGGTGTCCACCAGGTGGTGTTGATCGGAAACACTAGCCAACCCTTTTCGCTGTTTACTCGGTATGTGCAGGGCGTGGATCCGATCGCGGCCGGAGGATCGTCGGTGTAAGCACTGGTGGTACCGGCGTTAGCGAGGTCGTATTCGGTTACGCCGACCGCTAGTTTCCTTCGCGTCCAGTGGTCGGGCCGCAGGTCTGGCCGAAACCAGGACATGCCCCACATGGCCAGCAGCGCGTGCACCGAGTCAGCACCGTGTGCTTCGCCCCACCCCGCGAGCAGCGAGTCTTTCGCCAACTCGCCGCGGCCGGTCCGCAGTGCGTCGGCGATGCTGGCCACTGGTCGTGCGGCCACGTGTTCGGCCGCCGGCACTAGCCGGGACTGCACAATCTCAGCGCCTCTGTTTAGTGGCGTCATGTCCCAAAAGCTGACGCCGTCGCGGGGACGGGTCACGGTCAGGTCGGGGCCGTTGAGGCGATTGATCCCGAAACCGGCCGCCAGATCTTGCCAATGTTCCGGCAAGCTCGCGCCGACCTCGCCGCGACGAGCAAGTACGGTCCTCTTCTCGTCATCCGTCATCGGCCCCCAGTCGGAGGCCAGCAGTGATCGGTGTCCAGTCTTGACCCGCCACGGACTGTCGTCGGCGGCCATCGCTGTCGCGTCGGCATGCAGCCACGCCGCAAGCTCGTCGACGTCGACGTCGTCGACGGTGGGCGCACCACTGTCGGGGTCATGACGACCCACAGCTGCCATGTCGTGGCGGCGGGCGATGTCCATCGCACCGCACATCGCCAAATGCGGCCACACTGCGGTGTGCGGCGAAAACGTGAGCACACCGTGGGGAGTCATCACTTCTCGCCTCCATCGGGGATCGTCGAGTCAGCACGCACAACCCACTGCTCACCGTGGGGAGTTTCGGAAACAATGACCCAGCCCGCCGCTTCTAACGCCTCATCGTAGGGCGCCTTCTCCTCGGATGGCTCCACGTCGACGATCGCATCCCACCGCTCTGTGCCGTCGTCGAGCAACACGACCTCCGACGACAAATCATCGTCACTCCCACCACCCGCGATGACCAAAGCATCCAGCAAGATCCCACCGTCGTGGTCGTCGCGGTCCTGGGCCAGCAACAGGTCGACCGGCAGCGCTTCCCGCTGGATCCGCTGCTCAATCGCGTCCCGAATCCATTCCGAGCGATTCTCGCCTGCCAGCTGATCCAACGCAGTCGCCTGCATGTCCGTGACGTTGAACGTCAACCGCGGTCCACCCACCGCCGGCCGACCAATCTTAGCCATCATCACTCGAGTCTCCCACCTGCTAGTATTTTCCGATGACTTAAAGTTATCACAGGTCAAGCCGATACCACAAGAGTTTTCGATGATGAAAAGTCGAAGATTGCACTCAGCTGCGCACCGACGAGCGGTTCTCGCTCAGCCGCGGTACCCGCCACAGCCCTGGCCACACCCCGCCCGTGAGAATCTCTACCGGCCGCGGCGGCGAAAACATTCGAAGAGTTCGCGCGTCACCCCACCCCACAAACGAAGGCAGCGCCGCCGAGCTTCCCTCTCGACTGACGCTGCCCACAAACACAACACTATCGAACAGTCGTTCGATTTACTAGCGGGAACCCCACCCCAACAGTATGTGCTCCTGGCGGCTGTCACGGTCATCCTCTATGTCATATAGGTTGCCGTACACTCTAATTACGTTGTGTCGCACCATGATTGACACGATGTCCATCGACAGCTTAGGAGAAACAGGAATGGCAATCATCGACGATGTTAAACATCTTGTGGGCCTCATCGAAGACATTGATGCGCACGCCTCTCGTCTCGTAGCTATCGTCTGCGAGCACTCCGGGCCGTTGTCCGCCGAAGAAGCTGACCATCTGCGAACAAGCCTCCCGAAACTTAGACGTGACTTACGGCACGCGCTGGAAGTGATGGCTTAGTCATAACTGACGATTTGTTTTGCGTCGGATCGTGCGGCGCGGCTGATCAGCCCAGCCGTCGGTGCACAAATCAAAGGACTGACGCAACTGACCGCTGAGGCCGATAATGAAACCACCGAATCGAATGGGATCACCGATGACGACCAGTAAGAACCCGCACATCCGCGCAACCCCGAAGCGCAGCCTCGCTGTGCGAAGCGCCGCTGCGAAAGTGGCCGTCAAAGCTGCCGAGAAACAAGGCAAGACCCCCAAGCCCGGCCTGGTCGAGCTCGCCCAAGCCACATAAGCGGGATCTGCACGACCCTGGTTCAGTGTGGTCGTGCTGGGACCAGTGGGTGTCGCGGACGATCGAGGGTCCATTCCACGCGCCCATTTCGCGGTGCGGTCGATGGAAGTGTCGTCATTGGTCCGTGTTCGCAGCCCCGCCGACAAGCCGCGGGCCGCACACACATATGGCCTTTAACCCGTACGCCACATAAATAGCGAGAGCCCCCCGACGCCAATCAGGGGGGCTCTCAAGTACTTCGAAGATCGATTGACCGCGATCTTCCAACCCCCGAAAGGGGTATTGACTCACAAGGTCAGTTCTCACCATAGCGCATACCTCCATGAAGATGCGTCACGCCACCCCAAATCTCATATCCAAAGTTGTTCGGCTGTCGGTGTGTAGGTGCGCTGCCGTTCTGTGGGTTCAGCAGATGGTCGGCCCGCAACAATGTTGGCGACCGACTCCCGCCGCCGATCAAGATGCCTAGCTTCGTCTTTCAGACATGACTTGCGGTCCTGTGCCGAAAGCTATTTCGGCTTAGCCTCCGGATCTATGATCAGCCCAGCCGGCGGTGCACAATACGACCGCCGCAGTATTCCACCGAGATCCAGCCGTGGTCATCGGATGTGACGCCGATGGGGAGACACCGGTTTCGGTCTACCACGGTCGGTGCGGTAGATGAAGCTGAGGCACCGGCAACCGGTGGTATGGCTAGGCAACAGGTGACGGTGGCCGCTATTAGGAACATCAACCGGACACGCATTTCTATGCTCCTTCTCCTAATTCGTGGAAGGTGCCAGAACACAGCTGACAAAGCCGTTTGAGCGTAGCCGTTTCAGTGGTGTCCGACGCCAATCAGGACACTGCAAGCTTAACGCTGCTCACGGCTGCTCGTAAAGCGAACGCACAGAGCGACTGGGCCGGGCTCTGCATAGCCGATACTGGAGGTTCAACAAAACCGGAACGCGGGGCCGACATTTCATGGCCGCCCCGCGCTCCATTTTTGATCTCAGAACCGATGTTCTCTGGGTGTAGGTGCAGTCAGTGTGTAGGTCCAACCTCGTTGACCGGGAGCGCACACACTAAATCGTGCGCCCTCGTGCCAGCCTTGCGATTGACGTACGAGAGGAATCTGGTAGCCGCCCATAACGTAAGAGCGGTGTGCGTTGCATTTGCGCTCCGTAGCGAACGGTCCGAAAGTCTGTACCGCGCTACGGAGCGCAGGCCCTTGATGCGCGGGGGTGGCTGCTGCGGGTCCTGCAGCGAGCAGCAGTCCAGCTCCCAATGGGGCTGCAATCAGTACGCCGCCGATGAAGTGATGCATCTTGTTTCGATTCATATCCTTCTACCTCCGAGTTTCATTCGAATTGGATGCCCGAAAAAATGGCGCACGAAGGACCCATCAGTGGCGAACCGTTCGAAACACGAAGGGCGAAGGGCGAAAGCGATAATCAGCCCACCGCGCGAATCGTTGCCCGCCTATTGCATAAACCAAAGGATGCCCGACGCCAATCAGACAATCGAAAACTCTACCATCACAGCCGAAGTTCGGACACGGATCTGCACTAATCGTTGTTCGGCATTGGCGAGAGGCTGAGCCAGAAAGTCAGGCGATGTCTTCAAGCATCGCAGCAGCGGTCGTATCGAGGCTATACGCGATGCGGGCCAAGGTGCTGATCGTGGGCTGCCGCGCACCACGCTCGATCCCAGACAGAAAAGCTCGATCGACCTGAGCAGCCTCCGACAGTGCGACTTGTGTAACCCCTAGTTCGCTTCGCCGCGCCGCTATGGCCTTGCCGAGCGCCTGCATAATCCGCTCTGTGTTGGGCATCTTTCCGCTAGCCGCCATACTCCTCATTCTCGCATGTCCGCTTGTAGGAACAGCTGCCACGCAAGGTGGAAGGGCCCGGCCCAGTGGTCCAGCTGGCGAATCCGTCATTGCTTTGCCTCGCAATCTCACCCAAATTAAGTGTTGCCTATAGCCTACATTGCATGTAGGCTATAGGCAACAACCTATGAGGGAGAATGCATATGACGTATCTAACGGTGACCGATCTGTTTTGCGGAGCAGGAGGATCGAGCACAGGGGCAGCGCAGATTCCGGGGATCGTCATCGCGGCGGCCGCGAATCACTGGAACTTGGCAGTCGAAACACACAACTCGAACCACCCTGATGCCCTGCATCTATACACAGTGTCGCCCAAGGTAAAAAGCGCCAAGATAAGATCGGGGATCACAACGGTGAGGTACTCCCGGATGCCGCTGCAGAACGATCCAGGGCGACCATGTGGGACGTCGTGCGATTCGCCGAATACCACGACTACCGAGCAGTCATCGTGGAGAACGTCGTCGATGTCTACTACTGGCCACCATTCCATGCGTGGCTGAGCGCGATGAGTGCCCTCGGCTACCACCACCGCCTCGTGTGGCTCAACTCGATGCACGCTCAACTTTTCGGCCGCGGGGCCCCGCAAAGCCGCGATCGTCTCTACGTCGTCTTCTGGAAAGAAGGTGCGACTGCCCCGGATCTCGACCTGCTGGATCGCCCGCTGGCCCGCTGCGTCGAGTGCGGTCCAGTGCGCCCGATGAAGGTGTGGAAGAAGCCGAACTTCCAATGGGGTCGCTACCGAGCCCAGTACACGTTCCAATGCCCCACAGCGCAGTGCCGACGACCACTGGAACCAGCCGTGCGTCCAGCCGCCGACGTCATCGACTGGTCTCTGCAAGGTACACGGATCGCCGATCGGCAAAAACCGTTGGCAGACAAGACAATGGCTCGAATCCAAGCAGGGATCGATCGATACTGGTCGCCGATGATCGTCGAGGCCGCAGGCAATACTTACGACGCCGCCGACCCTAAGCATCCCCGCCATGGTCAGCCCGGTGCGTACATGCGCGCATGGCCTACCGATCAACCGCTGCGAACCGTCCACACCACAATGTCGAAATCGCTGGTAATTCCAGTTGAGGGCCGCGACGGCAAGCAAGCGCAGCCAGGTGATGTTCCACTGCGAACTATGACCACCCGCAATGAAACGGCTCTAGTCCAAGCACATTCGTTCATCGCCGAGCTGCGTGGCGGCGGCTCGAAACATCGACCCACCGCTTCTCCGCTGTGCACGGTCACAGCATCAGGGAACCACCACGGTCTAGTCACGCCTGCAGGCGGCACCTGGCGTGAACAAGCCACCCCAGCCAACCACCCGATCCCCACCCGCACCACCCGCGAAACCGATGGCATCGCGTTCGGCCCAACTATCGACATCAACGATGTCTACTTTCGCATGCTCGAACCCCGAGAAATCATCGCCGCGATGGACTTTCCAGACCAGTACGTAGTGCTGGGCAACCGCCGCGAGCAAGTCCGCATGGCTGGCAATGCTGTCACTCCCCCAGCTGCCCGCGACCTCGTCGGCATCGTCGCCGGATCGATTGACCCAGCCTTCATGCCCGACTTTATCGCCGCCTAACCCAGATCACGGCGGGATGGATACGAATCACACCCTCTGTCCATCCCGTCCCGTCGCCGCCCACCACAAGTAGGAGCCCTCCGATGACCCCTATGCACCAACTGGACCTGTTCGAGATGGCCGAAGCCGATGACCTCGAATCACGTATGCGCCGAGGTATTCCACGCCTCTACGCCCACACCTACCCGCATCCCGATGACTACGTCCGCGCCTTTGAGAATTGGCAACGAGACTGGTTCAGCTTTGCTAGTCGTGTTGTCTCACACGCCTGGCTCCCCGCCGAGTACATGTGGCTCGGCAGTTCTGGCGTTACCGCCGCGTGCCAGCCCATCGTGCTCACCGCGCACCTGCAGTGTCAGCACTATGGTGAGCGCTGCTATTGCGTCGGCCGCGTCAACGCTCACCGCGGAATGTGCCGCCGATGCGGATGGCACTCCCCCATTACTACCGATGATGACTCATCCGCTATCGCACTCGCCCTCGACCACTGCCACCCCGGATGGCGAGACTGCCCTGTCGTCGACCCAGCCCCCTTCGAGGACGGCCCTAAAGGCGCCGCGGCCCGCGCTCGGTGGGAAGACGCCGCCCGCAACCTCTACGGCAAACGTCCGCAAGGATGGCCCATCATCACCAGCCGGGCCTCACCCGGAACGCGCGCTGTACCTGGGCGCAGTCCGTGGGGCGGCTACGACGTTGCAGCTGAACATGCTCACTAGACCTCTGCTTTCCTGGTTGCACTGAGGTGCCCAGCATTGAATCAACACGACACCTTGCGCAAATAAGGGAGTACGACGCTCTTGTTAACCCATTGCTTCCGGTTCACCCACTAACAAATAGATTCACTTAAAGAATCCTATAATAAATGCTGTGGCTATCCTCATGTGCAACTTGCTTCGCCCCTATAAGCGCTGCAATAGCGACACCATTTTAGCTTGCTTTATCTACCCCGCAGATATAAAATTGAACGATACACATCGATTGGCGTCGGACAAAGGACACTCACATGACCATCACCGTTTATACAAAGCCAGCTTGCGTCCAATGCAACGCTACCTATGCGGCCCTCAACAGGAATGGTCTTGAATACGAGATTGTCGACATCAGCAAGAACGCAGCCGCGCGAGACTATGTAATTAACCTCGGCTACATGCAGGCGCCAGTGGTGGTCGTAGATGGCGAACACTGGTGCGGATTTCGCCCCGACCGGATTAAGCAACTGGCCAAAGGTGCGGTCTAACCAGGGAAGGTATTAAATACATGCTACGCAGGCAGGCGCATCTGACAACCCTGCGAGTCGGTGTCGATGACGTAGGTCGTCGACGCCTGACCGCCACCGTCGACCACCTCGATTACTACTGGGGAACTAGCGCACTCATCACCCACCGATTCACTGCAATCGGAGCCACTGTGGTGGCAACAAACTTCGGCGACAATCGCCGCGACGTCATCGACAATCCGCGTCGATACGGTGACCGTCTGGATTCGGCATGGGTGCGCGCCTACATCGGCGAGCAGTACACCGTGCCACCGATTCCGCCTCCAGCAGCTGCTGGAGGCGACGCGAAGGTTGGTGACGGTGCTGGGCTCGACCTTGCCGCGCAGCAACATGAGGAGGCGTGGGGAACTCACCGCGCTGGCGCAGTATGACCGCTGCGACGAAACCCCCGATGACCTACTTCGGTGGAAAGACACGCTTGGCCGCGACCATCTCTGCGCTGCTGCCCGACCACACGCACTACGTCGAGCCATTCGCCGGATCACTGGCGGTACTGCTAAGTAAGCGCCCTAGCCGCATGGAGACGGTCAACGACCTCGACGGCGACATGATGACCTTCTGGCGCGTGCTGCGTGATCACCCCCAAGAGTTGGCCAGCCGCTGCGCCCTGACTCCGCACTCACGTGCGGAACTGGCTGAAGCCCGCGACCGCACCCGCCCCGACCTCGATGACATCGAGCGAGCGCGCCGCGTATGGGTCCGCGTCACTCAGGCCAGGACGGGCACACTGCGTTCGGACACCGGCTGGCGTCACTACGTCGACCCGGCAGGCTCCAAAACCTCGATGTCTGCGTACCTAGACGGGTATGTAGCCCGGATGGCGGCCGCTGCGCGGCGCTTGCATAATGTCAGCTTGGAATGCCGCCCAGCCCTCGATCTCATCCGAGGAAGCTACGGCGCCTGCCCTGGTGTGTGCCTTTACGTCGATCCGCCCTACCTTGGATCGACCCGCCGATCCGGGAAGTACCAAACCGACATGACCGCAACGACCGAGCATGAAGACCTCCTACACGCACTCGTAGCCTGCAAGGCTGCTGTGGTCCTTTCTGGATATGCGTCGCCGCTCTACGATGCGGCGTTGGCTGGTTGGTCGCGCGTCGAGGTGGCGACTACAACCGGGCAAGGCGGCAACCGGCAGGCCCGTACCGAAGTGTTGTGGTGCAACCGATCGCCGCAACCGACGCTGTTCGACCTTGACGTAACGGCGTGTTCATGACTGAACCATCCTCGGCTGACATGCTCGACATCACGGCTGAGGTCGAGGCTGCGTATGTGTGTGCGCTGATGTGGACCGCACCATCGATCGCTTTGGCATCCGTGGTTCATATCGAGGCCGGCGACTTCTATCACCCGGCCGCAGCCGCAGTGTTCGACGTCATCGCCGAATTAGTTCGAGCACATCGACCAGCTGGTCCGACGATGGTGCTGGCAGAGCTCCAACGTCGCGGCGATGTCACTAGCGCACGACATCTGACGACGATCACGCGCTACCTCACTGAGGCGACGGCGATGCCCCAAGGCCCGTTCATTGATCCACTACGCGCTACTGCCTACGGCTGCGAAGTGACAGCGATGGCCTACCGTCGAGCGTTCACGGTCGCCGCCCAGCAGATCGCTGAGTCCGCCGATACGCTGGCTGAGGCTGATCTGTGGGAAGACATGTGCCGATGCGGCCGCCGCATCCGCGGCATCCGTGATCGGCTAATTCGTGCGCGGGCCGCGGCCGCCGACACCAGTCCCGCCGACGACGTAGACAAGCAGCTCGCTCATCTACGCGCACTCACGCGTCAAAACAACGAATCCTGACCGGTACTGCCGGACCCCTCGAATGTGATGAGATGAGACGGCACCGAGTTTGGGTCTCCACCTTCACTGAGCCATGCTCGCAGTTCCTGTGATCGTGGTGCTCGGTCGATCATCATCGTGGGGCGAGGCCCTCGATGTCGGCCGAGCATCACCGCATACTGATTATTGCGTTGCTGTGTCGATGCTTGCACATGATTGCGGTCGACTCTCACACACAGCGGATGATTGCATTTGTGTTCGGCGACGGTCTCGTCGTCAAGTTCGCCAACAGCGAGGACTAATGCAAACCGGTGCGCCGACATCGACCGCTGACGGTTAGCCCGACGCCACGTAACTCGGCCGTATCCATCAGGAGTTGAGATCGCTCCGACCCACCACCAGCATGAGTCCGATCGAATGACCGACGCCCAGAAGTGCTGGGCCACTGTGTCATCGATCGGCAACGCGCGATCGCTAACACAAGGCGAAGGCGATCCCGCCGGCGACGCCGTTGCGATAGCTTGCACTTCGAACAATGCCAATTCGTTATTCATGAGGAACATCACTTCGGGACGATTGCATGACTTGATGCAATCACCGCACTGTGACAACGCACGCTAAGCGGCGCCCTCACTCCCCAGCGCGATCGCCGACGTTCAGCTGATGTGGGGCGACGTCGGTCACGGCCGTGTCGTCGCTCGTAGCCGCGCCGGATGTGTCGGCGACGCATTGTTGCAACACACGTGCCCGAGATGGCGTGATCGATAGCAGCGCCGCCGCCGCACTAACACTTGCTTCCCGCTCGGAAATCCGCATCACCGCCTGCCCCATCACGGTCTCGTATTTGGCTACGGCCGCGGCCCGGGCAGCTTCGGCTTGCAAGAATGCGACGATGTCGTTCTCGTTTGCTTCCTCACGTTCGCGCACTTTTCGTTCGCGTTCCTCGCGGGCAGCACGTTCTTTTTCTTGACGTTGCGCCCGCCGCGAGTTCATCGTTTCGCGCGCCACGCGGCGCGCTTCAGTTTTACTGAGGGTCATTTCAACTACCTTCCGACGCCAATCGATGGTGTCTCGAACTCTAGCGCGCCCATCGACCCCACCGCCACCACACCGCGCTAAATCCCCTTGCTGAACCCACCACCGCACTAACACACGCTTTGCGCGGCCCGGCGATCACACCGCCCTCAAAGTCTCGTCATTTCCTCAACCTTAACCACACTCCAACCCAGTTTGCCCATTTCCAACTGCCCAAACTTTCTCAAGCAGCACTCCTCCAAGACCTCGCCTTCCTCATTCCAGCCGCCATAGTCAACTGCTTTCCAACACCCACACACCTCTTGCACTTAGGTTTCGCGCGACCGTTAAGTGTGTAGTCTGATGCTATGGCGACTCGCGCGACATGCGACAACTGCGGCCGGGAGATGGCGATCAACGCTACTGGCCGCCCGCGTCGCTGGTGCTCAGACGCCTGCCGGAGCAAGGCCAACCGACGGGCAACTGCCCCAGTGGAAACTGACTCCGAGTCGGCAATCCGGGTCGTGCTCGGGTCTGCTGACACGACACGCCAATTGCTTAAAGAATTAGCGAGCCGCATCGCCAGCGGCGATTGCGCCGGTCGCGAGTACAACGGTGTCATCGCCGCGGCGATGGGCGTATATCGCGCGATAGTCGATGGCGCGGCTACCGCTAATAGTGTCAACATCGGAGGTTCAGCGAAGCCTCCCCCGGAGGACCGGCGCCGGCGATGACGGGAAGCATCCACAAGATCACAGCGGGCTGCGGTTACGAGTATCTGACCCGCCAGACAGCGGCGATGGATGCGACCGACAAAGGGCACGTCACGCTTGCCGACTACTACTCATCCAAGGGGGAATCCCCCGGCCGATGGATGGGGTCAGGACTGTCCGGTCTCGCGGAATCCGCCTCTGCGGCAGGCGATGTCGTCGATGATTCGCTATGGAGCATTTCGGCTGGCGACATCGTCACCGCCGAACACATGAAGGCGCTGTTTGGTGAAGGCCGCCACCCCAACGCCACCGCCATCGAGGAGGCGATGCAGTCGACGGGGACTGCGGGTGACGATGTGCTGTCCGCGACAAAACTAGGCCGCCGCTGGTCTGAAACGAGTCCCAGCCCAATGTTCCGCACGTTGCTCGCCGAGCGGCTTGTCGCGCACAATCTGGCCGCCGGTGAACGCTGGGATGCGGTTGTCGACGACAGCGTGAAAGCGCAACTGCGTACGGAGTTGGGCAAGGAACTGTTCGAAGCCGAGTACGCGCGACCCGCCGCTGATGATCGCGAGCTGTCAGGGTATATCGCGCAACTGAATCGTCCTGCACCGCAAGGAGTTGCGGGTTACGACCTGACATTCTCGCCGGTCAAATCCGTGTCGACCCTGTGGGCCATAGGGTACAAGTTGGATCGCACGGTGACCGTCGACGGCCGCTCGATGGATGTGTCCGCTGCGATTGAACATGCCCACCGGCGCGCGGTCGCCGACGCGTTAGCATTCGTTGAATCGCACGCGACGTTCAGCCGGATCGGCTCCCAGGGCATCGCGCAAGTGGACACTGAAGGGCTGCTCGCGACGGCGTTCACCCACCGTGATTCCCGTGCCGGAGACCCTGATCTGCACACTCACGTCGCGGTCGCGAACAAGGTGCGTGTTATCGGCGCTGACGGCCGCCCTCAGTGGGTCACACTCGACGGCACACCGCTGTACAAGGCAATGGTCACCGCGTCGGAAACATACAACTCGAGACTGGAAATGCACGTGCGAGACATTCTCGGTGTGCGTTTTGTCGAGACGCCGCACGCCGACAAAGCGAAACGATCAGTGCGTGAAATCGCTGGCGTGCCACAGTCATTGAACGAACTCTGGTCAAAACGACGGGTGCGAATCGAGGCCGATCTCGCCTCGCTGACCAAAGAGTTTCAAAAGCTCCACGGCCGCGAACCGACCACCACCGAGGCGCTCGACCTCGCTCAAGAAGCCACCCTGGCCAGCCGCGACCCGAAGCATGAGCCACGGTCGCTGAACGAGCAACGCGACGCGTGGTGGGCCGAGGCCGTCGACGCGTTCGGGTCATCAGCGGACGCGCGAATGATCGTCGGCGCCGCTCTGCACACCACTCCGGAGATGGTCCGCGCGGGCGGTCTACGCGATGGTGAGGCCGAGCTGATTGCCCGCCAAATCATCAATACCGTCGCCGAATCACGGGCACGGTGGCAACGACCGCACCTGCGCGCGGAAGCCGAACGGCTACTCCGCCAAGGCGGCACGCTCAACTCCGTGTACGGCAACGTCGACAATGATCCCTTGTCGACTCGGCGCCACCTTGCCTGGCCGGGTCACCTGCCTGCCGATGAGGTCAGTACTGCCATCGAGCAGATAGCTGACGCCGCCGAGCAACTGTCGATCCGCCAGCACGCCGGCATCAGCGACGACGACCTGAACGAGCCCGCAATCTTGCGGCGCCGCGACGGTGCCAGCGTGTATTCAACGCACGACACCCACCTGTTCACCAGCGCCGACATTCTGGCCGCTGAACGACGAATCATTGCCGCCGCCCACCGCGTCGACGGACGCACCGTCGATGACATCCATGTCGATCTCGCGTTGCTCGAAGAGGCCGCCCACCACCGGGCACTGAACACCGGGCAGACCGCGATGGTGCGTGCACTAGCCACCAGCGGCCGGCGCGTCCAACTGGTTCTCGCGCCCGCAGGAACTGGAAAAACTACCGCAATGCGGGCGTTCGGCACAGCGTGGACCGACAGCGGCGGCCACGTGCTGGGCCTCGCCCCAACCGCCGCCGCGGCCGCCGTACTCCGCGAGGATCTAGGCACCCAGACAGAGACATTGGCCAAGCTCGTCCACTGCGTGCAGCAGCAACAGAAGTATGACGACCTGATTCGACTAGCCAAGACAAACGCTCTCAAACTGGTCGGCAATCCGCAGCTCCGCGCCCGTGTCGACAGCGCCAAACAGATGCTCGACAGCGGGAAGACCCGCCAGCCGGTCCTGCCCGACTGGTTCAGCAGGATCGGAAAAGATTCAGTGCTGCTCGTTGACGAGGCAGGTATGGCGTCGACGGCCGATCTCGACGTGCTGGTCAGATTCGCGATGACCCGTGAAGCGTGTGTCAGGCTCGTCGGCGACGACCAGCAGCTGGCCTCCATCTCGGCCGGAGGTGTGCTCCGCGACGTCGCCCACGAGACCGGCGCGCTGACCCTAAGCCATGTCGTCCGCTTCTCCGACACCGCCGAAGGCGCGGCGTCACTGGGCTTGCGCGACGGTGACCGTGCGGCACTGGGGTTTCTTGCCGACGAACACCGCATCCACGTCGCCCCGGACGTGGTGGCCGCTGACCAGGCGTACGAGGCGTGGGCCGACGACCGCTACCACGGCCACGACAGCGTGATGCTCGCGGCGACCCGCGACACCACCAACCATCTCAACGAGCGAGCGCGCGCGGACCGGATCCTCGACACAGTCGTCGGCCGCGAAGTCGCCCTGGCTGACGGTCTATCTGCGTCAGTCGGGGACATCATCTGCACTCGCCGCAACGACCGCACCCTGCGCACCTCAACAACGGACTGGGTCCGCAACGGTGACCGCTGGGAAGTCATTGCGGTCACCGACCAGGGTGGGCTCAGCGTCCGGCACGTCGACCGTGGACGCACGCTGAACCTGCCGCCCAAGTACGTCTCCGACCACGTCACCCTCGGGTACGCATCGACGATTCACGCCGCCCAGGGCATGACAGCCGACTACTGCCACGTCGTCGGATCGGACTCGCTAACCCGACAATTGCTGTACGTCGCGATGACCCGAGGCCGCCACGGCAACCATATCTACCTGTCGACGGCCGAGGACGATCCACATAAGATCATCACCCCGAAGGCGCTGAGCCCCCAAACGGCAATTGACATTCTCGGCGCGGTCCTCGACCGCGACGAAGCGCAACGATCAGCCACAACCAGCGAACGTGAAGGTCTCGATCCGTTCCGCCGCATCGCCCGTCAAGCGTTGGCCTACGACGACGCGATCGGCACCCTGGCAGAACACCAACTCGGTGTCACACGCCTCAACGAAATTGATGCCGCGGCCAACGAACTACACCCACGCCTGACTGATGAGGGCGCGTGGCCTGTCCTACGCAAACATTTGGCAACCCTCGAAGTCGACGGCAAAGACGCGGTCGAATCACTCAGCAGTGCATACAGCAGCCGCGAGGTGACCACTGCACAAGACGTCGCCGCCGTGCTCGACTGGCGGCTCGACCCCACCGGAGAGCACTCCGCACACAGGGGCGGAGCGCCGCTGCCCTGGCTGCCCGCCATCCCGCGCAAGCTGACCGATCCCGCCCATTCCGCCTACCTCAGCCGGCGTGGGGAACTGGTCGACGAACTGGCTACCGCTATCCGCAGTTCGGCCGCCGGGTGGACAGTCCGCGACTGCCCGCAGTGGGCGCGGCCCTACCTGGCCAACGGTGCCGACATAGCCCTGGTGGCCGATCTGGCAGTATTCCGTGCCGCGATGGACGTCGCCGACTCCGACGCCCGCCCGACAGGTGCGCCGCACCCTGCCGCAGCGATCGCCAAAGCGCAAAAGCAGCTCGAACGCCGCGCGGGCGAGCACGTACGGACCAGTGACGATGCCCGCCGCTGGCACGACCTGGTGTATCCGATCGACCGACATATCGTTGCCGACCCGCATTGGCCAGTGCTCGCCGAAGAACTTTCCGCACTGAAACGGGGCGGGGTCGACATCGACGCATTGGTCGCCGAACACACCGAAGCGCCACTGCCGAGCGAGCTGCCCGCCGCCGCGCTGTGGTGGCGAATCTCGCGGACTGTGGACCCGGCAACCGTTGAGACCACCGACTCGGGTTTGCGGCCCGACTGGATCAACGTGGTGGCCGATGTGCTGGACGTCGAGACCGCCGAGGTCGTCATCGCCTGCCCCGCCTGGCCCGCTTTTGTCGCGGCCATGACCGCCGCCCACGACGCAGGATGGGACTACCACCACATACTCGACGTCGCCGCCACGTCGGTATACGCGGCCGCCGAGGACGTCGGCGACCCTGTGCGCCGCGACGAACTCGCGCGCAACCTTTCCCGCCACATTGATGTTCTTCTCACCCACGAGGCGCACATTCCCGACGTCGCGGCGACAGAAGAACCGCTTTCGCCCGACGCCGAAGAAATGGTTGCTCATCTCGACGATGAATCGGACGCCGATCGGCCGGAAAAGGAGTCGACGACGATCGACCACCCAGCCGCCGTCGACGACGCATACCTATCGTCGCTCAGCGCGACCGAACCCCCCCTCGACGATTACGAACTCATCCCCGAACCAGAGAATCTCGACGATCACTGGGACGATTTGCGGTTCACCGATTTCAGCCAGTCCGCACCGATAACCATTGCCGAAGATAGTGCTTCCAGTACTGCTGAAGAATTGATTGTCGACTACTACGAATACGTCCAGCGCCGCAAAGAACTCATCGCGAGCATTGATGAACTGTCTGACGCAATGTCCTGGCGGCGGGGACCGCGTCAAATGGTGTTGTCGCCGCAGATCATCCAAATGCGGCGGGCAGCCGATCGGCAACTCCCGGCGGCCGGTGACGTGGCCGCATTAGAGGCGGATTTGCGGGCGGCCCGGTCGGCCGCGGCACCCGTGCTCGTCGAGCGCGACCAGTTGCAGACGCACATGGTTGCATTACAACGGGCAATCGACGACGGCACCGCGGTCGACGATCCGGATCGTCGACTCGATCCGGACTACCAGTCCCCCGCAGAGCAGCTGCTGGAGCTGCGAGCAGCACACAGCATTGTCGCCCAGCGGAGCGCAGGCCTGAGCGCGGTCGTCGACACGGTTGACCGCCAACTCTCCGATGCCGAGGACCGTCTGGCCGACGTCGTCGCTGAAACCGGTGGACAACGTGTCACCAGTAGCGCCGTCGACCACATGTGGCTCACCGCGACAGACCTCGACAACGAGGATCTCGAAGACTTGCGCTACCAACGCAAAGAAGCCGAACGTCGCCTGTTCCGGATCGAGAACTCCCTCGCCCACCGGCACAGCTTGGCCGCAGTGAAGCTACCGGTCACGACAACCGCGAGGGAAGGGGCGATCAGCCCCGGCCGCGTCGCCTATGATCTGGGCGCCGCACAAAGTGCCGCGTCACACCTCGCTCGCGCCGCCGAGTTGGGCTCAGACCCGGTACGGGTGGTGTCTGACCGAGAGTTGGCGTCGACCATCGCCGCAGTGCGCCGCCGTATCACCCGCATCCAGGGCGACATGACGACCAGCGTCCCGGCTGCCCGAACTCTCACCGCTGAACACGTCCAGCGCGACCACGACCGCATCAACGTCCAGATCGACCACATCAACGCCGCCCGCCGGGCAGCAGCCGAGGTCGACCGCGCAGCCGCCGTCGTACAGCGTGCACAACAGGACCTCGACGATCACCAGCAGATCACCCCCCGCCGCCGCGGCCGTACCGAGCACGCCACGCGCGCCGATCAACTCGCGAGCACACTGCAGCGGGCGAAGTCGGCGCACCGGGAGTTGGAGGCCACCGCAGACCGCCACGGGCAGACCGTCGGAGCGCCGCCGCCGCAATGGGACACGATCCTCGCATCTGCCGACCCGACACGCCGCCGCAACGAGCTCGCGACCGCCCGGTCGGAGGATTCCGCACGACGCGACCGGGCGGCCGCTGATGCCGACGATCTCGCGACCGCACAGACCAAGCTGGACCGCGCGCTGCGGGAAGTCGCACGCCGCGATGCGCTCACTCCTGAGGACCGACACCGCGAAGATCTGGCGCGCACCGAGATCGCGGCGGCCTCTGCGCCCGACCCGACACCGAATGCCGATCCTGCGGTTGCGGTGACCGGAGTCCCGCCCGTCGACCACGGCTACCACCCGCAGACAGAACCCGACCTCGGCTACGAGATGTAACCGAGGTCGAGGACCTGCACAGGAGTGTCTAGAGCTCCGTGCCGTGATCGCGGCGCCGACCCGACTCGTCTGGTGTCGACGTACTCATCAATCCAGGCTCGTCGATCACCGTTCCATCGACGTCGACACCGCTGAGCGCATCCGAAATCAGTTGTGGACCAGTGCGTTCCGCTCGATTGAGAGTCTGGCCGTCCTCTGCGGTCCATTCCGCCGCGAGCATTGCGTGCTTGGCCTGTTGTGCTCGCACATACTGCGTGGCCGTCGTGAACGGCGACTGGGCTACGGTGTTCCTCGTCGGATTCAGCTCCAGACTCCATCCTTCGGTGCGGCCGGCCGCGCGTAGCCGCGCCTGTGCAGCGGCCTTGCGGGCCATCGCCTCCTCCGATTTCGCCGCCTGCTCGATTTCCAGTCGGATCTCATGTAGCGCAGCGCGCTTACCCGATAGCTCCTCTGAGTGTTCGAAGGTGGAGTTGACCCGTGGGGCCTGCACCGCTAACTCCTGTTCCAACTGGCGAATTGTTCGGTTCCTCGCGAAAACCATCTCGGAGATGCCGGAGTAGAGGTTCTCCACGCGAGTGGCCAGACCCGACGCAGTCGCACTTCGCTGTCCACCCTGAGCGGTGAACATTTGTTCGGGCTTGACTTTGATATTCGGTCGGCCTGGACAGTCGGAGAAGATGATCTCCATTTCGTCGCCAACCAGATGTCGGACCGCATACGCAGTGAGTCCGTTCGGGAAGGTGGCAAGAGGAGCCAAGTGTTGGGCCCCCTTATGCCGCAACGCGCCCCACGCCGCCTGCACTGCCGCAAGCAGTGCTTCGCTCCGTTCTGGCCGATCCGAATAACCTTTGCCACCATCACCCTCAATGGTGAACGGTTTACCGTTCTCGATCCACTGATCATGGCCCGCGGTCAATTCCTCCAGACGCTCAATCTCGTCGGCCAATCTCGGCAGTTCCCGCTCGATGCTGCTGACCATCCGGCGAGCCTGATTGCGCGCGTCGATGCTGGCTGCCTCCAATGCCCCCAGCTTCTTCACGTCGTCCTGCAGCTGGGCCATCAACAAGAACCGCTCGTCGCCGGTAGCAGCCGCTTTCGTCGCAGCCGCGGCGTCGGCCAACGATGTCTCTTCCTCGATGTCGTCCACCAGAGCGACGTCCTCGAGTTGCCCGCTGCGGTACTGCTCGATGAACGTCGCCTTGGATTCCACCTTGCCCCACATCACCGTGTCGGTCGTACCCTCGGTCACATAATTGAGCAGCCGAATTCGCTCATTCTGGTTGCCCTGCCGGATGATTCGCCCTTCGCGCTGTTCGAGGTCAGCGGGCCTCCACGGCACATCCATATGGTGTTCGGCGATCATGCGCTGCTGCACATTCATCCCAGTGCCCATTTTCGGGGTGGACCCGATCAGCACCTGTATGTGCCCGGCACGGCAGGCAGCGAACAGTGCCAGCTTCTGCGCTGCGGTCTTAGCGTCGTGAATGAACGCGATCTTCTCTACAGGTACCCCGTTAGCCACCAGCGCGTCTTTGAGCCCGGCGTACAGCGTGAACCCCCGGCCTGGCTTGGGTGTGCCGCGATCGCAGAACACCGTTTGCACGCCACCGCGAATATCCGACTCCTGGCCTGCCTCGTCTCGGTAGATGTTGTCGGCGCTAGCCCTGTATATCTGGCTGATCTTGCCAGCGACAGCGGCGACGCGGGTGTTCTCCCAGTCGTCGACCGGCAGATTTACCAGACGGGGGTCCAAAGCGGCGTTGCGACCGTCGTTGAGGACCTTCAACACATTGTCGGTCTGCGTTGTCTGCGGGGTCATTGCCTCCAGCCGATATTCCAGGTCGGCGATGAAGTCGCGGATCTCCTGTGGGGGTGAGGTTGACACAATTTCTCGCCCGTCATACTTGGGCAGCACCGCTGGAACTTGGTCGCGCAGAACGACGTCGGTGTACTGGGCGCTGAGCATTGCCAACTGCTTCGGGTTGGCGAAGGAACTGACCCTGGACACAACTTTCAGTTGAGTGCCGGTCGCATTGGTCACGGTCTCCGAGCGCGTTGTGGTGAATGTCGCTGCCCAATCGGTGATCGAGCGCACCCCTGCCTCTTCCAAGAGGTCAGGCCGCAGATACTGCTGCATCACCCAGGCTTCAGCCAGACTGTTCGCGATCGGAGTGCCGGTCGCGAACGTTGCGACCCGCTCCGCTCCTGGCCGCACGACGATGCCCTTCGCCCTTGCCTCATCTTGGCGCCGTTCACGCAGGATGGAGAGCTTCATCGATAGGTCCTCTGCCTTATTCGATCCGACCAGCGACAGACTCGCGATTGAGCAGGTCCGGCCCTTGTTCTTGTATTCGTGGGCCTCGTCGACGAACAGGTAGTCGCACCCTGTGTCCTCGAACAGCACGCCGGTGTCTTTGCCGGATTGTTCGAGCGCCTTATCGAGCTTCTTCTTCATCGCCTTGGCTGAACGCTCGATCTGCTTGACCGTCGCTTCGGAGTTGTCGTTCGACAACTCCTGATGCAGCTCGTCGAGTTGAGCCTCGATGTAGGCAACGTGGCGGTCAGGATGGACTCGAATCAGTTCGAACACCGACGCCGGCACAATCACCATGTCGAAATCGGTGGTCGCTGTCTGCGCGGCGAATACTCGCCGCTCCTCGTCATTCATGCCTTTGCGGCCAACGAGTACGTTGGCCGCCGGGTACCACTGCCTGACCTCCCGGCCGAACTGCTCGATCAGGTGTGTGGGGACTACGATCCACGGTTGCCGCACCAGCGAGCGACGCTTCAATTCCATTGCGCCCATGAACATTTCGCCGGTTTTGCCAGCGCCGACAACATGGTCGAACAACACTGTTGGCTCGGCCAACACGCGGGCTACCGCATTGCGTTGATGCGGCATCGGCACGAAGGTTGGACCCAGTCCGGGGAACGTCAGCCCCGATCCGTCATGTTCGGGACGTACCCACGAGTTGAAACGCCGATTCCATTCTCCGACAAGACGATCCGTGCGTTCATCTTCGGAGAAGATCCACGATTGGAACTCCTTGACGATCTTCTCCGACTGCACTTGAGCGAACATTGTCGCCTTCGCGTCGACTTCCGGTGCCCCGTCCTCGCGCGCCGATTGGCTGTTACGGATGACGATCGGTTCCTGATTCAGCAGCATCTCGAACAGCTCGACCGCATTGCGCTGCTTATGCGTCTCCTGATTGTCGGCGCCGAACTCAGTGCGCATCGTGCCAGTGTTCTTCTCCCACGGCGGCACGTTCACAGTCCAGTGCCCGGCGCCGCGTTCGACCGTCGCCGACGATGCACCGAACACGTCAAGAACGAACTGCGCATAGTCTTCGTGGGTGATCCACGTCGGTCCAGGCTTCAGCGCGGCGGCAATCCGACTCGGAGGCAGAGGCTCAGGAAGCCTCTCATTGAGCGCGCTAGCGAGTTCGGCCCAGTTCCGATTGGTGGGGTCGGACATGAGGGCAGCCTCGACCGCATCCAGTTTCGTGCGAATGTTTCCGGACAACGCTGACGCGGCGGGCTGCAACTGTCCTGGAGCTTGTGGATCGTCGAATATCAGCCCGCGCAGTTGTTCGCGTGCTGTATCCATATCAACACCGAGTAGTCCGCTGATCCGAGCCAGATCAACAACCCCACTCTCGCCAATGGAGATCGACAGAGCCTCAGCCGGGCTGTCGGCCGAGACAACTGGGACCGGCGGCACAACGACGTCGCGGGCGAACACCGCAGCTTTGCGCGCCGACGGCGGCGTGGTCGTCTCGTCGAAGATCTCCAGCGACATCACCGCGGCCATCGCCGGATCGCGACGCAGCGCTTCCAGATGTGTTTGCCGTCTCGTCAACGGGCTGGCCTGCCACGCACGTTCCTCCAACTCGACCAGCACCTCATCAGGCAGCGCACCGACGTACGGGCCGTGCTCCTCGCTACCATTGCGAAGTCGCCACTTCTCCGTCAACTCGCTAAGTTTCGCCTCTGCCTGCTCCGGGCTACGCGAATTGCCGCCGCTGGTGGTGAACCGGTTGATCGGCCCATACCGCGCGACATATGCGTCGTACGTGAGGTTGAGCGTCGCCCTCAACTCTTCGCGTTCATCGCCCGTCGCGTGTGATCTGTCCCGCTGGCTGGTGATCACCGCCGTCGTGAGATCCCGCAGCCTCAACAAGTGCTTCGTCTCACTGCGGCGACTGGCAGGAATCTTCAACGGTTCGCCGACCCCGTCAACACCGATACGGGTGAACTCGTCAGCCTTCACCTCGTAGGCAACATGCCCGATCGGCAGATCCTTCTCGTAGAGGGTGGCAGCGTCGAAAACTCCCGCGCCGAACTGCGTCTGGCGGACCGTGACGGGACGCGCATTTAGGCCCATCCCCTGCGCCGCTGCCTTGTCGACGATGGCGTCGAGAGCAGCGGTAATCCGTCCTGGCAGTGGCACGTCGTCGGTGGTGTCGCGTACGACCAGTGTGCCGTCCCGGTAGAGACCGCGGTCAAGACGGAATTCGCCCATCACATGCTCGGGATGGCGGGTGAAGTAGCGGTTGTGGCGGCTGGCCTGCCAGTTGCCGTCTCGGTCGGGGACCTCCACGACATCGGAGTGCAGCCAGTCCACCGTCTCCGCAGGCGACGGGCGTGGGTCACGCTCTGGGTCTCGTCGGCGGAACACGAGGATATCGGTGACGACCTGAGTGCCGGCGACCGCAGTGAAAGCATTGGATGGCAGTCGGACCGCGCCGACTAGGTCACCGAGCGCGTACATGTCGCGACGAGCCTTTTCGGACTGGGTGTCGAGGGTGTAAGCGCTGGTGATCGCGGCGACATAACCGCCGGGCGCCGTCAAAGCCAACGATTTGATGAGGAAGTGATTGTGAATGTTGTGGCCGCGAGGGTTGTGTAGTGGGTCGCCCACAGCGAAGTCACCGAACGGTACATTGCCGATGGTCGCGGTGAAGGACCCTTCCGGCACCCGGGTAAGTTCGAACCCCTCGTTACGGACCTGTGCGCTGGGATAGAGCAGGTGCGCGATCTGCGCACTGATCGGCTCGATCTCGACGCCAACCATGGTCGCGTCCTGCGGCGCGAAGGCCAGGAAATTTCCGCTGCCGCAACCAGGTTCGAGAACAAGTCCGTCACGGTACCCGGCCCGGCGCAGAGCACTCCACATCGCCTGCGCGATCTCCGGAGACGTGTAGTGAGCGTTGAGCACAGATGACCGCGCCTCACGGTAATCCCGTTCTGACATCAGCGATTTCAGTTCATCGCGTTGCGTGGTCCACCGCTCGTCCCGCTCATCGAATATCTTCGGGACAGCACCCCACCCTGACCACCGAGACAACGCCTCCTGCTCATCTCGTGTGGCGGCCCGATTCCCTTCGCGCACACACTGTGTCGCGATCCGCAAGGCCGCCAGGTTCGCCTCGATCCGGGCTTTTTCGCCGCTGGGAACCAGTACCGTGCCTGGATGCGCGAAATCCACAGCTCGCGGTTCGGGCCATACCTCCTCAGTCGTGGTCGGGGTATCGCCAGCGTCGACGCCCGGTGTCACTGCATCCGCGGCGACTTCGGCTCGTGCAGCGGCGGCCGTGTCTTCTTCGAAACCCTCGACCACGTTGGTGGCCTTCACGTAAACGATCGACCCATCGGGTCGCCGCGCGGGCTCGACCCGAGTCCTCGTCCACTCGTGCAGTGGCACACCCTTTTCCGACTGGGTGACTGTTCGCGTGACTTCAACCGACGGCAGCGGTGTGCCGCCAGGATCGATCACTGCCGGATCAGTCGGCATCCGCAGATCGTCGACGTCGAAAAGAAACGTCTGCGGATCGTCGTCTACCTGTTGTGTCTCGCGGCTGCGCGAACCGCGTCGCGCTGCGCGTCCTCGTCGAGAGCGTTCTGCACCGTCGTCGTCAGCTCCTCGATCAGCTCGCGATCGCTTTCGTCCGGCAGACGTAGACCGTCGATCGCTCGGGCTTGAAGCAGATGCTCGCCCCACACCCGAAACTTCGGCGATCGGGCCGCCCAGATCGCCTCCGCCAGCCGCTCCATCTCCCGGCTCGCCGACTCCGCGTCCTCGGTCAACCACCGATCCATCCCCGACCGAAGATCCAGTTGCGGGGTCTCCTGCTGCTCCGGTGCTGGCGTGTAGCCCTCCCACACCTCGTTCGTCAGCACCGTCTCCACCAACGAGGCCCGCGCTTGCGTCCGCAAACCGGTCGACGTCAGAAAGTCCGGATACTGCCCCGAGTTCTGGTCGCGCCACCTCTGAATCTCGGCCGCCTCCCGGTCCGGAAGCAATTGAGCCACCAGCATTTCCAGGCGGTCGGCCTCCGCCGTCACCCAGTCCTCGAACTGTGGACGATCCAGCTGCACCGCCAGCTCTCGATGCCAGCGTTCGGTCAACGCCTGCTTGATGTCGCTCATCATCTATCCCATCTGTTGTTGGTTCATTGTGCAGAGTGCTCAGCGGCTCGGCCACGTCATCGCGACCAAAGTCGAAGAGGCTGTGCTGGTTGTCGTTGGTGTCCCGGACGCCACGGGCCATGAGAAACGCTCCTGTGTGATCAATGCAATTGATGCTGCCCGCCCTGTGCTCGCAGGACAGACAGCTCGTATGATGTGCACTGGTCAGAGGGTGTCTCTCTGGCCGTCACAGCTCTGCCGGGTGCCCGCCCGGCAGAGCGTGACGCACCTACCGCGCAGCCGTGCCGACCGCTACGACATCAGCGGCGGCGGCGGTGTATAGGTTCCGCAGCTGCTGATCGTTCATCGCCCGGTAGGTGACTAATCCCTCGGTGATCGCGCTGAGCGCGTCAGAATGTGCTCGAAGATGAGCACGCGCCTCCCAGGAGGCATGCAACATCAGCTTTTCGATCGTCGCCTCGCCACGCCCATCCGTGTGAGCACGGCACTGTTTGCACCCGCACGGTGTTCCGTCGCCAGCACTAAGGATGGTGAACGCCAGGTGGCGAGCAAGGTCGAAGTCAGCGCTGGAGTTCGGTTCAAAGATCCCTAAATCGACGTCGCGAGCGTGTCCAGCCATCGCCACTACCAGTGCCGCCCATACCTGCTCAGTTAATGGGCTGGCCGAATCGTGCTCGAATTGCGTCGTTGTGTGCCCGCCGTCGTCGGGACCGCTGAGGAAGGTGGTAGCCCGGACGCCCACCGCACCCACAGCTAATGCCACCGTCGCATGGGCCGCCTCATGTCCTGCAATACGGCGGACCTGGTTTTCCTGCTTTCCCGCGCCAACCCTGTTTACCCATTTCCAATTGCGAAATAGCTCACGGACCGCGCATAACATCACCCACATAAGTAGCACGACAACGATGAGTCGAATGATCTCATCGGCGCTGGCCTGACTTACCCGCGACCATCCAGCTGTTAGAACATCGACCCCGGCGACAGCGATCAAATACCAGAAGCCTCCGTACATGATGATCACGAATAGCGATGCCGTAATACGCTTGCGCGTCTCTGGTTCCACGGAGTGGAAGCGGCGGAGAAGGTAGCGTGCTCGTGAAATCAGTCGGGAGCCGCGACTCCACGCGGCCGCATTGGGTGAAGTGGTTGTCATGGTGAAAGACTCCTAAGTAGATGAAAAACTCGTCATTCCGCTGTTGGTGGTGGGTTTTGGCAGCCTGCGTGTTCTGCCTGCGCTGAGGGAAGATAGTGAAGGTCGCCCCCCGGTTGCCGACGTTCGTCGGCACGTGCCCGCAAAGCTGTGAAGTCGGGCCCGGGATGTCGTCTGCTATGTACCCACATCACCGCGAGGCAAACCAGCATGGGCGCAATGCAAATCAATGCCCAAATCAGCGCCCCTGAAGGTGTTGGGTGCGCGATGACATCGGCGTAGCTGGTTACGTGAGCCATGAGAAACGCTCCTTGTTGATCAAGCCGCCCGTGCACTCGCAGGACAGACTGACTGCTTGTGAAAGGTGACTAACTTGACGACCCGGTTGTCAAACGCAGGTCGGCGGGCGCAATTTTCAGCATCTCGTCGACCCCTGCGTTACAGCCGGTGACGTCGACGACCGTGATTCCCGGAGTCGTGCTTTTGCGGATTGCTGCGACCCTGGCGGTTTTCATGGCGGTTGACGCCACGATGTGGACTAAGTCCAAGACTTCCAATTGCGCTGGCAGGTTGTCGTTTGCCACGCGCAAGGGCGTAACACACGGCTCGCGATCGAGCTTGGGCCTGATGTCGTCGGAGGTCAAGATATGCCCAACGGGTAGTGGGGTCTTGGCTATCCACGTTGAGGTAACGATCGCCGCCGTGATGTCTGTTGTATACAGCCGGGCGTCCTCTACCGCTATCTGCTTCGGAACCGGCTTTGCTGCGCTGATTTGTTCACCGCCGTCCACGGCCGCGGTCACTACATATACATGCTGGCCGGTCGTGTCGTGCGCGACCTCGTCCGACGTTGAGGATGATCCACAGCCTGATATCACCCCGACTGCTAGTAGACCGATTGCGCTAGCAACTAGTCGCTGTCGCCGCACCTGGTTCAGGCTGGCACCTTCATGCTTGACTCGTTGGTGCGTCCAGTTCTCGGCTGTGCCGCTGCGGGCTCCGTTGGTTTCCGTCGCCATGTTGGCTTCCTTCCCTGCGTTCTGTGGCGAAGGAATACCTCAGCTCACGAAATATGCGGAATGCACCCTTCGTGAGGGTTGGCAAAGAGGAATCCGACGCCAATCAAATTTCCAGTGTTTACGCTATCGCTTGGACCTCGCATTCGTCGAGCGATAAGCGGTGATATTCGCGGCCACGTTGAGCCCAGCACTGCGACAACTCAGCAGCATTCCGACACGGCGATGGTGCGATCAGTCGGCTAGGTCGTCGATGTGGGTGGGGTCGGGGTCGAACCAACCGAGCGGGGCCGGTGTCGCGGGCAACGGTTGAAGTGCGATGTGCACCGAGGGTGAGCAGCGATACATCGGCCCGAACTCGCTGTCACACAGCCACCGGACGTGCGGGTGGAAGTGGTGGACGTGCCAGGCCGACATGGCCGCGGGATCGGTGGCCAGCCGCGCCGCCTCCCAGGCGGACCACAGTTCATGCAGGGCGGCAACTACGGGGGGGTGATCCCACCAGCACGCACACCAAGTGCGGCCGCCCGCCGACTCAGGCTTCTCGTAGCGCCCCTGCAAGATGCTGGTGAAGTACTCCTCAACCCACGCATCGACCGACGGATAGCGTGTCGGTGTCGGCGCAGCGTCGTCGACGCCCTCGTCTTCCTCGATGTCGAATGCTTCACTCATACCGCTGCCTTTGCCTTCCCGCGGCGGTGTCGGCGGCCGCTGTCCTCGTGTTCGGCCGCGGCCGATTGCGGTTTGTACTTTCGTTGGGAGTCTTTGATCGCGTCGGCGAACGGACCGTTGCTCCAGAAACGCTTCTTGAGCAGCAGCGGGTAGTTGTTGGAGAAGATAGCGATAGCGAAATTCTTGTCTAGTGCGGCGAGGTCGGCGCTGCTGAACTTGGCGTCGCGCGACCAGCTCTGTTGCTTCGGTGAGCCGCTGATCGGGTTGCCACCGGTGCTCTGGGACCAGCGTGCGACGTCGTGGTCATCGATGGTCGCCGACAGCGCGGCGAGGAACTGGTTGGACGTGCTCAACTCTTTGCCGCCCCCGCCGTAGATCAACAGATTGGAGGCTTTCACCAGTTCGTTGACGCCGTCGCTGCCCCATACCCGTGCCGCCTGATCTGGTGACTGGATGAAGGTCATCGGCACAATGCCCTGTGATCCGAAATGCGAGTACCAGCCTGGAAGCCCCCGCAGTTTGCACACATTGGCGGCCTCGTCGAGGGCACACAGCATCGGGCGGGGCAATCGTCCACCGTTGGTGCGCGCCAACCGCACCGCGGCGTCGAAGACGACACCGACCAGTGCAGTCGTCAACGATGTTGCCGCGTCAGGTCCTTCCATTGACAGCGCGTAGAGCGTGTCAGACTCCGACGCCACGAACTCGTCGGGGATGAATTCGCGCCGATCCTCAATGGTTGAGGTGTGAGGGGAGACTTTCCCGATAGCGGAGTCCTCGGAAGCCGGGTAGTGTTTGCGGTTTTTCGGCACGACGGCGGCCGCGTACTTGGGTGCTGCCATGACCGATACGAACCGCCGGGCCATGTCGTAGAGTCCGTCGCGCTGGCGATCGTTGAGGTCGCGGGTGGTGGCGATCCGTGTCGCAGCCAGCGGCTGGCCGTTGTCTCTGAGCAGGGTTTCGGGCAGGTGCCGGTTGGGTTCAGCGAGCCAACCGAACACATGCAGCAGATCCCCGCCGCTGACGGCTGCGGCTAGAAGGTGTAGGGCGAGTAGTTCTTGTGCGCCGCCGTCGAAGTAGGAGTCCACGCGTCCGCCGTCTTCGCGGGTGGCGTCGGCGAAGTAGGAGGCGACGCGCTGGGCGTCGGTGATCTCGGTGACTCCGCGCAGCAGATTGAACCACCAGTCCCGCTGGCCACCATGCTCGCCGGAAATGTGCTGCAAGTCGGTGGACCAGACGCTGCCCACTTGCTCTCGCACGCCACGTGTCAGGTCGTGGATGTCGCGCTTATTGCTGGTCACCAGTACAGGGCCTGGGCAGGCGACGACGGCAGGTACCGCGTATGCCTGCGTTTTCCCGTTGCGCGGTCCGGCCACGATCAGGGCGACCGACTCCCATGACATGTACACCGCTGTACGGGTGCGGGCGATCTCGCCGACGCGCACACCCCAATGACTTTCATCATGCATGTCGGCATCCGGGAATAGGTCCCGAGTCCCCTTCTTGATGTCGTGGGCGACCACGCCGCTGGTTTCGCGCGGTGTCGGCATGATCGCCGCTTTGCGTTCGGTCGCCTTGTAGGTGCTAGAGGTCTTCATCCGTCGACGCTCGACTACCAACAGACCCCCGAGCACGGGTGCGACCAGGACGGCGAGCACAACGTAAGAGACGCCAGGCCACGGCAATTTCCCGAACGCGAGCAACAGCACTGCCGCAAACGGATTCCAGGTGATATCAGAGTCGTTGCCCGCCATGACCATTCCGCAGACCCACGCCAGCCACACGAGAACGACGAGGCCGATCACGCCGCCGGCCGCGATCAACCCGCCATACCCGCCACTGGTTGCCTGGTTGGCCTTCTTCTGGCTCATAGGTCCATCCCCTGATTGTTGGCGGTGCCTACTCCATCGGTAGGCCATTCGTCGGCTGCCGCTGTGATCGCCGTTCGGACGTCGAGGTCGGCCACGCTGGCGAGTTCGGCCCCCGCATAAGCGGGTTCTGCAGTCACCTGGTGCTCTGCGCTGGTCGTCGGGGGGAGGTTGACGCCGTTGGGTGCACCGACGTCGATGACTTCTTGCCCGCTCAGGGCGGTCGTTTTGAGGTCGGCGACTGACTGTGCGTCGCCAACCTCGATGTGTTCGGCGAGATAATCTTGGGCGAGCACGTCGGCCACCATGACGCTTTCGACGGCGGTGTTGTTGTGTGGAGCGTCTACGTCGATCTTGCGCCGCAACTCATCCGTGTCGACGCCATGCTCGTTGACTCGTTTGTCCCAGGCGTCGGCGTGCTGGCGGGCGAGTTCGGCTTCGCGCTGCCACCGTTCGGCGTCGCCTCGGCCACTGTCGGAGTCGGCCAGGAACGCGTCACGTTGACGCTCTGCGGCGTTTGCGATCTCATGAGCGACTGCCCACCGTCCTGCCAGCTGCGCCATCGGATACTGCTGCTCTCGTTCCCGCCGCTGCTGCGGGTCCAGGCGTGCAGGTCTGCCGCCGCGCTCGCGGCGGGCCGCGCTCACGGCGCGCCTGCCGTTGCGTCCGCGTAGTCCTCGGCTGCCACGTGGGGTCATCCCCAACCGGTAGCCGATCCGTTCGAGGTTTCGGCCGGCGGCTCGGACGGCTTGGGTGAATTCGGCGAGCACTTCGTCGCTCTCGTGGTGGCCGACGTGTGCGGTGGACTGGGTCATGACGGATTCCCTTCCTGTGGGGTGGAGACGCGTTTGGGTGTGTCGATGGGAGTGATACGTGAGACTCGCCAACCTCCGCTCGTGTGGATGAGGTCAGCGCGGACGCTGACGGTGGACAAAGGTGTCGTTGCCGAATTCAGGTGCTGCACCTGTTGGGTGACAGTGAGATAGCGGTGGGCGGCCTCGGAGGTTGTTGCTCCGCCGTCGACGTGCACGGAGGCGGTGACGATGTCTGCGGCGCGTCGCCAACTCGCCCAGCCCGGATCCTCACGCAGATTCGGGTTCGGTGTCCGGGCGCTGCTGAGCATCGGCTCAGCCAGCCAAGGAACCGCGCGAGCAAGGGCATCGGCAGTGCTGGCGTCGACGGCCGGTTCCCAGCTGAACATCAGTGTCACGACACGCTCGGCGACGTCATCGACGTCGCTGTCACCATTGGGGTGGGAGTGCGCGTGGCTGGCATCGGATCCGATGGCGGCCGAGTCTGGACTGTCGCGGTCGAACGCCCAGACGAGGCCCGCGACGATGACCGTCAGCACGATCGAAATACACACTCCGATAAGCGCTTTGCGGTGACGGAGGACATGCAGCATTAGTTGACTCCTGCCAGGTCGGCGGACTGGGTCGACGACAACGCCCGGTAGCCGGGCTCGTTAGTCAGAATGACGTCGACGTAGTGGATCGTTTGGGCGTAGGGAGGAATGCCGCCGTACTGCTCCACGGCACCTTCCCCGGCGTTATATCCGGCCAGGGCCAGTGCAGCGATGCCGCCGCGCGCGGGTTCTTTAATCCTGGCTTTGCGAAATCGGCCGACCATGTAACACATGAAATGACCCTGAGCCATGATCGCGTCGCCCGGTGACCGCACGTCGATCTTTCCGTCGCCGTCGTAGTCTTTTGCCCAGGTCGGCCATGTGTAATCCATGAACTGTCCGGGCCCTTTGGCTCCCTGATCGGAGGTCGCTTGCGCCGAGAATCTAGACTCCTGGTGCCCCTGCGCCGCGAGCAGTGACGAGGTGACTTCGCGGCAGATACCGCCCGCCTTGACGTACCACCTGGCCCAGTCTTGTGGGACGGTCCCCTTCTTTAGCGGCGCGCCGTCTCCGCTGCCGCGATCGGCGCCACCGCCGTTGCATTCTGTGGTGCCGCCACCGGTTTGGCCTCTATCTGTGATGCTGCCGAGATCCTGCCCGCTGTACTTCGGGCTGGTGAGCACGGTGACATGCACATGGTCGTAATGGTTGGCTGTCGACCCTCCGCGGTCCCCCAGGATGTTGGTGTCACCGGTCGCTGCGGTGTAACGCTGCCGCCAGATCGTGTAGTCGACCCGGAACACCTGTTTGTTGTCCATCACGTACCGCTGGATGGTGTCACCGAGTGCTTTACCTTCGGCGCTACTCCAGTTGGGGATCATGATGTCGGCGGCGCGGCCGTCGGGGTGATCGCTGTACCCGCCGCCGTCGGCGCGCCAACCGCCGATGGTCTGTAGTTGCGGGAATCGTTGTGCGACAGCACGAACCAGCCGAACCGTGTTGGTTTGGAAATGCGCCTCGGACCCGAACCGCGCGTTCATCGGCCGCGAGATGTCCAGGGTGCCGCCGCTGTCGGTGACGCTGGACAGCCCACCAGGCGGGGTGGTGGTCGGCGGGGCGCGAGGAGCCGACGGTGAGGTGGTGATGTTCGCGACCAGGGAAGGTGCGGCTACGAATGTTCCTGCGGGAGCAGGCTTCTTGTTACGTACCCCGGTCTGGCGGGACGTGGTGGGCCAGGCGTCCCAGCCTTGACTGGCAAGGACTTTGTTGGCGACTTCCATCTGCTGTGGTGGGGTCGCCTTGTCTGCGGTGGCTGCGTACTGCACGCCACCGAAACTGGTCCAGGTGGAGCTGCTGAACTGGAGGCCACCGTAGAAGCCGTTCCCGGAGTTGATGGCCCAATTGCCGCCCGACTCGTGCTGCGCGATCTTGTTCCAATCAGCTGCCGACACAATGCTGGGGTCACTGTTGGTGTTTGGCGCCGACGGACGGGCTGCCGCTGATCCAGGTTCGACGGCACCGGCCAGCCACGGCATCGGGTCAACTGCCTGCGCTCCCCACCCGCCCTTCCAGACTTCGAAGTGCAGATGTGCACCACCCGGCCCGGCGGGGTCGACCTGCCCGTTGTAGCCGACTTTCGCGATCTGCTGGCCAGCGGTCACCTTCTGGCCCGCGTGCACTAGTACCCCGTCGGGGAACATATGGCCGTACACCGTCGCTACTTTTTGGCCATTAACGTTGTGGTTCAACACAATCCACTGGCCAAACCCGCTCGCGGCTCCAGCCTTGTCGACGACACCGTCGAAAGCGGCATAGATCGGCTGATTCGGGGTGGACCCGAAATCTTGGCCCTGATGCATCGTGCCGGACCGCATCCCGAATGGGCTCGTCAGTTGGTAGGTGCCCTTCTTCATCGGCATCACCTTCTGCCCTGGCATTCCCGCCCCGTCGGCGGCGGTGTCAGCGCCGACGGTGTCAGAGTTGGGGGCGCACAGTGCCCCGCCTCCGATGACCACAACGACGACGGCCACGATGGCTACGATCGCGGCCAGCAAGGCGACGCCGATCTTCATCGCTGCGCCGCCGCTGTCGGATTGCGTCATGCGGGCCTACCGCGCTTCCAGAGTGCCGCGAGCAGTGATATGTCCACGGAGCGCGGCGACTGCCGCTTCGGCGGACGCCCGGCGGCGAGCATGACCAGGTGTGGCGACCGGGGCGGGGATCGCCTCGGGAAAGAACACCGCTACCCAGCTGCGCACCGAGTTGTAGTGCACGCCGTACTCGTCGGCGACCTTCTTGGCTGCGCGGGTCAGCGAGATTGCCTCCTCCTCAGCCCATGCGACGGTCTCAGCGGCGAGCTGCAGCCGGAACTGGTCGTCGATGCCGCCGTACTGGTTGGCCATCAGGAGACCGCCGCGTCGAACCGCTGGTTGGTGTTGTGCACCCCGGACCTGTGGTCGGTTGCGGTGAAGTTGTGCTGGATGGGGATCCCCGGGGTGGCGTCCTCGGAGTCTTTGATCAGGAACTTGCCCATGCCGAACGGGATCGTCTGGTTCTTTTTCACGACCTTGCCGCCGGAGACGTCCTCGCCCCGCACCACGTTGGAGCCGTCGTCGCCCGCCGTTGAGGCCCATGCTGTCACCCAGGCCCGCTCGACGGGAGTCAACTCCGTGGTGCCTGAGAGTGCGTCCACTTCGGCCTCGGGCACTGGCCCGATGATTTTGATGCGGGCCTTCTGAATAAAGCCGCGCGCCTTCTTGATCGCTGCCTCCGACGACAGCGACGACAGGTCCTCGATCGAGTGCGAGATGAGCAGCAGCCCGACGGCGATCGAGCGGTTAAGCCGCGTCAGCTCGTTGACCCGGTCGACCATGTTCTCGCCGGTACCCAGTACCTGCCAGAGCTCGTCGAGGACTGCAAGGAACTCGCGCTGCGGCGCCAGCTGGTAGTCGGCTAGCGTATTGGCAGCCTCGACCGCACCGAACCCTGCGGCCCAGGTCATCGATAGCACTGCTGCCTTGAGTTTGATATCGCCTTGGGGGATGTGGGAGACGTCGACGCAGACGCCGGTGTAATCAGTGAAGTTCAGTGGGGTGGTTGTCTTGCCGTTGAAGACCCGCCCGAACTTGCCCTTGATCAGCGCGCCGAGGGACTGACGCAGCCGCTGAGTAGCGACGTCGTACTGTTCTTTGGTGGTGACTGTGACGGCGTCGTACAGCTCCTGCTGGCCTTTCAAATCTGCAGGAGCGTCGGCATCGATGACCTGTTTGAGGTCTGACAGGATCGGCGGGTTGGCTGCGGTGAAGCCACGGCCGCCCTTCGAGGACGGCCGGTACAGCTGCTGCAGGCCGACGGTGATAACGGTTTCTTCGTAGTCTTCGACGGGGCTGCCGCGGGTGATTTCGACTAGTCCCGATACCGCTGAGAGTTGTCGGGCTTCCACTTCCTGGGCGATCCGGGTGCGCGGGTCGGGGTCGTCGTCTTTACCCATTTCGGGCAGCAGCGGAATGATCTCGCCTAGGGCGCCGACTTCGAGCGGATTGAGCACGCCGTAGCCGTAGCCAAGGTCGATGATCTGGCCGCCGCACGCGGCGATAAGTGCGCGGTAGTCAGGTTTGCAGTCGCCGAGGATCAACGGGATCTGCCCCTGCCACATGGCGCCAATGACCATCCGCCGTACCAGTGACGACTTACCGAATCCGTTGAGCGCCAAGACAAAGGCAATCGGGGCACTGATCATTTTGGCTTTGAACCACGACAATGGGTCGCAGCCTACCGGCTCCCCTGTTTGTAAATGGTTTCCTAGTGGTGTGCCGACCAATGGTGCGCGCGCACCGACTGCCCACGGCCAGAGTCCAGCGACCTGGACTGATGTCGATCGGTACTCCCGCATCCGTGGTGTCAGTGGTTGGCGGCCGCAGCCGCGGCCTTTGAAGCCGCGCGCGTCGGGCTTAGCCAAGGCCCGCACGAATCCGTCCTCGGCCGAGATGGCAGCGCGCTGGGCGGCGACCCTCTGTCGATTGTTGTCGGCGTCGATCCGGACTTTGGCGATCAGTCCGCGCATGCCTCCACGTTCGGCTTGCCGCTCGAGTTTCTGGCGCACCGCAGGCCGCAACGCCCCGTTGCTTTTGGTCTGCGCCCTAGCCCGTGCTTGTTTGCGCCGGTCCCGCCGGTTGGGTGGGTCCGGTATGAGGCAGCCACGCGCGGGGACGGTGGGTGCGGTGGGTTCCGGTGCGTCTTTGTGATGTCGGCCCGGCAGTGTGGTGGTCATCGAAACGTCCTTCGTTGTCCAAAGGGTCCGGGTTTTTAGCCGGCCAGGGTGTCGGAGATGGATTCGTGTTCAGGTAGCAGTAGGCCGACGCCGGTCGAACCAGCGAACGCGGCAGCCTGGAAGCGGTAGCAGCGACGCAACGCCAGGCGGGCAGATTCACCGAGGCCACGGGTCAAGGTCGCTACTCGGGGAAGGTCAGCAGTTTCTGGTGCTGTCACAGTCACGAGCAACCCGAACGGAACCAGCGCGGCACCCCGGGCCTGCTCGGTACGTGATGCCGACGCCGCTTCGACCCGCAGTGCGGCGGCCGCGCTACCCACCCCACGTTGAGTGGCATTAGCGACGAGCGCGTTCTTGTAGTCGTCCTCGCTGGTCTTGACGGCCACGGCGGCGTCGAGTGGCCGGTAGACGAGGGTGACCCGCTTGTAGGGTGCGTCCCCGGACGGTGCGAGCAGCGCAGTCAAGACGCGTTCGTCGACTGCACCAGCGGGCGCTATGTCCATTTCCCAGGTCACCGAGACTGCACCGTCGTGCAGGTAGCGATCAGACTCTTCCTTGCAGCCCAGCGGTCCGACCTGGTGCCATTGGATACCGTGATCGGTCCCCTTGATGTCGCACATCTCAATATCGGCGTAGTCCCCGATCGAGTAACTGCGACGCATCATCCCGCTGATCTCGCTGGCCGTCATCGGCCGCGACGGGACACCGGCCGCGTCGAGATGGTTGAGGATGGTGGGCAGCCGCCGCGCGATCTCGGCGGACTGATCGGCCGGTGATTTGCGTCGCGAAGCCTCTGCTTTGAACGTGATCGCGATGCGGCCCAACAGGTTAGTTGCGGCCTGCGACATCTGGGTTGTCTCGACCATCACATCCGCGACCAGCTGGGGTGGGAGCCGGTGGGTGTCTTTGAGCCGGTGAACCTCAGCTCGCAGCTCCTGGCCCGTTGTCGGCAGAGTCTCGACGGTGGCGCTAATCCCCGCAATATCGGAAGCCTGCCCGATCGTGGCGATCGCCTGTCCCCATCCAGAGACCCACCGATCAACGACGGTCTGCGGGACCGCCTCGCCGCCCTGGGCGCGAGCGGAAAGCACGATGGAGTAGTGCTCTTTCGCTGGCAGATGGATCATGCCGAATCGGTGACCGCCTGCGGCCTCGTCCTCAAACATCTTCGACGAGGCGAGGATGCCAGGGAGGCGTGCGCCACCGCCAGGGATGATGGAAAATCGGCCGCCGCGGTATAGACGTTCCCCGCGCTTACCAGCCTTACGCCACTGCCACATTTCAATTCCTCGTTCCCATCCGGACCGCCCGTCGTGTGACCAGACGAGCGGCAAATTGACGACAATCAGAACCGCCGCGACGACCAGCCCGTACGGCAGGCCGACGGCCATGAGCGCAATCATGGCCGCGACAATCGACACCAACGCGATTAACGTGGTCCCGAACGTAAGGCCGAACAGCCCGGCAGAGCGGGGGCGTTGCCACCGCCCATAGAGCAGACGCTGTCGCTCAGTCATCGGCTTCGACCCTCCCCAGGGATAGGTGCGGTGTTTCTCGCTGAGGGGTTCGGGTCATCGGGCTACTCCGTGCTGTCCGAGGTCTGTCTGCTGATTGATGAGTTGTTCGGCACCGGCAGTGACACCGGAGTCCGGGGCGCCGCTGCTTGTGCCGCCGGGCTGCTGCCCACCGCCGACAGCTGGTGGTGTTCCGCTCCCGTCGACCCCGACCCCACTGCCGCCCCCGCTGGTGGGCTGCTGGCCGCCGACGCTGCTGCTGCTTGCCGCCTGTGCGGCTGCGGGCGCCGCAGCTCCAGAACCTCCACCGCCGCCGCCGGGCGCGGCTGCTGGTGTCTGAGCGCCTGCGGTGACTCCTGCAGTCATGGGCGCTCCCCCGCCTGCGGCGCCCGCGCCCGCCGCAGCGCTGCCACCACCGGTCGCTGCCATCAGCCCGGCTTGCACAGCCACGCCCGCGATTGCACCGCCGATCGCCATTCCACTCGCGCCTCCACCGCCGCCGACCGACGAGATCAGCTTCATTAGGGCAGGGAGTACCAACCCGACCAGCGACAGCAAGATCAGTGCGATCAGCTGTTGCGCGGCGCTGGCATTTTTACTGTTGCCCATGAGCGTGAAGGCCACCAAATACACCAGTGCGCCAACAGGTTTGAAGAGCAGGAACGCGATCGTCCACGACATCAGCTTGTTGAATGACTCGCTGCCGATCTGGAATCCGCTCGCGGTCGCAGCGATAGGCGCCGCGGCCTGCACAATCGGAAGCATGGCTTGGCGGATAAGCAGCATGATGACGGTCACCAGGCCGGACAAGAACCCGAAAAAGGCCAAGAAGAACACGCCCAGGACACCGTAGTAGCCGCCCATTTCGGCAAACTTGAAGAGCCCTTCGCCGATGCCCTTGCCGTTGTTTTGGATCGCGTCGCTGAGGATCCAATTGCTCACGAGGTCAGCGACTTTGGTGCCCAGCGCGACAACCGCAGAGAAAGCAAAAACGGCGAAGACGACTTTGGCCATCATTGAGTAGATGCCGTCGATGCCGTCGGCCATCGCTGTGCGTTTCGCTCGGATCAGACTGACCCCGACCCAAATGAACGTACAAGTCAGGAAGAAAAGCTGTAGTTGGAAGGTGTAGTCATTGACCTTCGACACCGCGCTGGACGGGTCAACGGTCGGTACTTTCACCCACCAACTCAAGGTCACTGCCAGCATTTTCCCGAAACTCGCCAGCATCCCTTCGGAGATTTTGTCGAACGCGCCGCCGGTCATCCAGTTCGCCATCTTCCCGCCCCCCAGCGACACCGCAAGGCAACCGGCGGCCGCCAGGGGCACAACCCCGAGCGTGGCGCAGGCGACTGGACTCGGTGCGGCCTGCGCTGCGCCGACAGTGTCTTCAGGTGCGACAATCGACCCGCCGAGGCTGACAACGAGCGTTATCAGCACAGCACACACGATTCGGCGAAGAGTTTTCATGCCCAGTTCTCCCACCCGCTGATGTCGACGACGTCGTAAGACGGCGGAAAGCCACGCGGGACCGATAGCACCCAGTCACCGCCGCGCCAGATCATGTCCAGATCGCTGGCAAGATACTTCCCCTCAGCGGTCGGCCCCATTGCTACCGAAATGCGTGCCGCACTGTCGTCGGCATCGGCGACACGCACCCAGCTCGACGCGGCGACTTCGACTCGTGCCGCGTCCTGCACGTCGCGTTGTAGTTGTGCCTTGTCTGCTGCGGGAGCATCAATTTGCGCCGAGAACAGCCCAGCCAGCTGAGCATCGCGAAGATTCGTTGCAGCCCAAAGAATGTGAATGCCCGCAAGAACGGCTCCCTGCGATGTGTGGGCGAATCCAGCCGCGCGGCCGTCGATAATCTCGGTAGGGCCGTCGGTGGTGGAGTACGGAAGGTAGGCGACGCCGACCTTCTCCCACATCACGCAGGCAGGCACGCTCGCCGCACTCGCGGGTTTGCTGGTGGTGTGTTCCTTTGCCAGCAGCTGGCCAGCCGCGTTGACTGGTACCTGAGCGCGGGTACCAAAAGCGTCGAATACGATGTTGGAGAACGCATTACGGTGATCACCGCAGGTAGGGCGTTCGTCGGCGGGTTGCACTTGGGTGTGCTGCTGCCCCGACGGTGCCGGTGCCACCAGCGGGCCCGCATCGTCGCCACCCCCGATCTTTGAGAAGACGAGGATCGCGCTGCCGGCCACGAGGATCGCTGCGATGAATATCGCAGACAGGATGAACGAGATCCCTCTGCCCGTGCGCTCCTTGTCGGTGCTGCGGATGGTGTCGCCGAACCTTTCGGGTGCGGCGCCCGAACTCTTCTTCTTTGCCATGGTCGATGTCCTCAACAGCGATCGGTGGGATGGGTGTGCTGCTACTTAACGGGCCAGTGTCACTACATCGGCGGGGATAGCCTTGATCGCTGTGACTGCCACCGATTTGTCAGTGGCCGCAGGCAGCCGAAGCCACCAATCGCCGTCGCGCCACACGACCTTCACCGTGTTGACCGTCAACGACTTATCGGTCTGGGCTGAATAGACGCGCACGGTTGCCCCGGTGTCGGTGTATGCGGTGAGTTGGTAGGCGATGACCGTGGGAGCCTTCCCCGCCTCGACCGGTTCGTTGATACTCAGGCTGGCCCGAGCGATCGCCCAGGCGTCCCGTTCGGCACCAGGTGCGATGAGGGCACGGCCCACCGCTGACCACTGGTCGTCGGGTGCCACCGACATCCGGATCGTCGCACCGATAGCGGCGAGGGCAGCTCCGGGCGGCGTGTGGGCGTACCCGTCGGGCACACCGCTCAGCGAGGTACCAGTAGGGCCGTCCTGGTCGCTGGTGGGGATCTGCATGCCCTGGTAGCCGGTCCAGGCGAGATTGGTCGGCGCCTGATTCCACGGAACATCGTGCTGTCGAGCAGGATCACTGCCGCACCCGACCAACAGGGCTCCACCCACGACGACAGCCCCGGCGACCGCTACGAGTTGGCGGAAATAAGTACGGCCTGCGCGAGCACTCCGGCCGAGGTGATGATCACCGCGCCGATCAGCACCTTGGTCACCTCGCCGAGGCGCTGGTGAAACTCCCCGTTGCTGTGGGCTGTCCACAATGCTGCGCCGATCGTGATGAGCGCGGCCACGCCGATTAAGAGCCCGAACCACGCCAGCCAACCGACCATCAACTCCAGCCCCTGCTGGGCCTGCGTCGGCAGTTGTTTGTAGGCCATCGGTGTCGACATACATGTCCCCTTATCCCCCGACGACGCCGGACATGATGGTGCCCGCCGACACGATCAGCACGCCACCGATGAGTGCGCCGAGGACGATCTTCGGACTCTCCAGTGCCCCGCCGTGCCACCGCTCCCAGCCGAACCTTCCGCCGCCGTAAATCAGTGCGGCCACGCCCGCGAGCTGCGCGAACCAAGAAAGCCAGCCGACGAGTTTCAGAAAGCCGTTCGAGCCGGGTGGCGTCGTCGGCGTGATGTTGAATGTCGCAGCGTAATTAGTGACGGCTTCGGCCGCTGCCAGGGTTGCGCTCATGAGATCAGAACTCCTTCGGTGGTGTCCTCGGTTGAGGTATCGGATTGGGTGACCGGGATATCGGTCGTTGCGGGTGGCGATTCGCTGTGCGCTAGCAGGTCTTGCATGTGCTCGCCGATGTCGGCGACGATCTGGTGGCCGACTTTCGCGATGTCGGTGGAGACCTCGATGGTGTTCACCTGACGGACCCGGCCCGTGATCGGTTGGTCCGGTGACCACTGAGGAAGCTCGTCGACGTCGTTGATATCGAGAAGCTCGCCATGCCACGGGATTGAGTACACCGTTCCCGCTAGTTCGGCCAGAACCGAGTCGCGGTAGCGGCGAACGCTTTTCGCGAGGCCGCGCCCTGGTCGGGCTGGAACGACCACCACACCCATCACCTGCAGGTGTGTGGGCGTTTGCCGGGCGTGGTGTTGCCGAAGCAGATCGGCGGCCTGGGCCATCGACTGCATCGTCGAGCGGCACACAAGCAGTACGTACGGCGACTCCTCGGCTTGGCCTGGCCATAGGCGGCCGGTGTCACCCGCTGGTGCCCACAACGCGCTCAATGTGCTCACTCCGACACCGCCACCTGCCCCGAGTAGCCACCACAGTGGGGGAATCTGTTGCTCATCGGCATCGGCCCGTTCGTGACGGACGCCTGCGGTGCGGTGGGCTGGAGGAAGTTGCACTGCTGATGAGCTCCAGTGGTCAGGACTACTCATCGTCAGCCACCGATCGGCTAATGTGCCATGCCTCGTCGAGAGCCAACCCTCGCGCAGAAGAGCCCCGCAATACATCGTGTTTGACCGCGATGCGGTTGCGGCCGAACGTCATTGCACCCTCGTGCAGCGCGGATGGCGCGATGGGGCGCCCGGTCGCCAGGTGCGAGTCGAACGGCAACGCCAAAACGTCGGCGACCTTGTCGGCGAGCTTGTCCCGCAGACGGGGCGCCAGACTCACGCCGCCCCGCTGCTGCTGCATCAGCACGATTACCGCCCGACCAGGCAGCGTCGGCGAAATCTTGCGGAGTGCGGTCAAGGTGTGCCGCAGGCGATTGACCTGTACGGCGGTGTCTTGGCACGCCACCAACACCGCTCCCGCTGACGGCCAGACCTGGGTCAGCAGGTGCGCCTGCACGGCTGCGCCAACATCGAGAATCGCAAGCGCGCCTTGCGCGCTCACCGCCGCGACGGTATCCGCGAGGGGTGAGCGGAACTCTTCCATGGCTGCGTCACGCGTGAGCGTTGAGGCGTGACTTGCAGACAACTCGGAGATCTCTGCGCCGCTGCGATACCACTGCTGCCAGCTCCCCGCCGGCGGTACGTCGGCTCCACTGCGATGGGCAAGGTCGCCACCAGCGGTCGTGTCGATCAAAACAGTGGGGATGAAGTCGGCGACCTCATAGGCGACGAGCGATGCCAGCGTCGTCGTCCCTGCCGAACCGGCCACGCCACACACAACGGTCGGGGCGTACCAGCCTGGGTCGGACTCATCGAGGGTCGGGGTGTCGATCCCGGCCTGGGTTGGGATTGCCGTTGCGTCGGCGACGTCGTTGAACCATGCGCTCCACGGTTGGGCCTGCGTCATCGAGGAACCTCCTGAGTAGCCACTGGCGCGATCTGTGTGATCCGCCATGTGGGCTTTTGTGGGCTGCCGAGGTTGGTGGTCGTCACCAATTGCTCCCAGGTACGCCGCGATCCATTGGGGTCGCGCTCAGTGATCGCCACGTGAAAGGTGTTGGGATCAGCAGAGAGTCGCTTGTCGGGGGCTGGCGTGATCGCGACGCAATGCGAGACGTTTTTAGGGAGCGCGGCGACTGCCTGACGCAGCGAGTCCTCTGGCGCCGCAGCGGATGTGGGCGCGATCATCGCGCGAGCAGCGCCCACATCCCCGCGGTAGTAGGCCGCCTCGAACGCCAAGACCGCCTCGGGCCCGCTGCTCGTGCTGCCCGCGCTGTTGTTCGTGACAGTCGTTCCTCGCGTTCCTGCCACGCACCAGCTCGGGTGGGCGACCGGATCAGTCGTGGAGGCAATGGCCGCGATGTCACCGGGAGCCTGGTCCCCGACAGACGTCGCTGCAGACAGCACGACGACGATGGCCGCGACGAGTGCAGAGCCGATAACGGCGGCCGCAGCCGAGACTGCCACTCCCCCACGATGATCGGACACCCACCGCGCTGTAGCCCTACTTCGCCACGCCACGACCTCCCGTAGTAGTTCCAGGGACGTACCCGGTCGGTACTGGCGGTTCACCGCCACTGCCACATCGCTGGGCTCCGTCGGCTGTTGCTCGACGGCGATGATGGCATCGCCAGCAGCGGCATCAAGCGGTGCGACGACGTTCCCTACCGAGGCAACCGCCGCGAACGCCTCAACGGCCGCAGCTTCTGCGTTCTTTTCGGGTGCTGCCGGTTCGTCCGCCAGCGTGCTGTCGACGTCAATTTCGTCGAACCAGTCGTCGAGTGTTGGCCCAGTTTTGTTGTCGGACAACATTTCTTGCCTCCTTCGATCGGCACTGTGGATGTTGGGGCATTCCCGCCTGATCAGCGGCGGGCATTGCCTAGGCGCAGCGTGATCGGCGGGATCTTCAAGCCCTGCGGTGAGCGGACGGCGCGGTTGAGATTGCCCGCCGCCTCGCCCACGGCCTTGTTGGCGCTCTGGCCCGCCGCCGACGCGTTCCACGCGGTCACCGCTGGCTGTGCTGCCCGTGAGGCCTGAGCCGCAGTGTCTGTCGCCCCGCGGGTATCCACGGTCACGGTGTACGGCTTCGCCCCGCCTGGTGTGGTGGCGGTGACTGTGCCCGTGGTGGCGCCTGTCGCTGTGGCGGTGACGATCGGCTGGCCGTGCGCGGTCTCGGCGGTCAATTGCATCGGCCCGTTCGTGACGGGCTTACTGGGTGCAGCATGGCGCGGCTTATACGGTGCCTGCGGTGCCTGTGGCCCGACACTGTTGTCGGTTCCCCCTGCCTGCGGAACCGTGGGCTGCTGGCCGGGGTTCCCGGTCTGCGGTGGCGCACCTCGTTGCCCCGTGTCGCCCCCATGTTCGTTCTGCCCCTGCGGCTTCGGTAGCGGTTTAGCCGGTGCAGGTTTGGCAGGTGAGGTTCCCGGCTGCTGCTGGCTGCCATGGTCGTCCCCACTTGTCGAGTCGGAAGGCGCCGTGCCGGGCTGCTGCTGGGGTCGCGTCGGGCTGCTGCCACCATTGCTGGCGTCGTCGTTAGGCTTGCTGGTCGGGCCGGGTGTAGCGGTCGTCGGCCCGCCCTTCTCGGTAGCGTCAGCGCCAGTACCGGGCTGAGACTGCTGGGTCGTTGCCCCTGGCGTTTGGGTCGGTGGCTCTGCAGTGGCGATTGCCGCCGAAATGAATGTCGCGGCACCAGCGGCGGCGATCGCCGCACTGATGACGGCGGCCTGAGATCGGACTGCCGAGGATGAACTTCGCATCGTAGATGACTCCTTTAGGTGAGATTTTTGTGAAAAGCGGTGATTGTGGTTGTGGCGGTTTGTCACTTATGGCGTGCTCGACGGCACAGTCGGGACGACGGTCGGGGCGGGAGCATTCGTCTCCGTGGTGGGTTCGGTGGTTGTCGTGGGTTCCGTGGACGTCGGCCCCGGTGCGGCAGGTGACGCGTCGCCAGTGGTCGGCTCTTGGCCGGTCGTCGACGTGGCTGTCGTCGGTATCCCGAGGTCGAGGTTGGTCGGAATCAGCCCGCCGATGTTGTCGCTGGGATTGGTTCCCGAGATGTCGGCGGCGGCCTTCGTCAGCCATTCGGTGACGAACTGGGTTGTCGACTTTCCGTCTGCGGTCGTCGGGGTGGAGGCATACGAGCCGTGCTTGCGGGCGGTATCGAAGTAGGTGAGCAGATTCGACACGTCCAGCAGGTCGGCGTTGGTAGTGATTTCCGACTTCAGTGCGGTCAGCGCTTCGCCAGCCCACCGAGACACGGTCTCGGGAGGCACCAAGTCCAACGTGGCTGACGCAGTCTTCGTTGCCAGCAACCCAAGTGCCGCAACAGGATTCGCTAGCCCCACCGTTGCGAGTTCGGCGATGGTGGCGGGTGTGAAGACTTTCTTTGCCACCGTGACAACGGTGTTTAGGCCGATCGAGCCGAGCTTGAGGATCGCGCGCAGGCTTTCATCTACGCCGGGCAGCGGTGCCGACGGATCTGATGCGGTCGCCAGACGCTGGGAAAGTGTCTGCTGCGGTGCATAACTCAGGCCCGTTAGAGTGCCGTCGCTGCTGGTGATGTCGTCATTGATGATGGCCGGCGCGGCCTTGACCGTCATTAGTCCGACAGCCTCTGCCAGTGACACCAGCGCGGCGGTCGGGTCGTCGGGGTTCAGCTCCGATTGGCTTGCCACGTTAGCGACGACGTGCACGATCGGCGCGCCGGTTGGGGCGTCGCACGAGAGGTCGCCCGATTCGCAGCGACTCATCACCCGGCCAGTCAGTGCGCCGTAGCCCTCGTCGGCGCTCTTTTCCGGTGCGATCCCGCCACCGGTCGGCCCAGCGGCCGAGGCGACCGACAATGTGGTGACCGAGGACCCTTTCGCGCCTGGAATGGCGGCTGGGGCGGTTCTACCAGGATCGCCAGGGAAGATGCTGGCACCCTTTGGGCGTTCAGGGTCGCCGAAGGTCGCGACAGCAGCTACCTGGTCTGCCGCGATCTTCGCGGATCCAGCGCCGATCTGCTTGGCGAACTTCGAAATGGCGTGCCCGCCTTGGGAATAGCCGACATACGCCAGCTTGGTCTTTGCTCCACACTGCGCGACGACCTTTTCTGATGCCGCCTCGGTGCGAGTGATCGCTTGCGTGACGGAGTCCACGTACTTGGCCTGACCACCAGGCACTGCGCCACCGAACGACGCCTCGTACGGGATGTACATGCGCTGGACTAGTCCGCCAGCCTTCGACATCAGCGGACTCAAGACCTGTCCGAGCATGCCGGTATCCGACGTCGTCGACGCATCCGGCGAGCTCTGCCCCGTCCCCTGAACCGCAAGGACGTACAACGACGGGCACTGACCAGCAGCACCAGCAGACCCGGCAGCACCGGTCGTGATAGCTGGGATGACTAGCGCAGATGCTGCTACCAGTGTGGCGGCGTATGCGCGAACCCGTCGAGTCCGTCGCGGAGAGGTTACATTTTGCACGATTACCCGCTTTCAGCGTTTCAAAAGTGGGTCGAAGCCCGTACGCTAGAAAGCGTCAGCGCCCCGACTCCGCAGCGATGTCCGGCCTGGCCCACGCCGCCCGGGTGAGGTTCTTCCGACGCCAATCAGATTTGAATCCTCACCTCGGGCGGCTTTCTATATCCCGTATGCATCACGATACTCACGTCAGGCCAAATTACGCAATAGAATGCGTATCATTGGCTCGATGAGGTTCGCCGCTGGACAATTCCGCAACAGGATGATGGTGCCGCTACCGCAGAAGCCGCTCATGACATGGGACAATCTGATACTGATGACTACTCACGCCAACAGGGCTGGCAACTACGTGCGTGACGCCCGCAAGAGTGCATCTCTTACTCAGGCAGAGCTTGCGGAGCGTTCAGGAGTCGCGACCCGCACGATTTCGCAACTAGAGTCCGGTCGGGCGACAAATGTGAAGACGAGCACCATTTCGAAGCTCTCCCGCGCGCTGCAACTAGATGAGGATTCTTTGTTTCGCGCATTCACCGCTGACGTCGCAGGCTCAGGAAGCGTTGATCAGCCCATGACCGATGTCGGCACTACTACTGGCGCTGGCTTGAGCACCGTCCCTATCCCCACCGCCCCGTTAACCATCCCCAGTGCACCTTTGACCTCGGTATTTGCCGCAACCGCGAAGCTCGACGAAAAGCAGAAGTCAGGGATTGCCGAGCTTGTCGACGCAGTGGGCTCCCTGTTCACGGCGTACGCGCTCGCGCTCATCGATGATGCTAGTGCCGACGGCGAGCGACTGCCCGCGGTTCCAGGCCATCTCGTCGCGTTGCTCAGAATGCAGTCGCGCATGTTTCCTGACACCAGCCAGGATCGGGTCTATCTCGACTGGCTGACTGGTCTCGGTCCTACGTTGACCTCGGATCAGCTGACTATCTTTGAGGAGAGATGGAATAGTGCGACGACCCGACTGGGCCGCCAGTGAGTCAGTCAGTCTAGGAAGTTTCAGAATTGAGTGACGCGGCCGTAGACGGCGCTGCCGTCATCAGCAGATTTGCTGGAGGTGCTCAACGTTGCGAAAGAGCGAACTGAGACCTTGCCGGCGCAGCCCGAAACAGTCAAATGGCCCTGTCTAACCGTGGTGGAGACTTTTCCTCCGTCGAAAGTTTTCTTGCCGAGATTCACAGTCTGAATACTTCCGGGAACTAGTGTCACAGACAAGCCGAGGTTCATCAGGGCAGTGGGTGAAATCTTCAGTGTCCCCGACGGGTTGGCACTAATCCCGCCTTCGGCGCCGCCACCGATGCCAAACTGTGTGCCAATACTAGGTGTGATCGCCGTGATGTTGATGGCACAGCCGATCTGGAACCCGGTTACGAGCTCACCCTTCGTTGCGGATGCCTTCGCTGCCTCGGCATTCGGCGGCGTCAGGGTGGCCTCGCCACGCAGCGTGATGAACGCTTCATGCGTGGTCTGAATATCAGTTAGCGGCCGGACTCGTTTGATCTTTTCATTGGCGGAAGTTACGGAAGCCTTCCACCCGTCGTCTGTCTTCCACGTACGTGAGTGATCGGGCATACGAGTGGTGGGCTGAGCGACAGCGGCGGGTACTGCAATCGTCGCTGCTGCGGTAGTTGCGGCAGCGAGCAACACCAGACTGAACACATTCTTCATTGAGTAGAAAGTCCCCTGATAGGTATGTATTAGCTGTGAATCTATCATGCGGTCGAGCGTGGTTGTTCACCGTGCCAGTGCGATCGCGCGAGATGTGAGCCGCGAGAGCACTTCGGGAAGATGAGTGACCGATAGGTGGGATACGGCGCCGCGGTTGCGCTCCGCTAGTGCGACGTAGGCCGCTGAGTCCAGCAACACTTTGCACGCACCCTCGATGTCACGGTGATCGATTGTGTGGATCCCGAGAGCGTGAATCTCCGACAACACCGGGTAGGGGTACGTCACCGTTAGGCGTTCCGCGGCGGCGGCCTCCACGACCGGGAGGCCCCACCCCTCCCATATCGATGGCAAAAGTATGAAGTCAGCCGCCGCATACAGGGCAGCTTGCGGATCGACAAACCCCCGATGTACCCACACTCCTTCGGGACTATCGATCTTCCCGGCCGGGTCGGTCAACCAGTACTGGACGTCGCGGTGGAGCGATTCCGCTAGATTCGCTGCGAAACGCAGTCCACCGGCAACGTTCTTCCGATCGACATTGCGGGCGGGATGCACCAGGAGTACGGCTGTGTCGGTGACTTTAAGAGTTTGCCGAGCGGCGGACCGGTTGATCAGTGGAGACATCACTGGGACGTGATTGTGGACGACCTCTAATGCGTTGGCAGGCACAAGCTCTGGCCAGCGCCGACCAAACTCAGCTCTCGTCAAGTCATTGATCGTGACGTGCAGCATCCTCGCCGAGTGAAGTGGAAACAGCGTGCTTTCAGTGTTCGAGTATGTCGGCGTCTGCCATGGCGGATCGTGATGTCGCACGATTGTCGGGATTCCCGCTGCGTGCGCAGCTCGTTCCAACGCCACCGATGCCTCTGGCGCCGAACCAAGAGTTCCGGCATTGTCCAAGACCAGAAGATCGTGGGTACTGCACAACTCACGCATCACCCCCTCGTCTGGTGCTGGAGGTTGCCCACCTGGTTCATCTGCCCACAGGCCCACCACAATGCGATCGCCCGGTAGCGCGGCGCCGTCGATATGCCCAGCTGCCCGAGTAACCGAATGCCCCAGCGCGAGGAACCCTTGCCGCCACTTCTCGGCCTCTACGCTCACTCCGTCGTAGCCTCCGAGCCGATGGGAGACGAGACACACACGCAGACCAGGTTTTGCTACTTGCATGGCGGATCGCCAATTTCGGCTGGCACGTAAAGCCGCCACACCACGTCGGTCATCGAGGTCTCCTCGCACACCCGGCGCTCAGCGAAGTCGGTCAACGGGAGCACCTGCAACGCTCCAGAGTCACCACCGGCGGCTATTACTGTTGCTGAGCGAGCTGCGTACCACCGGCCGTCTCCGGGCACACTCACTACACCTGGTGAGGACAGCCGTTCCGGATGGCGGGCATCCCATACTGCGATGGTTTGCCCGTCACCAGCAGCCATCAACTGTGACCCGTCATCGGAGAAACCCAGCGTTCGGATCGTATGTCGGCCCGGTGTGTAGGTCGGTTCATCGCTCAACCTGGTTAACCGGCCGTCGACGACTTTCCAGGTGCGAATCGTGGCGTCGTCACCGCCCGACGCCACGACGCCGCCGGCTACAGCTAGTGCGTTCACCGGCCCTTCATGTTCACTGTCTGCGGCATTCCGCATCACTGGCCGAAGTGGGTCGGAAAGATCCCATAGATCGAGTTCGTGATCTGTACCAGCGGTGATCACCGTAGCGGTATTAACCCACACGGCTGTGGTTGACCATTTGCCTCCCTTTCCGTGGGTCACGAGTCCGAGAGCGGTTGGCCGCGATGGATCTCGGACGTCCCAGATTCGATAGTTCGAATCCTCTTGGGACGCAAGTAGATACCGGCCGTCGGGGGAAAATGCCACATGCCGCTGGTCTACGGACATCGTGTCTATCCGACCTACTTCAACTAGTGTGCCCGCACGTTCCGCCAACAAGCGCACGTGGTTGTCTACTGTGGCTGCGGCTATCAGTCCAGCGGAGGTCATTGCTACTTCGACAACCTGCGGTGGGTTAGGCGTTGTGTCGTGGGCTCTCAGGCGCGGTCGTGTCGGATCTGATACGTCCCACAGGTTGATGACGCCGGTGGGCCCATCTGAACCCGCCGACACCATTCGGTCTCCCGCCAGTGCTGGTGTCCACACTTTGCCGGAGTGGCCGGTGAGTACCGCGCGTGGGAGCGACCAGGTTCGGACGGCACCATCTGCACTGCCGGTGACGACGTATTGACCGTCGGAGGACATGTCGGCGGAATAGATCGCCGACCCTGCGCCTGCCAGTGTTGCTCCGAGCTGGAGGGGATGGGTTGGGTCTTTGATGTTCCATACCTTGGCGGTTCCGTCGAGGGATGCTGTCAGTAGTTGATCCTCGTGTGATCCAAATGTGGCCGACCAGATCGGGCCAGTGTGCGGCCTTAATGGCGCACCAACCTGCATGGGTTTACCAGGCTCTTTCATGGACCACAGCTGCACGGTGGTGTCGTCAGACCCTGTTGCGAGCAGCCGCCCCGACGGGCTGAACGCCACGGAATGAGTGATGTTGGTGTGGCCGCCAAGGACTGCCAGCGAGGTGTAGGACCTGGCATCCCAGATTCGCACGGTGCGGTCTTCACCTCCACTGGCAATCGTGCTTCCGTCCGGACTCCATGCAACTGTCCTCACGTTGGATGTGTGGCCGACCATGATTGCGCGCGGCCGACCGCTGTTGACGTCCCACACGCGGACTGCGTTGTCGTAGCCACCTGATACAACCTGTTGTCCGTCGGGGCTCCAGGCCGCGAAGACGACGCGTCTTCCGGTCCCGTTCAGTACGCGTTTCAGGCTGAAGCCTTCGCCTTGACGTTCCCATATCCGAATTGTGCCGTCGTTGCTTGTGCTGGCCAGGGCATCGGACTTGGGAGACCAGGCCACACTCGTCACGAAACTCTGGTGCCCTTCAAGGTTGGGCACCGAGCGTAGTGCTCCGGCTGCGCCACGCGCCCACAGATGTATCTGAGCATCAGCGCCAGCGGCAGCGACCATAGAACCGTCAGGACTGATAGCAAGTGAGTAAATGGCTCCGGCGCGGGCCGGTGTGGTCCGAGCTAGTGGGAGTGCCGCTGTCGCGAGGACCCGAGCATGATTCTCTGCGGAATCGTCCATGCGATACGCCAATAGAGCGAGCTGGGCCGAAACCGAAGGATCTGATAGCTGTAATCGATCAGCCTGTGCCTGAATACGCCCCACCTCGGCGGCGTGTTGCTGAGTCGTGGCACTAGAACATGAGCGTATTGAAACCAGCGCCAAAATGATCGCGGTGACAGTCGCGGACCAGAGCAGAAATTGCCTCTGTTGTGCACGTTTGCGCGCCATTCCTGCGGTGTTCTCGCTCTGCTGGATGAAGTGTCGTGCTAGTTGGCTGGCAGTTCCTCCACGCTCAGTTGCGCCACGAGCCTTTTCAATCTGGGATCCGCGGTACAAGAGGTTTTGATCCCGCCCGCTTCTCCCCCAAATTTCGGCGTCCTGTTCGAGCTTCTGGAGAGCCAAGTGATCGGCTCGGTTCTCGTCGACCCAGGCCCGCAGTCGCGGCCACCTCCGTAGGACAATCTCATGAGTCAGGGTGACGTTCGCGTCGCCTTCAACAGTGATTAAGCGGCCCCCAACGAGGGCGTTGAGAACGTTCTCCGCCTCCGTGCCCGCGCCAGAGAGCAATTCGTCGCGCCGATAAGTACGGCGTGTGTCTTGGGTGCTGTCCTCGCCGATGTGGACGAGTCGGATCAGCAGACGACGGGCATGATGCTGTTCGTCCTCGCTCAGCGCTGACCACACGGCTTCTGCGCTGGCGGTCAATGCACCGGCGACGCCTCCGACAGCATGATATGCAGCGATGGAAAGCCGGTGGCTCTCCGCATATTCCCAGGTGGCGGCAAGCGCATGGTTCAGCAGCGGCAGCGCGCCCGCATCGTATCCATCGCCATGACCGCACAACTCTGCAACCGCAAGGTCAGCCAGGCCGCGATCGACAGCGGTGCCAGACTTCTTGGCAGGTTCAGTAATTACAGTGAGCAACTCGGACCGCGACATGGATCCCAGCACGAGCAGTCGCCGGTTTGCGGCATCGACCAGCACAGGCGAGTCGAACCACGTCGCCAGGAAGTCCGCGCGAAGTCCAATCAACACGACAACCGGGTGCGACACTTCGGTACCGCCGCGGTCCTTGCTACTCACCACCGCATCAAGAGCCCCGAGGAATGCAGCGCGGGTTTCAGCCGTCGCAGCGGTGATCAGCTCCTCGGCCTGGTCGACGACGACAACCGTTGATGACGCGCCCCTTTGCAGGCCCCACCGGCGAAGCGCTGGCAGCAAGTTCTCCGCCGACACCTCACTGGCTTTCTTGCCCATCGCCTCAGCCAGATGACCAAATGGATCACTGCCCGGCCGGATCGAGAGGACGGCAGACCCGGATGTATGGAGTGCTGGCACCACAGCGGCGGCCAGCAACGAGGACTTACCAGCACCACTGACGCCGCTCAGAACGACGATGTCGCCGCCTGCCCTTGCAGCATCAGTCACCAGCCCGACGAGTCGTTCGATCGCTGCATCGCGCCCGAAAAAAAGGTCGGACTCTGACTCGGTGTAGGCACCCAGCCCAGGAAAAGGACACAGAGTTGGAGCCTTCCCCGCAACTTCACGACTCGCACGCCAAACCGTATGCCACCGCTGCAGATTCAGGTTTCCTGATGTAGCCCCCCGCGCAGTAGCGCGCGCATGTAGCTCGACGAGTACTGATGTGACAGTCGAGTCAAACTTTGACGGGAGGTGCTTGCCGGCGCGCCACTCTCCAATCCGTGAACCAAGACCGGCGGGCACGGACGTACGGGTGACACGAGACCGCTCAGCGACTGCCTCCGCAACCCTGCCAAGCGTCGGGTTGCCAGCCAAGGCGAACAAACCCTTGAGATCCTCTGAAAACTGGCTCACGGCACCCTCCGAGGTCCGTGGAATCCACGGACCGTAAAACTCGCAAACCAGCGCTGTGCTGGGTATTTGTCGCACGCATGCTGTCGTCTGCTCACATATTCAGTGCCAACCATGCAAGATTGCCCCAACTCTCTACAGAGGGCGGTTCTTAGAAAGTCCACGGGGCTACGACATCGGGCGAGGAGGCATAGAAATGGTGCGTGCATACGCCTCGCGAACGGTTTGCTCAGGTGTGCCCAGCGCGTCAGCCAACTTCGCGCACGTTGCGGCGGGGAGTGGGCGATGCCCACGCTCAATCCCGGCAAGGGTCGATGTCGGTATCCCCGTGGCAGCGGCCAAAGCGGGTTGTGTCAATCCATTCAGGACACGCAAGTCTGAAAGGAGCCGCTGGTCCGAGGGCACAATGATCACCTCGTCAAGACTTGACTCCAAAATCTTCATGACACTGGCAAGTTTGTCGATCTGGGGCAAAACCCGGCCCTTCTCCCAGTTGCGAATGGCGTTGTCGCTAACGCCAGCAACTCGTGCTAGCTCAGAGGCGCCGATACCTCGGGCAATTCTTAGCTGGGTGAGTCGGAGGCCATCAAATCCGCGCAGGACGTGGCGACTCATCCGACGATCGGGTGGCTCTGTTGGGGTGTCACAGGCTCCGATAATTACTTGGCGAGAACGTGGTGTCACAACATGCGAGTATAACAGTGTGTAATAACATGCGATTAGAGAGTCGCAGGCGAACTTCAGACGCACCGAAAGGAAGCCACAGTCAATGCCTGACACCACCAACGCCACCGCAATGAACTGCACCGTCGTGAACTTGAATCCCGACCCAGGCAATACCTACTTGAGCGGATCTGACACCCTATGAGGGAACAGCCTGTGAATCCAGCACGCGTCGGATCAAACCACGAGCTTGAGCTCGCTATTGCATGCCCGACCCCCCAGCGGGGCTGCCTTTGCATAGTTGCCCCCGAGCTGGTCTCGTTCTTCCCGGTCCCGACGTGCCCTCAAGGGCACCTTCTAGTACCGCTACTCCTTGCGCCGAGTATTACAAGCGCACCTTCCCCACGTCGCACCGACTCTGCGGCCTAGGCGCATTTCTGTGCTGAACGGCAAAAGTTTACGCACGAGAATGCGTGTCGCTCCCGCGCCCGTCCATTCCCCATAGGAACAATGGACGCCAGTCCGACCTAAAGGAGAGGAGCGCATCATGGCTGGCCGCCGCCCCAAGGACCCCAACGGGAACAGCTTGGTGCAACAAAACTTCAGTGTGACCCAGGCAGTCGCTGAGGCGTTCCGACAAGGCGCGTCAGACCACGGGATGTCACTGGTCGACTATTTCTCCGCGCTGGTCGCCGATGAGCGTCAGCGACCAGACCTTGGACCTGCTTTGCAGGAGGTGATGGATCTCCGCACTACCGCATAACTAAATGACAAACGCCCTCGGCGGGAACCGAGGGCGCAAGTCGAAGTTTGAGGGGCGAGCCGGGAAACTCGCTCCCTAATCCCCGAAGGGACAGTCGTGACGGACTGGTCTCAGAGTAGCGCGCACCCTTTGATGTCCGCAATCTCTGCACCATGCGTGTCTGCGTCAATCGCAGAGCCGTTATCAAATATTTACTCTTCCCCACCACGTGGCCATCTCATCAGTCACTACCGTGGGTCGACCCCTGCACGGCCGCGCCACGGTGTCGGCACCCGACGAGCAAACTGTGGCCGTAAAGTAGATGCGCGGCCACAGTTCCGCCTTGCACTCGATGAGGCCATCGCCTGTCGTATCTCTGCGATCCGACTTGGCGACGTCGCGCTGCCTTCTGACGACGGCGACGCCTGGGCCGGTATCCCCTGCTGGACGGGACAAATCGGCTGGCTCGCCCAGGTCTACTGGGCCTACCGCCGCCACTACGAACGTTTGCGGCCGTTCTTCTGCTCACGCACAGGGACCGGGGGCGTCAGCCTTACGGCAGTACTCCGGGTCGCAGCGATCCGTGCAAAGTACGCAGACACCCGCACCGGCCGCAATTCCTTCCCGTCAGTCGTTCGTATCATGCGCGAAGCCGATCTAGGCAAGCGCACTGTCCAACGTGCCACCAAATTCTTACGGATGACCGATTGCGCCACCGAAGTTTTGCGAGGCCGTCTACGGACTCTCGACGAGCGCCTCAATTGCCACCAGATCGGTGACAAGGCTCGTGGCTGGACCTCGGTCTATGCGCTGCATCCACCTAGAGACGTCCGAGTTATCCACAATGCCCATGCTGACTTTGAAGGCACCAAAATTCAGATGACACCCCACCTGTCAGGAGATCTTTTAAGCTCTTTACCTCCCTTTATGCAAAACTCACTAACCAAGACCAACTCCGTTGGGAGACTAAAGCGCACCGCTCCGCGGCGCACTGCCCATACCAAACGGAAGCGGGCTGAGCCGCCGAGTCCCAAGGCGGCGTTATTAGCCGCTCAGTGGCTCAGAGACGATGAAACGCCGCGGTGGGCACACCGTCATTCCCGAACCACCTGGGCGTACGTCTGCGAGTCCTTGGCAGCGCAGGGCTGGTGCGCGCGAGACATCAACCAAATGTTGACCGATCACGTCTCGGCCGGCGGATGGATAGCAACAAACCCAGGAAAGCCAATTGCGTTGGTCCGGTGGATCATTAGCCGAATCGATGACCTTGCCAACCGCCCGGCGGCTGCCGATATGGCCCGCGAAGCTGGTGAGGCCGCCCGAGCCAAGGTCAATACCCCGCCCGCAAGCACGTTCTTGGCCAGTCTCGGGCCAGGATCCACCAGCGAAGGAAGGCAACGAGCCAGAGCCATTTTCGCCGACCTGCGCCGCTAACAGCTTGACTCACTTCTGACGCTAGCTACCGTAGGCTAGCTAGCCTAGCTCGCGGTCAAGGTATTCGTTGATTGCCTTGTCAGTCACAGATGCGAGGCTGATTGACCTGTCGCCGGTCGTATACCGGAGCTTGTCAACGGCCTGCCCCAACCGAATCTTTGTACTCGGCTTGATTCTGACGTTGAACTGCTCGACTAGCTTTTCGGCCACGTCGGTTGGTGCCGCTGAAGCAGTCTGCAAAGTCTGTGGTGGCAATGTCTCGCCCACGAGACCAGCGCGCACTGGTCGTTCCGGTAGATCAGCTGCAGGGTGCTTTTTCCGGCGGACCGGTTCACGTTCAACGCTCATGCCAGTGTCTCCTCTTCTTTCAGGTTCAGCTCTGCGACAAGGTCGCTGTATGCCAGCTGTAAAGCGAGTGCCCGCCCACCGCGGAACTTGTGCATGGGGGTCCTAGCACTGTGCGCATCCTGTCGCGCTGCGAGCTCGGGGACGGTTGTTTGTGCGACCAGCTCGCCGAAATCGGCCCGTAGATCGCGCTCGCGGGACAGATGTTCACTCGTCCCCCGCTTACGGCTGATCACGATCTTTTTGATTTTGATCCCTGGGTTGGCCCGCCGTTTAACATTCTCAATCGTCTCTTCGAGGTCGATGACACCGAGAACACCGTCAACGGTCGGCTCTGCAACGATCAAAACCCCGCTTGCCGCTACCAACGGCGCATACAACAGCTTGCCAAGGGTTGGCGCGCAGTCAATCAGAACAATCGAGTAGGCCGATAGGTCAACACCCTCGAATGCATCGGCCAGACGATAGATGAGGTCATTCGCCCCATCCCCTGCGCTGTCGGATAGCGCCTTCTCTGCGGGAATGATGTCAACTCCCTCCCACGGAGTGCTGCTGATCGCTGCTGCTGCGGCCCCTGGCGCCGTGCGCGACATCAAATCGTAGGTCGTCACCCTCTCCGCAATGTCCTCGTCGGAAAGACCAACCCCCCTTGTTGCGTTCGCTTGGGGGTCCATGTCCACGACCAGCACTCGTCGACCCGCGGCCGCCTCTGCCGCCGCTAGTCCCATGACTGTCGCGGTCTTCCCGACGCCACCTTTTTCGTTTGCCACTGCAACTATCTCAGGCTGCCTAGCTGGCATAGCTCGTCTCCCTAGCATCAGTATGACTCCTACGTTATCTAGCCTAGCGTACGTACGGACGCTAGCACGAGTAGCGACGCTAGAATAGCTAGCCACGCGCGCTAGCCGTGATACGGTAGCGCTGCGCACTAACCTAACTACGCTCGCATCCGTAACTATGCACGCTAGCGCCGCTAGCCGCACTAGTAACGCTAGCGTTGCTAGTGTAGCTAGACTATATTTGAGTTTGTCGACCGATGACAGCCGATTCATCCACCGGGGTGTGGCAGTCGAAGGTAGCTCCACCCAACCCAACCAACAGATAGGTCTGTGATGTTCAACCGTAGGTCGTCGTCTTCACGATCAGCTGTCCACCACTGGGTGGTTCTTGGCGTGTTTTCGGTGTTGTCGATTGTTGGCAACGCCCTCCACGCATTCGAATCAGGCGCCGGCAGTCTCGATCCGCGGTTGTCGGCCGCCATCGCGACGATTGCGCCGATCACCCTGTTGGCGTCGACGCACAGCCTTGTTCTCCATCGCCGCGACTTCACCGGCTGGACACGCGGGGCCGCCATGGCAATCACGTTCTTGATTGCGTCTGCAAGTTTCGTCCTGTCGTTCTCAGCGCTGTGGGAATTGGCAACGATGGCAGGCATCCCGTCGGATCGCAGCTGGCTTATGGCGGTCATCATCGACGCGATGGTTATTCAATCCACGATGTCGCTGGTGCTGGCCGCCGCCTCCGGCGTACGGTCCTCAACCAGCCCAGATTCCGGATCGCTGACGGCTCCGTCCGATCGGGCGACCACCGACCTGCGGCACTCACGGAGCTCAGACTTAGCCGAGCCGAATGGGGTAGTAGTGGACGCTTACCGTCCACCTGTAACCAGCAAGAACGCCGTTTGGCCACCAATTGGCGAGTCAGGTGAGCTCCCCGTGCCTACTGACAAGATGGCAGCGTCTGTCGAGGCCGCGGATCTGGATGAGGACTTGATGATGTTGGCCAGCGGTGTGCGCGAATCAAGCAAGGCTGTGATGTCGCGAGAGGCAATTGCGCAGGCATTGCAACTGCGTCTGGACGGGCACTCGCTTCGCGAGATCGCGCGTGCGGTGGGCGTCCGGAGTCATTCAACGATTGGAGACTGGATCCGCGCGGCGGCGAAAACCGATGCACGATTCGACTCATCGAGCACGGTCGAGGAGCGGAACGACGAGACATATGCGTCGCAGCCGCATGCAGGCGCTGTTGCTGGGTAACAGTCTGCTGCTAATATTGCTGCATGAACCGTTCGTCGGGTTGGGCTCAGCTGGAGTGTTTAGCCAACCACCAGTGGGGAATGTTCACATCCGCCCAGGCTCGGATGGCTGGCGTGGAGTCCTATCGAGTCGCGCGAGCCGCGACCAGAGGTCTGGTGACCCGAGTTCATCACGGTGTCTACGAGATCAACGGAAGTCAAGAGTGGAGCAGTTTCGGTGACTGGGCGGCACAATGGCTCGCCTTGCGTCCCGCCGACGACGTCCAGGAACGCCGAGTTCATCCAGAATCGATCGTCAGTCACGCCGCTGCAGCACATCTCCAACAACTGGGAGTGATCACTGCGCCAGCCGTTGAACTGACCGCGCCGCACCGCATCAACGTCCGTAACCCACACGTACGGATCTGGTGTGGCGACGTCGGCATCGAAGGGCGCGACTGGCACCTCATCGAGGGATTCCCGGTCACCACACCGGCCCGTACTCTTGTTGATCTCCTGGCGTCCTACGGCGATGGCGGTCACGTGGGAACCGCCATCGTGACCGGCTTAGACGATGGCCGACTCGAGCTCGCTGACGTCAACGCGGCGTGTGACCGGGCTGCCCGCCGTTGGGGGCACCGCCCCGGCGACGGCGACGCGCTGCTGACCTCGCTACTTGCCTCAGCGGCGCCGCCCGCGGCGCTGGCGTCGTGACCTACTCGTCGGAGGCAGCGTTCAGAGCAGCACTGAACACGCGGATCTCAGCGACTGCTCGGCAGCGTCAGTGGAGTCGCGACGACATCGCCCGCGCCGTCGCATTGCAGGTGTTCGTCGGGCGACTGTTCCGGTCAGCTGACGCGAACCAATGGATTCTCACTGGCGGCACCGCGCTGCAATTTCGTGCCCCAACCCAGGCTCGACCTACCAGAGATGCCGACCTGGCCACCACCGTGGCCAGAGACGAACTCCAACAGGCTCTCCAGCGGGCCGTCGAGCCGCTACCGGGGGAGTACGGGCAGTTCACCGTCACTGTTGCGTCGTCGAGGACACCAGGTCTCTTCGCAGGCGGAATCCAGTTCCTCGTCGACGGAAAACGTGTTGCCGCCGCCACCTTGGACCTGTCGCATCGCGAACCGATGTTTACGCCCGACGAAGTAATTCCAGAACCGGTGGTGGCCATCGACGGCCTCACGCCGCTACCGCCGATCCGCATCAACTCGGTGCCCGATGCTCTCGCCGACAAGGTCGCCGCGATGTATGAATTGCACGGGAAGGACGGCACCACCCACCCCATCAACCCGGTATCACGACCTCGTCGATCTGCTGATCATCACCGGAAATGAACGGATCGAGGCAGGCCAGCTACGCGCCGCGCTTGGCGAACAGCAACGACGTCGCAGTGTCTCCGTGCCAAGCCCACTCTCATTGCCCGCTGGACAGTGGGAGAGTGAATACCCGAAGGCCGCGCAGCTCAGTGGAATAGACCCTCATCTGCATACCGTCGCCGCTGCCCTCACTGCCGCCAACACCTGCCTCCACCCGCTACTGTCCCAGACCACGCCTGACAGCGCAGCCTGGGATCCGCGCACCCAACGATGGTCAACACCCACAACCAATCAACCCTCGAACCGGAAAGCGATCAGTCGCCTCCTATCCGACGTCCGCCGACCCACCACCCCGAGCCCATCAGCTGAGAGCGCACCCCAACAGTCGCCCCCAGCTGAGCCACGTCGCGGCCTCGACTCCGGCCTCGACCCCTAAGCAAGCGCACGCCCAGGTACGGACCCGAGCCAAACAGCCACCCGATCCTGGGATTTACGGGTTGAGCGCTGCGATGCCGCGACAGCGCGCGGTCGCGTAAATGCTGACCAACTCGGCGCTATCACCGTCAAGCCGCAGAGGGATACCGACGTCGAAGTGCAACTCGACGGCGTAGGCGGTGGGCACAATCGCGGTGACTCCGTCCCACCAGAAGCTCAGTTCGCCGGCGGTCTGCGTGCGCGCGACAATCCGCTCGTTGGTGACCAAGACCGGGCACCACTGGGCTGCGACCCACAAGCCGGTGTCAAGCCGCGAAAAGTGCATCAGGTCAGTCAGGTGCACAACTTCACCTGCCCGCAGAACAGTGGTCCCCGGATGCACTGGAGTCAGAGACTCGAATCCACTGCGCAGCAGCGTCATTCGTAAGGTGGCGGCAGTGTTCTGTCGAGTCTGCAAATGCAGCGCTTGGGCGCGAAACTGTTGCGCCTGCACGGCACGTATCTCGGCGTCGCGTGCTCGCGCACGCCACTTTCCCACCCACACCCAGCAGGTCGCGGCCGCGACGCCCACCGCCACAGCGCCAGCAGTGCCCCACACGACCGCGCCGCGGCCGCTTAGCGCTACCAGGCAGGCCAACGCGAGGATCAGCGCGACACTTAGCACCGCCCACCGTGCGGCGTCGGCCCGTTGGCGTGCCAACCGCAGCCAGTGCGCTGATCTTCCTTCGAGGCTCGTCGTGAGAGCCTTGTTGTTCGCTCGGGCCGCCCATCCACAGCCGATGAGACACGCCGCCGCAACTACTCCGCAGCTGATCCGGGCCCCGCCGCCGACGGCGAGGCTCGCGACAGCACCGCCCGCCGTCATCCCGGCCGCGCTCGCCGACGTCGCAGACAAACAGATGAATCGGCCCAGCCGCGGACCCTGCTGTGAGGATGGTGCAGTCCCAGCGATCTGGTGCTGCTGCATAGTGTGCTCACCACCTTCGGCACTCGTTGTCGTGGTCATAGATCAAACATAACGGGCAGCAGGAGGGCATGACCAGCGAAATCGCGAGTTTCGATGGAACCTATAGTTCCCACCGCCGTACTGTTGATCAGGCCACCAACAGAAGAGAGCCCTGGACCAATGTCCGTTCCCGCCACCCGAGCCTCGGTCGTCGACGACGAACCGCTTCGCCAGTTCGGCCGCGCAGTGCATGATCGCCGCCAGGCATTGAACATGTCGCAGGCCGCCGTCGCCGAACAGGCCGGACTATCACGCCGATTCCTGAACAGGTTAGAGAACACCGGCGACATCAACCCGTCACTACGGGTGATTGTGGCCGTGTCTCGCGCCTTGAAGATCGACCCCGACAAACTCATGCGCGGCATCGTCTAAACACTGCACATACGCGACGCACCGAGCGAACACACCTCATCCAAATGTGATCTATACATCTCTTTTAGGTGTACTCTATACATCACACGTTGACGGTACTTTCACCGAGGAGAGGTTCAAGCAACATGACGACATATCGCCCGCACAAAGTGGTGGAAGAGCCAGTACCGGTCGGCCAGATCGTGCAGGTCGGCCGCACGCTCTACCAGGTCGAGGCGCATCGCCCGGCGAAAACCAGCGGCCGCATCGCGACCACACGAGGTTGGTCCCCGATCCTGGCCGGAAAGACTGTCTACACGCTGCGCCGGATCAGCGACGACAGCCGCTGGCGCACCACTACCCACGTCTTGCACAACAAAGTCGCCTTGCTGCCCACCCAGGCCCGCGTGTGCACGCACTCCGCCGTACGCCCGCGCGGTCAGCGATAAGACACGCGACGCCCCCAAGCTGCCCCGACCTCGCAAACATCAGATGGGCGGGAGTGCACGCTATGCACTCCCGCCCATCTCAATCCGACTGATCCGAAATCCAAGCCCTTCTTCTGCAGGGAGGTTGAGCGGAAGGGTGAACCGTCGACGTCAGCCGCGAAAGATGTGTCGCCGTTAGGCAACGACACATCAGTGGGTCGTAAATCCGATCGCTCGACGCAATCGCTCGACAATGCGGTCCGCTCGCGCGAACACTGCTGGAACCGGCGCGCTCACTCCGATCATCGATCCACCAAACTGCAGATAGGCAGGGAGTGCTGCTGCTCCAGACGTGTCGATGTCGGCAGAGCTGGCAACACCGACCACGTGTCCACCTGAATCGAACAGCGGACCTCCTGAATCTCCCCAGACCACTCGCATACCAGAGATGTGGATCGTGGAGCCAGTAACACGAGTGACCCGCCCGCAGGTACGTCCAGACATCCGGCCGATCTTGCAAACACGTGAGTTAGGTGGCGGTGGAGCTGCCACGATGGATGTGGAGACGCGCGACCCGCGATCGAGGCGGATCGCCGCGAAATCGAGGCCACCAGGCACAAACTCCTGCGCAACAAGTCGGCCGCTAGGTCGATTCCGCAAGTCGAAATAAGCTGGCGCACCAAGGTGAGCGCCGCCCGCGCAATGACCCGCGGTCACGATGATGTCAGAACCGGTGCCGTCACGACCTCCGATACCGAAGCTGCACCCGGGGTCGACGAGCGCCAGACGAACCATCCCTGGCGCCGACGTGTACACCGGCGCCGCGGCCGCCGGCGCCACCCCACACAGACTGGCCGCGCTGACCGCGGTGGCCGCCAACGCCCCGAACAAAATAGACCTCATGCCGACACCCGCGCAGCCGCGTCACTGATACCACTCATCAATGTTGAAATCCGATATCGACTGAGCGGAATGCACTGAATCGACAGGCATCGAGCAAGTCCTGCCGCTACCGTGGCATCGAATGAGAGATCGCGCTGCTCACAGACCTCGCGATAGGAATCACTAGCGTCCAGAACATCGCCAAATGTTATCGGGACATCGCTGACGATCCGGGAAGCCAGGTCACCCGGCGACAGCCTCACCAGCTGCCCATAGAGCCCGACTCCGTGCAGATCCCTCGTGGCCATCTCCGGTTCCCTTCTGAGTCTGATGAGGAGTCAGAAAGGCGCACCTAAAATCGACACGATAAACACAGAGCAATCCGCCCGAAGGTACGAGCCAGCCGTCGACAAAAAGGCCGCATGAAACAAAGCGGATAGAATGCCGACAACCGAACCTGGTTACCGTAAATACGTCCGACGCCAATCAGACATCTCGACTGTACCGCGATCGGACGACCAGAAGCCACCCTTTTCGCTACGCGACGGATTATGGGCAGCGAACCGCGACTTTAGCGGCGATATCCGCGTGCCGGGTTGCGGGGACTGGTGCCCGGTAGTGGGTTGAACCAGGTGGTGGGTGGCGCGATCGCCACCCACGCCGCGACGTCGGCCGGGTCGGGGGAGTAGAAGGCTTCGATGTCGCGGTCGTCGAGGAGTTCGTCGTAGACGGCTTCCCAGTTGGTGTCGTCGGGATGGGCGGGCAGCTCGTCGACGTCGGGGCCGTAGTCGTGATCGATCATCGCGCCGCGCGCGGCCGCCAGCGACAGCACCAACGCTAGCTGCTCGGCTAACGACCGCGGTCGAGGAAGCACACCCTCGTCGAGGTCGCCGACCAAATCGTCGAACGCGCGCGCCGCGGCCCGACGCCACGACACTGGCAGCTCCCAAGTACATGCCGGGAACTGGTCGAAAACCATCCACACGTCTTGCAGGTCGACGGCCGCGTCCCCGTGGGTTTCGATATCGTCGTAGGCTTCATCAGCCTTCACCGACAGCCGGTTATGCAACAGAATCCGTTGTCGCGGAGTCAGTTTCATCCGAAACTCGATAATCCGACTCATACCCGCTCCTTTTCCCGCCGGCCCGTTCGCTGCTGACTCTTCGGCCACACGCTGGCCTGCGCTACTGCCTACCAGCCGTCCTAAGAGTACGAGCCTTGGGGGAGTTGGCGTCGTATGGTCGAATGGAATCTGTGTCGAGTACATTTCGCTTCGAACGTTCGCGGACGTGCGGTGCTCGACGTGGAGCACGGCCCCTACAACGAGCGCTACGCCAGACGCGGCGCCCGCGAGGGCGCACGCGAGGGCATCGAGTCGCCACCTCATCGGGGTTCCTCATCCTCGGTGCTGAGAAGTTCGTCTTCAAGGCGTAGCTGGAAGCCGTTGCTGTAATCGCTCCCAGTGAACGTGAACTTCCGAAGAAGGTGGGCTGCGGTGGGCCGCCGATGCTGTGGTGCCAGTGGCGCGAGCTTGCTGCCCGCATCGAGATACCCCAGAAACATTTGGTCTGCTAGTACGTTGGGTGATGGATTCATCACGCCCCCTCGATTCGGTGGTGGTGGATTCTGGGTCCGCAGGTGGTAGAAGCACCTGCGGACCCGCTGCGTTTTAGACAGTCCCGATGTGGTCGAATGTCGCGGTTTTGCTGTTGCCATCGACGTCGGTGAGCGTGATGAACAGCTGGCCACGCCCTTCGTCGTACTCGCATCCTTCGATCTCAATGCCGTCGATGGTGTCGGCTCCACCGATCAGGGCAGCGACGTCGGCAAGGACGTCGAAGTCGGATAGGTCGGTCACGGTCACAGTGTCACTCATTGCTTCTCCTTAGGTTGGTGTATCGTACGGTACATGTCGCACACGGTACAGTCAACAGATTTATTGCACCGCATGGCACATGTATGATTTGGTACATGTCTGCTCAGTCTGATGCCGAGGAAGCGCTGGTGGTGTGGCGCGAGGAATACCAGCGTCTCGCTGATACACGCGACCAATTGATCCTTCGCGCGTTGCGGGCGAACGTGCCGATCCGCCGCATTTCTTTGGGGCTGGGTGTGAGCCGCTCGACGGTCTACCGGCTACTCGCCGAGTCGGAAGCGGGGGAGTAGTGCTGGTGGCTTTTGGTGTGACTGCGCAGTGGAATGTCGTCAGCGTCAATCGTTGCCCACCGGAGAGTGGCCACCAGTGCCTGGCGTTGAGATTCCTTCGGCCACAGTGCCAACAGGGCAACAGTTTCGGCGAACTTCGGCGGACGGTAGATACTCGACAAGCCGATCTGCTGGGCGGCGGCAGATACGAGGGCCCGGGGGAGGGGTGGCTCGGCAGTGGTGCCTTGATCCTTGCTCCATCGAGCGCGTAGGTTCCGTCGCCACCGACCACCGTTGTCGATCGTCATGTGCCGGACCTCCTTTCATCACATTCTGGGTGGTTGAGTGGCTGGTTTCGTGACATTGGCACTGCATTCAGCTGTCCGCTCGTCGACCAGGTCCTTGTTGTTCGTGCCGTGCGGTCCGTCATACCTTGTCCTTCCAGCGCTCGTTCGCTGACTGCGCCGTCATCCCGGCCGCGGCACCGACTTTCGCCCACGACCGACCAATCTTGCGGGCCCGCGCTACCGCCGCGTCCAGCTGCGCGTCGGCCGTGCGTCGGGCGGCAACCGCTGCCCGGATTTCGTCGTCGACGTCGAGGGGAGTTAGATGCTCCTGCCGCCACCGACGCATCGCCACGTGCTTTACCTCGTCCCGCCACCCCACCTCCGACGCATCCAGATCGTCAGCAAAGATCCGGAACCGGTCGAGGTCCTCCAACGATTGTGACGGCACTCGCACCCACTGTTGCGGGTCGATCCACCGCTCACGGCGGCCATGCGACGTCGCGGGAGCGTGCGCGTAGCAGTCACACCGCAATACCCAGCCGACGACCTGAGCACTCGGCCGGCGTTCCTCACCGTCCTCGGTGTACACCAGCTCGAAACTCATGTCCGGCCGGTGTATGCCGTCAGCGTCGGTCATCGTCGACCCGCCGCTTATCGCGCCGTCCTCGAATACCGGCGCCAACGACGCCTCATGCATGCCCGCATCGTTCTCGTGAATCCAACCCATACCTGCTAGGGTAGACCCACGGCCTCAGGATAACCAGACATTCGAAAAATCCTATATCAGGACTACCTTACATAAGGTAGATTATCGGTTCGCCGTGAACCGTTGCATTATGAACCGTCGGGCCTGTACGTTCATTTGCATGAAGAACGATTTCAGCGGTGATGAGATGCGTGCTGACGCCATACGTGAGTTACATAGTGAGACGATTGCTGCGTTCGTGACAGCACGTGAAGAGGCGGAATCATGGGCACGCGTCTACGAGGCGATACGCAGGACCGCAGTCGCCGAGCTGCGAGCGGCCGGATTGTCCTACGGCC